>WNFZ01006212.1_pt1 | contig 18770 bp, 16 predicted proteins | sample 5400081 | NCBI WGS metagenome assembly WNFZ01 (sample SAMN13153365, study PRJNA577476) | soil metagenome | isolation source: 80 cm soil or saprolite under grassland replicate 1 | place: USA:California | collected 2016-06-15
GATTTGTAATCACTACCAAACCAAAACCCATCTGCTGGAGCTCGCGAAGCGCCGCTCCAACGCCGGGAAGCAACGCAACTTGCTCTGGCTCCGATAGATATTCACGCTCTTCGATGATCGTGCCATCCCGGTCCAGCACCACGTATCGGTGCTGTTTCATGCCGGCAAAGAAATTTTCCGCCGCAGCAAAGTCTTCCGGTGTACCGATATCAATAAATCGCCCGAGGCTCATGTAGCCGCTTAGGCCGCAACCCGCCCAACCCGGGAAAATGTCCTTTTCCAGCGAACTGATTGCCCCCTGTGGAATCGATTGAATCATTTCCCGGCTGAGCAAATAAATTCCCGCGTTGATCCAGCCGGCTCCTGCACCTCTTTGCTTCTCGGCAAATTCGAGAACGCGACCATCAGCATCGACTTTGACCCAGCCGTACCGCTCGCTCCGTGCCACACGCGCCAGCACGATGCTTGTCGTAACTTGCCGCCGGCGATGCCAGTTCCAAAAAGCGTTGAGGTCCGTGTCGCAATAAGAATCTCCGTTCATCACGAGAACTGGATCAGACTCGATATGCGACAGTGCCAGCCTCAGCGCGCCTCCCGTGCCCACCGGCGTCTGCTCCTGCGAATACACCAGGCGCAGCGGGCCATAATTTTTTCCAAATGCGCGCGCTACTTGTTCCCCCAAATATCCCGTGCACAACACTACCCTGCGGCAGCCAGCCGTGGCAAGGTGATCCAATAAATAAGCAAGAAACGGTCGCGCGCCGACCTCGGCCAAAACCTTCGGTTGATCCGAAACTTTAGAACGTAAACGCGTGCCAAGCCCGCCCGCAAGTATAGCTGCCGTGACCCTTGAAAGCTCCATAGCCTCTGTGGCTGTCGTTGACCGCAAGTTTATTAGGAGGAGGATTAAGCGGTTCTTGAACGACCCGCGTCCCATCATGCGGTAACCTTTGAATAGTTCCTGAATTCCTTCTTCAAGCGAACGTTTCGTTTCAAATCCCGCGTCCCGCAGCCGCTGATTGGACACGATGTAGTTGCGCTTGTCCGGATCTGAACCAACTTCGGCAAAATGGACGTAAAAATTTGGCATCAATTCCTTAATCTTTAACGCCAGCTCCTCTTTAGAGAGATTAGCAGCGTCGAGGCCGGCATTGTACGGCCTGCCGGCCATTCGTTGCGCGTGTTCAATACAGTATACAAAACAGTCGGCAACATCGCGGATGTGAATATAATTGCGTTTAAAATCCTTTTCGAAGATCACGATGTAGCTGTCGGTCGCTGCAGCATAGACAAAGTGGTTTACGAGAAGATCCAGACGCATACGCGGCGACATGCCAAAGACCGTCGCCAATCGGAGCGTGATGACGTTGGGGCTCTCCAACAACTCTTGCTCAGCTTGAGTTTTGGTTTGGCCGTAAAGTGACATCGGTTCGAGAGGAGTTTCCTCGGTACAGAAAACATCGCCGGTCTTGGCTTCTGCCGTGTTTGCGAAAGCTATCAATTTGCTTCCTGCACTTCTCTTGGAAACTTTCATCCCCAACCGACAGAACTTCGTCAACGAGTAGCACGTCGGGATTCAGATTGATGGCGAGGGCGAAGCCCAAACGCGCATGCATTCCCGAAGAATAGTTCTTAACGGGAGTGTCCATGAACTCATCCAACTCAGAGAAAGCCACGACGGCTTTATGAATCGCTTCAGTTTCTTTTCGGCCTAGCCCATGGACCGAGGCGCCGAGAAAAATATTCTTTTTGCCCGTGAGTTCGGGGTGAAACCCGACTCCCAGCTCAATCATGGTTCCCATCCGTGAGTCGTTGAGCAATTCGACGCCGGTTCTCGCGTCAAACCGAGACCTGAGAGCAGCTTCCTATCCTGTGCCAATTCTTCCCAGCCCACGACAGTCGTCCCTGCGTCGGATGGCCGGCTGATCATCCATGTCTCGTTTCCATAAAACCTTAACAGAACCTCGACCTCGCTGGCTTTTTCGGTCGAGCAACCAAAGCGAGTTGCCGACGATCGGTAGAAACACCGCGGTCTGTCTTACCGTCCCCGTCATAGTCTGCTGGAACAGGGATATCCTGCACTGCTCCTCCCCACGCCCTGGACGATTGACGTCTATCTGTCGAACGCAAAATAAACCAAACTCCATCACGGTAAAACTGCAATGTCACTCTTACTATCTCCATCAAAATCCCCGGCGGTCTTACGGGGGTACGGCTGCCAAAGCTGCATCAGCTTGAACAAAGCCAAATCCGCTGTCGTTGTCGAAGCCCGGCGCTACCATATCGATCGCCGAATTCTCCAGGGTCTCATACATTTGGGTCGGCGCTAGGATCGGCTTTAAGTCCAAAAGCAAGGCGGCCACAGCTGCCGCGTGAGACGCCGCGGCTGATGTACCGCAAAAGTTCGGGAAGCCATCCGGCTCAAGATCGACTTCAGAAACCAGGAACGTTGTGTCGGCGCAATCCGGGGCCACAATCTCGGGTTTAACCGCGCGGGGATCGGATGTTGGATTGCCCGCTAGGTCAAACAAAATGGGAGTTGCCCCGGATGACGAGTACGGCTCCAAGACTGGCGGCGACACGCCCAACGGTGGCGTATCGAAGTATGCCGCGGCTCCGACGGCTTCCGCGCCCGCCGCATTGGCATGGCCAAAAATTGTGCTGCTGTTCGTGTTGTACTCTTTGATAGTCGGCGGAGATCCAGAAAAAAAATAGATGTATTTGATCAACCCGGGGTCCGCACCGGAAAACTTCACGATCATTACATTCACATTAACCGACTTGTTCCTATTGTTTGTGAACGTGGCAACCTCAACGGCGTCATTTCCGATGTTATCGAATGCGCTCGCGGCGAGGACCTGCGTGGAATTCGAATTGAGAACGTAAATGTCCAGATCGTTCTGCGTCCCAGGCGATCCGCTGACCGAGAAGAATGGTGAATCCCACTGAAGCACGAAAGAGACAGTAGTGTTCCCGGGGACCGTGATCTTTTGGAAATGATCTTTGCCGCGCCTCGATTTGAAATTGTGAGCTATGCCGCCGAAGAAGTGCGGGGCGCCCGGAGCCGACCCTTTAGCTCCATCCGCGAAGAAACTCCCTGGCCGAAAGCTGCTTTCATAGCTCTGTCGTCCTTGATTGCCCGCCGCCGAGAAATAAGCGGCACCCGTTGCGACGACCTGATCAACCGCTTGCGCGATAATACCGTCCTGAAAAAACGGTTCGGTCAAATAGACGACGTCGTCGACGATGACTTTTGCTCCGGCTGATGCAAGAGAATGAATATTTGCAGCGAACGAGGCCTGCCCATTGAACGCGGAAGCGAAAGAAAGACTAGCGCCCGGAGCAATGTCGTGGATAATCTGGAGCATGGCGCGACCCTCGTCCGTAGCGCCGAAGCAACTGGAGATCTCTTGAATCACGGTCACGGGCGACAAGTCGCCGTTAGCCACATCAGTCGCAGCGCCGCCCAAACAATTGAAGCTTTCCGAGAGTACCGCAACTTTAACTCCGGTCCCATCCACTCCGAAGGTGGCCCGTGCCACATCAGAACGCATAGCTTGATCCCCCTGGCTTGTTACGGTTCCCGCGTTGGTTAGAGCCACAGCGGGCTGCGCGAATCGTAGAGTTGCCAGGGTCGCGGCGTCCGCGATGCCGGAGATAGGCAGTTGGCCCGACACGCTCCGGCCAAAGACAACCGCGTTTTGCATCCCCAAGGACTCCAAATCGGCCTTGAGCGTGTTCACGTCTCCAGACGCGATCGCGTCAATGATCACCCGATCATCAACCATCCTCACCAAAGGGTCGCTGGAGCTGAATGGCACCGCAGCACGTTGTGCCACGTGAGCAGCATGCTCCTGAAAGAGCGCAACCAAGCTGTGCGGCAGTTTCGCCATCGGTCCGGCTTTGCCGGTCTGGGCGTTTGCCGAACCGATGACAAAGAGAAGGACAGTGGCTACTACAAAAAGTCGACATTTCATTCTCTGTTCCTCTCCAAAGAAGGCGTATTCACCACAGAGACCCAGCGCGGCAAAGCCGCAACCAGGGACGGATTGTCTCGCGCAAAGGCGCAAAGGCCGCCAAGGGATAACCAGTAAATTCGAAGTACGAAATCCGAAGCTCGAAACAATTTCAAAAAGCCCCAATGTTCCAAACAACCTCGATTCGCACTTGAGTTTTGGATTTTACTATTTCAAATATTTTGAGTTTTGAAATTGTTTCGGATTTCGATATTCGAATTTCGAATTTAGTAATACAGAGTTTGCTAAGATTTTTCATTTCAAACTCTCCCCTCGGCGTCCTCCGCGCCTCCGCGGTGAACCTCTCACGGGGAGCGAGGTTCCGGTCCTCCCTGCAGCAACGCGGAGGCAGCTCTGGCGAAATTCAGAGTGGGTAATGCCGTCATGGCAGGAATGGCAGAGATAGGCAACTGGCCTGAGACAATGCGGCCAAAAGCGACGGCCTGTTGCATCCCCAAAGACATCAAATCGGATTTGAGTGTATTTACGTCGCCAGACGCCACCGCATCGACCACAACACGATCATCGATAACCCGCACCAGCGGATCATTAGACCGAAACACTCCGGCTTTGTGCGACGCCAAGTAGGAAGAATATTCGTTGTAAAGAGCAGCCAACTCCGGCGCGACTTTTGACATCCCCCCGACCTCAGCTTCAGTGGTTTGAGCGCTCGTCGGCGTACAGCTCGCCGACGATACGACGAATAGGGCAAGAATAAGGTACAGGCACGGTCTCATGCCGCATCCCTGATATCAGCACAGCGACTCATTCGATGGTGGCTTCCAGATCTTTTTTCTCTATAGATTGAAACGGAAAATCGGCCATTCATGTTAGTAATCCGTTGGCGCCTCATGATCCGAAAGTCCCATCTAATCACGAGTCGCTACGTCGCCAGCAACTGATGATAGCGATCAATAGCTTCTGCCGGCTTCCCCAAAAAAACCAGGCTTCCGTGATCAAGCAGCAGGCCCGATCGCAGATTTTTTTGACGTCTTGCGCGCTGTGCGAAACAAAGATGATGGTCTTGCCTTGTGACCGAAACTTGTCAATCTAATCGCTGCACTTTCGTTGAAAGCTTTCATCCCCAACGGCTAGAACTTCGTCAACGAGCAGCACGTCGGGATTCAAGTTGACGGCGAGGGCAAAACCCAATCGTGCATGCATCCCGGAAGAATAGTTCTTAACCGGGTTATCCATGAAACTACCTAACTCGGCAAATTCGACGACGGCACTATAAATTTCTGCAATTTCCTTTCGGCTAAGGCCATGAATCGAAGCGCCCAGAAATACATTTTCTTTCCCTGTGAGTTCCGGATGAAACCCGACTCCCAGCTCGATCATGGTTCCCATCCGTGCGCCGTTGGGCAACTGCACTTTACCGTGGGTGGGTGGATAGATGCCGGCGATCACTTTGAGCAAAGTACTTTTACCCGAGCCGTTCCTTCCAACTAGACCGAAAGCCTCGCCCGGAGATATATTCAAACTCACATCTTTTAGCGCCCAGAGGGTTTCTCTTTGCTCTCGGTATCGCTTGTGAAAGAAGCCGATGACCTGCGATTTTAAGGAGTCTGCTTTGTTGTGTCGGATGGTGAAGGCCTTCGACATGTTAATGATTTGAGTCTGTGTTAACAACCTTAAGCCTCTTCAGAGAATCGAGCTTTGCATACCACGAATAGTGTGTAGCCTGAAACCAGTGACAGCAGAGTAAGTTGTAGTAAGGGCCATCAGCCGGTCGAGAGAAGAAAAGATATTATGATAAAGAGCATCCTGATAGGCGAGAATAAAGTATGAAAATGGATTCATGTAAAGAACGGTTCTGAGGGAAGGGGAGACGGCCTTTATATCGTAAATAATTGGCGTCAACCAAAAGAGGAGTGCCAAAAGGATCTTAGTAAAATGGCGCACATCTCGGTAGAAAACGGTGGCGTGGAGATCATGAAGCACAGTCCTAGGTTGAAAAGAATTTGCAGTCCCAAAACCGGCAGAAAGTTGATCCAGGACCACCCGACGGGGACCTTGAAGAAAAGCCAGGCCATTGGAAAAAAAACCACCATCGCAAAGAGGAATCGCGCTAAATTAAACAGTACCGTTGCCACCGGGAAGACCTCCATCGGAAGCGCAACTTTCCTGATCAAATTGCCGTTGTCCAGAGTGGAGCCGGTGGACATCATCAGCGACTGGGCAAAGAAATTCCATGGCAGAATCCCGACCATTAGGAAGTAGGCGAAATTGGGTGGGCCGCCGCGCAGTATATGACCGAAGACGAAGCTATAAACAAGGATCAGCAAGAGCGGGTTAGCAAGCGACCAGAGAAACCCCAGAACCGAATCACGATATTTGAGCTTGAGGTCTTTTAAGACTAGGTTACGAATCAGTTCACGATATCGAAACAAAGACTGCATAGATTGTCAGAATCGGAGCCTATTATCCGGAGAGATTCGCAGACGAATTTTACCGATTGTCGATGCCGAGCGAAGTAAGAAAAGCCGTTCCCGCTAATGACCGGGCATAACGTTCTTATGTGTCACTGCAAGGCGTCGAATAGACGCGGTCGCAGCCGCCAAGTCGTCGACCACAAAATCGGCCGCCGCTTCATTGTCAACTTGGGCGCCATACCCTGTCCGCACCAGGAAAGTCAGCGCGCCGGCCGCATGCCCCATCTCGATGTCGCAAGCTTTATCGCCGATCACAATGCTATTCGCCAAATTAAAGCCCAGTTCCCCGGCTGCCTTCTGCAGCAACCCCAGCCTGGGTTTGCGACAGGCACAGTCATCGTCAGGCTTGTGTGGGCAAACGTAGAGCCCGTCCAGATGAACCCCTTCCTTTTCCAGCAATTCGCGAAGGCGTTCATGAACGCGTTCCAGCTGGGCCTGATCGAAAATCCCACGTCCCACGCCAGATTGATTTGTAATCACTACCAAACCAAAACCCATCTGCTGGAGCTCGCGAAGCGCCGCTCCAACGCCGGGAAGCAACGCAACTTTGAAGTCCTTGTACGGTCATGGCAATCCATGGTTCATCACAAACAGGGCACATATACTACGCCGGATTTCAAGAGCATACCGCCCGTTTGGAGCTTAAGATCTTTTGAGATCAGATCATGAACCAGTACACGGAGTCGTGACAAGAGCGCATAGATTGTTACAATCGGAGCCCTCGAAGACCCAATCTTCGTGGATGACAAGCTTTATTAGTTTTGTTAGATAAATGATAGTCTTCGGTGGTAACTTTCTAGGCGGTTTGTTTCCCATTTCGTGAAAGGAAAGATAACCTTCACCCAGGGCACATTATGAGCTTAAGGTCGTTCCGGCCAACAATTATTATCCCGACAAAAGATCGAGCGCAAATTCTAGCCCAGCTTTTGGACAGCATCGAACAGCTCGGGGCCATTGAAAGGATTCTACCGGAAATTATCGTTGCCGATAATGATTCACGGGACAACACCTATGAGCACGTCAATTCGAAGGCTAGGTGTTTTCCCACGACGATCCGCGCCCTGAAGGTCCGGCGGCCCGGAAAATCGGCCGCCATCAATGATGCGGTGCACGCGGCGACGGGCAACGTTCTGGCATTTTTAGACGATGATGTGGTCGTCGACAAAACATGGCTTACTTCGATTGAAGAGTTCTTTCAAAGGGGCCAATATCACGTCGGGCAAGGGATCATTCGGCTTCAATCTCCCGCCAGAGACGATCCCGAAATCCAGAAGCTCGTTCAACGCTATCGCACTATTCCGAAACTCGAACACGACCCGAAACTGGCGGAAGTCCATTCACTGAATGGTTCCAATTTTTTCGTGTCGCGTAATGTTTTCGATCGCGTCGGTGGATTTGACGAGCGCCCCGCAACCGGCTGACCGACGAATATTTCAAGCAGAGCCACTGGCGTCAAGGCCGAAGTCGCCTACTGATTCGAAATCGCAGCGCTGCCGAGATACTCTTTAACCTCGTCCACGCGATCGCGCAATACGCTTTGTACACCCTGTTGTGCAAAGAGCGGAATCGCTATCGCAGTAAAGGCCGCATCTACCATTATCTCGGCATGATTGAAGCCAAACAGAATCACGTTGACCATCGGGAAGAGCGATAAATGACCTCACCTACTTCAATGCGGTCCTGGTATTTCCCAACCCGAGCAGACTGAAATCGAAGCTCATCATAGGTACTGTTAACATTGACGAGCAGGTTATCGGTTAAATGATAGAGCATATTGGCGCCGACATTGCCTACGGTATTTTTGTCGAAACCGGTCACAGCGCAGCGCGGATCGAGGGGATGAGCAATGCAATTCACGGGCGCGTCGAGATCGATATTAGCGTCGTCGGCGAGAAAACTATTAGGACCCCGGCGTAAATAATGATAACTGAAGCCTACCGAGTTCGGCTGGTTAAAATCCGCATCTAGCGTCCGGCGCAGCACGGGACGAGGATCGGACATATTAAACGTGACCCGGGCTTGGGTAACTTGCCATGCGCCGGGATTGACGCCGCCGTCAAAGGTCAAGTCGATGTACGGCAAGGGAGCAAATTTCACGTTTAAATCGAGGTCGGTTAAGCTGTCGCCGCCTTTCCGTTCTTTGTCAATATCGTAGCTCAGTGCGAGCCTCACCGAGGCCATCTGGCGAACGTCGCCGATAATGCCGGAATTCAGCAGCTCGACGGAACTATCGTCGACCGGCGGTGCGATCCCGCTCTGAGTTTTTCCCCACAGGCGATTGGCCACCGCAAAAGTTAATACATTGCGGCGATTGACCCGGTCCACATCATCCATGATCGGAATGTGGCTCTGGTTGGTACCCGGCACAAATAGGTAGCTGATCTCGGGCTCGAACACATGTTTGACCTGGCTTAGGCCCAAGCTGTTGAAATTGAACACCCGGCTAAGGGCGGTGCCGATATTGCCGCGGATTTCGACGAGCTCGCGCGAAAGGTTTCGATCCGAAGATTTGACTGGCGTATAAAGGTGATAGACGGTCTCGCGGGGGGCCACTCCGAGGGAGCCGAAAAAGCGCGACCCGAGCCGAAATGGCAACACAACTTCCGGCCGAAGATCCAAGCGCAGCCCGTCGCCGCTTTCCCGTCTGATATAATTGACGCCCTCTCCGCGCCAGCGAAATTCAAGCGGAAAACCCGATAGGTAGCGGCGCCCCCAAAAGCTCACCTGCGGAGTGCGCTGCAGGGTCATGCTATCGGGCTGAATAAAATCTTGATAGAAGTTCCATTCTCCTTTGAAAAAGGTATCTCCCCAATTCTTGAACACGCCAAATTGAGAATCAGCGAAACGGCTTCGGCGAATATTCGCCTCTTGTGAGCCCGGAAGGTCGTAACGGTCGATCAACTCGCGAGTAAACAAATCATCCCGGTAGGCGGCAAAATCGCTGTAGGTGAGCCAGTCCGAACCGATGGTATAACGGTGCGATCCGGCGACGCTCCAACGATCTTTCGGAATCGTTTGGTCGGCGATGGTGCGGTCGACGACCGCGTCTTGCGCGTTTTTCCGAAGGCCCTCATTGAAATACGCCGCGTCGATCCTAAAATCCGAATTCCGTTCGAAAACAGTGCGAAGCTCGCCCAAAAAGCCGAAGCGGGCGCGAGTCTCGATGTCGAATTTGGCGGTTGCGTCAGTGCTCTTGGAAATCGCCCAGAAGAAGGGCTGCATGAACCTAAACCCCTCCGTGTTTGATTGACCAAACTGGGGAAAGAGGAGGCCGGTTTGGCGCTCGCTCCTGAGCGGGAAGTAACCGTATGGCAGATAAAAGACCGGAACGTCCAGGATGTACAAATAACCGTGCTTGATCGTCCCGACCCCATCGAGAGCAAGGTCCATTTGCTCCGAGGAAAACTTCCACGACGGCGCTCCCGATTCGCACAGACAGGTGGTAAAAAACCCGTCGTCGACATGATAGGTCTGGCCGCCAAACTTTTCGAATCGACGACCGGTGAGACTGACGTGCCCGTCTTCCAGGAATAGGTCGCCGTTGTGAATTTCGCCGATTTCCTTTTCCAAGTTCATCTGTATGGCATCCGCCGATTTGACCTTCCATTCGGGATCATCGAGGGTCACTTTGCCTTTGGCCTCGGTGTCCTGGGTCGCACGATTCATGCGGACTTCATCGGCTTTCAGGGTCATGCCGCCGCGTTTGATCTCGACGTTGCCGGTGGCTTCGATCTGGTTCGAACCGTTTCCGCTCGATAGCTTGTCCGCCGTTACATTGATCTCACTGCCGGGTTCTTGAGCCCCGCGGCTAATCACCTGAGCTGCTCGTCCGAGACCAGCGACGATGAAAACCGTTCCAGCCAGTGTCGATATAAAAAGACTTATTTTGACTCTCATAGTGACTATCATTGGTTCAAATGGGGGAGCGTGCGCCGGAGGCGGCTCTTGCCGTGGCTATGTCGAGAAGCATGGGGCGAATTTCACCGAGTAGATATAGCGAACCTGCTACCAGGATAATATCGTCAGAGCGGGCTTCACCGAGCAGAGTGCGCAAAGCGACCCGGGAATCGTGAATGGTACGATGGGGAATGCTTGCGCCGGCGGTTTCCGCCAGTTGGTCGGGATCGGCGCTGCGTTCCATTGCGACCCGGGTGAAAATCACTTCATCCACTGCCTTCGTCAGCGCGCCCAGCATGAGTTGCCATTCTTTGTCCGCCATTGTCGCAAACAGCAGCTTTATCTTTCGGCCTTGGCGGAAGTCGTTCATCTCATCCACCAAGGCTCTCACCCCTTCCGTGTTATGAGCGCCGTCCAAAACGACCGTGGGCTGATTGAACATCACTTCTAACCGCCCCGGCCAGTGAACGGTTTGCAAACCCTGGCGCACGATTGTCTCGCTCACTGGAAACCGCTCCTCGGACAATTCCAGCGCGGCCAGAGCTACCGATGCATTGGCTCGTTGGTGCCGGCCCCGAAGCGCCAACTGAATATTAGAATAATGTCGTTTTAGACCTCTATAATCGAAGAGGCCCTCGCTTTTCAAGGAAAATCCGAAATCGGTGCCCAAAAAATAGGCCGGTGAGCGGTGTTCACCGGCCATCGCTCTCAGTAGCTCGGCGACCTGCGGCGAGATCTTGCCGCAGATTACCGGGATCGCCGGCTTGATGATGCCGCCCTTCTCGCGTGCGATCGACCGCTCATCGGGGCCTAAATAGGCTTCGTGATCCTTGGAGATCGTTGTGATGACGGAAACCATCGGAGTAACGACATTGGTGGCGTCGAGCCTGCCGCCCAAACCGACTTCGACCACAGCAACCTCAACGTGGCGCCTGGCAAAATGAACAAACGCCATCACCGTAACAAATTCAAAAAACGTCAGCGGCACATTCGCCGCGTCGGTGCGCCGCCGGACCTCCTCGGCCAGCTCAACAACCTGGTCTTGAGTCAGGTCATCTTCGCCGACGCGAATCCGCTCATTGAATGAAACGAGATGAGGTGACGTGTAAAGCGCTGTCCGATAACCCGCCAACGATAAGATGGAGTGCAACATCGCAGACGTCGAACCTTTGCCGTTTGTGCCGGCAATGTGAATGGAGGAAAAGTTTTTTTCAGGGTGGTCGAACAGCGCCAGCGCCTGTTCCATGCGGTCCAAGCGCAGGTCGATCATCCCGCCGCGCAAGTGGTAGATTCTTTCAAGCGTTTCGGAATACTTATCCATGCGACGCTTGCCCGCCTACGTATGAAAAACCGACAGGGGGAATTACTGAACCGTTAGGGTTGCCTGACGATGCTATGATGACCGAGCGGCCTGTTTCATCGCCCGTTTCAGCCCGGCCACGAACGCTCCCGCCTGCATGGCCTTTTCCCGGTTCCGCTTGGTTTTCTCGATTTTATCCACCAACGCACTGCCAACGACCGCGGCGTCGGCGAAACCGGCGATCCACGCGGCCTGCCGCGGCGTGGATATGCCAAATCCCACGCCCACGGGAAGCGCGGCGGCCTTGCGCACTCGGGCGACCTGCGCGCGCAAGTTGTCGTCAAATGAACGACGCGCGCCGGTCACGCCCGTGACCGAAACGTAATAGATATAGCCACGGCCCTGCCGCGCAACCAACCCGACACGGTCCGGCCCGCTGGTCGGCGATAATAAAAAAATCAAATCCAGCCCCACTGCATCCGTCCAGCGCTTCAGCTCGCCGCTCTCTTCCGGCGGCAAATCGACGCACAACACACCATCGGCGCCTGCTTGTGCCGCCTGCCGGGCAAATTTTTCCAGCCCATAACGAAAGACCGGATTGTAGTAACCGAATAGAATGACGGGCAGTGCCGAACCTCGGCGAAACTCGCGGAGCAGGTGAAAGATCGCCGGCAAGGTAATTGACTTTTTCAACGCGCGTTCGGAAGAGCGTTGAATCGTCGGGCCATCGGCCGTCGGATCTGAGAACGGAATGCCCACTTCAATGCAGTCTGCGCCGCCCTCTTCGAGTGCCCGCATGATTCTAATTGTAGTCTTCAAGTCGGGATCTCCGGCGGTAATAAAGGCGATCAGCGCCGCTTCGCGGCGCTTTTTGAGTTCAGCAAATGTTCTCGCGATACGGCTCATGTTGTTCTGTTCAAAGTTTGACGTTCAATGTTCAAGGTTCAAGGTTGGGGTGCAGACGATTCAAAGTTCAGCGTGGCAAAGCCTTCGACCCTTAAACCTGAATCTTGACCTCCGGCATTGAACTTGAACCTTGAACCTGGAACGGCTGTTATAGTTTCACTCCGAGGTAATCCCCGACGGTCATCATGTCCTTGTCGCCGCGTCCCGAGAGATTGACGATGATGATCTGGCGTTTGGTTAAGCGGGGGGCTAGGCGCGTCAGCGCAGCAATCGCGTGGGCACTTTCGAGGGCGGGAATAATACCTTCGATCTCGGCAAGGGATTTGATCGCCTCGATGGCTTCACGGTCGGTTGCCGAATCGAATTGTATTCGACCGCAATCGCGCAAGTAACTCAATTCCGGGCCGACTCCCGGATAGTCCAAACCCGCGGCTATGGAGTGAGTCTCGGTAATCTGTCCTTGTGAATTTTGCAGCACGTAGCTTTTACTGCCATGGAGGACGCCGACTGCGCCGCCCTGAATCGACGCCGAATGCTTGCCGGTGCGAAGACCATGTCCAGCTGCTTCCACACCGAGCATCTTGACCTTGCGATCTCTCACGAAGGGATAAAAAAGCCCCATCGCATTGCTGCCGCCGCCGACACAAGCAAGCAGATAATCCGGCAATCTGCCTTCCTTCTTTAATATCTGCCTGCGCGCCTCGCGGCCGATCACTGACTGAAAGTCGCGCACCATCATCGGATAGGGATGGGGCCCCGCCACCGAGCCAATAAGGTAGTACGTCGAGCGCACATGGGACACCCAATCTCGCAGCGCTTCGTTCATCGCGTCTTTGAGAGTTTGGCTGCCCGCCTCGACGACCCGGACCGTGGCGCCAAGAAGCTTCATGCGAAAGACATTGAGCGACTGGCGTCGGACGTCTTCCTTGCCCATGAAAATTTCGCAGGTCAAACCGAAACGCGCCGCTACCGTCGCCGTCGCTACGCCATGTTGACCCGCGCCGGTTTCGGCGATAATGCGCTCTTTGCCCATGCGCCGGGCGAGTAAAATCTGACCGATCGTGTTGTTGATCTTATGCGCGCCGGTATGGCACAAGTCTTCGCGCTTGAGATAAATCTTTGCGCCGCCAAGCTCCTCGGTCAATCGCTCGGCAAGATAAAGTGGCGTCTCCCTTCCGGCATATTCGTGCAGATAAAACTGGAACTCGTTCCGAAAGGACCGGTCACGCCGCGCTTTGTCGTAGGCGTGCTCCAGCTCGCTGAGCGCCGGCATCAGAGTTTCGGCGACGTACCGGCCGCCATAGGGACCGAAATGGCCCTGTCGGTCAGGCACCTTTGGCGGCAAGAATGAATTCTTTGAGTCGAACATGATCCTTTATACCTGGACGCGCTTCCACGCCGCTACAAACGTCGACGCCAAATGGATGAATCCGGTGGATTGCGTCGGCAACATTGTCCACGCGAAGACCGCCGGAGAGAATTAGTTTGTTCGTATCGATGCCATCGAGCCATTCCCACGGAAACTGCTCCCCCGAACCGCCGTAGCCGGTCGACCAGGAATCCAGTAAATAAAAATCCGCGGGAAAATCTTTCATACCGGCGAGCGAATTTTTTTCTTTCACACGAAACGCTTTGATCACTTTCATGCCCCAACCGCGACAAAAGGTCGCGTTCTCTTCGCCGTGAAACTGGAGCCCACTGTAGGCCTGCCGTCCACCAGGCAATTGACCGTGAGCAATAATCTTCTGAACTTTTTCTTTTGCCTCGTTCACAAACAGCGCCACGTTGAATGAGCCAGCCGGCAGTGCTTGCAGGATCTCGCGCGCTTTTTCCGGCGCAATCGAGCGCGAGCTCGGCGGATAAAAATTGACGCCGAGCATATCGGCGCCGTACTCGAGCGCCTTTTCCGCGTCGGCTAAATTGGTGATCCCGCAGACTTTGACCTTTACAGTCATGAGTAACGAGTGCTGCGGACCGAGCCTCATGACTCAGTCCTCCTCGCAGCTTAGTCCACTAAGAGCTCTCTTAGCTTCTTTCCCGGTTCGGGGGCACGCATCAGCGACTCGCCGATCAAGAAAGCGTGAATGCCCCATTCCTCGACTCGGCGGATTTGGTCAATACCACCGATGCCGCTTTCGCACACGGCCGGCGTGCCGACCGGAATGAGCGGCGCCAAGCGCTCCGTGGTCGAGAGACTCACTTCAAAGGTTTTTAGATCCCGATTGTTAATGCCCATCAGTTGCGCGCCCGCGGCGATCGCCGCTTCCAATTCCTTCTCAGTGTGCACTTCAATCAGCGCGTCCAACGAGAGGGCGCTAGCCTGTTCGCGCAATTCGCGCATCAAGCCGGGGTCAAGCATTGCTGCAATGAACAAAACGGCATCAGCACCGCAGCTCTTGGCTTCGACGAGCTGATAGGGATCGATCATAAAATCCTTGCGCAGTAATGGAATCCCTACGGCGTGACGGATCTCTTCGAGGTGCAGCAGGCTGCCCTGAAAAAATCGTTCTTCGGTCAAGACAGAAACCGCGCTGGCGCCATGGGCGGCGCAATCCTTCGCGATCGCCACCGGGTCGAAATCGGCGCGAATGAGCCCCCTGGAGGGCGATGCTTTCTTCACCTCGGCAATAATCCGACGCGTAGTTCCGGTCAGTCGGCGAGCGAAGCCGCGAGTCGGAAGATGGAAAAGTGGTCGGTCGCGCAAGGCTGCGAGCGGTGTTTCCCGCTGCCGGCGCTCGACGACCTCGCGCACATGCTGGGTGATGGTGGCCAGAATTTCAGCCATCGGAGGTCACACAGCGTTGGTCATCTCGACCAGCTGTTCGAGTTTTTGTCGCGCTTTTCCCGAATCGATCGATTCAGCCGCGAGTCGGAATCCGTCTTGAATCGTCGTGGCGCTAGCGCCGACATAGAGCGCGGCAGCGCTGTTGAGCAAGACCACATCTCGCGCCGGACCCGGTTTGCCGTCAAGCACGCCCCGCACGATCGCCGCGCTTTGGTCCGCACTGCCGCCGTGTAACTCTTCCAATCGGCACCGCTTCAAGCCAAACTGCTCCGGTTCGATCGTGTATTCCTTGACTTTACCATCGCGCAGCTCGGCGACCTTGGTCGGGCCACACAAGGAAATTTCGTCCAATCCTTCCAAGCCGTGCACGACCATAGCGCGCACGCTGCCCAGGTTATTGAGCACATGGGCGATCATAGCGACCAGTTCGCCGTTGTAAATGCCGATCAACTGATGGGTCGCCATTGCTGGGTTGGTAAGCGGACCCAAAATGTTGAAGATCGTGCGAATACCGATATCGCGGCGCGGCTGCACGGCATATTTCATCGCCTCATGAAGCAGCGGAGCAAACAAGAAGCCGATGCCGATCTTGGCGATACATTGCTCGACCCGCTCCTTCGACGCATCGACTTTGACCCCCAACGCGCCCAACACATCGGCGCTACCGGACTGGCTCGATACCGAACGATTGCCGTGCTTGGCCACATTGACGCCGGCACCCGCCAACACGAACGCCACCGTCGTCGAGATATTGAACGTGCCTTTCTGATCGCCCCCTGTGCCGCAGGTATCGAGAACTGTCTTCGAGTCGATGCTGACGCGGTGCGCTTTTTCGCGCATCACTCGAGCCGCTCCGGTGATCTCTTCTACCGTTTCGCCCTTCATGCGTAGCGCGGTAAGAAACGCGGCGACTTGCAGCGGTGTTGCTTCACCGGTCATGATCTGGTTCATCACCTCGACGGTTTCCGTTTCGGAAAGATTGACTCGATTGACCAGTTTTTCGATCGCGGCGCGAATATTCATTCTCGTTGCCGCCCGCTCACTTCGAAGCGACGAAGGCCTTGGGAAAGTTTTCCTTGGTCTTTAGCGCTTCCACAGCCTTGTCCGCCTCACCGCGCGAACTGTATTTGCCAACGCTGACGCGGAACCATGTCTTTCCGTTGTTCTGGACCTCAGTCACATAGGCGTTGTAGCCTTTATTCTTCAGCCGATCAACTATTTGTTTCGCCGATCGTTCGTCGGGATAAGCGTTGACCTGCGCGCGCCAGATTTTGCTCTGATCTTTATCTGCTGCAGTTTCTGTGGTTTCCGCTTTCTTCGGCGCAGCTTCCGCCGCCGCACTCTTTTCCGCCTTCTTTTCTACAGCCTTTACCGCCGGCGCCTCTGCTTTAGTTTGGGTTTTGGTTTCTTTGGCCGCTGCCTTGGCGACTTTCTCCGTCGGCGCAACTTCTTTGGTTTTCTCTTCCGCTGCGGCTACTGCGTCGGCCGACTTGGATACCGAGTCATTGAAGGAAATCTCGTCCTTGGCCTGAGCCGCCGGGGCACCGCCAGTTTCCTTGGACGGCTTCACCGGGATCTTCACGAGCGGCTCCTCTTTTTTCGCCAGCTTTCTTTCCTCGATGCCTTTGCCTACGAACATTCCGAGAAAAAAAACCATAATTGAAGTCAGTATAAAGGCGGCGCCGAGCAAAACCATTTGGCCGCGGCTGAAGTAGAAGCGATTTTCTTTACCTCTGCGATTTTCCGCCATGAAACTTTCCCCTTGCCACCTCGGCCGGAAGTTTATGCCTCCGACCGCGCTGCCATCTTTAGAGGTGCACCGACACCCAAGATGTCCAGCCCGCGGCGAATTGTCTTCTGAACGTTTTCGACTAGCAGCAGCCGTGCACGGCTCAAATCGCTGTCTTCCGAGATCACTCGGTAACGGTTGTAATAGCGATGAAATTCACCGGCCAAATCCAACAGATAAAAAACCACACGGTGGGGTTCGAGCTCTAGTACGCTTTGTTCCAAGACGTCATTGAACTGTATCATCTTGCGAATCAGCTCAAGCTCTTCGGCCAACCCCAGCCGTTCCACTGAGACGATTGCGTGGCTGCCGATCTCCAGCCCGTTTTTGCTCGCCTGTTCAAAGATGCTGGCGACGCGAGCGTGAGCGTATTGGACATAGAAAACCGGATTGTCGCTCGACTGCTGCTTGGCGAGATCCAAGTCAAAATCGAGATGACTGTCCGACTTCCGCATCAAGAAAAAGAACCGCGCGGCGTCTCGCCCCACCTCTTCCAAAACTTCTTCGAGCGAAACGAATTCGCCCGTGCGTTTACCCATGCGCACCGGCTCGCCTTTACGCGTGAGCTGAACCATCTGCACCAGCACGACCTTGAGAACATTCGGATCGTAGCCAAGTCCCTGCACGGCCGCCTTCAAACGCCGCACGTAGCCATGGTGGTCGGCGCCCCAGACGTTGATGAGTTTGTGAAATTTCCGCTCATACTTGTTGCGGTGGTACGCAATGTCGCTGGCGAAGTAGGTCAACTCACCGTCGCTCTTAATCACCGCGCGATCCTTATCGTCGCCGAATTGCGTCGATTTATACCACTCGGCACCTTCCTGAGAATAAAGCAGGCCCCGGGCGCGCAGCACCTCTATTGCCTGAGCGACTTCACTTCGCTCGCGCATGGCCCTTTCACTGAAGAAAGAATCGAACTGAATGCCGAACTCGCGCAGCTGCGCCCGGATAGTGTCGAGCAACGATTCGCCGCCGTACTCTCGGAAAAAACTGACGGCCACTTGCTCATCGCCGTTTAGATACTTATCGCCTTGCCGCTGCTTTACCGCCGCGGCAATCTCCTTCACGTAATCGCCGGGATAACCACCCTCAGGAAAGTCGACTTGCTCCCCGAACAGCTCACGGTAACGCGCATAAATTGAGAGCCCCAAGTTCTCCATCTGGTTGCCGGCGTCATTGACATAATATTCGCGCTCAACATTGAATCCGGTTGCTTCATGCAGACGCGCTAACACGTCGCCGATAACCGCGACACGCCCGTGACCGACATGCAAGGGACCGGTGGGATTGACACTGGCAAATTCAACTTGAACTCTCTCACCGTGCCCGAAATCAATGCGATCGTAGCTGTCCGCTGCCAGCTCGCGCAATTGGGCGTAGTAAAATTTCGGCGCAAACGTAAAATTCAAAAACCCCGGCCCGGCAATCTCCTTGCGTGCAAGAATTCCGTCCGGATCGTCAATATTTTTCAGAATAGTCTCTGCAATCATGCGCGGCGGCTTCTTGGCGCTCTTCGCCCAAAGCATCGCGGCGTTGGTCGCCAGGTCGCCGAACTCCCGCTGTTTCGGCGGCTCGAGAAGCAAAGGGGGGAGCTCTGTCGAATTCAGCTCTCCCCCCTTCGCCGTTTTCTCAATAGCTTTGG
>WNFZ01013894.1_pt1 | contig 18770 bp, 19 predicted proteins | sample 5400081 | NCBI WGS metagenome assembly WNFZ01 (sample SAMN13153365, study PRJNA577476) | soil metagenome | isolation source: 80 cm soil or saprolite under grassland replicate 1 | place: USA:California | collected 2016-06-15
AACTCGAACGCTTGATGAAGTCTGGGTTGAAGGGTATAGAGATTGGTACACATGTCAATGGCGTTTATCCTGGCGACACACGTTTTCGTCCGTTTTGGGAGGCATGTGAGTCGTTGGGTGCGTTCGTTTTTATTCACCCTGTGGAAGGTGGTGGACGCGCCGAACTGCGGGATTACTATATGTGGAACGTGATTGGCAATCCATTGGAAACAACAGTCGCCGCCGGACATTTAATTTTGTCTGGCGTGATGGACGCGTATCCGCGGCTGAAAATTTTGCTCGCGCATGGAGGGGGTGCCTTGCCCTATTTGCATGGGCGATTGGATCGCGGTTTCAAACAACGCCCGGAAATTAATAAGGTGATTTCACGACCGCCAACAGAATATTTGAAACAATTTTATTTCGACTCGATCACACATGATTCTGCTGTGCTATGCGAGCTAGTTAACCTTGTTGGCGCGGATCATGTGGTGCTCGGCTCTGATTATCCATTTGATATGGGCAATGAGAATCCGGCTGATCTTGTGCGCGCGGCAAATCTAGGGACCGAAAACGAGAAAAAAATTCTTGGAGAAAACGCGAAGCAATTACTGGGTTGGGATGCTTAAATGGCAATGCTCATTCCCTTCAATCAGTTGCCACATCTTCATTCGACCCGTGATACTCGAGACCGGCTTGATCTTGTGACAGATAATGTCAACCTGGGTGCGCAGTTCATTCGCGCAGACCGCATCATCTATCATCCTGGCGATACCGCCGCCAAACACTACCACACGGATTGCCATCATCTCTTTTATGTGTTGTATGGCAACGGCGTATTGCATGTGGATGGTGGTGATTATCGTCTCAGTGCTGGCATGGTCGCTGTGGTCACGCCAAGCGAAGTCCACTGGTTCGAGAACGACACGCAGGAGAACTTCGCTTTCGTTGAGTTTTGGGGACCACCGCCAAAAGAGACGGTCTGGGTCACTGATGATATATGAACTTGGGAACAGCATGCCTGAGTTTCAGGCACAAAGGAGATAAGGAATGGCTGATACCTTCGATATTGTTGTAGCAGGTGCAGGACATAATAGTCTCGTTGCCGCGGCGTATCTAGCAAAGGCCGGCTTCAAATGTTTGATTCTTGAAGGTCGTTCAGTCATCGGTGGAGATACAATGACCGAGGAATTAACATTGCCAGGCTTTAAACATGATTCATGTTCCTCTGCCCATGTGCTGATTCAAAGCAGCCCCACGCTTCGCAACGATGAACTCAAGCTCGGTGAGTACGGTCTCGAATATATTTTTCCCGACCCGGTCGTTCATATTCCTTTCCCTGATAGCACATGGATCACCCAATGGCGTGACCTCGAACGCACTTGTGATGAGTTTGCAAAATTCTCAAAAAAAGATGCAGAGGCGTACAGGCGCATCATCGCGGACTACGATGCGATCAAGCATATCTTCAACGCTGCGTCATACACACCTGTTGGCTTTGGCAAGCCCTTGAACGATCGCTTGGCGGAACACCCAGATGGCAAGCTTTGGCAACGTCGCATCGCACAAAGCGCCTGGGATATCATCCGTGACAATTTCGAAGACGAGCACACACGCGCCTTCATGTTATGGATGGCATTCATGACCGTCGTTCCACCCGATCAACAAATGACGGGTCGCCTCGCCTATTCGCTGGTCAATGGTCGTCAATACTGGAGTTGGACAGTTCCGAAAGGTGGTTCTGGTAAATTACCCAAAGCCCTGGCGCGTTTGATCGAGACCTATGGTGGCACGATCCTGACGGACAAATGGATCCAGGCCCTCATTATCGAGGATGGGAAATGTGTTGGAGTTGAATGTGCGGATGGCTCGCAATATCGCGCCAGCAAAGCTGTCCTTTCTACGGTTCATATCAAACATCTCGTGGATATGGCTCCTGCCGAAACGTGGGGAAAAGATTTTATTCAGGGTGTGGAATCATGGCAGGGCGGACCAACGCTCTTTGTTACGCACTACGCGACCACCGAGCCGCCGATATATCCTGTCAACGGTGGAACTCTGGCACCCATCGCCTCAGGCACGATGGCATCTGTGGATCGTGCCCTACGCATCGGGTATGACTACAACCGCGGCGCGGTCAATCTCGAAGATCCACCACTGCTTGTTGTTTGTTCCACAGTCGCTGATCCCTCGCGCGCGCCTGAAGGGAGACATACATTGAAGGTAATTGGATTTCAACCCTATGATCTTCCCGAGGGGCCGGAGTATTGGGATGACATCAAGGATGAAGTTTCTGCCGCGCATCTCAACTACCTGCGCCGCTTTGCCCCGAACCTGACGGACGACAAAATCCTCGCGCAGGTCGTGGAAAGCCCGCTCGATCTCGAACGGATGAATCCGCATAACTGGCATGGGACCTGTCACGGCGGGGCACAAATCCCATCGCAAGCCGCGAACTTGCGACCCGTGCCCGGTTGGGCGCAGCATCGCATGCCTATCCCCGGTCTCTATCAAACAGGCGCGACGACTCACCCCGGCGGGTCAGTCTCTGCCGGACCAGGTCGCAATGCTGCGATGGTCATGCTGAAAGATTTTGGATTGAGTCTGGAAGAAGTCATCGGAGGTTAAATCATGCCTGCTAGTCCTGAGCTGAGTCGAAGGGATGAGAGAGTAGAAGCTGCCATCAAGAATTGGGCGCCGCGTTTTACCTCGCAGGGTGTGGATTACAACGATTTCTTTCGCACGACCGCGCGCGTGGAAAAGTGGGAGGATTGGTGCCGCGAATGGGTTGCAACGGGTGATATGCATCATGATCTCGCGGTGAAGGCAGAAGCCAAAGGCAATACCTTGAGCGCAGGCGAAGCCTACGTCGGCGCGGCGCTCTGTTATCACTTCGGCAAATTCGTCTTTCAGGATTATCACGATGAATATATGTTCGCCGCGCATAAGTCGGTGGAAGCTTTCGCTAAAGGACTCAAGCTTCTCGACCCAACCGGAGAACGCGTGGATATTCCCTTCGATGGCACGACAATGGTTGGAACTCTTCGTCGTCCTGCCCCTACGGGTGCGGATAAACCACCGCTCGTTCTTCTCCTCACTGGGCTTGACAAAACGGGATGATATTGACGAAAATCGAATTGGACTGGCGGGTGTGAGTCTCGGTGGATATTACGCCCCGCGCGCCGCAGCATTTGAACCGAGGGTCAAAGCCGCGGTGGGGATTTGTGGTCCCTGGAACTTTGCCGAATGTTGGCATGTATTGCCGTCACTGACGCGCGCCGCGTTCCAATATCACTCAGGTGCAAAGGATGAAGAGGAAGCAAAAGTCAACGCGAATAAACTTTCATTGGATGGCGTTGCCCAAAAGATTAAACAGCCTCTGCTCATCATCCATGGCAAACTTGACCGTATCATCCCGTGGGAGCACGGGGTGAAAATCGTTGAGGCAGCTGGTCCGAATGCAGAGTTAGCAATGTTTGAGAACGGCAATCATGTCTGCAACAATATTCCTTATGTGTATCGTCCACTCACCGCTGATTGGTTAAAGGAAAAACTTGGATGACCTATCCGCGCTTTTCTGATGCAGAGTTTCGGCGGCGAAATGATCTCGCGCGTGATCTGATGTACCGCAAAGAACTCTCCACGCTCGTTATCTTCGGCAACTCGGGCATCAATCGCCACAACCAAGCCAACGTCTTTTGGCTGACGAATTATCTTGATCTGCATCACAACTATTTGGTCTTTCAATTAGATGGTGAAGCGACTTTGCTCACAGGTCTTGTCAATCATGTACCGAATGCGCGTGCCATTTCGGTCATCGCTGATACCCGCTGGGGAACGTATGATCCCGCAAAAGAAATCGCCTCTAAACTTAGGAAGGATGGAATTGGCAAGGGACGCGTTGGATTAGTCGGCATCAATGCGACCTTTGGAATGGGAATGCCTTATCAACATTTTGCGACTTTGCGAGAGTCGCTTCCTGAAATCGAATGGATCGACGTCACGCGCGATTTTGCCCGCCTACGTGTAATCAAAAGCGAAGAAGAATTTCATTGGCTTGATAAAGCTGCAGAGTTTACAGATGCTACGGTCGCGGCATTGGAAAATGAAATACGCGTTGGCATGACCGAACATGACGTAATCGGAATCATCGAAGCCTCATATCGCCGCAAAGGCGGTCAACCCCATATTGCCTTCCTGCGATCTATGCCGATGAACGCGCCGACGGCCTGCGTTCCGACGCAGAATGTTACAGATCGCGTAATTCAAAGAGGCGATGTGATCATTATGGAGATCAGCGCGAGTTACTGGGGTTATTCGGGGCAGATCCATCGTCCGATCGCGGTGGGGCAGGATCCAACTCCGGAGTGGCAAAACCTCTTTGATGTCGGCGTGCAGGCATACGGTCAGATTTGTGAAGCGATGTGTCCAGGCGCGACTGAAGGCGATGTCATGAAAGCCGCGTCGGTCATCGGCGAGTCGGGCTATCGAATCCATGATGATCTGATCCATGGCTATGGCGTGGATATTCATCCGCCGTTAATCGATCAATCGTGTTGTGAGTATTGGAATAATGCAAAGCCTATTCCTGCGGGCAGGGTGTTTGCGGAAGATATGGCGATCGTCGTTCAACCGAATCCGATCACGCCTGATGAACGGATGGGGTTACAGGTGGGCGCGTTGACGCGCGTGACAAAGGATGGCGCAGTGAGTTTGCAGAAATATCCGATGAAGTTTGTTGTGGCAAAAGGATGATGATGGAGCAACCTGACTATATTCGCATCATTCGCGCCAGAGGCAAGTGGCTCGGCGGGCGTGTCAACGATCTTTATGTGCGCGACTTTCCTGTGATGCGTTCCGACGAGCCGCCGCACAACGAAGGGACAGATACCGGACCTACGCCACTGGAGATTACACTTTCAGGGCTTTGTGCCTGAACAGGTGTCTCGACAGCCAGGATGGCTGAAAAAATAAAATTCGAGTTGCAGGATTTGGAAGCGTATGCTGAAGGTGTACTCGATATTCGGGGTCGCAAAGGTGAAGCGAATGTGCCTGTGCATTTCATGTCGGTTCGCTTACATGTGAAAATCAAAACGACTGAATCCGAAGAACGGGTACAACGCTTGATCGAGCTTGCAGAAAAATATTGCCCTGTACAGAGTCTGATACGCGCCGCGGTGCTGGATTTTGAAGTGACCTGGGAACGTTTATGAGTCTAAAGACAAAAGTCCTTTATCTCGTTTCATTTGCCGCATTCCTGCGTTCGTTCGCGCAGGTGATCTATGTGCCTTCGCTTGCAGTCATGCGCAGCGAGTTGAACACGACGACGGCAATGCTCGGGCTTACGCTTTCGATCTATGGTTTATGTCTTGCGTTCGCGCAGATTGCATACGGGCCTATCGTGGATCGCTTTGATAGCAAACGTATTTTGCTGATTGGTCTCGTGCTTTATCTTTTTGGAAACTTGAGCGCATATTTCACAAGGGGTATTGGTTTGTTGCTTGTGGCACGCAGTTTGCAAGCACTGGGCATCGCGGCGGCGGTAGGCGTTGGCATTGCGCTGATCTCAGATCTATTTCCTGCCAAAGAGCGCGGTCGTGCCATGGGTGCGTTCTCAATGTTCAACTCGGCCGGCGCGGCATCAGGCCCCGCGTTTGGCGGGCTTATCGCCGTGTGGTTGAGCTGGCGTGCAGATTTTCTTATCCTTGCAATTGTGGCTGCCGTGCTTTTGCTGTTCACAGTCTGGCAGTTGCCTGCGCAACCCGTTCATGGACAAAGTGTCGGTTTGAAGGACATGTGGATCATTGTGCGCGCACTCCCGACGTTTGGCGCGCTCGTCCTCGGCTTTGTTCATTTCTATGGGATTTATACGATTCATACTTTGACTCCGATCCTGCTCGCCAATAAAATGAGTTTGCACGAAGCGGGTATCGGCGCAGTGACCACAATGACCGCCCTCGGCGTGATTATGGGCACGTATATTGGTGGGCGTGCCACTGACCAACGCGGTATGCGTTTCACATTGATCCTCGGTGTGATCGGTGCAACATTATCATTGTTCGCGCTTACTTTGATAAGTGCGATTGCTTCTTCGAGTATGTCGCCAGTTGTCATTGCGGCGGCATTACTGGCATTCGGTCTGACTGCTGGCTATGGCTTTGCCGCACAGCTCAATATCATGGTGGATTATTTTCCTGCGATGCGAGGCACAGCAGGCGCGCTTCAATTCTTTGCTCGTTTCATCGGTACAACGATTGCACCACTGCTGGCAGGTTATCTGGCGGATCGGCTTGGTCTTCCCAGCGGATATGGTCTCGCGACAACGCTACTAGCTCTCGGCGCGATGATTGCTTACTTCACGGTTTCCAATCCCATGCACATTTTGGAGGTGGCTACAAAATGAATGCGCTCATTGGAGGAAGATATGCCAACCATTTTTGAACCCAAAGATTTGCCTGCGACTGAGAAGAATGGGGCGAACGTTGCCATGCTTGCAAATCAAGTCATGCTCGGGACGAATGCACTACAAGTTGAGCGAATTCTGTTGCAGCCCGGCGCGGAGTCAGCATCGTATCATCCAAGCGATGTGGAACGGTTTGTGTATGTGATTCACGGCAAAGGACAGGCTTATGTTGGTGAGCAAGTATTCCCACTGAGTGCTGAATCGGTTTTGTGGCTTGAAGAAGATGATACCTTTTATCTCGAAGCAAGCTCAGATGGGCTTGAGGTTCTTCTTTGTCATGCTCCTGCGGGTGAATAAAGTATGTTGATCAAAGATTCATTTGTGATTCATGCCCCGCAGAAAAAAGTTTGGGAATTTCTGTTTGATATTCCTAAACTTAGCCAATGCATCCCTGGGATCGAATCAGTCGAAGTTGTAGATGAGAAAACCTATCGCGCCAAACTGGTGGTGAGAGTTGGACCGATCAAATCAGAATTCAGCGGCAAAGTGACTCTTACGGAAGTTAATGCGCCGAATCAAATTGCAGGAACCGTGGAAGGCGATGACAAATCCAGCGCGTCCTCTGTCAAGGCGACGTTCACAGGAACCCTGGCTCCTGTCGATGACGGGACGGAAGCCGCGTTCCAAGTGGAAGCAAATCTACGCGGCAGGCTTGCGCAATTTGGAGGACCCGTCATCACAGCAACGGCAAAGAAGTTGACGGCTGATTTTGCAAAAAATTTGAGAGAGCGACTTGAGCCTTGACTACTGCGCTCGTCACCGTCCTCGGCAACGGTTAATGAGTAATACCAGCGCCGGGGACGGCGCTTGGAGCAGTATGGCAGTTTATGAATCCGATTAAATACCTCGAACCATTCGATTTTTCCGAAGCCATCACATTGCTTACTCAATATGGCGATGATTCAAAAATCATCGCGGGCGGCACGTCGGTGGTGTTGATGCTCCAACAAAAACTGATTGCGCCATCTGTGCTGATTAGTCTTGGTCATATTCCAAATTATGATTTCATTCGCCTCGAGGAGGATGGGTTACATATCGGCGCGTTGACGAAACTGCGCGATATCGAACGTTCAGAAATTGTCCAGAGATTTTGCCCTGCACTGGCGCATACATTCCATGTGATTGCGAATGTTCGAGTGCGAAATCAGGCAACTATTGGTGGCAACCTTTCAGCGGCAGATTATGCGGCCGACCCGCCAGCGATGTTGACGGCTCTCAATTCACGCGTGCAGGTTCAAGGCAGCGCGCTGAGCGTGTCGAAACGTCCAGAAGAGAGGCGTGAAATTTCTCTCAGTGAATTTTTTCTTGGCTTTTATACAACTGCACTCGAACCAAACGAGATCCTCACTGAAGTTATCATCCCGAAATTGCCCTCGTCTGCGCGCGCCTCGTATCATAAATACACATCGATCTCTGCTGAGGGGCGTCCATGTGTTGCAGTGGGTGCAGTGGCTGATTTTGATACAGGTGGAAAATGCTTGGATTTGCGGATTGCTGTAGGTGCGGCAGTCGAGACACCTCAACGAGTTATGGAGGCTGAAGCAATGGCGCGCGGTGCAGCCCTGACCGATGAACTGATCGCCGCGATCGCGGAGGAATACGCCCGAACACTTGATCCGTTAACTGATGTACGCGGTTCAGCATGGTATCGCAGGGAGATGATCCGCGTGTTCGTGAAGCGCGCGCTACAGGAGGTGCGAGATGGCTATCGGTGAATCCGTCCCAATGCTCGACTCGGTTGCGCGTGTGACAGGCGCAGTGGACTATATGGTCAACTTACGTTTGCCAGATATGCTCTTTGGCAAGATCGTGCGCAGCCAATCTCCTCATGCGAAACTATTGAAAGTAGATACAATCAATGCTTCAAATGTTCTGGGTGTGGTCGCCATCCTTACCAGCGAGGATCTGGGACCAAACGCATATTATGGTGCGATGATCAAAGACCAGGGTGTTGTTGCTGTGGATCGCGTCCGTTATGTGGGTGAACCCATTGCCGTGATTGCAGCAGAAAGTTTGGGGGCCGCGGAAGAGGCTGCACTATTAATTGATATCGAATACGAGGAACTACCCTCCGTGTTCGATGCGCTGGAAGCAATCCAAGCAGGCGCACCAGTCTTGCATGAGAAATTCCCGAACAATATTTTCAAACACGCCAAATTACGGCACGGTGATGTGGAGGCCGCGTTCGCCGAGGCGGATGAAATCTTTGAAGATACATTCACTAGCCCGGTCGCGCAACAGGCTTCGCTGGAGCCTCACGTATCCGCCGCGCAGTGGGACGGCGAGCGCCTAACGATTTGGACGGCTGCGCAAGCGCCCTTCATGGTGCGCAAAGCCTTGTCTGAAATCTTTGGGATCGCGCCTGAAGCAGTGCGCGTGATCGTTCCGCCACTTGGAGGAGGTTATGGCGGGAAAGGTCATATCCGCATCGAGCCGCTGGTCACGGCGATGGCGCGTAAGACGAATGGTCGTCCGGTCAAGTTCGTTCTCTCCCGCGCGGAGGAATTTGTCACGGTGACGAAACATGCCGCCTCCATCACGCTCAAGACAGGAGTGAAACGTGATGGCACATTCACTGCACGTCAGGTCACCATCTATTGGAACGGCGGCGCGTACGCAGATGCCAGCCCGGGGTTTGTCCCAGCCGGGATGGTGCGTTCCGTGGGACCTTATCGCATCCCTACTGTGCATGTTGATTCTTATGGCATTTATACCAATTTGCCTCCCGCAGGTGCGTATCGCGGCGCGATGAGTTCGCAAACGACGTGGGCCTATGAATCCCAGATGGATATCATTGCGCGCAGGATGGGTTGGGATCCACTTGAGTTTCGTTTGAAGAACCTGCTGCGTTCCGGCGAACATTTTGCTACAGGCGAAGAAATGCATGATGTGCATTTTGTGGAATGCATGGAGGCGGCTGCGAAAGCCCTCACTTCCATGCCCTCGTCCCTTACCCCTCTCCCTTTGGGAGAGGGGAAACGCGGGCGCGGTTATGGCGTAATGATGAAGAGTACGGTTGCCGTATCCAAATCTCAAGCACGATTGAAACTCACGGATGATGGAACGATCACGCTTTATACGAGCACAGTTGAAATGGGCCAAGGTGGGCACACAACAATGGTACAGATCACTGCAGAGACTCTGGGCATTCCTCTCAGCGCGATAAAGATCATTGGCCCCGATACCGCAATTACGCCCTTTGATACAACCACAGCGTCAATGAAAAAGAAGTTGATTGAACTTGGTGCACCATTGCTCGAAACTCCTCCAGATGAATTGCGAACAGAAAATGGATTTGTCGTCGCGGAGGAGGCTTCTATTTCCTTTGCAGATATTCTCAAACGCAACAATCTAAACGAATTGGAAGAAGCCGGGGAATATTCGACTTCCCTTGGGATCGACCCCGAAACAGGACAAGGAGTTTCAACTCCGCACTGGCATCAGGGCGCGGGCGCTGCAGAAGTGGAAGTTGACCCTGAAACAGGCCGCGTTACGATCTTGCGATACTCCGCTGCTTCGTTTGCAGGAAGAGTTGTTAATCCGCGCCTGGCTCAACTGCAAAATGATGGCAATGTGATCTTTGGTTTAGGTCCTACTTTGATGGAGGAAATCGTCTACGACGGTGGGCAGGCAACCAACCCTAATCTGGCGGATTACGCAATCCCATCCATTCGCGATATTCCCGTTGAATTGATCAGTACCTGTATCGAATCAGAAGAAGGCGAAATGCATGGCATTGGTGAGATGACGCTGCCTCCGGTCGCGCCTGCGGTTGCCAATGCAATCGAAGACGCAGTGGGTGTGAGAATAAAAGACCTGCCAATTACAGCGGAGAAAGTCTTGCGCGCTTTGAGGGAGAAATCTCAGCCATGATTCTGAATGTAAACGGAAGCAGCTATGAGGTCCGGGAAGGGACGCGTACATTGCTCGAAGTCGTGCGAGATGAACTTGGTTTAGTCGGCGCGAAAGAGGGATGTGGCGTCGGCATGTGTGGAGCTTGTACCGTGCTGGTAGATGGCAAACCAATCAGTGGATGTTTGACATTGGCAGAGCAAGTTACTGGAAAAGAGATAATGACTGTTGAAGGTCTTGAAACGGACGGCCAGCTTCATCCGATTCAACAAGCCTTCATCGACGAACAGGCATTCCAATGTGCATATTGTACGCCGGGGTTTATCTTGGCAGCTGCGGCGTTGTTGAATGAAAATCCAAATCCGAGCGAAGATGAGACCCGCGAGTATTTGTCGGGGAATCTGTGTCGATGTGGATCGTATCCAAATATTGTGAAAGCAGTGCGAAGGGCAAGGGGAAGTATTTAGAACTAACCAAGGACCGGTTCTTAATGCAAGAAAGGTCTCCGGACCATGCCATATGTCATAAGAGGGCAAGTTCACTATATAGGAATAGTGGCGTGTTTCTATAGGACATACTGTGGAAAGAAGCATCTAGGCAGGAACATTGCCCGAAAAAATATAGTCACAATTACCTGTTGATGCTTCCTCGATGGTGTGGAAACCATTGGGAATTCATCAAAACAGTCGGAGTCAAAGATAAATTGCAGCGAATAACAAAGCTGGAATACGACAATGCTCTTCAACAGCAGCCATCTTCGCGGTGTATAGATAAATCACTCCATCTGATAACGTTTCAATGCAGGCACACCCCCCACCCCCACGCAGGATTGTTTTCAGTAGTTTTGTCTCCGTAATTGAATGAGCACTCTCAAGAGAGAAGATGCAAACATGGAAACAATACGCAGAAGATATACACGTTTCTACTATGATGAAAATCTCTATGTCTTCATTTCGGACTATTCGACAACTTTAGAATCGATCAGATTTTATGCAAATGATTGACGGCGATTTGCGGTTTTGTTATACTCACTTTTGTCAAACACGGTTCTTCGGGCCAATTTGAACCACAAACCCGAAAACCATGTAAAGAAACGAGTTTTTCACAAATTTTAGTGGTAACACGACTAGGACTCATAACCCGAAGGTCGCAGGTTCAAGTCCTGCCCCCGCTATATTTGTGAAACCATAGCTCGTAAAGCTATGGTTTTCGTTTAACCCGAAGGTCTGTGGTTGACAAAAATCCCAAATTTGGAGGTTTTTGCATGAACCGTAGACCCTTAAACTCGTTGCCACTTGGCAAGGCAATTACAGGCTTCGTAAACTATTGAAGAAGTTGTGACCAATACAAGCTTTCGCATATCGTATCTATAATCCAATTTAGAAGTGCTCAAGTTTAGCATGAGCGTTACCATTTCGGTAACGCTCATATTCATATGTGGCAGGTGGTGTCTGTGTTACGGCAAGCCATTTCCGGAGGAGAGATATAAGACCTCATGGAAGGTCTGCCCACCGAGTATGCGGACTTTTTAAACAGGAACCACCTAATCCGGTATAGCCATGAACAGAGCCTGTGAATAGATTAGGTGGTTGACTGCCTCTCCTTTTTTAGATGTTCGCTGCTAATCATCAGGGGCTGACTGTACCTCCATCATGTTCAGCAGCTTTATGGTCGTGTTCCAGTTGCGGATGGTCATGTTTTGATAAACCGGCATGGTGATGATGCGAGTGAGGTGGCTTTGTGCCGCCTTGCTGATGAGCCTGGAAAAATAAAGCACACGTTTCCCAGCAAAAGCCTGGTCGACTCCTTCTTTGGTGGTGACACTCTTCATCGCCTTGGCAGCGGTAAGAGGCTCTTTTAAAAATATGACATCGCAGCGGTAGCTGGCTGGATCATTACCGAAGCTCTCTGGCGCATGCATAACAATATCTTTCATTTGCTTACGAGACCGCACCACCACGCGTGACCTATAGTTAAACGTCTTCGAGAGGACATCTTCGATTTGTTTCGTCAACTTGGCTTGGTCTGACCTAGCCGCGCTAAAAAGTACATTACCGCTTTGGATATAAACCTTCAACGCAGGCATCTTGATCAGATTCTTGCCGCCAACATTGATGCCGCGGAGTAAAGCTACATATTGGTTCATAGATTTGATTATAACCGTAGCGGCCGGCGTGATACGCAGTGATCAGGTAAAAAGATGAACTAATTGTAACTGCGCCACACACCTGCCCTGGCGGGCGGTGCCAGAGGAGAACACTGAGTTCATTGAGAAAAACTCCATCCTCTCTGCGAGCTCAGTGGCTAAGCCAACGAAATTAGTCACTCCCGAGGTCCATAAATTTGCATGTCATATTTCGGCCGGGTCATTCGCGAAGATCACCGCCGAGCTAGAGAAATCATCATTCCTCACCGCTCGTGATTCTTTCTGCAACGCGCAGGATTTGATCGGCTGCGAAGTCTGCCGCGTCTTGCGTTAAGCCTTCTTCCACCATCAGGTGACTGACGATCTCCGTGCGGTCCATCTCGAGTATTTCATCGGGCCCCCAACCTTTGGCATAGGTTGCATAGATTTCTTCGGCGCTTAAATCATAATAAACGGATTCAATCTGACTGTCGCGATGAGTATCTCGTTGCGCGAGTTTTTCACGAGATTCGCGAACTTGTTCTTCGAGCGCATCTCTCAGCGCCACCATAGGGTCTGGATCTTGCTTTGTGACCACAATATCTTGTGGGCGTTTGTAGAGTACGATCCGCACGCGATATAAGTCATAAGACTGTGTATCCACTGTTTTTTCCAGCGACACAGCCGCACCGACCATGTCCGAATGAGAGGAGGCGAGTTCTCTCAAGCGCGGCTCTGTCTCACGCTTGAATTCGTCTCCGACATCAGGCACCTCGATGTTATAGTCAACATAAAAATCTGAGCTTCCCATACGATCTCCTTCAAATGTTAATATGCATGAGGCTTGGGCTTTACTAGAAGTGTGCATACCTCGAAGCCGCGAAGCAATCATATAAATAATTACGAAAGGAGGCAATTAGGGATTTCCCGCTCTGTAGCGATGCCACCATGCGCCACGCCGCAAAGCCCCTTGCGCCGAGGAAACAAATTAAGATACTGCTTGAATCGGGCGGATCGGCGGAATATAATAAAGATATGCTTGCTGAATTTCCCTTCAGCGATGAATGGAAGAATGACCATATGGTGACAGGTCTTGCTGACATGGTTCGCATGAACCATTATCTAGTAAACTGGCCTGTTGTATTAGATGCTCTGCGTCGATTGTGGGAAACGGGGAACGTTTCTGAGTTGAAAAGTTCATTTTATGAACCATTTGAAAAGCCGACAACTTAACAAGCTGTAGCAGGAGATTTTCAGCGCCTTCGGTCACATCTCGACGGGGATGCTCACCTGCACTGTCCCGCGATCTCAGAGCTTGCAACTCTGCTCCCGCTGCTTGGCGCGGCGTGCGGGATCTGGACGCGCATACGCAAGTGTCGCGAAGACCCGCGCCGAGCGGAGCTTCTTAGTCCCATCTATTGCTAACCTGGTCAACTATAATGGTAAGCAACAGATCGAAGCAAGTGTCTTGCTGTAAAACAAATGAGGTAATTTAATATGTCGAATCCCCTTTTCATCAAATTAGGAATTGCGGTCTTGATTGGCGGTATTATCGGACTCGAGCGTGAGTATCACTATAAGGCTGCTGGCTTTCGCACAATCATTTTAATTACCATCGGTTCTACTCTATATACCTTATTTTCAATTTCAATTGCAGGCGGTACAGATAGTCCCACACGGATTGCATCTAACATTGTGACCGGGATCGGTTTTTTAGGAGCAGGTACAATTCTCCGCGATGGGGGCAGGATAGGCGGCTTGACGACCGCCGCGACAATCTGGTTAGCAGCCGCGCTGGGAATGGGGATTGGAGCCGGCGAAATCGATACTGTCTTTGTCGCAGCAGGTGTGGCTCTGATTGTTTTATTCATATTTCCACGAGTGGTCAGTTGGATCAATAAAATCCGCGAGGCTCGGACCTATAAAATTGTCATTGGCACGGGAAATATTGACGACCTGGAAAAACTAAAGCGAGTTTTTGGAGACTGTCACTTGCTTATATCTGAAGACCACATGAAAATCTCTGAGGAATCGATTGCTAGCTCATGGCGTGTTATTGGTAGACCGGAAAATCACGATCGGTTCGTCCGAACACTGCTGAGGGATAAGGATATTGTTCGATTGGAATATTAACTGATCTTTTCTTTCATGTCCCGAGGGGACGTTCACCTCGCTTTGCTTCGCAAATCGTGCGCGCAGGCGCAAGTGTGGCAAAGTCCCACGCCGCGCGGGAGGACACTTTGCTTACTGTCGGGCCGAGCCCGAATTCATGTTCAATTACAGAAGGAGAATACCATGGGCAGTTATAACCCTCTGGGGGCCTCTTTGGGTGCTTTATCGCAACTATCCCACGCGCGAAGCCGCTCAATTAGTCCAGAAAATTTATCCGGGGAAAAAGGTCAGGGTGGTTTGGCAACTGAGGGAACGGGTGCGAGGGCCGCGCGCGAACTGGGTGTTGGATGGAAAATATCTCCATCGATCATCATTCAGGCAGGCGAGACACGTGTGCTCGCCGATATTGAGGGTCCTGGCGCGATTACCCATATTTGGATGACACCTACTGGTCATTTCCGTCATAATATCTTGCGCTTTTATTGGGATGATAGTGAGATACCATCGGTAGAGTGCCCCGTTGGTGATTTCTTCGCGAATGGTTGGGGTGAATTTGCGCAGGTAAGCTCGGTCGCGATATGCGTGAATCCAGGCAGTGGACTTAACTGCTACTGGGAAATGCCTTTCCGTAAGCGCTGTCGAGTAACAATGACCAACATATCTCCAAAAGAAATAGTTCTATACTATTCAATTAACTATACCCTGACCGAGCTACCTGAAAACATCGCCTACTTCCATGCTCAGTTTCGCCGCGTCAACCCCCTGCCTTACAAGCAGGTTTACACAGTCCTGGATGGAGTTAAGGGCTGGGGACATTATGTGGGCACTTACATGGCTTGGGGATCGAATAATAACCTATGGTGGGGCGAAGGGGAGGTAAAGTTCTATCTTGATGACGATATACATCCGTCCATTGTTGCCACTGGTACGGAAGATTACTTTTGTGGCTCCTATAATTTTGATCCTAGTCCCAAACACAATGAAGGCTATGTAACCTACACTACACCGTATGCTGGCTTTCCACAAGTGATCCGTCCATACGATGATTATCACACGCAGATGCGCTTCGGATTGTACCGCTGGCATATACCAGACCCAATTCGCTTTGAGAGAAATATCAGGGTCGAAATCCAGGCGTTGGGTTGGAGAAGCAATGATCGTTACCTGCCACTTCAAGACGATATGGCGTCAGTGGCCTTTTGGTATCAGACTCTTCCTACTGCCCCATTCCCATCTCTACCAGGTGCGGATTACCTGGAGATCATCTAATCGGTGACCTTTGTGGTTTATAGATTCGACTCTCGAAGGCATTTTTGAAGGTCGCCAAAGGAGGTAAGCATATAGTGACTTAATAATCTGTTCACTTGCTCCGTCCGCCAGATCGAGCAGCAGGCATTGAGCCGGCTTATGACAAACTGGCCAATTATATTAGATGCTTTGCGTCGATTGTGGGAAATGGGAAAAGTATCCGAATTGAAAAGTCAGCAATTAAATAGTCTGTCCACAACCTAAAAGTTCTCAAATAACTATGGAGACCCACAGTCGTATCTCGGCGGAGATGCTTCGCGAAGTCTCACGCCGAGCAGAGTGACTAGGTTGGACTTTTTGTTGTAGAATCGCCATACGGAGCAAATATGGCAAAACCTCTTACCAAGAACACGCTATTTTATGGCGATAATCTTCCTATTCTTAGAGAACATATTCCAGATGAATCCATAGACTTAATTTATCTTGACCCGCCGTTTAATTCTAGCCGTTCTTATAACGTGCTATTCAAGGATGAAAGCGGGAAAGAGGCAGACGCGCAAATTACAGCCTTTGAAGATACTTGGCATTGGGGCAAAGATGCTGAAAGAACATATTACGACCTGATACAAAATGCTTCTATAAATGTTGTGAACATGATTGGCGCGTTGCGGCAGTTTATCGGCACGAACCAAATGATGGCTTATCTAACTATGATGACCGCCCGCTTGATTGAATTGCACCGCGTCCTAAAACCAACGGGCAGCATTTATTTGCATTGTGACCCTACCGCAAGTCATTATCTAAAAATCGTATTAGATACAATTTTCGGGACACAAGCCTACCGCAATGAAATTACCTGGAAGCGCAGCAGTGCACATAGTGATACCAAGCAGGGCATGAGCAGATACGGACGCATCCGCGATCTCTTGCTGTTCTACACGAAAACCAACGTGTACACATGGAACCCACAGTATACATCTTACGATCATGCATATCTCGAAAGCGAGTACCGCCATGTTTTACCAGATGGTCAGCGTTACAAGGAAACAGATGTTACCGCGGCAAAACCTGGTGGTGACACTAAGTATGATTGGCATGTCAAAAGGCCAATGCAGAAAGGCAGTAGATGGCAAGCAGACTTGGAAGAAGAGTTCCGAAACCCTAAACCCGGCTGGGAATATCGCGCAGTAAGACCTTATGCGGGCCGCTATTGGGCCTACTCGAAAGAAAACATGATAGAGTTTGCACGTTCTAATAGGCTCATCCATAGAGAAACGGGAGCGCCACGTTTTATCCAGTTGGCGGATGAAATGCCGGGTGTACCCTTGCAGGACCTATGGACTGATATACCGCCCGCACTTGGTGCTCAAGACCTCGGTTACCCGACTCAAAAGCCAATTGGCCTACTCGAACGAATCATCAACACAAGTAGCAACCCTAGTGACGTGATACTCGATCCGTTTTGCGGTTGCGGTACTGCTATCGTCGCCGCTGAAAAACTCAAACGTAAATGGATAGGGATTGATATTACTCATCTTTCCATCTCACTGATGAAATACCACCTAAAGGATTCTTTTGGACTGATTGAAAAGAAAGACTATGGAGTCATCGGTGAACCTGAAAGTATCGGCGGCGCACGGCAATTAGCAAAAGATGATCGTTATCAATTTCAATGGTGGGCTTTATCTCTGGTACAAGCGAAACCATTAGGAGGGGAAAGCGGAGCAAGAGAGGGTAAAAAAGGCTCTGACAAAGGGATCGACGGTGTAATTAACTTCGTGAATGAGAAGGGCAAAACCGAACGTATATTAATTCAGGTCAAAAGCGGACACGTAAAAAGCGGAGATATAAGAGACTTGCGTGGCGTTCTTGACCGCGAAGAGTCTGTCATTGGTATATTCATCACTTTGGAAGAACCATCGAAAGATATGATGACCGAGGCGGTATCTTCTGGTTATTATCATTCTGACTTATGGCAGAAGGATTACCCACGCATCCAAATCCTAACGATTGAAGATTTACTAAGCGGAAAAGCAATTGATATGCCTAGGTCCATCCCTAGCCAATTTAAGCAGGCAGAAAAGGTTAAGAAAAAAGACGCTACGCAAGGCGATTTATTTTAAGGGGGTTATTTTTGAATTGTGCTTCTCAGTCTGATAAGCAAATCAGTGATTTTGCCAGCGCAACTGCCCGGCTGGCATCTGGGGATTATTGTCTGTTATTTATGGCAAGAAAATCAGATTTCCAATAAAATGCAATTAAAATGTAATAATTAGCACGGGTCCCACAATGCAGGAGATTCTGTGACTGTTGATGGGATATGAGATTTGGAGAGGAGTAACAAACTGCGATGATGAACAGCAATGCTTTCCAGAAAAGTGAAAACGACAAGCTCAAAGTAGCAATCAAAGAAGAACAGCTCACGGTGGCACCGGAAACCCGCGCCACGCTGAACGTTGGCATTCTCAATAATAACCCGTATGAAGATGACGTTGATGTGGTCGTCAAAGGCGTGCCTCCTGAGTGGGTGACTCCTCCCCCACGCGCGGTCCACCTTGCCCCTGGAGAAGCAAAATTAATTACCATTACCATTCGACCTCCCGTGATGCCTGATGATCGTGTTGCCCAATTTAACTTGGATGTTCGCGCTGTTAGCCAGAGGGATCCGGACCATTTCGCGTCTGCGCGTAGCGTTCTGACGGTGGCTGCTTACCAATCGAAGGGGCGAATCGGGGTCATGCTTGGCTCAGTCCATTTTTCAGTGAGTCCGGGCTCGATCATCGATGTTCCCATCCTCTTGCAAAATCGCGGGGAGGAAGAAGACAGCTTTCGTTTGAACGTCCGCGGCTTGCCAGAAGGCTGGGTATCTACCAACTGGACGTTGACAAGCCTGCCGCCAAACGAAAGCCAAGAGATCCAGCTTACCTTACGAATCCCGCGCTCGCCTGAAGCCGCGGCTGGGCGAAATCCTTTTACGATTCAGTTCGCCAG
>WNFZ01002465.1_pt1 | contig 18765 bp, 17 predicted proteins | sample 5400081 | NCBI WGS metagenome assembly WNFZ01 (sample SAMN13153365, study PRJNA577476) | soil metagenome | isolation source: 80 cm soil or saprolite under grassland replicate 1 | place: USA:California | collected 2016-06-15
TGATGGTCGATGACCTGCTGCACCAGCACGGGCGTGACCATGCGGCCAGCGCCGGCGAGCAGTGCGAGCAGCACGGTGAGGCGGATGCCCACCAGCAGCTCGGGCGTGATCGACAGGCCGCGCCGCAGCACACCGGGGCCTCGTGCGCGGGCACGACGGCCGCGGCGCAGCCGCTCCTGGACCGGCTTGGCGGTCACGCCGGCACGTCCTGGCCCTGATCCACCGGGGAACCCCCCTGGCGCTCCCCGGCCCCGGACGTCTGCTGGCCGGCGGCCTCGGCGCGCTGGTAGGCACGGACCAGGCGCGCGTACCCGGGCACCGCGGCGACCAGCTCCTCATGGCTTCCCTGGGCCTTCAGGCGGCCGTCCTCCAGGTACAGCACCCGATCGGCGAGCGCGATGGTGGCCAGCCGCGAGGCCACGATCACCGTGGTGGTGCTCGGAAGGGAGCGCTCCAGGCCGGCGAGGATGGCCGCCTCGGTGACCGGGTCGACGCTGGAGGTCGCCTCGTCCAGGACCAGCAGCCTCGGCCGGCGCGCGAGCGCCCTGGCGAGCGCGACGCGCTGGCGCTGGCCGCCCGACAGGGTGGCGCCGCGCTCGCCCACCACGGTGGCGTAGCCGTCGGGCAGGCGATCGGCGAACTTGTCGACCTGCGCCAGGCGGCTCGCCTGCCGGGCCGCCTCCGGGGCGATGGGCACGCCCTCGAGATCGACGTTGTCCTCGATCGAGGTCGAGAACAGGAACGACTCCTGGAAGGCCAGCGCCAGGGTGGCGCCGACCTGCTCGTCGGTCATGCCGGCCAGGTCCACCCCGCCCAGCCGGACGCTGCCGCCGTCGGGCTCGAGCAGCCTCGCCAGCAGGAGCGCGAGGGTGGACTTGCCCGATCCCGTGGGGCCGACCAGGGCGACGGTCTCGCCCGGTTCCAGCTGGAAGGAGACGTCCCGGACGGCGTCGGCTCCTGGCCGGTAGGCGAAGCGCAGGCGCTCGACCTCGAGAGCCAGCGGCCCCGCGGGCAGAGCCTGGCCGCCTCCGGGCAGCGGCGGCCGCGGCTCGCCGAGGACCGCGTCGACCCGCTCGTAGCCGGCCACTGCCGGCGGCATGTCGCCGAGCACGTAGGTGATCACCCGCAGCGGCCAGGCCAGCAGGGCGAAAAGGTTGACCAGGCCGACCAGGGTCCCGGCGGTGAGCTGGCCGTTCTGGATGCGCCAGGCGCCGAGCACCAGCAGCACCATGGTGGCCAGCCCCGGGATGGCGTCCAGGATGGCGTCGAAGGTCGCCCGCGTGCGCGCCGTCACCACGCGAGCCTCCCTGAGCTGCTCGGCCCCGGTGGCGAAGCGGTCGCCCTCGGCGCGCTCCGCGCCCAGTGCCTTGACCACCAGAGCGCCGTCGAAGCTCTCGTGGGCGATCCCCGAGACCTTGCCGAGGCGCTGCTGGACCAGGGTGGTCCACAGCTCGACCCTGCGCTGGTAGACGAGATTGACCGCCATGGTCAGCGGCATCACCGTCAGGCCGACCGCCGCGAGGTAGGGGTCGGTGAGGACCAGCCAGGTGGCGGCCAGCGCCAGCAGGGTGACGACGCCGGTCGCGAACGGGAGCGGGTGCATGACCTCGCTGGCCGCGTGCACGTCGCCTTCGGCGTGGGAGAGCAGCTCGCCGGCGGAGTGGCGGTGATGGTAGCGCAGCGGTAGCCAATGGTACTGCTCGGCCAGGCGCTCGCGGAGGATGGCACTGGCCCCGGCACCGGCGACGTTGGCGGCGACCCGGCGGCAGATGATCCCGGCGGTCCTGAGGACGCCCATGCCCAGGATGGCGAGCGCGGCGGCGATGGCGGCGCCGGCGCTGAAGTGCCCGCTGTCGAAGCGCGGTGTTATCACACGGTCGACGACCTGCCCGAGCACCCACGACTGGCCGACGATGCCGAGCGCGTACACCATCGCGCCGAACACGGCGATGGCGAACGGGACCGGACGGAGCCGGACCTGGCGCCACATCACGATGAGGCCGCGGCGGAGTATCCCTACGCTGGGTGGTTGCCTGGACATGGGCAACCATCCTGCCAGCCTAAGTAAGTCCATAAAAGGGAATTTCCACCCCGACGAGATAGGAGCCGGCGGCTGTTCGCCAGGTCGTGTGGCGCCCGCACCTTCAACAACTACTTCCCCAGCAAGGAAGCCGCGATCGTCGCCGAGGGCACCGACCGCGCGACCCGGATGCGTGCAGGCCATGCTGGCCGCAGAGATCGCCCGCCGGACCGGCACCAACCCCCAGCGTGACCTGTACCCGCGGCTGGCCGCCGCCGCGCTCATCAGCGCGGTCCGGGCCGCGCTCGATTACTGGCTGGACGCCGATCCGGCCACCCCGCTGGCCCCGGTGCTCAGCCAGGCGCTCGGGCAACTCGCCGACGGCCTGCCCGGCCCCAACGAGAGGCCATGACCATGACCGATCGCTACTACCGGCGCCCCACGTGGGTGCGGATCAGGCTCGTCAACCCCCTGTTGCGCGTCCTGGTGCTCCGCGCCGGGCTTGGGCACCGCGGCGACCAGAACCTCATGCGCGTCGTGCGTGTGCGGGGCCGTCGCAGCGGGCGCCTCTACGAGGTCCCCGTTCGGATCGCGGCCTGGAAGGGCCAGCGCTACATCGTGTCGTTGCAGGGCGAGTCACAGTGGGCCCGCAACCTGCGCGCGGCCGGCACGGCACAACTGCTGGTCGGCACCAGCGTCGAGCCAGTCGTTGCCCGCGAGATCCAAGCCGAGGAGAAGGCGGCCTTTCTTGCCTGGTACTGCCAGCAACCGGACCACCGGCTGAGCGTCCGCTATGGACTGAAGGCGGACACCGCGAACCTGACAGCGGCCGAGGCCGACCGGTTGGCCCGCCAGCACCCCGTCTTCCGGCTCGAGCCGGCCGGCACGCCTCGCCAAGGCGAGCAGGAGGACGCATCGCGGTAGGCGTCCCTGTGGTAGGCGGCTCAACCCATACAAATCAGCGAGGAACCGAGCCGGCGGCCAAGGGGGTCGGTTCGCGGGCTTCAGGTTGGACGGCCGCGGGCTCCGGGAGGAAGCGCGCGACCGCCTCCTCGACGCTCGGGACCGACCAGATCCGCGAGGCCAGCGCCGGCGCGACCGGCAGGAGGGCGGCGACCGCGGCGATCCACAGCGTGGGCCGCAGGCCGATGGTCTGGCCGAGCGCGCCGCCGATGGCCGCGCCGAGCGGGAGCGTGCCCCAGACCATGAACCGCATGGTGGCGTTCATCCTGCCGTGGAGGCTGGGCGGGGTGATCGCCTGCCGCACGCTGAGCTGGCCGATGTTGTAGCTGGTGGACCCCAAGGACATCAGGAACTGCCCCGCGACCAGCCAGGGAATCGGAGCGCCGGCGGGTGCTGCCGGCGCGGCGAGCGCGCCGAGGCCGTACACCGCGATCCCGCCGACGGTGGTCCTGCCGACGCCGAGCCAGCGCGACAGCCGGGCGCTGCCCGCGGCCCCGAGCAGCCAGCCGGCATTGCCGAGGGTCATCACCAGGCCGATCAGCCCGGCGCTCATGCCGAAGTGGCGGACCAGGTAGAGGACAAGGATGGCGGAGGTCATGGCGTTGAACAGGTTGGAGGTGGCGGTCGCGGCCGCGGTCCAGCGCAGCAGCCGGTGCCCGAGCACGTAACGGAGCCCCTCGGCGATCTCGCGGCGCATGCCACCGCCGCCGCGCGCCGGCGGTGGTGCCGGCTCGTGGCGGCGGATCCGGCCGATGAAGGCGGCGGAGGCCAGGAAGCTGACGGCGTCCAGCAGCACTGCCACCGGCGCGGTCAGCAGCTGGATCAGCAGTCCGGCCAGGCCCGGTCCGGCGATCGAGGCGCCCGAGTTGGAGAGCTCCAGCTTGGCGTTGCCCTCCACGAGCTGCTCCGGCTGGACCAGCCTCGGCAGGTAGGACTGGTAGGCCACGTCGAAGAAGACGGTGAGCACACCGGTGACGAAGGCGACGGCGTAGAGCTGGGCCATGCTGAGCGCGCCGAGCACGTGGGCGAGCGGGATCGAGGCGAGCGCCAGCGCTCGTCCGAGGTCGCCGGCGATCAGCACCGGGCGGCGGCGCAGCCGGTCGACCCACACCCCCGCCGGCAGGCCGATCAACACGAACGGCAGGAACTCCATGGTGGACAGCAGGCCGACCTGCAAGGTGGAGGTGTGCAGGGCGGTGATCGCGATCAGCGGGAGGGCCAGCAGGCTGCTGGGTGCCGAAGCGACTCACGCTCTCCGCCGACCACAGCCGCATGAAGTCCTGGTGCCCCCACAGGCTGCGGCGGCGGGCGCGCGAGCGCGCCCGCCGCCGCGTCCGCCGGACGGCCGCCTCGGCCTGGAGCGCCCGGCCGCGTTCGCGGGCGATCGACGTGAGCTGGTCGGGATGTGGGCCCATACTGCACCTCGGCGGGCTGATGGGATAATCTCGATCGATGGAGTATCGACCATTGATCGAGAGAAGTCAATCGATGGAATATTCCCCATAGCTGGCGCGCCAGGAAACGTGCGTCACTGGCATGGCGGAAGATGGCCGGCGAAGCGGCGAGGGAGCAGGGCGATGGGAGGCGGAGGGTGAAGATGCGTGAGCGGGGGGTGGCCCGGCGGGCTGGGGCGGTCGAGCGGCGGCGGGCCACGGCTGAGGAGGCCAAGGCGATGGGGCACCCGATGCGGCTGCGGGTGCTGCGCCTGTGCCTCGACCAGGAGCTGACCAACAAGCAGCTCGCGGAACGGCTCGGCAAGGACCCGGGCACGCTGCTGCACCACGTGCGGATCCTGGTCAACGCTGGCTTCCTCGCTCCAGGGGAGCCTCGCCACGGCGCCCACGGCGCGCTCGAGAAGCCCTACCGCGCCACCGGCAAGTCCTGGACGCTCGACTTCACGATCCCCGACGAGGAGGACCCGGGCGTCTCCCGGCCCTCGCTGGAGGCCTTCCGTGCCGAGCTGGCCGAGGCCGGCCCCGGCGCGATGGCCAAGGAGACCCGGCTCGGCCTCACCCTGAACGAGCACTCGCTGGACGAGCTCGAGGCCCGTCTCATGGCGGTGCTGGAAGACTTCGTGGAGCGCTCGCCCGAGCCCGGCGGCACGGCCTACGGCCTCTACCTGGCGATCCACCGGCACCGCCAAGCCCAGGCCAGCCGGAGCAGGAGCAGCGCCACGCGCAGGTACAAGGCCTGAGCCGGCGACCCGAGCGTCGCTCGCCCGCTACGGCTGGTTGGGGTCGAGCCAGAGATTGGTGATGTCCGGATTGGAGATCCAGGGCGAGAACAGCCACTGCTTGACCCGGGACGACCAGAAGTAGGTCTGCCGCTCGTAGACCAGCGGCACCCAGGCGGCGTCGTCCATGATCTTGCGGTCGATCTGGCCCCACAGGCTGTTGCGACGGGCGGGGTCCTCGGTCGCGTAGGCCTGGTCGATCATGGCGTTGACGGTCGGGTTGTCGTAGTCGCCGTAGTTGTTGTTGGCCTTGGCGGTGATCTTGCGTCCGTCCAGCAGCACGCCGATGAACGAGCGGGCGCCGTTGCCCGGGATGTCGGGGCACCAGCGCGCCAGGCCGATCTGATGCTCGTTCTTCTTGGACTGAAGCTGCAGCGAGTCCGTGTAGACCTTGTAGCCGTCGTAGAGCTTGGAGTTCAGCCGGATCCCCGCGTGCCCGAGCGACATCTTGAGCACGCTGAGCACCGCCTGTCCCTTGCTGGTGGACGGGCCGACGTAGTTGAGCGTGAGCCCGTTCGGGAAGCCCGCCTGCCTGAGCAGCGCCTTGGCCGCGACAGGATCGCCGCGGAAGTCGGTGGTGCTATAGGGGTCGGGGTATTTCTCGTAGCCGCCGAGCGTGGGGCTGAGCACGGTGGAAGCCGGCTCGCCCGCGAACGCCCCACCGAGCTCGAGCACCAGCGCGCGCTTGTCGACCGCGAGGTTGATCGCCTTGCGCACCAGTAGATTGGAGGTCGGGCCGTCGTCGGTCTGCAGCGTCAGGTAGCGCACGCAGCCGGTGGTCTTGATCCCTGACTGGCCCTGCAGGTCCCCGCCCTTGCCGAGCCGCTGGAGGTCGGCGTTGGGCGGCGGCGTCAGGTCCAGGTTCAGGTCGACGTCGCCCTGCTCGATCGCCTCCTGGATGGCCTTTTCGCTGGCCCCGATGGAGACCTGGACCCTGTCCACCCACGCCTTGCGCAGCGGGTCCCTCTCCGGGTCCCAGTTCCGGTTGCGCACCAGTTCGATGCGCTCGCCCGGCGAGTACCTGGCGAGCGCGTAGGGTCCCGAGGCGATCAGGTGGGTGGCGTAGTCCTCGCCGAGATGGTGGCCGGAGGCGTACAGCTCCGGCACCGGAGAGAAGAAGGGCAGCGTCAGGATGCTGGGGAAGTCGCTGGCGGGCTCCCGCAGGGTGATCTTGAGGACGTCGTCGCCGACCGCCTGCATGCCGGAGATCGTCTTGGCCTTGCCCGCGGCGTACTCGGCGAACCCCTTGATGAGGCTGGCGTAGGGGTTCGGCGAGTGCACCCGCTGGCGCGGGTCGAACTGGCGCTCGACGGCGTAGATGAAGTCCCGCGGCTGGACGATGGCGTCGTACGGCGGTGCGTAGCGGATGCCCCTGCGGATGGTGAAGGTGTAGGTCCGCCGGTCGGCCGATAGCTGGTAGGGGCCGCTCGCCAGGTCGGGGACGGGGTCCAGCGCGCTGGAGTCCTGCCGTGCCGAGTCGAACGAGTACAAGGTGCGCACCAGCCCCCGCAGCAGCGCCAGGTCGGCGGCGCCGTAGGCGACTCCGGGGTCCAGCGCCTCGACGTCCGCCTGATCGAGCACCCGCAGCGTGCCGTGCCGCACGCCCTTCGGCTCGTCCTGCGACGGCGGGGTGGCGATCGGCGACTGGCACGCGGCCGCCAGCAGCGCAAGCGCTGGCAGCACAGCCCAGACCCGTCGTCGCATGGCTCCCGTTCCCACCTGGCCACCGGCCCAATGACCCCGTGGCGTGCATCGATCGTACAGGGCATGCGCGACGGAGCTGAAGTGTTCAGGCCGGAATCGGGCGATTCTGGCCACTTCTGTGCCAGCCACGATCGGCCGACTCGGTACCATCGGAAATCCGGGGATCGGGCGGTGCCGGCCCGGGAGGCGCCGGCGCTGGCGGCTCCCGGGGCCGACGATCAGAGCAGCCCGCGCGGCTCCGCGAAGTGGCAGGAGACCGGGTGTCCCTGGCCGCGGTCGACCAGCGCCGGCTCCTCCTTGGCGCAGATCTCCTGCGCCTTCCAGCAACGGGTGCGGAAGCGGCAGCCCGACGGGGGGTTCACCGGGCTGGGCACGTCGCCTTCCAGCACGATTCGCTTGCGCTTCCGCTCCAGGCGCGGGTCGGGGATCGGCACGGCGGAGAGCAGCGCCTGCGTGTAGGGGTGCGAGGCCCGCTCGTAGATCGCCTCGCGCGAGCCGATCTCCACGATCTTGCCGAGGTACATCACGGCCACGCGGTCCGAGATGTGGCGGACCACCGACAGGTCGTGCGCGATGAAGAGGTAGGCGAGCTCAAGGCGCTCCTGCAGCTCCTCGAGCAGGTTCACGACCCCCGCCTGGATCGACACGTCCAGGGCGGAGACCGGCTCGTCAAGGATCAGCACCTTGGGCTCCAGCGCGAGCGCGCGGGCGATGCCGATGCGCTGGCGCTGGCCTCCGGAGAACTCATGGGCGTAGCGGTTGCGGTGCTCCGGGTTGAGCCCGACCAGCGTGAGCAGGTCCCGCACGCGCTCCTCGCCGTGCTTGCCGTACAGATCGTGGATGACCAGCGGCTCGGCCACGATGTCGTTGACCGGCATGCGCGGGTTCAGGGAGGCGTAGGGGTCCTGGAACACCACCTGGAGGTCGCGCCGGATCCGGCGCATCCGCTTGCGCGGCATCCTCGCCAGATCGTCGCCCTGGAAGCGGATCTCGCCAGAGGTCGGCTCGGTCAGACGCAGGATCGTCCGGCCGGTGGTCGACTTGCCGCAGCCGGACTCGCCGACCAGGCCGAGCGTCTCGCCGGGGCGCACCTCGAAGGAGATGTCGCAGACGGCGTGGACGTCCCCGACGCGGCGACGGATGACCCCGGAGCCGGTCAGCGGGAAGTGCTTGACCAGGTTCCGCACCTCCAGGATCGGCGCGGTCGCCTTCTGAGCCGCCTGACCGGGTGCCGGTGTGGTGGTGGTCACGTCCGCTCCTCCGTGCCGCCCTGCTCGATGCTGTCGAGCGCTTCGAGCTCCTCCAGCGCGGCGAGGTTCACCTGGGCCGTCTCGAAGACCTCGTCCGCGCGCACGCCACCGGCCAGCTCCTCGGAGTAGTGGCAGGCGGCGACGTGGCCGGCGTCCCCGCCCACCTCGCGCAGGAGCGGCTCCTCCTGTTCGCAGTGGGGCCTGCTCATCGGGCAGCGGGGAGAGAAGGGGCAGCCGGCAGGGAGGTTGACCAGCGAGGGCGGCGCGCCCTTGATCGGGGTCAGCCGCTCCGCTCCCTTGGCGTCCAGCCGCGGCAGCGAGCCCAGCAGGCCCAGGGTGTAGGGCATGCGTGGCCGGTAGTAGATGTCGTCGACCGAGCCGACCTCGACCGGCTTGCCCGCGTACATGACCAGCACCTTGTCGGCCATGCCGGCGACCACGCCGAGGTCGTGGGTGATCAGGATGATGGCGGCCTCGGTCTGCTCCTGGATGCGCTCCAGGGTGTCCAGCACCTGCGCCTGCACGGTCACGTCGAGCGCGGTGGTCGGCTCGTCGGCGACGATCACGTCCGGGTCGTTGGTGAGCGAGACCGCGATCACGGCCCGCTGCCGCATCCCGCCGGAGAACTCGTGCGGGTAGCAGCTGGCGCGGTCGCGCGGGTTGGGGATGCCGACCAGGTCCAGCAGGCTCACCGCCCGCTCCCACGCCTGCTTCTTGGAGATCTCCTGGTGGGCCAGGATCGCCTCCTGGAGCTGCCAGCCCACGGTGTAGACCGGGTTCAGCGAGGTCATGGGGTCCTGGAAGATCATCGAGATCTGCTTGCCGCGGATGCCGGTCATCTCGCGCTCGCTGAGCTTCAGCAGGTCGCGGCCCCTGAAGCGGGCCGACCCCCGGATCTTGGCGCCGCGGGGCAGCAGGCCCATGATCGCCAGCGAGGTGACCGACTTGCCCGAGCCGGACTCGCCCACGATGCCGAGCACCTCGCCGGCGCCGAGCTTGAAGCCGACGCCCCGCACGGCCCGCACGACGCCGTCGTCGGTTGGGAAGTCGACGGTCAGGTCCTGGACGTCCAGGATCGGGTCGGCCATCAGGCACGCACCCTCGTCTGGGTCGGGTCGAAGGCGTCGCGCAGCCCGTCGCCGATGAAGTTGACGGTCAGCGCGATCATGATGATGACCAGCCCTGGGAAGTAGAACAGCCACGGCCGCGTCTGGGCGGCCTGCTGCCCAGTGGATACCAGCAGGCCGAGCGAGGTGTCCGGGGGGCGGATGCCCAGGCCGAGGAATGTCAGGGCCGTCTCGACCAGGATGGCGACCGCGACCGTGATGGTTGCGTTGACGATGATCGACCCGGTCGCGTTCGGCAGCAGGTGACGGAAGATGATCCTCCGGTCGGTCGCGCCGAGCGCGCGGGCGGCGTCCACGAATTCCTTCTCGCGGAGCGACAGGAACGTGCCGCGCACCACCCGGGCGATCGACATCCACGACACGCTCGCGATCACGATGGCGATGACGAACCAGTCGCCGCCGCCGATGGTGCCGGCCAGCAGGCCGGCGATGGCCAGCAGCGGGATGGTGAGCACCAGGTCGGTGAAGCGCATCAGGAGCGAGTCGATCACCCCACGGTAGTACCCGGCGACCGCGCCGAGGACCGCGCCAAAGCTGGTTGCCAGCAACGCCACCACCAGGGCCACCTGCACGGACTTCTGCGCCCCACGAAGCACCTGGGCGAGTGTGTCGTGCCCGATGTCGTCGGTGCCGAAGGGGTGCGCGAGCGATGGTGGGGTGGAGAACTCCCTGGTGATGTCGGCGTAGTTGTATTTCCAGAGGCGTGCCCCGCCGAGCGAGCCGGCCACGATGATCACGAAGATCACCAGGCTCGCCACGGCGAGCCGGTGCGCCAGGAAGCGCCGGATCACCATCTGGGTCTGGGTCCGGGCAGCGACCGTGAACTCTCGCTCGACCGGGCTGGAGGGCTCGGTCTGGACGGCGGTGCCGCCGGTGCCAGGGACCGGCGAGCCGCCCGCCGGGAGCTCGCCCGGCGGACCCTCGCCCCGAGGACCCTCGCCCGAGCGGGCCTGCGGCGTGGTGTCAGCCATAGCGGATCCTCGGATCCAGGACGGCGTACAGGATGTCAGCGGCCAGGTTGAACAAGATGATGATGATGGCGCTCACCATCAGCCAAGCGAGCACCACGTTGGTGTCGATCTGGTAGATGCCGCGCACCAGCAGGTCGCCCATGCCATGCCACGAGAAAACCGCCTCGGTCAGGATCGCGCCGCCGAACAGCGTGCCCGTGTCGACCGCCACGACCGTCGCCAGCGGGATCAGGGCGTTGCGGAGCGCATGGCGGATCATCACCCGGCTACGCGACAGGCCCTTGGCCCTTGCCAGGCGGATGTAGTCGCTCGACAGCACGTCGAGCATGGCGGAGCGCTGGTAGCGGCTCCAGGAGGCGTAACCGATCAGCGCCAGGGTCAGCATGGGCAGCACCAGGTGGCCTCCGTAGTCGGCCAGCCGGTTCAGCAACGGGCCGGTGAAGTTCGGCGTCTGGTCGCCCACCGTGTAGAAGACGCGATGACCGAATGCCTGGTTGAACTTGATGGCCACGTACTCCTTGAGCAGGGCGGCCAACCAGAACACCGGCATCGACAGGAACAGGAAGCCGGCGAAGGTGAAGGTGTAGTCGCTGATGTGGTACTGCCTGACTGCACTGATCACCCCCGTCAGGACCGCCAGCACCAGGGCCAGCACGGTGGCGAGGATGATCATGCGCATCGTCACGATGAGTCGCTGGCCGAGCAGGCTGCGCACGTTCAGGCCACTGATGCTGTTGCCCATGTCGCCCCGGACGAAGTGCGTGACCCAGATCCAATAGCGGGCGGGCAGCGGCTTGTCCAGGTTGAGGTCGTGCCGGCGCAGGTCCAGGACCTGCTGGGGAACGGGTGGGTTGCGGCCCTTCAGCTCGCCGAGCGGATCACCGGAATTGGCGACCAGCAGGAACACCAGCACTGACGAGAGGATCAGTACCGGGATGGAGATGAGCAGCCGCCGGATGATGAAGCTGATCATGACGACATCGCCTCACGACAGAGGAGGTGGTGCCGGGCCGGCGACCCGGTGTGCGACCGCCGGCCCGGCACCCCTATCGATCAGACTCTGCCCCGGTCCGCCTTACGCCTTCAGCGCCCAGAGCGGCTCGTCGGTGAAGGGCCCAACATTGCTGGCGTTGTCGGTGATGTTGGTGAAGGTGTTCCGCCACGCCAGGAACGTCGGCTTGGTGTACAGCGGGATCGTCGCCATGTCCGTCCAGATCTGCTGGTCGATCTGGTTGCCCAAGGACACGGCCTTGGCCGGGTCCAGCTCGCCGCCAGCCTGGGCGAAGAGCTGGTCGACCTCGGGGCTGGCGTAGTTGCCGTAGTTGGAGTCGCTGCCCGACTCGTAGATCGGCTGGCTTCCGCTGATCGCGAACGGGGTGCCGACCCAGGCGAAGTCGCAGATGTCGAAGTTGCCGTTCGGCAGCCACTCGCCGAAGAACTTGGTCGAAGGCGCGTTGGCGATCTTGATCTCGATGCCGATCTGCTTCATCTGCGACTGGAACAGGACGCCCTGGGTCTCGCGGAGCTGGTTGCCGGCGGTGGTCGAGAAGCGGAAGGAGAGCTTCTTGCCACCCTTGGCGTAGATGCCGTCGGACCCCAGCGTGTAGCCGTCGCCCTCGAGGAGCTGCTTGGCGGCGGCCACGTCGCCCTTGCCGAAGTTACCCGAGTGGTCCTGGTATTCCTTCTGGCCGGTCAGGTAGATGCGGTTGCCGAGCACGCTTGCCTTGGAGCTGAACTGCTTGACCGTGCGGTCCAGCAGCTCCTGCCGGTTGAGGCCGGTGGCGATCGCCTGGCGGACCTTGAGGTCACCGAGCTGGGGGTTCTTGAAGTTGAAGTCGAGGTGCTCGAAGGACAGCCCGAAGTTGATCTGGTACTGCACCTCCGGGAGCTGCTGGACCTGCTTGACCTCGTCGAGCTGGGGCTGCGGGTAGATCAGGTCGACCTCGTTGTTCTGGAGCGCGGCCGGCTGGGCGACCGACTCGGGCAGGAACCGGTAGACGATCTTGTCGAGGTGCGCCGGCTTGCCCCAGTACTTCTCGTTCTTGGAGAGCGTCAGGCTCTGGTCCTGGGTGTAGTTCGCGATCTTGAACGGGCCGGCCGAGGGGATCTTGGTGGGGTTCTTGTCGAACCCGGTGTTCCACCCGCCCGGCTGCGCCTTGGCGTAGTGCGCCGGGACCATCACCTGCGAGAAGAGGGCCTTCCAGTCGGCGAACTTGTTCTTGAACACCACCGTCACGGTCTTGCCGTTGTCGGACCCCGTCACGCTCTGGATGTCCTTGTAGCCGGTCGTGGTGGCGGTGTCGATGTTCTTGTCCTTGCCGCTCTGGTTCTGCCAGTTGTAGATGAAGTCGTCGGCGTTCACCGGGACGCCGTCCGACCACACCGCGGCCTGCTTGATCTTGTAAGTGATGGTCTGTGGGTCCTGGTTGGTGAGCTCCGCGCTCTCCATCAGATCGGTGTCCAGCGCCACGCTGAAGTCCGAGCGGGTCTGGAACACGCTCGGGTAGACGCGGTTGACCACCCACAGCACCGAGGTGCCGTTGTCCTTCGAGGTGTTGGGGTTGAAGCCGGTCGGCGCCTGGTCGGCGGCGTAGTTCAAGGTGCCGCCTTCCTTGATGTTGTTGGAGGAGTTGCCGCCTCCGCCTCCGCCACCACCGCCACCGCAGGCGGCAAGGACCAGGGCAATTCCCAATATCAGGACAATCCACCGCACCGAGCGCAAGTTTTTCATAGACATCGACCTCCTCTTTGGAGACGGTCGCCCGGATCCCACCTGGAGCCGAGCGATCAACGTTCGAGCCGGCGGCGGTGCCGGCCATTGCCGAGCCGGACAGCGGCCGACCAACGGGGGAAAATTGGCTTGTGCCGTCGCTACCAGGTACCTACGCTCCGTACACCTCCCACCAGTCGGCCGCGGGGCCCGATGGGCGAGCTAGGCCCCGTCGACACGTCAACGCAGCTCAGGACCTGAAAAAGCGGTCGAGCGGCCGCATCGTACGTCATGGCTTTGGTAGAAGTTCATAAGAATTCTCTCAGCTTGCCCCGAACTCGGCTGTACCGCGTAGTCTTTCCTTTTTTCCTGCTCGGCCAGGTCCGCCAAAGAGCACGCGCTGATGGGCTGGTCAGACCAATGGCCAGGGATACGGGCGCCGACCGCTCGGCAACGGGAAGCATCCGGCGCTGATCAGCGCCGAGGCTCTGTCGCCCAGGGCGGTGATCTCGTCGGGCTCGAGCAGACCGCAGAGGTCGCGCCCCAACGCGCCGTCGCGGATGGTTGACGCCAACTCCTCCAGGTCCGCGACGACTCCCGGTGGCAGCGCCTGGCCGGCGAAGTCCCACAGCACTGTGCGGAGCTTCGGCTCCTCGTGGAAGCAGACGCCGTGGTCGATCGCCCAGACCCGGCCGTCCACCGTCTCCGCCAGGCAGTGGCCGCCTTTGCGGTCGGCGTTGTTCACCACCACGTCGAACGCAGCCACCAGCGGCATCGCCGGGTTGTCCTGCTCGACCAGCTCGAAGGCCGTGAGCTGCGCGTCTGCCTCGACGTAGAGCTGCACCGAGCCGATCCCGAAGGGGCCGCCGCGGGCGATCGTCGGGGGCACCAGCCCCCAGGCCAGCGCCTCACTGACCAGGTAGGCAGCCACCTCGCGGCGGTAGAGGGTCCCGTCGGGGAAGTCCCAGAGCGGCTGCTCGCCCCGGCGCGGCTTGTAGATGGCGAGGCTGGTCGACTCGCCGTTCCGGACGCGGGCGAGCAGGGTGGCGTTGGAGGCCCAGGGGATGCCTCCGAGCACCTCCAGCTCGCCCTCGGTCAGCAGCTCAAGGGCCGCGGCGAGGTCGGGCGGGTCCCCGCCCGGTACGCCGGCGGCTTCCACGTCGGGGACTTCGCTCACGTCACACGACGGTCGGGCGGTGGCCGTTCTGGGCGGGGCAGACGTGGCCAGTCGGATCGAGCGGGTTGCCGCACAGCGGGCACGGCTCCCGGCCCTGCCGCACGACCTGGGCGCCATGGCGGGCCATGACACGGAGCTGCGCGCGGGTCACCCACAGGCGGACCTCCCTGGCCTCCTGCGCCGGCTCCTGGAGGTCGTCGTCGCCCTGGGGAGCCAGCTCGGTGGCGACCAGCACGACGCGGTCCCGGTCGCGGTCGTAGGTCAGCGCGAGCTGGCCGACCCGGAAGTCCGGCTCCACCGGCTCGTTCAGCCGCAGGTCACCGGCCTCGGCCGCGCGCACCTCGCCCGGGTCCTCGGGCTTATCGGCGGCCAGCTCCGGCAGCCAGGCGATCACGCGCTCCGCCAGTACCCGCACCTGGTCCTTCTCGACCAGCAGGGTGATCTGCTGTAGCCCTGACGCCGCCTGGAGCAGGAAGGTGCGCGATCCCGGCTCCCCGATCGCGTCCGCGGTCAGGCGGGTCACCGGATCGAGGTCATGCGGAGGCATCGTCCTGCTCCCTGGTCTCGGGCGGCTTGCGCGGCTCCGGTGGCGTGTTGAGATCGCGCGTCATGCCCGAGTCGCTGAGCCGCATAAGGTAGGGCACCGGTCCGAAGCCGAGCGCCGTCACGCTGGCGGTGGTGACCACCAGGCGCTGGAAGAGGTCCAGGTGCATGCCGAGGTAGTGGGCGACGACCGCCTTGATCACGTCGGCGTGGCTGCACACCGCGACGGTCTGGCCGGGGTGGGCGGCCCGCAGCCGCTCGCAGGCCAGCACCGCACGCGTCTGCATCTCGTGGATCGACTCGCCTTCGGGGAAGCGCGCGCCGGAGGGGTGGAACTGCACCGTCCGCCACAGGTCCGTCCTGGCCAGCTCGCCGAGGTCCTTGCCGGTCCAGTCGCCGAAGCGGACCTCGCCGAGTTCCTCGACGGTGGAGACCTTGAGGCCGCGGGGCTCGGCCACGGCCGCCGCCGTCTCCTGGCAGCGCTCCAAGGGACTGGAGTAGATGGCGTGGATCTCGACGGGCATCAGCCGCTCGGCCAGGGCGCGTGCCTCCTCGACGCCCTGGCTGCCCAGGTGGATGCCGGGAGTCCAGCCCGACAGGCGCTTCCCGGTGTGGTCGGTGGTGGCGTGACGCAGCAGCAGCAGACGCTTCATGGACACTCGATCGGTCGAAAGCCGGCAACCGCCATTGTACGGGGACGCGGTCCGACGCCGGCTCGCGGCTGGCGGCCCTGCTCGGTCCGACGCCGGCTGGCGGCTAGCGGCGGCCCTGCTCGACCGTGGCCAGGCCGGTGCCGACCGCCCAGGCGGCGATCTCGGCGCGCGAGCCCATGCCGAGCTTGGCGAGGATGTTGGAGACGTGCACCGAGGCGGTCTTGGTGGAGATGAACAGGCGCTTGGCCACCTCGCCGTTGCTCAGGCCCTCGGCCACCAGCTGGGCGACCTCGCGTTCCCTGGGGGTGAGCGGGCCCTGCGCGCGCCGTGGCGCGGTACGGAGCCGCACCAGTAGCGCCCGCGCCTCGTCGCGGCGCCAGCCCGGCCAGCGCTCCAGCAGCTTCTCCGCCGCCCGTGCGTGCGCCTTGGCCAGCTCTGGGCGGCCGAGCGCCATCATGCAGCGCGCGGCGCCGAGCTGGCAGTCGGCGCGCAGCGGCACCGTCCGATGGCCCGCCGCGCCGGCCTCCAGGTAGGCGTCGCGCGCGGCGGCCGGGTCGCCTTCGGCTTCGAGCAGAGCCGCCTCCAGGTGACGGAGGGCGGGTCTGGAGCCGGCCACGGCGCCGGCCTGCTCGACCTCGGTCAGGAAGGCACGCGCCGTGGCCGGCTCCAGACCCGCCCGCATCGCCGCAAGCAGGCCCGGGACCAGCGAGTCCATGCCGAAGTGCAAGCTGTGGCAGAGGTTGGTCACGGCCTTGGGGTCCAGGTCGTCGAGCAGGTCGCGGACGCCGTCGAGGTCGCCGCGGCGCGCGGCCAGCTCCAGCCGCAGCAGCGACCGCGAGCCGGTCAGGTAGGGGTTATCGTCCCGGTCTCCGTGCGTGGGATGCTCGCCGAGCGCCGCCTCTGCCTCGGACAGCTTGTCCGTCTCGAGGGCGAGCCGGGCGCGCCAGTGGGCCAGCTCGGCCGGGATGAGTCGGTCCATCCCGGCCAGCCGCATGCGCCGCTCCTCGTCCAGGGTGGCCCTGACGGCGGCCAGGTCGCCCTCCATCGTGGCGATCTCGGCGGCGATCAGGTGGAGCTTTCCCACCGCAAGGCCGCTGCGCCGGTCCACCTCGCGGAGCGACCGCAGCGTCTGGCGGCTGCGCTCCGGCGGCCAGGTGCCGAGCGTGCCACAGAGGAGGTTGTACAGGGCGCGGTGCAGCAGCAGGTTGAACCCGGCCGCCTCGGCCTCGGCGACCGCCAGCTCCAGCAGCTCGACGCCCTGCTGGCGGTGACCCGGCAGCTCGACCAGGGCGGAGCCCTTGTTGACCAGCGCGGTCACGCGCGCGGGGGCGAAGCCGATCTCCTCGCTGAGCTCCAGCGCCCGGTCGGACCACTCGACCGCCTGCTCGCGCTGGTCGCTGAGCATGTACGCCTCGGCGACCAGCGCGTAGGCCCTGGCCAGCGGCTCGCCATGGCCCAGCGGCTCGGCCACGCGCATGCACGACCAGACCGCCTCCCACTGGCGCTCGCGGTCCTTGGCCTCGTAGTAGAGGCGGGCCAGGTGGACCAGCGCGTCGACCTCCGCCTCCGGCCTGCCTGCCTGCCTGGCAACCGCGTGCCAGCGCTCGCCGTGCTCGATCGCGATGTCGATGAGCCCGACCAGCCAGGCCGCCTTGGAGGCCGACATCTCCAGCTGGAGGTCGTCGCCGGCCTCGGCAAGGCCCTCCTCCGCCAGGCGGAGCGCCTCCAGGCTCGCGCCACGTTGAAGGTAGGCGATGGCGCCGGCCCGCGCCGCCGAGACCAGGTCGTCGTAGCGCCCGGCCCCGCGGGCGTGCCAGGCGATCGCCGCCCAGTCGATCGAGCCGGCCTCCTGGAGCCCGGCAAGGGCCTTCTCGTGGAGCCGGCGCCGCTCGCGGCCGAGCAGTTCGCCGGCGATCGCCTCGCGGGTCAGGGCGTGGCGGAAGCGGAAGACGTCGGGCTCGTCCTCCAGTACCACCCCGCCGGCGACCAGCTTGCGCAAGGTGCCGATCAGCTCGTTCTCGTCGCTGCCCGTCACCGCGGCCAGCAGGTCGAAGGGGATCCGCTCGCCGAGCACGGCCGCCGCCTCGACCACGCGCCGCTGCCCCGCGCCGAGGTGGTCGAGGCGGCGCAGCACCGCCTCGGAGAGGTTCCACGGCAGCGGCAGGGCCTGCAGCTCGGCACGGGATGGCCGTAGACCGCGGCCAGCAGCTCGGCGACGCCGTGCTGGTCGAGCCGGTCGAGCGCCACCTGCGTGATCTCTCGCTGGCGCCCGATGTCGGCGAGCGTCCCGACCAGCGGGTGCCTGCGGTCGACTGCCTCGGGGCGGAAGCTGCCGACCAGCAGGGCGCCGAGCCTCGGCGTCAGCGCCAGGCGGCCGAACAGGGCGACGCTCTGGGCGTCGGCCCAGTGCAGGTCCTCGAACACCAGCACGCCCCTGCCGGTGCCGATGAGCAGGTCCTCGACCAGGGTGATCGCAGCCCCGAGCAGCTCCTCCTGGCTGTACTCGCGATCGGTGCACGGGGCCAGGTGATCCAGGACCGGCCGCAGCAGCAGCCGCAGCGGCTCCTCGCGGTCGGCGAGGCGCTGCGGCACCTGCCGCCAGCCGGAGACGCTGGCGCCGATCGCCTCGAGCAGCAGCTGGAAGGGTCGGGCCGGCACGCCCTGGCTCGCCTGGCCCGCCAGCACCCGGGCGCCCGGCGGCAGGGTCGCGGCCAGCTCGCGCAGCAGGCGGGTCTTGCCGACGCCGGCCTCGCCGCTGACCAGGACGACCTGGGTCTCGTCGGCGGCCAGCGCTCGCTGGAGGCGCGCGAGCTCCATACCGCGCCCCACCATCACCGGGCACAGCCCGGTCCGGCCCGCGAGCATGTGGCGAAGCGTAGCAGTCACCCCCGACTATCCTTTGGAGTCCGCGGCTCGCCGGGTCGCGCGAGTGGTCCGCGCGGGCGCGGCACGGCTGGAAGGGCGTGGCCGCTGTCTGGCTGCCCGGGCGGCGCGCGCCGCCCGGGCGATACGGGCGAGCCGCCAGGCGTCGGCCTCGGCCCGGTACCGGCTGATGCGGTCGGCGGCCAGTGTGCTGGTGGCCTCGGGGTACATCATGATGGCTCCTCTGGTCGGATCGTCACGGGATTGGCTCCCGTTGCTTGAATGATCCGCTTCTGAGGTAGGCGCCGGCATTGGGCAGGTGCCTTATCAATGGGCTCTACCAGGGAGTATCTGTCGTGGAACCGGGTCAGCTGGGTATCCCAGCGCCGGCCGGGGAGGTGGCCGCCGCGGTGCTCGCCGGTGGGTCGAGCCGGCGGATGGGCAGGGACAAGGCGACCCTCGTGGTGGGCGGGGTGGAGCTGGCGCGCGGGGTGATCGAGGTCGCCCTCCGGGCCGCGTCCCCGGTCGTGGTGGTCGCACCGCACGACCACC
>WNFZ01009330.1_pt1 | contig 18764 bp, 20 predicted proteins | sample 5400081 | NCBI WGS metagenome assembly WNFZ01 (sample SAMN13153365, study PRJNA577476) | soil metagenome | isolation source: 80 cm soil or saprolite under grassland replicate 1 | place: USA:California | collected 2016-06-15
ATAAACCGGCACATACTGGTCAAGAAAATCGATCGCGTTGAAATCATAGGGCGACGAGAAGTAATCAATGCCCACTTCCTGACATTCCTCCACTAAGGTCATGGACCACTCGAATGGAATCGACGCGGCACGATAAACTTCAGTTACAGGCTTCGTCCACGTTGCCTGATGACTGACCTGCGAGTTCATGTGTGAGAAGCCATAATCCGAGACGATCTTCGGCGCGTCGAAGTTCTGGAATTTGGCGGCATCTGCGCCTGCTTCCTTTGCCAAACGGATGAGCAGTTTCGCGCGTTCCAAATCGCCATCATGATTGGCGGCAATATCGGCGATGAAATAGGTTGGATGGTTCATGCCAATGGTTCGACTACCAAATTTGATTTCCATGATCTTCTCCTTTGAGAATGAGGTTATTGAAGATTCAAAATTTTTCTAGCTTCCAATGGGTTACGGCAAGAAAGTACGTCAATTTCGTAACGATGAAAGAAATCAATGTTTTGATTCCGGTATTCAACGACGCCTACCGCGATACCTTTGGAATGGATTTTCTCAATATCTTCCGGGCGGAGTATTCCATAAGAAACACTGAGGCAATCCGCTTTGATTTTTTGAAGGTATTCCGCAAAATTTACAAGTCTGCCTGTGACTAAAGCACGCACAGTCAGTTCGGGATGAGCAAGCTTTGTTTGAAGCAATTCCTCATGATCAAAGAACAGTAACAGTACGTCGTCTTTCATATTTGTTCGCTCGAGTAAACGGAAGACTTCTTTTGACAGACTTCCTTCCGTTTTGAAGAAAGTTTTCATATCTAGCGATAAATGCGCATCCGTATCCCATGCCCAAACAAGGACATCCTCCAATTTGGGCAGAGGTTCGCCTTCAATTTTGAGTTCCTTCAATTCATCCCAACATACATCATTGCACCAACGTCCATCAGGCAATTGATAATTATGGCGCAAGAAAGCAACTCCTTCTTGACTTAATTGAACATCCACTTCGATCAAGTCCGCGCCCAATTGATGACCGAGTTGAATTGCCGGCCACGAATTTTCGGGCACATCACCTTCGATGCCACGGTGAGATTCGATGAGTGTTCGTCCTGTTTTGGATTTGAGAAGTTCAAGAGTCATAGGTCACTTCTTGAAATGTCGCATTTTGCTGAGTATCTGTTAGGTTGGATTTCCATTTGTCGATTTCCAAGAAATATTTAGTCTTCGATTCAAATGTTGCGTAAGATGCTTGAATTGAATTCCTAGCAAAACGTATAAGGTCATTTATCGTGTACCCGAATTCCCTGGTTACGGCGATATATTCATCACACAATGAACTGCCAATGATTGAGGGATCATCACTATTAATTGTGACCTTTACACCTAATTCATCCAACTTACGAAAAGGATGTTGACTCATTGTCGGATAGATATTGAGGCGAATGTTGCTCGTTGGGCAAATATCTAGAGGGATTTGACGCTCAACTAATTCTTTAACCACGTTCATGTCCTCAATTGAGCGAACGCCATGACAAATACGATCTGCTTGCAACTCGTTGATTGCACCCCGAACGCTATTTGCGCCCTCAGTTTCTCCAGCGTGTGGAATACTTCGCAAGCCCATCTGTTTTGCTTGGTCAAACACATTTCTGAATGGCTCTGGAGGAGCGCCACTCTCGTTCCCTCCAAGCCCAATTCCAATCACGCCATACTTTTGTCCTTGAAGAGCATAATCTAAAACGGTCGTAGCTATCGTTGGGTCAAAAATTCTAGGGTTGTCACTACTGAAGTGTCGATTGCGAGGGATGCCAAATATCCATTGCATTTCTACATCAAAATCATCACGTGCTTTCTGACACCCCATCAATAGTCCATCAAAAACATCATGAAGATGCAAATGCTTTTCAAATAAATGAAGATGCTGGTAAATGGAAATGTACATCTCGCGATAACGGATATTTTGGTTCATCATATCTCGCCCGCACTCATAAGCTACCAGCGCAAAGTCATCTGCGGAACGCATCAATTGCATACATATCTGATAATAGGAATGAAAATCTTCATAACTCTTGAATGAAACTGCTTTTTGTAATAGTTCAATATCTTCAACAAACCCTAAATGCGAGTATTTGTGAGACAGCTTAAGAGCCGTCGCTGGTTCAATAGCACCTTCCAAATGAATATGAAGTTCAGCTTTAGGCAAAGTTTTTACAAGATTATCAAGTTTCATAAGTTACTTTCCAATCCTACCCAAATGTGTATTCTGAAACGTGTCTTCGTGTTTCAGCCCGTAACCAAGAACGCGGTCGAGGCTGGAGTGACCGAGCAGGACTGTCCCTGTGAACATCAGCCAGGGGATGGCAAGCAGGTAGCCCAAAACATAAAGCGCAACCGCAACTCCCTTGTGGTGGATCAGGTTATAGGTCCATGCGCCGATGCGGGGGTTTGCCAGATAGCCAAGCATACTCAGGTCAGGAGCAAAAAATAAAAGAGCGTACCAGCCCCATCCGTAATCCAATCCTGAAAAAAGAAAAAGTGCAAGACCGAATAAAAAGAGTTCTTCAATTTTGAGCAGGTTTTTCATCGCGTTTCCTGTGGATAAGTCTCTATTTTCTGTGGTTAAGTTTGGGGAAAATTTGTGAGTAAAAGGCGTTTAAAAGGCGCCAGACTGTTGATAACCCCTGATTTTCTGTGGATAACCCTGTTGGAACTGTGTATAAAACCCGTCCAAACCGGTGGAAAACGAGGGGATTTCATGTCCCAAATCTGTGGATAGTTTGTGGACAGACAGCCATAAATTATGGGAACGAGGTGCGGTCAGGCTGGACCTTTCGACTGACTGCTCAGAAATGAGGCTTTCTCTCAGCCCAAAGCGTCTTGCGATTTCGACCCCGAACTGATACTTGCTCATCGCCTGCGCGCCGACGACATGATAGAGCCCGCTCAAATTTTTCTCGAGCATTTCGACGAGTGTGCAACTGAGGTGATTGACCCACATCGGGCAGAAGACCACATCGGTGAATCCGTTGACGTTTTTGCCTTCGCTCAGGTTGTTGACGAAAAACTCGCCGAGGCTTCTTTTTGCGCCTAAAGACCACCCATAAAAATTAACTCTTGCAATGATCGCTCTCGGGTCCACTTGTTCCACGGCGCGCTCGCCATCGAGTTTGGTTTGTGAGTAAACACCAGGTGGACTTGGCTGATCTTCTTCAGAATATATGCCTTCTTTTGTCCCGTCAAAAACCGAATCGGTGGAAATATGGATGAAGCGAATATTTCTTTTTGCACAAGCAGTAGCTACTTCCCCAGGCAGATCTGTATTAAGGTTTCTTGCTTGGACGGGGTCTGCCTCACACATTTCAAGGTTCGCTAGGGCTGCACAATTGATCAGCCAATCAGGGTTCGTTGCTTCAAGAATGGAATCTATTTCGTCTGTTTTGAGAATATCTGCTTTGAGAACCTGAAATGGAGCCGACTTTAACTTGCCGCGATCCACACCAACGACTTCATGCTCGCGCTTGGCTTCCATCGCGAGATTAATTCCGAGTAGTCCGCTAGCGCCAGTGATCAAAATACGTGCCATGTGTCAGATTCCAGGTATCAGGCGATAGGTTTCAAGTTACGTGATACTTGATACCTGGCACCTAATACTTAGTTTTATCCTTCAAGTTGTCCGTGCGCGAATAATTCTTCGAACGGCGCGACGAATTCCTTGATGCCTTCAATATCCAACCATTGGGAGTTGGTATCGCTTGAATAGCGAAATCCTTCCGGCAGCGGCTGTCCTTCATACTGCAAGCCACGTTCCCATAGTGTTTCAGGTGGTTTGACAATAAACATGTGCTCACGTTCCACTGTATTCCGCGCTTCATCCTCTGAGATGAGCACTTCATGGACTTTTTCGCCGGGGCGAATGCCAATGATGTTAACCTTTGCATCAGGCACAATCGCGTTCGCTAAGTCAACAACCTTTGTGCTGGGAATCTTCGGCACGAAGACTTCACCGCCTTCCATTTGTTCAACACAGTTCATCACAAAGCGGACACCCTGGTCAAGCGACAACCAGAAGCGCGTCATGCGTTCATCGGTGATCGTGACTGTCCCACTTGCGCGTTGTTTGAGAAAAAGAGGAACGACTGATCCTCGGCTCCCTACCACATTTCCGTATCGAACACAGGAATAGCGGGTCGCTTTGCCTGCCGCGTAGGCGTTGCTTTGAACGGTCAACTTTTCCGCGGCGAGCTTGGTCGCACCATATAGATTTACGGGACTGACCGCTTTATCCGTGCTGATCGTCATCACTTTCTTAACACCCGCATCGAGTGCAGCTTCGACAACATTCGCTGTGCCCATGATGTTGGTCTTGATCGCTTCCATCGGGTTGTACTCGCACGCCGGGACCTGTTTCAACGCCGCGGCATGGACGACAATATCCACGCCATGCATGGCACGCAGAAGACGCTCGCGGTCGCGAACATCACCGATGAAATAACGCAACGACGGATGATCGTATCCGTGCATTTTCATTTCGTGCTGTTTCAACTCATCGCGGCTGAAGATGATGATCTTCTTCGGTTGTTTTTCCTCCAGAGCGATCTTTGTGAACTTCTTGCCAAAGGAACCTGTTCCGCCTGTGATGAGAATTGTTTGATTTTTCCAGTCCATGATTACCTCTTTGTTATAACCGTCATTGCGAGGGCGTTAGCCCGAAGCAATCTCAACCTATGCGAGGAGATTGCTTCGTCGTCTCTCCGCTCATCCTCGCAATGACGGAGGTTATTTTACAGCTTCAAACAAACCAGAATCCTTTGTGATAAAGATTCTTCCTTTTTCTATTAACTCTTTTTCAAGATCGCGTTGAAGATCCATGAGTTCATTTTCCGACAGTTCCGCTACCCGCATCCCTGAACGAATATAAGCAACCAATGGTTCTATCTCTGTAACTTGCAAATTATCTTCGTAACGAGACAATTCAACTTGAGGAAAATAAGGTTCCAATTGCTCCAGTCCATTCTCAAGCGTAAAAGGATTTGCAAACGACTCCCAGATTTTACTAACGTGAACCCGCGCGTACCAATCCATCATTTCTTTCATATGATTTTCGCCAACGGTTGTGACGATCAATCGCCCACCGGGCTTCAGGATACGTTTGATTTCAGTGATTGCTTTGGGACGATCAGGCACATGATAGAGCATGTGATTTGCAATCACGACGTCGAAGGTTTCATTTTCAAATGGAATGGACTGGGCATCGATTTCTTTGAACCGGAATGCACGTCCCGTGACGACCAGATTTCTCCAGGCGGTGTCTACCATCCCTGAGGAAAGATCGCTGAGCGTAATATCCCAGCCAGAGGGAATGCGATTTATGTTTTCCTTCCATAGGTACGCAGGACCACATCCCAATTCCAGGATTTTTGCGTTCTCAGGTAATTGGGTCAATCTATCAAAGACCCACTTGAACCAGCCGTAAGGGTTCGTGCTAAAGCGCTGATGAATCATCACCCGCGCATCGAGATTGGAGGAATCACGATATTGGTCAGACTTGAGGTATTGTTGGTCGGTGAATTTTGACATAGTTATTTTTTGATTACGATCAATGGGTATTGCCCGTTATCGCCGAAGAAACGCGGGAAATGTTCTTCGAGCCAATACACCAAACGCAGGTACGCTTTCCCACCAAACTGCGGACGCACAAACCAGCGCATAAAACGCGGACTTAAACTGCGCCACGGGAAGATTTGATATTTCATTTCGCCGTTCAACTCGTTCTTTAACCAGCGCGGCGTCATTTTCTCAACGAATGTTCCAGCCTGATCTGCCTCGCCGCTCCAGTTCTTTTTCTTTTTGACCGAGCGTCCGTTGAAGAAACGGGCAAGCCCGATGAAGGGTTCAGCCATACGCATCAAAAGCGGATTGTGCCAGCCGTTAATCACCACAGCTGATTTACCTGTCTTCAGAACGCGGTTCAATTCAAGATAAGCACGCTTATGTTCGCTCAACGGCAAATGATGGATCGTATGCATGGACACTACCCCATCGAACGCATCAAGCTTGAATGGGAGATTGGCAATATCTGCAACAACAAATAATCCCTTGTCGCCAAGCCTTATGCGCGCTTCCTTCAACGCCGTGATGGAGATATCCGCACACAGACGATAATGATAATTTTCAGAATACGCCAGATATTCGGGCCACTGCACAGGACCCGACCCCGCGTCAAGCAGGATATCTCCCTTGGGAGCAAGATATCGCTTCACCCGCAGATGACACTTATGGATGTATTCGCGCGAAACAGGACGCAGATCTTCGTAGCGGGCATTTTGATATAACCCATCACCAACCTGTGACCAGCCAATCTGATCATAAAATTCGCGGACTTGTTGCTTGGTATTATCGGTCATGCTAATTTATCAATCATGTTTCTTTCCTCTTTCTTCTTTATCATCAATCAGGAAAGATGAAAGAGGAAAGACGGTCAATTATTTCCACGTAAATGATTCATCAAGCGCCACGGAAAGGGACGCGGGTATTCGAAGAAGAAACGATAGGCGTAATTCCATGCTTTTGCAGTCTGCTCTTCGGTCAAACGATGCGCGGGCAGGTCAGATAAAACTTTTTCAAGAGTCGAAAAGTATTCATCCCAAGAGTTGGGGTCAATCGTAAAGCCGCGATTGCGGTAATGCGTATCTCCGCACGAAATGACAGGAATGCCGTTCATCGCCGTTTCGACGCCAACTGTCGTCGTATATGCCAAACCTAAATTCGCGATCTCTATCAAATCATATGTATTCACATTGTCAAGCGCGCCGATCAAGTGGACATGGCTGGGGATCTCAGGCAAGGCTTCGCGAACTACTGTTCCCATCGATTTCACCTGCGGGACGATCTTTTCTCCCGGGTGGATACGTACAACTAATTGCACGTCCGTTCGTTTCGCAAAATACTGGACGGTCTTCGTGATCCATTCGCTCATCGAATCGGCAAAAATGTTGCGTCCCAAGGTGAGACTATCACCCAAAACGTTCGCGGCGAGTAACACAACAGGGCGATCATCAAGTCCCAATGCTTTGCGCGTTTGCTCGGCTCCCTGTGAGGAAACATACTGCCACAATCGCTTGGACTTTCCCCATACTCGTGCACCACGACGCGCGTTCTCAAGGTCAGCCAGGCGCTCATACATCTCATCGGTCATCGGTAAACTGCAACGGTCTCGAACAAGATAGTCCGTATCCTGCCGCATAATGGACGTGTTCTGTGCGAGCCAAATTTGTTCGCGCTGATCGTTGAATTCAAACGTCACCGCGGGGATATTGAGATAACGCGCTACGCGAAAGACAATTCCCATTTCAAGAATAAGTCCATTTGGGATGAGGACAACATCGGGTTTATGAGTTTGCATCCATTCGAGCGCAGCAAGCGCGGCAAAAGTATTGCGCTTGATTCGGAGATCGTACAAGGCGCGGTCTTTCGGTGAATGCATGTCGACTTCTTCGCGCATCAATGTGTATTGCGCGTCCCACAGCGAGACCTCTTCCGCATCAGCTTTGAGAGCGGCTGGTAAAACGGAAGCAGGCTTGAGATCCAGAAGAGAGACATGCTCGATAAATGGAGCCAGAGCAGAAAGAGAATCACGTGTATGTAATGCACGCTGTCGTTGAGTCAACTTGTCCATTTCCTTGTGCCATTCGGAATAAGGCAACGTCAACAGTGTGACTTTATGTCCCAATCCTGCAAGTGTGAGGGAAATGTAGGCGGCTTGCTCAATCCAGTAATGGAGAGTGGCGAAGAAGAGAATATTCTTGCCCGCAGGCGCCTTTTCGATAAACGGTTGCACCTGCTCCACAGCGCGTGGCAATGAGGTTTGTAATCGGGAAAGATTATAGTGATCCTTGCGGGCGTGGTTCCTTTGCCGAAGGATGTAATCGAGTTCGGCAGCGAGAGGCAATTCGCCAAGGAAGTTGCGGAGGGAAGTTTTGTTGAGCATGGTTCTTTTACCACGGAGACACAGAGACACTGAGTTTTTCTTTCTCCGTGACTCAGTGGTTAGCCTATCTTTTCTATTTTCCAATCGAGACGCGGGCGGACGGGACCCTGACGGATCTCGGGCCATTGTGTGCCGGGCGCGCCTGAAATATCCACATTGAATGAAAGCGCATTCTCGTCCATGAAATAACGGCGCACGCCAAATGAGCTGGCATTCACGCCAAGGGAGTAACGACCTTCATTGAAGAAGTCAGCAGGAATATGACAGCAACTGATATAACGCCCTGCCTGGCGCGCTCCAAATTGTTCATATTGTTTTGCATCATCGGTGTCGAACGCAGTGAAGACATATTCACCCCGCATCGTGCTGAGATACATTCCCACACGCAGACCAGTGACAGGCGTATCCAATTGATATTCCCATTCGACGGTGACGGGCTCAGTAGAGCGAACTGTGTCGACGACTTTGCCGGTTCGATCTTTCAGCCGCAAACGGATCGGTTTGAACGGCGCGCTCGTGGCCGGAACATCTTCTGCATCCCAAATTCGTTCCCCCGACTCCGCCTGTCCCGAGGCAAGATAGAAGTCCACAGCTTCGGGCGTGGGCGCGCGTTTAATGAGCTGTCCCTTTTTGAGGACGATAGCTTCCTGTGTAAGCCGCAGAATCGCGGACATATTGTGACTGACGAACAACACTGTACGGCCTTGTTGGGCAACATCATTCATCTTGCCGAGACATTTACGCTGAAACTCGGCATCACCGACAGCCAGAACCTCATCTACAACAAGGATTTCGGGCTCAAGGTGTGCCGCCACAGCGAAGGCGAGGCGCAAATACATTCCCGACGAGTATCGTTTAACAGGCGTATCAATGAACTGAGCCACCTCAGAAAACTCGACCATTTCATCGAATTTCGATTCGATTTCAGCGCGCTTCATTCCCAGGATGGCGCCATTCATGTAAATATTCTCGCGACCTGTCAGTTCGGGATGAAAACCTGTCCCCACTTCAAGCAATGATCCAACACGTCCTCGCACGCTAACCGTTCCCTCCGTGGGTTCCGTTACGCGCGAGAGAATCTTGAGCAATGTGCTTTTGCCTGCGCCGTTGCGTCCCACAATACCAAGCACACTACCCTCATCCAGATCAAAGGAGATGTCTTTCAGCGCCCAGATGAAATTATCCTCTTTGGGAGAGGAACCGTTGCCGGAACCGCCCGCCAGCGATTTGACAAAACGTATGGGTGCTGTGAGCGAATCGACGAACACATCGCGCAGCATCCCATAGCGGAACTTAGTCTGTGCCGCGCCGATTTTGTATCGCTTGCCGAGTTTTTTTACACTAATAGCTGTTGTCATAATATGGATCAGGTGTCAAGTTTCATGTATCAGGTTTATTGCACTGATGATTTATTTGTCAATGAACGTTTGAAGCCACCAGTTAAAGCCTTGGTTATGCGGGCTTGTTCATAGTGCTGATTAAATTCATCATTGCTGATATATCCAGCATCCAACGCGGCATATAGGATGGATTGGACCTCAACAGCAGAACGTCGAGCGATTCCGAGAAACCGAGCAAACTCTACTTTCGACTCACAATCAAACCCTTCTGCGATATTTGCCATGACAGAAACTGAAGCACGTCGAATTTGATCTCTCATTCCAAAATCTTTTGAAAACGATTCTCTGTTCGAAAGGGAATAAATCATCTTTACCAATTTTCTTGCTTCCTGCCAGGCTTGAATATCCTCAAATCGCTGGATCATTGCCATAATATTTTCCTTGGTGTTCCCTGACACATGACGCCTGATACCGGGCGCCTATATCGTGTCTGCAAACGTTTTTTCCATGTTGCGGAAGTAGAACAATCCGCTGATTAGAATGAGCAGAGAAATTAGGACCGAAACCCAAAGCCCAGCATCGGGACCGTTGCCAATTCCCAGCAATGCCCAGCGAAAGCCATTGACTACACCAGCCATGGGATTCAAGGAATATACAAGCTGCCATTTCTCGGAAATTGCTTTCGCTGAATAGCCAACAGGCGTGGCAAAAAACCAGAATTGGGTTAAGAAGGGAAGCACATAGTTTACATCACGATATTTGACGTTGATCGCGGAAAGCCAGAGCGCTACTCCCAAAGCAGCAATGATCGCCAATAGTAGAAAAAGTGGCAGAACCCATATCAGATTCCATGCAGGTGAAACGTGATAATAAATCATCAAGCCAATCAGGATCACAGAGGCAACCGCAAAATCGACCAAGCCAGCAATCACAGAAGCGAGCGGCAGAATCAACTTTGGAAAATAAACCTTCGTGATCATATTGTGATTGGATGTCAGTGAGCGGCTACCCTGATTGAGTGCCGCCACAAAAAGTCCCCAAGGAAGAAGCGCAGTATACGAAAAAATTGGATAAGGGATGTTATCCGTGGGCAGTTTTGCCACTTTGCTGAACAGGAAAAACATCGCGAGCATCGTTAACACGGGCTGGATGATCGCCCAGGCTGCGCCAAGTAACGTTTGCTTATAACGGACTTTGATATCGCGCCAGACCATAAAGAAGACCAATTCGCGGTATACCCATAAATCGCGTAGATTCAGCGCAGTGAAACCACTGGGTGGCTTGATGTAAATTGTTGTCGGTTCGTGCTTGGTAAGTTCAGTCATGAACAGCGTTCCCAAGTTTGAAGGTTAGAACGTTGGAACGTTTAACATTCAAACGTTTTAACGGATTTTCTCTCTATTTTCCTTGAACCACTCGATCGTTCGGCGCATGCCTTCTTCAAAGGGGACCTGCGCGCTCCATCCGAAGTATTCCTTGGCGCGCGACACATCGAGTCCGCGGCGGGGCTGACCATTCGGCTTGTCCGTTTGCCAGACGAGATCACCTTCAAAGCCTGTCATCTTGACGATCATCTCAGTCAAATCCTTGATCGAAATCTCATAGCCGGAACCAAGATTGACAGGCTGCTCGCCGTTGTACTTTTCCGCGGCAGCGACGATTGCATCCGCTGCATCTTCCACGTACAAGAACTCGCGCGTAGGAGAGCCGTCGCCCCAGACAGCAAGTTCCTTGTCACCGCGCTCACATGCTTCAATCGCCTTGCGGATCAAAGCCGGAATGACATGTGATGACTGCAAGTTAAAGTTATCGCGCGGACCATATAGGTTCACCGGCAGCAAGAAGATCGCATTGAATCCATATTGCTGACGATACGCCTGCGCCTGCACCAGCATCATCTTCTTTGCAAGCCCATAGGGAGCGTTCGTCTCTTCAGGATAGCCCATCCACAGATCCTCTTCCTTGAAGGGAACAGGCGTGAACTTGGGATAGGCACACACGGTTCCAATGGCGACAAACTTGCCGACTCCATTTTTGTATGCCTGATGCATTAACTCCACGCCCATCATCAAATTGTCATAGAAAAAATCAGCGGGATGTTCGCGATTCGCACCAATGCCACCTACATTTGCAGCAAGATGGATGATGACTACGTTCTTCGGATCAACATCCTTCAAGGTATCTGCATACAAATGGCTGATGTCGTTCGGATCTACAAGGTTGTAGTTCTCGATACGCGGGATGAAAATGTCCATGGCACCCCGCTGTTTGAGCTTTTCAATTACAAAAGAACCCAGGAAGCCCGCGCCTCCAGTAACAATTACACGTTTGTCTTGCCAAAAATTCTCTGCCATAAATTCTCCTTGCATATGTCATTGCGAGGGCGCTCTTAGCCCGAAGCAATCTCCTGTTAAATAAGCCAATCTCGACTATAGGTTTCTATCAATTAAGAGGAGATTGCTCACCTGCACTGCACCGAACGTACGATTTGCTAAGCAAATCGGGTGCAAGTGTCGTCGTCGCTCTGCTCCTCCTCGCAATGACAGAAAACTATTGCACAATAAATTGAGCGTTCCTATATTTTTCATCGTTAGGGTTTCGAATAATCCCAGATTTCAACGCGAATAGCAATTCACGGATTCCATCATCCACATCGAGTGTCGTATCGAACCCCAATACCCGCTTGATCTTTGCAAAGGATACGGCGATATCACGCATGTCACCGCCAAATGTTAGATCCTTATATTCAACAACTGTCTCAGGCATGCGCTTGAGAATCAAGCGGACAATATCATCCTTGGAATAATTGCCGTTGTCTGTGCCTAGATTGAAAATCTCGCCGCAAACCTTTGATCGCTCGGCTGCGAGTCCCAGCATGACGCCGCGTACTACATCCCGGATATGGACAAACGAACGCGAGTATCCGCGTTGGTAAATGATCAATTCTCGCTTGGTGAACGCCTCAAGCACAAACTGATTGACGATCAAATCAAAGCGCGTGCGCGGTGAGATTCCATACAAAGTTGCGAAGCGGAATATCAACGGCGCACAGGAAGCATCTTTTTGTGAGAGTAAGAATTCTTCTGACGCAATCTTTGTCTCGGCATACAACGATTGCGGATTTAACGGGGACTCTTCCGTTACAGGCTTTCCATCGGTAGATAATCCATAATTGCTATATGTGGATGCAAATACGAATCGTTCCACGCCCAAATCGACTGCCTGTCCGAAGACCGTTTTTGTCGCATCGACGTTATAGCGCCATGCCACCTGCTTGCCCACAGCCTGACAGGCAGGGAATCCAACGATCGCCGCAAGATGGACAATTGCATCCGGTCTTTGCCAACCATCTTTGAGTGAATCTTTCACAGCGCGCGGCTCAGTCACATCTGCTTTCACGAAATGAAAATTAGGATGGTGCAAAAATGGGACAAGCGACTCGCCGCCGAAGAGAAGCGAATCTAGGACAGTAACACGATGGTTGGCGCGCAGCAGTTCCGAGGTCAGGAGAGAACCGATATATCCTGCTCCACCCGTAATCAACACGTGACGGTCACTCATTCATTTCCTCCATCCGTAGCGAAACTTTGAATCCCTCCACCTGAAGCGCGGGTGCTTTTTTGTCGGTTACAACTTCGATCCCATGCTCAAGGCAGGTGAGACGACAAATATCCGCCACGTCACCCTTACCAAGGATTTGAACCTTTTTATAGCCTGCCGCTTCAATCGTTTTGAGATGTTCATTCACGCGCTGGCGTATTTTTCGATAGAGGGAAAATGAATGTTCCACATAATCCAGCGCGAGGCGGGCACGTAGGGCAATACCCTCAGGTGTGATGATATAGCGCAACTTCTTGCGTTCGGCGCGCTTGACCTTGACATAGCCTTTGGAAATAAGCCGCTTTAAATGCCAGTTCACCGTACCAACCGCCACGCCTAACTGCGTAGCAAGCGTGGACTGGTTGACATCAGGGTCATTTTCTATATTTTCGAGAAGTGTAAGTTCGCGGAGTTCTTCGTTTGACGATTCCATACAATCCAAAATTCAGTGACTGAATTATAACCGAGAAAAATCACTTGTCAAACCGAGAACAATTGTCTCTACCGTTTTTAACGGGAAAACCTTTCTAACCACAAAGTACACAAAGGTCACGAAGGAAGGAAAGAAACGCAAAATCGCATCTTGTTCTCCCCTTTGTGTACTCCCCGGTACCAACCCATGATTTGCCTAACAAATCAGGCAGGTGTGGTGTCCTTCGTATTTGAGCTTTTTCCCGCCAAGTACGGGAGAGCCGAACAATTCGCATGAAAAGAATCCCACGTCCTATTCAGATTATTTTATGGATTCGCTGACTCCACTGATATAATTATCTTATTATGAACAAGTTTTTCGCTCGTCCACCCTGCTAAATCTTTCCCCAAGAGAGACATCGTTTCTCAACAGCCCGACGGGCTTGTTTTGTATTTCCCGTAAATCCTAAAAAACCTACACCAGACGATCTCGACGGTGCCTGACGCAGCCGGGCGGCTTCGTGCCGCCCGTGCGCCATCCCGCTGGCACGAAGCCAGCGGGGCAGCCGTCTAGTTTTCTTCGCTTGCAAAGCTCGTGGTCCGCCCCGCTCCAATCTGTCTCAATTCATCAACTCGACCGATTGGAGGTTTCTCATGGAAACAATCCGGGGCAAAACGTCCCATACTTTGGATTTAAATGGATTCAGCGACCGACATAAAAACTATCAGCGCGTCATTCTGGACCTCGGAACGGGTGATGGTCGCTATGTGCATTTCCTCGCCGACAAATATCCTGACTGGTTCATCATCGGCGTAGATGCGTGCCGTGAAAATCTATACGAGTCATCACAAATCAAATTGCCGAATGTGTTATTTGTTATCGCTAATGCGCAAAATCTACCACCTGAATTAAGCGGACTGGCTTCACATGTGACTATCAACTTTCCATGGGGTAGTTTGCTTGAAAGTTTGTTGATCAGTGATATTGCTTTGATGGACGGGCTTTCATCCATTGCCAAGCAGAATGCACAAATTGACATTCATTTGAACAGTGGTGCATTGGCAGAAGTTGGTAGGACTTTGGATGCTGGAACAGAGACAATCTACGAGAATATGAATCGGCATGGATGGAATCTCAAAGATCCATATCGCGTCGCTCGTGAGGCGTTACGAAAGTTTCCAACGACCTGGGCAAAGCGCGTTGCCCATGGACGCGATCCACGTGCAATGGCATTGAGTGGTGTGTTATCCAAGTAATAAAACACAGGCGGTTCGACATCTACCGCCTGTGTTTTACGTCATTTGACAGACACCCATGCCGCATATAAGATGTATTCTTATGAATATTCTCGTTTTAAAGTTGGTCCTTGCGCCGATGATTATCGGATCAGCCAGCCTCGCCGGCAGGAAATGGGGACACGTCGTAAGCGGGTGGATCGTTGGCATGCCGCTGACCTCAGGACCTGTGATTTTCTTCGTCGCGTTGAGTCATGATGTCACATTTGCTGCGAATGCGGCACTGGGTGTAATCAGCGGCGGACTTTCACTGGTCTCTTTTGCTCTGACTTACGCCTGGCTGGCGACGCGCTTCCGCTGGTATCCTCATGCCAAATGAAACTGTCGAACCAGGCGAGACCGAGCTGGGACCTTGGGATATCCCATCCCGGATCCTGATTGGTACAAGCTTTATCTTGCTCATCACGGGGAGTGCATCGTTCTTTGGTTCACGCCTCACCGGACTGCTGACCACCATTCCGCTTTATGTGACCATTCTCGCGATCTTTGCTCATCGTCATCAGGGGCCAGCCGCTGCGGCGCATGTGCTGCGAGGACTGCTATATGGAATGTTTGCCTTTGCGGGCTTCTTCATTACGCTCAGTTTGTTGCTCGAAAGAGCAGGCATTGCGGTTTCATTCCTCTCGGCTATTGCAGTTGCGCTGGCAGTTCAGGGGATGTCGCTGTGTATCTTGCGAAAAAAACAGAAATAAGTCAGCTTCAAACCCCTACTTTATGCATTACTTTCCCCTCACTCTAAAAGAGTGCCCTTACATATCTGATTTGAAAGCTTATCCATCTTGACATAGAGCTAAAAAGGCGTAAAATCCTTCCGTTTTGGAAATATTCCAGATCGGAAGGATTTTTATGTCCACAGAGCAAATAGCTGAACAATTCGTCGAACTAGTCCAGAGTTACATGCGCTTGAGACCGAGATTGATCCAGCCAGAACATGTTGTCCAATTCAAGAAAAAAATGGCGTCGCTCAGAAATTCCGGCTACAGTTCCGAAGATCATGAGTTTCTCTTTCGCATCTTTGCGCTGTTATCGCAGAACCAGGAACCCATCACCATGAGTGAGCTTAGCTCAACATTGAGTGTTCCCATGAGTACAGCCACCCGTATTGTAGATGGACTTGTAAAAAATGACATGGCAGAACGGGTCCACGACGCGAATGACCGGCGCATCGTACGCGTGGGAATGAGCAAGAACGGACGCGAGCTCTATGAAATGGGAATGGCTTACAACAAACAGCGCATCACAAAGTTGTTGAAGAATTTCACAGCCGAGGAACAGACACAATTATTGAAACTGATGAGCAAATTATTCGATGCACTTTTGAATGAGGAATAAGACGGCACATCGCTTTTAAAAAGAACTTTATTTCGAAGTACGAGAAGGAGCGTTTACTATGAGACGTTTTAGAGCATTGATAAAAAAGGAAATGATCCACATGTTGCGCGACCCGCGCACACTGATATTTATTTTCCTGATGCCCATTATGCAGTTGGTATTGCTCGGCTACGCCAATAATACAGAGATTAAGCATGTGCCTACAGTAGTATTCAATCAGGATAATAGTAAAGCCAGTCGTGCGCTACTGGATTCGTTTCAATCGACCGATTATTTTTCATTTGACTATGCTGTATACAGTCAGCAGGAAGTATATCGGTTGATCGATGGTGGCAAGGCAAAAGTAGGAATCATCATTCCACCTGATTACAGTCAAAATATTGTCACGCGAAAAACAGCAGATGTGCTTATCCTGCTCGATGGCGCAGACCCGACCATTGCAAGCGCGGTGATGTCTGCTGCGGCATTGGCGGGTCAGGCTCACGGGGCAAGTGTGCGTTCGCAGCAGCTATCCCATCAAGGTCCGGTAGGAGGCGCTTCGTCACCCGTAGATGTGCGAACGCGCGTTTTATACAATCCCGATCTGCTTGGAAGCTATAACCTCGTGCCGGGCTTGATCGCAATGATCCTCTTCCAGACAGCGACAAGCCTGACAGCACTTGCCATCGTCAAGGAACGCGAGCGCGGCACCATCGAACAGTTGATCGTAACCCCCATCCGTAGTTGGGAGTTGATCGTTGCAAAGATCATTCCATACATCCTCGTTTCATTTGCTAACACCGTGCTCATCATGGCAGTTGGGACATTCCTTTTTGGGGTTCCGTTGCGCGGTAGCATCATCCTATTATTTGGACTTGTCGGTCTGTATTTGCTCCCCACACTTGGGCTTGGACTCTTGATCTCTACGGCGGCAAAAACACAGCAACAGGCGCAGTTAATGACGATGCCTATTATGCTGCCCTCTATGATGTTGTCGGGAGTCTTCTTCCCAATTTCGTCGCTACCGCTGGCTCTTCAATTTGTGAGTAATTTGTTACCGCTTACTTATTTTATTTACATCTTACGCAGTGTACTCGTCAAAGGAGTGGGGATTGATATGATCATCCCACAAATTGTTGCTTTGACCATTTTCGCCATCGTTCTGCTTGGCTTGGCTGCCATGCGCTTCAAAAAAACATTAGATTAATACACACAGGAGTATATTTTTATGCAAAAACTTTCTCGTGCTCAGATCGTTATGATCGTGGCATTTCTCGCCGCCGCACTTTATTTCGGTTTCCGCGTCGTCTCCAACAAAGATGATGGAAAGCTGCGCGCTTCAGGCACAATCGAAGGCGTTGAAGTAAATGTCTCACCCGAGACCGCTGGGAAAGTGAAGGATACTTTGGTGGAAGAGGGACAAGCTGTTAAGACCGGTGATCCGCTTCTTCACCTGGATGAAAGCCTGTTGACTGCTCAACGCCAGGTTGCACAAAGTGGAGTGGATTCCGCTCACAACGCGCTGCTAACGGCTCAAAGCGCCTATAACATGGCACAAGCTCAATATGATGCTGCAGTCACTGCTGCCCGTGCCCAGCAGGGTGCAGCGCGCCTGACCGATTGGTTTAGCCGTACCCCCGGTCAATTTGACCAGCCCTTATGGTATTTCAGCCAGGACGAGCAAATTACTGCCGCCCAGGCTGAAGTCGATTCCTCGCAGCAGGCTTTGGGACAAGCCCAAACTGACCTGGATCAGGTAGTGAAAAATTTGAACAATTCCGATTTCGTGAATGCGGAGGCCCGTCTCGCGAATGCGCGCGTCAGCTATCTGGTTGCCAAATCTGTCCATGATCGGTCGCAAGCAACAGGCGGCAAAGTAAACCCGGATGCTCTAAATCTGGATTTGCCTGGTTTTGCACCAGCCTATAAGATCAAAATTGCCGTTGCAAAAGCTCTCAGCAGTAATAGCGGCGAAGTTATAACATCCGCACAAGATGCCCTTGACTCCGCGACAACCGAGCTGCAGGATGCCCAGAAAGCTTATGATTCTCTTCTAAATACAAATGCAGCAGATCGTGTGCTCGAGGCACGTGCAGCTCTGTCCGTCGCACGCGAACGGCACGAGACGGCGTTGGATACGCTGAGTAGATTACAAACGGGTGAGTATTCTCCACAGGTCAATATCGCATCGTTGGCACTCGATCAGGCGAAAGCTGGTTTGCAACAGGCGCAGGGCGCTGTCAATCAGGCGGAAGCCAACCTTGCATTGCTTGATACACAACTTAAAAAGTTGACCGTGTACGCCCCCATGGATGGTGTGATCCTCACTCGCAATGTGGAGCCCGGTGAGTTTGTTCAACCTGGCGCAGCTGCCATCACCATGGCAAACCTCAATGAATTGACCATCACCGTCTATGTTCCTGAAGATCGCTACGGCGAAATTTCACTCGGACAGGAAGTGACCGTCACGGTTGACTCCTTCCCCAATCAGACATTTTCAGCAGCCGTCTCGGCGATCGCGGACCAGGCTGAATTCACGCCGCGCAATGTACAGACTGTGCAGGGACGCAGTGCGACTGTCTACGCAGTAAAGCTCAAGGTCAGCGATCCCGAAGGTAAACTGAAACTCGGCATGCCTGCCGATGTGGTATTCACAAAATAACATGTCAAATGAAGTTTTGCTCGAAACTGAAAATCTAGTCAAAACCTTTGGGACATTTCGCGCTGTGGATGGACTCAATCTACAGGTGCGCGCCGGTGAAATGGTAGGGCTTGTCGGTCCAGATGGAGCGGGCAAGACGACAGCCATCCGCTTGATGTGCGGCGCGC
>WNFZ01006601.1_pt1 | contig 18758 bp, 20 predicted proteins | sample 5400081 | NCBI WGS metagenome assembly WNFZ01 (sample SAMN13153365, study PRJNA577476) | soil metagenome | isolation source: 80 cm soil or saprolite under grassland replicate 1 | place: USA:California | collected 2016-06-15
CGCCTACTACCAACGGCTACTCGCTGCCGGCAAGACCACGAGAGAGGCACGCCGCTGCGTCAAGCGTGCTCTCGCCCGCCACTTCTACCGATGCCTGCGCGAGATGGCCACGCTGCCCTTGACAACATAGAAGCGTCGGGTTTGCGGCCAAGCTAAGGACTGCTTTAGCTGTGTCATCGGTCTAGCTGCGCACCAGCAGCCTTGCTGAATACCGGAGCCTTGCTGCAAACCAGGAGGTGAGGGCCGCGTCTGGATTCGTTACCGGGCGGTCAAGTCACTGTTGTTCTCGCCGCAGCCTGGCGGCAATCGTCACGATCAGCGCTTGCTAGACGCAATGCGCCGCGGATTGGGTTCATTTCGCAAAGAGTTCTCAGTGATGTCCATATGGTCATCACACATGGTGCGTTCGCGCGGCGGTAGCCTGGCCCGCGGATCGGAGCTCTGGCCCGTGAGTGGCTCGCCTCTCGTCCCATTCGCAGATGTGGTGACCCGCCTTTCAGTTCTTCGAGCAGTTCGAGCCGCGCGAAACCGGGCTTGAGCAGTTCGACCTTGCCTGAACGATGGAGGAAGGAAGGCCACGATGACCCATGGGAACGTGGGGGGTGGCGGCCGCATAGGTCCGTACACCTGGGAGCCAGATCCCGAAGACAGCAAGGCGTCGATCGTTCGCCGGGACGGTATCGAAGGGAGCTCGCGGTTTATCGGTCGAGGCGTGGAAGAGCACTGCCGCGCCATGTACCGCAGGGAGAAGGAGGCTCAGGCAGCTTTGGCCTGCGATGATCCAACTGCGCTCTGCAGACTCGGTTGGCACGAGCACGAGCCAGTCAATGGTCGTCGCGTCTTCTTCAAATACATGAGCGGCAGGACCGGTGTACGGCTGAACTTTTGGATCGGTGCCCAGCCCGCCGAGTGGGCTGCGACCAAGATCGCTGGCTTGGGCCCGGACGCCACGCCGTGGCGGTGCGCCGTGTGCGGTACCGACGTACCCGAACCTGTCGATCGGACCGTCGACTGGCTGGATCGTGAGGGCGATCGATGAGCCCTGCACCAGCGGACGTCCCTTGTGTTGTGTGTGGATCAGGTTAGCGGCGGGGGTGGGATTCGAACCCACGGAGCCTGTTCCCAGGCTCGGCGATTTTCAAGACTGCTAAGAAACTGTTCATTTGCAGGGACTTCACTACTCGTTCGCCAGTGCGTTCGCCACGCTCGCCATTTCCCCAGACGACGCCCGCCAAATGGCGCGGGCGACTTACGCGCAACGCCTAGGACCCGGCGAGCTGACCTCAGACCCAATAGCAGTAGTGGCGGGATCTAGGTGGTCGGTGGGGTGCCCAACCCGACGTGCATTTGCGTGCATGGAGCGTGACAGCAAGCCAGCCCTGCTCGCGTCAAGCAGGCTCGTGATCTAGGCGAACCGCGACCTCGTGGTTGACATCGACGACTGCGTAGTGCCCGGCTTCGGCTGGCCCTGGATTGACGATCTGCGTCGTGCCGATCTCGTCTGAGCCGCGTGACTCGTGGATGTGGCCGCAGAGGACCAGGTCGGGCTGCTCCCGCTCGATGGAGGCGCGCAGGACGGTGCTGCCGACATGCTCGCCGTTTGGAAGCCGGTCGCAGGCAGTTCCTCTGGGCGGCGCGTGCGGGCAGAAGATCGTCACACGGCAGCCCTTGACGGCCGCGAACCCCTCCGCAGTCCGCCTCGCAAGCTCCTCGTCACTCAGCTCGTACGGTGTATGCAACGGTGACCTTGGCGCGGCCGAGACGCCGAAGACGCCCACGTGGCCAAAGCTCACGCCGCGGCTATCGAGAGCCACCCCGAGCTCGGCTAGGCGAGCATCAATCGCCGGCGAGTCCATGTTCCCCGCGAGCGCGAGTAGGTGGGTGCCAATGGCCGCCAGCGCCCGATTGCCGCCGCCGCATCATCCGGCGTTCCCATCGTGGTGATGTCGCCGCCGATGATCAGCAGATCGACCCGGCCGATCTGCGCCATTGCCCGAGCCACGGCCTCAATGCGGTCGTGGATGTCCACGAAGTAGGCGAGTTTCATCGCGCGGTGAGCCAGACTAGCGACCGAGCCCCGGCGCCACTTGAGCTAGCCTGCTCGTCGGAGAACGGCCGCTACCGCCTCGCGGAAAACGATGGAGAGCTACTGCGTCTGGATTACCACGCGACGGATCAAGCCCGGCACGTACGAAGACTTTGCGCGCGCCTGGCGGCCCGAGACGTTCCCCGAGGGCATGTTGCGCGCGTATGAGTGTTACTCGAAGGATCGCAACGAGATCGTCGGCGTCTCGATCTGGGATTCGCTTGAATCACGCGAGAGGTATCGCCTCTCGGAGATCGAGGCGAAGCGCCAAAAGGCGATGGCGCCCTACGTCGTGGACGCGAGCTCGGGTATCTACGTAGGCCGCGAGCTCAAGATTCCGCACGACTGAGCCGCGAGCCGTCCGCAACCTCCTGGGAAAGGCCCCGGCCGCCCAACCACCGGGCTTACCACCCGGCAGAGGCGTGGGCGGCCGGATGCCAGCCACGACAGCGCCCGGCGCGCGGTGACCGCCGACGGGTCGGTGGGCTCGCTTTAGCCCTCACCCTCGGGCTGAACATCTAAGCCCAAGGCGGCTCGCTCGCGCTCGCTCTCAGTCGCCGCCTCCGGCTGGAAGAAGCGCTGTGCAGCCGGGCTCGCCCGGCGAAAGCCAGCGGTCGAGAGCGCGGCGGGCCGGGCATGCCCGGCCCCTACAGAATCTGCGAGAGGAACTGCTTGGTCCGTTCCTCCTGCGGATTGGTGAAGAAGTGCTCCGGCGTCCCGACCTCGACGATCTCGCCGTCGGCCATGAGCATCATGCGGTCGGCGACCGCCTTGGCGAAGCCCATCTCGTGGCTGACGACGATCATCGTCATGCCGGACTCGGCGAGCTCCTCCATGACGTCGAGCACTTCCTTGATCATCTCGGGGTCGAGCGCCGACGTCGGCTCGTCGAAGAGCATGATCTTCGGCTCCATCGCGAGCGCGCGCGCGATCGCGGCCCTCTGCTGCTGACCGCCCGAGAGCTGGAGCGGATACTTGTGCGCCTGCTCCGGGATGCGTACGCGCTCGAGCAGCTCCATCGCCTTTTGCCGCGCCTTCTGCTTCGGCCAGCGGCGCACCTGCCGTGGAGCGATCGTGATGTTCTCGAGCACCGTCAGGTGGGGGAACAGATTGAACTGCTGAAAGACCATGCCGACCTCGCGCCGGATCTCCTGGATATTGCGGAGGTCGTCCGTGAGCTCGATGCCGTCGACGACGATGCGCCCGCGATCATGCTTCTCGAGCCGATTGATGCACCGGATCATCGTCGACTTGCCCGAGCCCGACGGGCCGGCGACGACGACCACCTCCTGGCGGCCGACGATGAAACCGACGTCCTTAAGCGCCTGGAAGTCACCGAACCATTTCGAGACGCCCTCGAGCACGATCATCGGCTCGCCCCGGCCCGGTGCCGTTGCTACTGCCGCTGCCGCCCGTTCGCTCTCGGTCATCGTTCGCCCACTCCAAGCCTCCGTTCCAGCCGCTGGCTCTCCCGCGACATCCAGTATGACCCCGCCCAGTACACGAACGCCGCGAACACGAGCGCCTCGAAGATGAGCCCCTGGGCGAGGAAGTCCGGCTGCTTCGTCATCAGCTCCGCGACTCCGAGCAACTCCGTCAGCCCGATGATGAAGACGAGCGATGTGTCCTTGAAGAGGCTGATGAACTGTCCGACGAGGCCGGGGATGACGGCGCGCAGGGCCTGCGGCAGAAGGATCAGGCGCGTGGTCTTCAGCGGAGAGAGGCCCACCGCCATGGCCGCCTCGATTTGGCCCCTGGGAACTGCCTGCAACCCGCCGCGCACGATCTCGGCGACGTAGGCAGCCGTGAAGAGGATAAAGGCGACGAGCGCGCGGGTCACTTCGGTCGGCCGGTCCCAGCCCGGCTCGAGAAAGAACCCGAGCATGAAGAAACCCATGAACAGAATCGCGATGAGCGGCACGCCGCGGATGAGCTCGATGTAGGCCGCACAGACGATCCGCACGAGCGGCAGCGTCGACCGGCGCCCCAGCGCGAGCAGAACGCCCAGCGGGAAGGACAGCAGGATGCCGCCGACCGCGAGATAGAGCGTCAGGTGGAAACCACCCCACTCGCTCGCGGGCACGCCGCCGAAGCGGGTCAGGACGACGAACGCCGCGATGATGCCGGCGAGGACGGCCGCGGCGACCCAGCGCACCCGCTCGCGCGGGATCCGCCGTCCGAGGAAGCGGAACGCGATCGCGACCGCGGCCACTCCGGCGGTGAAGAGCGTCGCCGTCAGCGACTGCGCGAAGACGAGTAGGACGACGACCAACAGCACGAGCGGGGCGACCCGCCGCACCGCCAGGTAGCGCGCCGGAGGCGCTGCCCGGCCTTCCGCCACCTCGGCCGCGCGCAGCTTCGCGGCCGCACCGGCGCCGAGCCCGACGGACGCCGCGAGAACGGCGAGGGCCGTCCACAGCCGCCACGTCTCCTCGCGCGGGAAACGGAAGACGAGGAGCAGCCGCAGGTTGCGCTCGATGATCTCCCAACGCGCGTCGACGAAGACGAACTGGAGGACCCGGAAGGCGGCCCAGCCGAGCAGCAGGCCGAACCCGACGGTGAGGACGCCGTTGTACCAGGTGCTGAAGAGGTTTTTCTTCGCCCACTCCGCGGGCGAGAGCTTCCGCTCAGGCGGCCGCTCCGGCTCCGGAATAGGGATGGGCTCGAGCGTGTCGACGCGCGTGGCCATGTCAGCGGCCTTTCAGAGTGAGACGCCGGTTGATCAGGTTCATCACGAGCGCGATGACGAGCGAGAAGAAGAGGTACACGCCCATCAGCACGAGAACGGATTGCGGCGCGGGCGCCTGCTGGCCGATCGCGATTCGAGTGATGCGCGTCACCTCGGGAAAGGCGATCGCGACGCCGAGCGAGGAGTTCTTGACGAGGTTGAGGTACTGGTTTGCGATCGGCGGCACCGAAATACGGAACGCCTGCGGAAGTACGACGAAGCGCAGGCGCTGGAACCCCGAGAGCCCGACCGCGTTCGCGGCCTCCGTCTGGCCGCGCGGCACGGCGAGGATGCTGCCGCGCACGATCTCGGCGATGTGACTGGCGGTGTACAGCGCGAGTCCGATCAGGAGCGCCGCATACTCGGGGCTGAGCCGGAAGCCGCCCGTGGTGGCGAGCTCGCCTCGTTCCGGCAGTGAAATCGTGAACGGGCGATCGAAGACGAAAAAGCCGGCGACCAGGAAGAGCAGGAGCACGCTGCTGCCCCAGAGCACACGGTGGTGCGGCTGACCGGTGCGGTCGAAGACCCTGGTCCGCCAGACCGCAGCGGCGGCCGCGGCGACGAGCCCGACCGCGGCGACGAGGAGAAAGCCGGCGAGTGCCTCCGTTTGCTCCAGCCCCGGCCCTACGAGCCCACGGTTCGAGATGACGATGACGTCCAGGTCGACGGCCCGCCTGATCGGTGGCAGCTGCAAGAGGACCGCCAGCCACCAGAAGAGGATGATGACGAGCACCGGAATGTTCCGAAGGGTTTCAACGTAGATCGCCGCCGAGCGGCGCACGAGCCAATTGGTGGAGAGGCGCGCGACGCCCACGACGACGCCGAGAACTGTGGCGAGCAGGATCCCGAGCAGCGACACCTTGATCGTGTTGACAGCGCCGACCTTGATCGCGTCCCAGATGCTCTGCGAGGGACGGAAGTCGGCGTCGGCGATGGCGAAGCCGGCGGGTTGCTGCAGGTAGCCGAAGTCGGTCCGGATCCCCTGCGCGCGCAGATTCGTCGTGAGATTCTCGAACAGCGCGAGGAGGAAGAGGACAACGGCGAGCAGGAAGACCGCCTGCAAGACGACGCGTAGTACGCGCACGTTCCGCCAAAACGGAGTGCGCCGTCTCAGCGGTGCGGCCGTGGCGCTCATCGACGTCCGGTCAGCCGGCCGCACGGGGCGCGGCGGGCGCCGCGCCCCGTGCGAGTTCGATCAGCGGTACGGAGGGCTGTAATGCAGGCCCCCGTCTGTCCAGAGAGCGTTGAAGCCACGCTCGAGCTCGAGCGGTGACTCCGGGCCGAGGTGCCGCTCGTAGATCTCTCCGTAATTGCCGACCTGTTTGACGATTTGCAAGGCGAAGTCGATCGGCAGGCCGAGTCCGGGGTCGAACGGCGCAGGCGCCGCACCCTCTTCCTCCTCCACCGGCGAGCCCAGGAACCGTCGGATCTCCGGGTCGTCGCTGTCCGCCATCTGGTCGACGTTCTCGGACGTGATCTCGAACTCCTCGGCCTGGATCGTGGCCAGGATCGCCCAGTTGACCGCGTCGGCCCACTTCGTGTCGCCGTCGCGTACGGCCGGCCCGAGCGGCTCCTTCGAGAGTGGCTCGTCGAGGATCCGAAGCGCCTCAGGGCCGCCCTGGTTCACGGGCCACTGTGAGCGAATACCGGCCAGCTGCGACAGGTCCGAAGTCCAGCCGTCGCAGCGCTCCGCGACGAACGCCTCGCGGAGCGGGTCGATCTCCTCGAACGTGAGCGGCTCGTGCTCGATCCCGCGCGCCCCGAAGACCGACGCCAGGACCTGCTCGTTCGTCGTGCCCGACAGGACGCAAATCGTCGTGCCGCCCATGTCGTCGATCGACTGGTATGGGCTGTCGGCGCGGACCATCATGCCGCCGCCGTCGTAGAACGTCGTCGTCAGGTGCGTGGCTCCCTCGCCGCCGTCGCGGCTCGCGGTCCAGGTCGTATTGCGGATCAACACGTCGATCTCGCCGGCCTGTAGCGCGGTGAAGCGCTGCTCCGCCGTGAGCGGCTTGAACTCGACCTTGGTGGCGTCGCCGAGCACGGCGGCGGCGACGACCCGGCAGTAGTCGATGTCGAAGCCCTCGAAGTCGCCCGCTTCGGTAACGAAGCCGAAGCCGGGCACGGCCTCGTTCACCCCGCAGTTCAGCGTCCCGCGGCTCTTCACCTCCTCCAGGATCCTTCCCCCCTGGCCCTCCTGGTCCGTCGCGGCTGTCTGGCCGGGCGCGCCCTCCTCGTCTCCGTGGAAGCATCCCGCTGCTGTGAAAACGAGCAGGACGAGGACAAGGCCCAAACCCCAGCTCACCTTGCAATTCACCGGGAACCCCCCTTTCGCGATCTAGTGCGGCAGGAGGCTCATCGATCCGCCGCGCGCATTCTGGTCGCCCCGGACGCGCTCGGCGTCGCTGAGTTCTCCTTCATCCTCGGCGTCTCGAGGCAGCGTATTCATCAGCTCTCGCGGCCAGAAGACAGCCTACCCGCTCCCCGCCCCGATCGCTGAAGATGGGGCCTGTCTGGCCTGCCGAGGACGTCGCGACGTGGGCCCGAGAGCGCGAGACCGCGCCAACCGCTTTGATTGAGCCGCGCGCCACTCGGCAGGTGCCACGATCGCCGGGTGGGCTTCTGGGTTTCGGTACTTGCCGGCGCGAGCTTCGCCCGTGTACACAGGGTTTACGAGGAGCTTCGCGACGGCCCCGGCAGTCCAGTTGGGATTGCCAATGGGCCGACGACCGCCTCGACGCCGCCTTCCCCGCTCTCTTCCTCGCGCTGCTCGTGCCGCAGTTGCGCGCGCCGCGGGCACTCCCGACCGCGCTGATCGCAGCCGGAGTCGCGCTCGTCCTCATCCCGTTCACGCCGGCCGGGATCCCGATCATCGCGGCAAGCGCGGCCTGCCTGCTCGGCTGGAGGCGGGAGTGAGCGCCGTCTGGCTCGCCGTCGTCCTGGTCGGCGCCGCCACGGTCCTCCTCAAGGCGACCGGGCCGGTCATGCTCGGCGGGCGCGAGCTGCCTCCGCGGGTGAACGTGCTCGTGGTCTTGCTCGCCCCCGGCCGTCCTGGCGGCGCTCGTCGTCACCCAGGTCGTCGGCGGCGAACGCGAGCTCGTCTTCGACGCCCGCCTCGTCGGCCTCGGCGCGGCCGCCGTCGCCGTCGCTTTTCGTGCCCCACTTCTCGTCGTCGTGGTCGTTGCCGCCGCCGTGACGGCCGCTGTCCGGGCCCTGGTCTAGTCGTCGCGCACGCGCTCGGCGGCGGTGTTAACAATGCCGCCGGCCTACGGGGCGGTTACACAACTCTTGGGGGGTGGCTATGAAACTGCCTGTCCGCACAGCCGTGCTGGCCGTGTTCGTCGTGGGGCTCTTGACGTTCCCGCTCGCCGCCGCGGCCGACCATGCAACACGTCCGCACTCGCCGAACATCCAAGCGTTGGGCCACAGCCCGCATCCGGCGACGTTCTTCGGCACGACGTCCGCACAGCGGAACATCAACTCGGACATCGCCTTCTGGGGGAACCTGGCCTTCAACGGCAACTACGACGGATTCAGGATCGTCGACATCTCGGATCCGGCAGCTCCGCAGGAGATCTCCTGGACGCACTGCAACGGCGACCAGGGTGACATCGTCGTCTGGGAGAACGTCCTCGTCCGGGCGTGGAACTCGCCGGCACCCTCCGGACGCTTCTGCGACGGCCAGCCCGTGCCCGTCGGATTCGAAGGCATGCACATCTTCGACATCTCGAACCTGAGCGATCCGCAGCTCGTCGGCGAGGTCGAGCTGAGCGCCCGGCCCGAGGCCGACTCTCCCGGCTGCGGCACGCACACGCTGACGGCAGTCCCCGATCTCGCCAACGACCGGCTCGTGATCTACAACGCGACCTCCGGCGGGAACCGGCTGCTGAAGAACGCGAAGGAACGGACGTGCGGCTGGATCGACATCGTCCAGGTGCCGCTCGCCAATCCCGGCGCCGCCAGCCACATCCGCCGCGAGCCGCTCGAGGGCAAACACGCCGCCCACGACAACGGCGTCATCCTCGGCGACGTGAACATGCTCGCCACGGCCTCGGGGCACATGTCGAACATCTTCAGCATCGGGCCTCCACGGGGCGGCACGCTCACGGACCCGCTGTTCCTGTTCACGATCGAGGAGCCCGGCGTCGGCAAAGTGGGCAATTGGCACTCGGCCGCCTTCAGCTGGGACGGCGACATCATCATTCTCGGCTGGGAGCCGGGCGGCGGCAGCCAGCCAGAATGCGAGGCAACCGACCCGGACGTGAAGAAGAGCGCGTTCTTCTACGACGCCGAGGATGGTCACAAGCTCGGCCAGTGGACGCTCCCGCGGCCGCAGTCCGCCGAGGAGAACTGCACGATCCACAACTACAACACCGTCCCGCTGACAAGCGGCCGCGACCTCCTCGTGATGGGCAACTATCAGGCCGGCACGTGGGTGGCCGACTTCACCAATCCGGCCAGGGCGCAAACGGTCGCCTGGTCGGATCCGCCCCCGCTCGGCCAGGTGACGACCCCCGGTGGGGCAGTCGTCAACGAGCTCGGCGGGGCCTGGTCCTCGTACTGGTACAACAACGTCATCTACGAGTCCGAGATCACCAAGGGCCTGAACCTCTTCAGCGTCAACGACCCGAGGATGAGCGGCGCAATCGGTGTTCCCCACCTGAACCCGCAGACGCAGGAGTTCTCGCTGCCCTTCTAGGACCCGGCGTCCGCAACGATCGAGAGGGCGGCTACGGCCGCCCTCTCTCGCGTCCTTTGACAGGAAGGGCGAAGCGGTCAAGACTCTCCGCCGCTGGGGAGAGCAACGCCTGCTCGCGAGGCTCCTGTCGCGGCCAGGTCTCGGGGGAGACGCGGCGACGCTCCTGTCGTTCGTTCGAACAGGGAGGTCCGATGAGACGTCTGTGCAGCCTCGCCGTCGTTGTCTTGGCGGCGATGGCCTTACCGCTGAGCGTGTCGGCGGTTCCGCCCGACGCCGTGAGCACGTTCACGTACACGCAGAACATGCATCCGCTCGGCTTCTCGGCGCGCGAGATCCCACTGGACAACACCGTGCCGGGACAGGGCAGCTTCAACTCCGACCTCGCGTTCTCGGGCAAGATGGCCGTCCAGGGCACCTATGCTGGCTTCCGGCTCGTCGATGTCTCCGATCCGGAGAGCCCGGTCTAGATCATCAACTGGGAGGAGTGCAACAGCCGCTTCAATACTCAGGGCAACCAGGGCGACGTCATCATCTGGGGCGACCTCATCTTCCGCTCGTGGAACTCGGGGACCCCCGCGCCCCGCTATCCAGACGGAACCATCATCCCCACCACTGACCCGGCGCGCTACACGACGCCCTGCTCCTACTGCGGCGACTGGCCGATGTACCGCGAGCCGGCGGCAGACCCGTTGCCCGAGCGCGGCCAGGAAGGCCTGCACATCATCGACATAGCGACCCGACGAATCCTGACGTGATCGGCTTCGTCGACACGCCGTGCGGCTCGCATACGGAGACGCTGGTCCCCGTGAAGGGCGCCATTATTGGTGTCGCGTCTCACGCGGCCGCTTGGTAGTACTCGTGCAGGAGACCGCCGAGCCGGTCACGGCGTCGGATATCACCGATGGCTGCTGGTGCTGGCGGAGTCGGGTCGGGATCTGGTCGGTCTGGTCGACATAGACGTGCAAGACGCGTTCGAGGGAGGCACGTCAGCTATTACGCCGTCTCGATGGTCGTCACCTACACGGCGCCGTTCTGGTCGGTCGCCGACAGCGACCGCTACGGCTACTGGAAGACCTGGAACGGCGTCTGGAAGGCGCCCGCTACGAGTGACGGCAGAAGACGATGGAGGGCTGCATTACGAACATCGGCGGGTGCCTGAGGACGAAGCACCCGTGGATCGAAATGGAGATGCGGGCCAACCTCGCGATGACGCTGAACTGGAACACAAAAGATCTAACGATTACGAGGGTCGAGATCTAGTCCAGCGCCACCGGCCCGGCTCGTTCGGCGCCCGGAAGGTGTGGCCTCCTGGGCGGGACGAGCCGACGGTCACGGGCTGCCTACCGGCTCAACCCCAACGCGCGCGCACGCGCGAGGCGGTGACGAAGCCACGCGCCTCGAGGGGGCCGGCTGCATGGCGTCTCACTGCGAACTAGCCTTCGTCGCGTGAACGTCATCTTCGAGGTCTCGCGCAAGCTCTACCCGCTCAACGAGCAGGCGGCGACGGTGACCGGCGAGAATCTGCGCCGAAAGGCGGCCGGACAGCTCGGAGACGAAGGCGTCCAAGGGGCGCGCGGCGTCGCCGATGAGATCGAGCGCGTCCTCGTCGGCACGAGTTCCGAACCAATTCAGCTCGCTCGCGAACGTGCCGACGCGGTCTTCTACGTGCTCAACGTCAGTGTTCGGCCGAACGACCCTGAGGAGGCCGACGCGCTGGCCCTCTACGTCGCTGTTCGCGAGATCCACGACGAGCGTCAGCGCGGGGGCTAGCAGGCCGCCGCCCTCGTGTGCACGCATCGTCTTCGTAAGATCGCAGTCGAGGGGAGTGGGGAGGCGGCGCGTGCGTCGAGGGGTCGAGTTCGTCCGCGTCCCGCGTCCACCCTTTAAGGGTTGGGACGCACGGACGCACTACGCTCCCGGTATCCCCCGCCGGCCGTGAGTGCGTCCCGACTACTCGGGACGCACTACTAGGCCGCCGAAGATTCTCTGTGGGCGGTGCCGCGTAGGGGCGAAATCCGCTCCAGGGGCGTTGGTGTCGTGCCGACGCATCACCTCTCGGCGCGTCGGATATGTCGGGGTCGTCGCAAATGAGCGTTCTGGCAGTGCAACAGCGCTCAGCGTGGAAAAGAGGGCCAGAACACGAATCGCTTCCGGGGGCCGTTAGTGGCTCGCTAGCTCACGCCCGCCCGCTTCAGCCGCTTCTACGCTGAGCGCTCCAGCAGCTCGGGGTACTTGCCGGCATCGAAGTCCCGGATGAAGTCGGCGAGACCGTGCTCGATCGTAATGCCCTTCCCGTAGGCGCGGTGGTAGTCGACGACGGCGACGCCGAGGTCGGCGAAGGCCCTTTGCAGCACGCACGTTGACGCCGGCTTCCAGGCAGGCTCCGCCTTCGGTAGCTCGTAGAGGGGATCGGCGCCGTACTCGATCCGAATCCGATTGACGGCCTGCAGAACCTCGAGCAACGGCGTGAAAAGCGGCTCCGCGCGAGGCGGAAGCTCGCGGACTTTCTCTTCCGTCCCGAGATCGACCGTCGCGACCATGCTTGCAAGCCGAGTGTAGCCCCATGCCTTGGGCAAGCGCGCCACGATCCGAAGCGTCGCGTGGGGTGCACAAATTCGATCTCCCTGCAAATCAACCAGATTTAGGACGCGGACGAGTTTGTGCACCCCACGCGGTGCTACGCGGCGGGCAGGCCCTCGGCCCTGCGCTCCGGAAAGTGCGCTGACCGGAGCTCAGCTCTACGGGGTTAGCGCGAAGGTCCCAGCTGTGCGCGCGCCTTCTCGACTGCTTGGCCGATCGCGACCTCGCAGTCGTGGCCTGAGCTGACGGCACCAGACACGGGGCCGGTGGGCCCGGCCACGTGGAACTGCCACGTGCCATCGTCGCTTGGCTGGGCGCCTTCGACGAAGTGGTCATCGAGAAGGTCGGCGCGGACGTTCTCTTCCCATGCTGGGTCGCGATAGAAGTGAACGCGGGGTGGGGTCTCCTCGGCCTCGACGCGGTCGACGCGGTAGCCGGTCCTCCCGCGCCAGCAGTGCGAGCCGGGGCGCCGGCAACTCGAGCAGCTCCCAGTCGCGTGTCTCGAGCGGAGGCCCGGCATGGTGGGCTCCCAAAGGATCGCCATTACCCGCGTCGGCATAGAAGCAGCATGGGCCTGGCCGTTCTCGTGGCGGATCGGCCGGCGCCGCCTCCCAGTCTCTTTCATCGCGAGAACGACGTCGTCGCCGATTGGTGCGTCGCGCTCGTTAATGGCAAGCCCTACATGCAAGACACGCAAGACACTGTCCCCGAGATCCCCACGCGTCGAGGGACGCGCGAAGCTCGGTCAAGTGGCTAGACGCTTGGGAGGCCACGGCCGACGCTTTGGTGGTACGTAGGGGGCCGTCGCGGGCGCCCCGAGCCGATGGCGATGGCGCCGCCGGCCGGGACCTTGGTCTCTTCTCGGTTGGACCACTGCTTTGAACGAGGGATCGCTCTTGGCCGACCACTGTTGGACCGCCGCCGCGGCGCGTCTCCCCACCACGGGTCCACGCCGAAGAGCACGAGAGCGATGACGGAGCGTGCGGGGCCAGCCGCATGGGGGGCGCCTCTCCGTTGAGAGACGGCCCGTCCAAACGCAGACAAACGGGCGGCGAAGCATGGACCCCGCCGCCCGCTCTCCCCCTCAGGCTTTGCTCGGCTCCGGCTCGGGCCTGCGGTCGACGCCGACCGGGAGCGCCTCGCGATCGTGCGGTGGCTCGATCGTGACGTCCGGGAGCAACCGGTTGAGCCAGCGCGGGATGTACCACGACTTCTCGTGGAGCAGGGTAAGGAACGCCGGTACGAGCGTCATGCGCACGATGAGCGCGTCCGTGAGGATCGCGATCGCGAGCAGGAGGCCGAATTCCTTCGGGATGCGATCGGCGCTTAGGATGAAGGCGGCGAAGACCGTGCCCATGATCAGCGCCGCGGCGACGACTACCCGGCCGATCGCCGCGATCCCGTGCTCCACCGCCGCTCGCGTCCTCAGGCCGTGGACGTGCTCCTCGCGGATGCGGCTCATGAGGAAGACCTCGTAGTCGGTCGAGAGGCCGAAGAGGATGGCGAAGGCGATCGGCGGCACGAAGGTCTCGATCGGGCCGGTCCTGTCGAGCCCCGTCAGGCCGAGCAGGTGGCCCTCCTGGACGACGAGCGTGAGCACACCGAAGCCGACGAAGGCGGAGAGGATCGTCGTGATCGCGGCCTTCGTCGAGATGACGATCGAGCGGAACGCCATCGCCAGCACGAGGAAGGTGACGCCGATGATGTAGAGCAGGAACAGCGGCAGCCGCTCGATGATGCGATCGGCGATGTCCTTGAAGGCCGCCGTCTGGCCGGAGACGTAGGCGACCGCGTCGCCGCCAGCTGTCGCCGCCGGGACGACGTCGCTTCGCAGCCGGTCGACGAGCTTGTCCGTCGCCTCGTCTTGGGGGGCGGAGTCCGGGGTGACGAAGACGATCCCAACCGTGCCTTCGTCGTTGAGCTGAGGCTTGCGCACGGAGGCCACGTCCCGCACGCCTCGCACGCGCTCGTAGATCTTCTGCGGCGACTGCGGGTCGCCGTTGACGTCCACGACGATCGGGATGGGGCCGTTGAAGCCGGGCCCGAAGCCCTCGGCCAGGAGGTCGTAAGCCCTCCGGCTGGTCTGCTCCTTGGGTTGCGTGCCCTGGTCGGCGGCACCGAGGCGGACGAGCAGCGATGTCGAGGCCAGGCCGAGGATCAGCACCAAGACGACGGGAAAGACGAAGCGTGCGTTGGCGGTCACGAAGCGGCCCCAGCGGGCGATCAGGGTCTTCTCGCGAGCCGCCTCGGCATCGTCCAGCCGGGGCAGGAACGGCACCTTTAGCCGGTCGATCTTGTGCCCGAGCAGCGCCAGCACCGCGGGCAGCAGCGAGTTGGCGATCAGCACCGTGGTCAAGACGCCGAGGGCGCTGCCGATGCCGAGCTTGGTGACGAAGTCGAGACCGAAGAAGGCAAGGCCGCTCACCGAGATCGCGACCGTGGCTCCGGCGAAGAGGACGGCGCGCCCTGCGGACGCGCCGGCCTCGGCGGCCGCCTCCCGCGGTGAGAGGCCCTCGTGCAGGAACTGCCTGAAGCGGGTGACGATGAAGAGCGAGTAATCGATGCCGACCCCCAGTCCGATCATCGAGACGAGGATCGGGGTGATCGTGTTGATATCCGTCAGCCCGGCCAGGATGAAGAGGAGCAGGAACGCCGTCGCCACCGCCGTGATCGCGAGCGCGATCGGGATCAGCATCGCGACGAAGGTGCGGAACACGACCAGGAGCACGAGGATCGCCGCGAGCAGACCGAGCGACTCGGAAGTCCCCTGCTCGACAGGCGGAAACTCGGCTTCGCCGTTGTACTCAACGGTCACCCCAGCCGGCGCGACCGTCTCGCGGACGGCATCCTCCACGGCGACGACCTCGTCGCGGTCCTCGGTCTCGATCGTCTGATCGAACTGCGCCTCCGTGTAGGCGATGCGGCCGTCGTCGGAGATCGTGTCCTTGCTGAACGGATCCCCAACACTTTCGATGCCTGCTTTGTCATCGGTAGGCGCGAACTCCGGCGACTTCAGACGCGCGATCGCTTTCTCGATCACTGCTTTGCGCGCCGGCGTGTCGAGCCGTTCGCCTTCCGGCGCCGCGAAGACGACGTTCAGCACAGCGCCCTGCTCGGATGCGAACTCCGATTCGATCAGGTCGGTGGCCTTTTGCGTATCGGAGCCAGGGATCTCGAACTCGTCCCGTAGGCTGCCACCGACCGTCCCGACCAGGACGACTAGGAGAACGACGATGCCGATCCAGCCGAATATGACGCGCCAAGGATGCGTGGCGCACGCTCGCGCCCAGCGCGCGAGCGCGCCGATCGAGAGCCGTTCGTGGGCTGCGCGCCGTTCCACGCGGGCCGCGGCGGCCTTGGGCGTGATCCCGCGGTTGGTGTCTTTTTCTACCTTGTGCTCTGCCATAGGCTTGACCCCCTAATCGCTGCGGGTTTCGAGCAGAGACGAGCCGAGGCCCCGGAACTCATCGGTCACCGGGTGGGTGAGGCATGTGTGCTGCTCCCTTGCGACCAGTTAGCGGCCACTAAGTTAGTGGACGCTTGCAGCAACGTCAAGTCGCTCAGCGCGTTCTTTTCTGTTCCTTCACAAGCTTGCGGTTCTTCAGCGCGGCGACCCAGACGTACAGGGGCGAATCGGAACGCGATCGTCCCACTTTGGCGCGGCGACGACGTTGCCCAGCCGGCCACGCTTTCTGGTTCGAGCGCGACGGCAGACACCACGTGAAGACGAGCGTTCCGAGGAAGTAATCCGGCTCGCCGGGTCGAGTGCGCCTTTGAGGTCATCCCAGAACTCGTCCGCCTCGATGGATTCCCAGCCGAACGAACGCTGGTCGATCGGCTCAAGTGTCAGAACGCGGCTCGTGCGCTGCAAACGCCGAGATGCGTGCTGCTGCATGCAAGCAGCTCTGGCGCTGCTTAGGCGGTGGGCGAACTCGGCAAGGGCCGCGTTCCTAGCCCGGTTTTCAATCCCCCGGCGCAACTGGCGCCGGCGGAACGGGCGGGAGCGGCTCGGGCAGCGGTTCGGGGGGCTCTGGCTCGGGCACCGGCGGAATGGGTTCGGGCTGCTCGTTCATCGCCTTCGTTCTATCTGGTCCCGCCGAGATCTGTTCCCGCGCGAGCCGCCCAGCTAGCCATTCGCGAACTCCTCGCTGCCGGCTCCTGGTCACGTCGACCCGACCTGCCGATGCCGGTCTATAGATCCCCTGCTCTATCCAGCCAGGGTGGCGGTGAAGCCGTGCAGAAGCTCTTGCCGCGACGGACCCTTTTCAGTGACGTGCGCTAAGACGAGGGCTGACTCGCCGCTGCTTCAACCAACTGCTCCTGCAACCAGGTGAGGTACAGATAAATGCCGAGCTCGGCGCTTCCGGGATCGTCCGGATTGATTTCCTCCTCGTAGAGCTCCTCGGCCACGCCGAGGCGTGTCCCGAGGACGAGGCGGAGATCGTTGAGCGCTCCAAGCCGTGCCTCGCGGTGCCGACCGAGCAGCTCCCCGTGCATGAGCTGCCGGTACTCCGCCTCGGCGCTGGCATCGCCGTCGTACGCCGGCGGGAAGAGCCGGCGCAGGCTCGGATCGTCGGAGTCGCCCTCGAGCAGAGAGCGAAGCTCGGCCGGAAGCTCGCGGAGGAGACGCCGTTCCTCGCGCGACAGGCGAAGCTCGAAATGGCCTTCACGCGTTCGGTGGATCGTTTTCCGGAAAGGCACGCTAGTCCTGCCTCATCGTCGCCCAGAGGCCGTGGGCGTGCAGGCGAGCGACGTCGTACTCAGCCTTCTCACGCGAACCGCTCGAGACGACGGCCTTCCCCTCGTGGTGCACCTGCAGCATGAGCTTCGTCGCCCTCGCTTCGCTGTACCCGAACAGTTTCCGGAAGACGAAGGCGACGTACGACATGAGGTTGATCGGGTCGTTCCAGACGACGACGATCCAAGGGCGGTCGTGCTCGACTTCGTCCTCGGCCGCAGGTCGCTCAAGCTCGATCTCAGCGGGCGCGGAGGTGGCAGAGTTCATAGTCGGATTCTTGCGTGTGAAGGACCCATCAATCGCAGAGGGTCGCGGGGGGCGAGCCCTCTTACTGTGGGGGTCAAAACTCGGTGCGTTCCAAAAATGCGGATTTGGATGTGCAACCCCGATTTTTGGCACCCCACACGGTGCTTCGTCGTCACGTCACTAGATGTCGTTCTGGCTAGTGCAAGGCCCCTGAGCGTGGATATAAGGGGCAGAACAGCCTCGAGTTCACCAAGAGGCCTACCGTGCCCGCTACGTCCTCTTGTCTCGGCGAGCTCGCTGAGATGAGCACGGCCCGCCCGCGTGACCCCGGCCGAGTTTACGCACCCCACAGGGTCGCCCTTGCGCCCGCGCTCGTGGGTGTCCTCGCCTACCGCCTCTTCACCTTCTGGCTTCCGATCGTTCCCGCGGTCGCTCTCCTGCCGGCGCTCCGTCGCCTCGGCGACGAGCTGGACGAACTGCCGAGGACCGCAACCGTCGGGGAAGCTGCCGCACGAGCCTAAGAGATCGCACCCAAGCTTCGAGCAAGGGCCTTCTGGGCTGAGACGCTCGGGTTGCCGGTGCGCGAGTGCAGCGACGGTGCGGTCGAGGTGTCGCTGCGGGCGTCGACCATCCGCTTCGAGCAGGCCGTGCCCGCCATCGATCCGTGCTACCACTTCGCGATCAACGTCCCGCGCGGGTCGATCCTGGATGCTGCGGCGTGGATCGCAGAACGGCATGAGCTGCTCGACTTTCACGATGATCCGGACGAGGAGGAGGGCGCGACGATCGCGCATACCGACCGCGGCGCCTCCGCGCTCTACTTCCTGGACGCCGGCGGCAACGTGGTGGAGCTGATTGCCAACAACCACCTCGACAACGAGTCTGACGCGCCCTTTGGCCCCGATTCGTTTCTCGAAGTCGCGGAGATCGGCGTGGCAACCGCAGACACGGGCGCGACCCGCGCGGCGATCCAGGACGCATTATCTGCGGAAGTCCTCTGGGGTGGTCGGGAGGGATGGCTGCTCACGGCGATCGGCGACGACCATGGCGTGGTAATCGTCGCTCCGACGGGTCGCGGCTGGATCCCGGTCGGACTTCCTGCACGGCCCCTACCGACGACAATCGTGGCCGCCGGCCCACAGCTCCGTGACGTCACCCTCGCCGAAGGGCCCTATCGCATCCGCACCGTGGCGGAGCAGTAGTCCCGGGGTCGTGCTCGCCGCTCCAGGCCGCGCCGGGCGTGGACTAGGGATGGCTCGTGCGCGACTCGACGAGAGTCAGCGCGCAAGGCGAGGCCGGAGTTCGTGCGCACGGCCGCCGTCGCAGGGCCGCGAAAGTGACCGTGGTCAATGACCAGATTTGCGACCGCGCAGGGCTGTCGGCCGCTTTGCGCGCCTCCTTCCGCACCGGCTGCGCGCCGCTAGGAGCCGAACCGCTCTTCGTCCTGTCCGGCGCACATCTGCCACGCCCGGGTTGCCGATGACGGGCCCGAGGCTCGCCCCTGCGAAGCGGCCACCCTGAACGCCACTGGCGGGATCCGCTTCGGCGGTATTCGCCGGAGGTCGGGCTCGACGGCGTCTACTGACTCGTAGCCGAGCACGCCGGGACCGGGCCCTTTGGGCGACGAGCCGGTGGCCCGTGTGGCGAGGCTGCTTTATCTTGCTCGCGACCGGTACCCACC
>WNFZ01002418.1_pt1 | contig 18738 bp, 15 predicted proteins | sample 5400081 | NCBI WGS metagenome assembly WNFZ01 (sample SAMN13153365, study PRJNA577476) | soil metagenome | isolation source: 80 cm soil or saprolite under grassland replicate 1 | place: USA:California | collected 2016-06-15
GAAGGGCTTAACACCCTTGAACCCATACACGCCCGACAACATGCCGCCCGTGAACACCAACGTGCTCGACGGCCAACTCGCGTGGCGTCAGCATGATGGCGGCCACACCGACGCGCCCAACATGAAGCACTTCCTGGAGTGGGCCGACAAATTCTTCGGACGAACGTCCGTGTATCACAACATTCACTGAGAAGGCACTGCGGACGCGGAATGCGGACGAAATCAGGCTTCCTACCAGAAGTGCGCAGCGACGATATTTGCGTGACCAGGCTTGCCGCGAATCACATCGACAGAAAGCACCATTTCTAGATTCTTCTTCTTCCATCCTCTTGGGGCAATCGCCTCAATCTTTCGAATCTCGTTGGGATTGGTGAGAAATTCGCCGGCTGCGAGCGTGCCGAATGCAGAAATTCCCGCCACCGTCACCACCATTTGATCAGTTTTCGGATCCGATACTCTCAGCACCAGCGCGTAGTCCTTGGTGACATTCAAATAAGGCATGGAGTAGTCCACCGCCCAATCGTTCCTTGAAGGATTTTCATGGTCGCGAATCAGGATTACTCCGCCGCTGGGGCGTTCCACGGTAAAGCGGAGATTTTGCACCAGCCGCGCCGTCCAGTCATTATTCAAGAGTCCAATCAGCACGGCAGCGCCGTGCTGCAAGTCGTCGAACGTGGCTTCCGTCTGAGAAGCAACGCGATACGATTTACCTTTCGCTTGAATTAACGCAGCGATGCGGGAGAGGGTAATCGCATCGTTAACATGGACAACTTCAGTGTCGGCCCGATGAAAGTCTCGCAGCGTGAGCGGGGCGACGTCGCCCGCGCTAATTCCATCGCCTTGCCGCCCGCCTTCAAGGTTACCTACGCAGATCAGGACTTCACCTTTCGCCGACAAGAGCGCGCCCCAAAACTGGTCAATCGGATCGTCTGCTCGGGCAAGCAAAACGACAACAACAATGCCGGCAAGAACCACCATTCCTAAACCAGCGATCCAAGGACGCATTTTGAGCCAAACACCGGTTTGGGTGACCGGGATGCCCACGGCTCCAAGCTTCGGCTTGGCAGGTGCGTACACTGAATGTTCGAGGACGTCTGGGTAAGGCTGGCGAAATTGGGGGACGTAGGAGCCCGGCTGCAATTCGATTCTAAGTTCCGCGCTGTTGGCGTCTTCCTGGTAATACTGAGCCAGGCGTTTACGGATTTCAAAAACACTGGAATATCTCTTGCTATTCCTAAATACAGAGCTAGAGAGGATACGCTCCAGCTGGGCGTGAACCGCCGCGTGCTCCTCCGGCGAGGAGGGAAGGAAGGGAGCGTGGGCCGCGCGTGTTGCCGGAGGCCCAAGTACCCTGTGAGTCGCCATAACTCCCCCAAGGAAAAACGTTGGAGAGTCTATCACGGCCCAACAAGGATTTATATCGGGTGAAAAAGGCACACCCCTAGCTTTGGCCCCACCCATGAAGACTTCCTCGCCACCAGACCTCGCCCGTTCTTACCGGATCACTTGCGTGTCAGTGGCTTTTGTCAATATCGCGAAGTATCGCGTCCAAATCCACGATATTTCCCATCACCTGATATCCCGCGTCGTTGGGGTGCAATGCATCGCCGGCGTATGCGGGCAACAGGTTCATCGGGTTGGAAGGATCTCTCAAAGCCAGATCAAAATCGACCACCCCATCAAAGGCGCCGCTGGTTCGTATCCAGTCATTCAGCGCCTGCCGCTGCTGTTCGCCGAACTCAGTGCCATAGTTTCCCCCATAGATCGCATTCGACCCGCCAAATGGCGTCAGCGTGCCGCCATAGATTTTCAGTCCAGCGTTGTGACACGCCAAAATGATCTGTTGGTCAATAGCTATCAGTACATCCGCCGTCGTTCCGACATCACCGATGTCATTAATGCCCTCAAGCAGGATTACAGCCTTTGCATCGGGCTGGTTCAACACGTCCCGTGCAAGGCGGCTAGGCACCGGCACTCCAAACTGCGGGAACTGCGGACGATTGGTCAGCAGCTCATTGCCAGTGATCCCGGCAGCCGATACCGATAGTGTTTCCCCATTGCGGGCGGCCAGTCGCCGGGCGATCACATCAGGGTAGCGCCGGTTGGCATTCGTGGTTGATAAGTAGCCATCCGTGATGGAATCTCCGAGAGCGACTAGCGCACCCTTGACTCTTGGGGAAGCTTCTACATCCACACCGGAGACGAACATCCAGCATGAGATGTTTTGAGTAAATCCGCTTCCATTGCTTACACCAGAAACGTCTCCCGCTCCAATGAAATTGGTCTGAACCGCCAGAAAGTGCTGCGTTGCCAGTCCGGTGCTGTTGGGAAGAAAGACGCTCACCGCCAGCGTTGTCAAGGACGGTATAGACAAGTCAACCGGATCGCTGAGCGCTTCGCTGTCTGCCGCAACAATAATGGAGCTCTTGCCACTGAACTGCAAGGCCCGGAGAGTCCCGGGGACTGTGGCCGCGCCCCCGGCTGAGATTGCAACCGTCGCCGCACCGACGTTCAATGGTTCAAAGCCATAGGCGTTCGAGATTCGCACACGCACCTTGTCGCCGCCCGCGCTCAGGTAGACAACATTGCGGATCGTCTGGTTTGAAAGTCCCACGTCCGAAGGACAGCCGGGCGAGAAAAATGTGCCCCCCGTCATCGGGCTGCCTTGCCATGCCGAAACCCAATGTCCGCCCGATGCGAACGCAGGGGTTCCCAAGGCAAGCATAACCACACATATGGTGATGATCGAGATCAGTGCCCGATCCAGCTTGAATTCCAGTGAACTATTGGAAAAGCCAAGGCCTTCCATAATCCTTGGTATAGCGCGGAGAAGTCCTCGATCCTGCATTTGTGTTCCTCCTAGGGTGCGACTCGAAGAGTGACGTTTCCCACGTGTGCAGAAGTACTTCTCTGCTGAAACCTCCAGAAAATAGACGGCATTACGTCAAAGCACAAGCACGTGACCGTCTGTGCCGGACATTTCCGGACATTTCGAGCCCGGCGGGAACAATTCACCTGGCTATAGGGGCGACATAGGGGCAGTTACTCGTTTGAAAATATGGCGCAAGCTGGAGTGCCATCTTGCGATCCTTAGGCATGAACGTTGGAAGCAGCATGTTACGGCGCCGGACGCGATGCACCGCACTCGTCGGAACTATTTTTTGACTTATCCCGCGAGCCTTCTTTTGCATTCGTCCAGCATCTGCGCGGTGCGCGAGGCACCGGCACGGGTCACTCCAATCGCGCGCACCGCTAGCAGCGCATCCAGGTCCCGCACGCCGCCCGCGGCCTTCACCTGCACGTGCGGCGGAGAATGCTTCCGCATGAGCTTCAAGTCCTCGATGGTTGCCCCGGTCGGCGCGTAACCGGTAGAGGTTTTCACCCAGTCCACGCCAATCTCGCCGCAGATTTCGCAAAGGCGAATCTTTTCCACTTCGTTCAGATACGCGTTCTCAAAGATGATTTTGATTTTCTGACCGCGCGCGTGAGTAAGCTCTGTAAGCGTCCTGATCTCGTCAGCGACGTACTTCCAGTCGCCGCTTCGCGCCTTGCTGATGTTGATGACAGCATCGAGCTCAGTTGCCCCGTCCTTCAGAGCGAGTTCCGCCTCGGCAACTTTGATCTCCGTGCGATGTCCGCCGTGAGGAAACCCGATGGTCGTGCTCGGCTGAACAGTTGATCCCGCCAGCGATTCCGCGCAGCGCGCCGCATAGTACGGCAGAATGCACACACTGGCGACGTTGTACTCCACTGCGAGTCGGCAGCCGGACTCTAACTCGTCCGTTGTAAGCGTGGGGTTCAACAGCGAGTGATCAATCATCTTTGCAATATCGGTATAGGAATAAGACTCGCCCAAGATGCCCTCTTTTCTCTCCGTGACATACCCTAAGCAGATCCCGCCGACCACCAGTCGATTTGAAAGGGCGCGGCTTTCAGAGCGTGCGAGGGGACTCTGCCGTCCCTCCGGGACTCTAGTCATTTTGTCCACTTACCCAGCGCTTCCGCGCTGGGCTAAGCTGGTCCGCCCCGTGCGGGCTCGATTCCAACAGTCGCATTCCTCCGCGGTGGATGAACGGGAGTTCTCACGCACAGTCGCCAGCCGCGCGGCCAGCCAGTGCAGTGATCGTATGAAATGTTCCTGGCGAGTTCGGTTTGTATCAGGGCACGGCTTCCAGCCGTGCCGTTGGGCGCGCAATCAGGATCGGGCTTTGGCCCCCTGATGGTTAGCAGCGGCTGAAGCCGGGACATTTGTCATCGCTTACGGCACGACGAACTCGTGCCCTGATACGAATCTCATCACTGGCGTATTATTCACGCGGTTTACGATATTAGTTTCTCACACGCGCAGGTTAGTCTAGATCTTCCTCACTTGTAACTCACCGCTCTGGCGCTCGTAGATTTCCTTCACCCTTGCCAGCGTGTCGATCTGTTCCGGCAGCTTGTCAGGACGCAAGCGAACAATCCGCGGAAAGCGCAAGGCATAGCCGCTGTTGTGGCGGTCGGATTTCATCACGTTGTTGAACGCGACTTCGAGGACGATTTTTGGCTCAACAGTTCGGCGGAATCCTTGATCTTCGATCGTGTGATCGAGGAACCATGTCGTCATCTCGACAATCTCAGCGTCGGTCAATCCTGAATATGCCTTTCCCACGTTCAGCAGACGCTCACCGTCGCGCACGGCGAACGTGTAGTCGCTCAGTACGCCGATGCGTCTGCCGTGCCCGTACTCCACGGCCGTAACGACTACATCGAGTGTTGCCAACTCTCGCTTCAGCTTCAGCCAGGATTTGCCGCGACGTCCCGGCGTGTAGGGCGACTCGGGGTCCTTGATCATCAGGCCTTCGTTGCCGCGTGCCTGTGCAGCGTCGAAGAGCATGTTCAGTTCTTCGGGTGAGGTGGCGTGGGAAACGGGCGCGCGGATGAAACCCGTCGGTGGTCGTTGGTCGTTCGTCGTTGGCAAAACCGACGTACGTCGTCCGTCGTACGTCGTACGCAGTAGCGCCGTTGGTCGTTCGTCGTCGGTCGTTGGCGGAATCATTGTATGTCGTAGGTCGTCGGTCGTAGCCAAACCGCAGTCGGCTATTGGCTCTTGGCTCTCGGCTGGCATCGACCTGAAATCGAGCAGTCCCTGTATTTCAGTCCTTCCTCGCCTTCCCTGTGTCTCTGTGCCTCTGTGGTGAACAGGTTTTCTTCGCGCCAGCAAATCCTCGAGAATCTTTCCGCGTTCTCGCAGCGGGAGATCGATCAGCAGTTCACCGTTTGCGTACAGCACGTCGAACACGAGATATGCGACTGGAACCTCGCCCAAGAGCTTCTCGCTAATTTTCTCGCGCCCGAGGCGCTTCTGCAGCGCAGTAAACGGGAGGGCGCGCCCGCCACGTGTATTTCCTTCTACGGGCGGGGGTGCCCGTCGTTCCACTTCAATTTCGGATGGTTCCTCGCCAGCAAAGTAGCTCCACGCTACAATCTCGCCGTCGAGAATCGTGTCGTGCGGCAAGCCTGCGAGCGCGTCCGGCAGTTCGGGAAACGATTCCGTGATTTCGTCGCGGGTGCGCGAAAAGAGTCGAACCGTCTCTCCCGAACAATGGGCCTGCGCCCGGATTCCGTCGTACTTATCTTCGACCCAGGCACTCTGGAAATAGCTGAGCGCGTCGTCCGCGGACTCAGCGGGACTAGCCAGCATGAAGCCAATCGGGTGAAACATGCGCATCTTCGCGTGGGCGAGTGTGCCTTCCGCCGCAAGCTTCAGCGTCTCGCCAAGATCGCCGAGTAACATATTGGCGCGCTGCACCGCTTTTAGCGAAGCCGCGGCTTGCCGTTCTGCAAAGGCTTTGGCAATCGCTTCCTCGACCAGGCTCTCCTTCAGTCCAATGCGCAAGTCGCCGGTCATGATCTTTATGATGTACTTGGCTTCGAGCGGCGAAACACCGCTGAGAAGTTCTCGCACGACTGCTGCTTTCATCGCGGGCCGGCGGGTTGAAGCAATTTCACGGAATACTTTGTGGATTTGGGAGGGTGAACGTGCGGTTCCGGAGCGATGTGGATCGGGGGTTTGTGGTAGGACGGCCTCGGCCACATCGCCGAGGTCGCCGTGTTCGCGGTAAGCGGCCGTAAGCTCCACCTCCGATTTTCCTGACAATTCGGTCACTACTCGCCACAGCAGTGTTCCACCCACTTGCAGGGTCGTCTCTTTCCATACGGGAAATGGGTGCCCCGAGAAGAACACTGCAGCCACCGCCGCCTCCTCGACAGGAACAGACTTGAAGTAGTCCGCCAAAATAGTGGTCTTCTCCAGCTTCTTCGTGGTAGCGGCGATCCGGTCAGCGGCTTGCGAGAAGAGAAGCATGGTCGGGATTGTTGATTTCAGATTGTAGATTTCAGATCGCAGACTGCGGATTGCAAATTTCAAATTGTAGATTTCAGATTGAAACGTTCGCTATGGTCTGCCGAGGTCGCTTCTCGCTTCTCGATTGCGGCACTCAGCGGCCCCATGAACGGACCGGTGCACTCGATAAATCAAGAATCTGCAATCTCAAATCTACAATCCTTCCAAGTTGTTGTTGGCGCGAAACTTATGCTAGTCGCCCTCCGCCCAGCCTGTGCTACCCTAATCCTGGAACAATACTCTCCTCGAACTCATCCAATACTTATGAAGTTTTTTCAGACATTGTGGCGCTTTCTGGTCGCCATTCAGTTGCTGCCTGCGCTCGAGGGCGGCGAAGAGACGCTGGTCGGCGGACAGGCCGTGCTTGAAGGCGTTATGATGCGCAGCCCGCATGCGTGGGCGATCACGTGTCGCAAGCCGTCCGGCGAACTTACGACGCATAGCGAACCGCTGGAACGCCTGTCCGAGAAGCACAAATGGATGGGCTGGCCGGTCGTCCGCGGCGTGATGACGCTCGGGCATGCGATGACAATTGGGTTCCGCGCACTTAAGTTTTCGGCCAATGTTCAGCTCGACGAATTGCAGAAGGACGAAGCTGGAAAACTTCCCGAGAAGAAGTTCGAAATTGGCGGCTGGGTCGCAGCAGTAAACATCGCGATCTCCGTCGGATTCTTCATCTTCATGTATAAGTACCTGCCGCTGCTTGCCACCACCGAGCTGAAGAAGTCGCATCCGGAGCTGGGCGGCCAGATCATGTTCAATCTCGCGGACGGCCTTATCCGGCTGTCTCTGTTTCTGCTATTCATCTGGGGAACTTCCCTGCTGGCCGATCTGCGGCGTCTGTACGAATATCACGGCGCCGAGCACAAAACCGTATTCGCGTTCGAAAACGGCGACCCACTCTCGACGGGAGCCGTGCAGAAGTATCCGACGTTCCATCCGCGCTGCGGCACCAGCTTCCTGATGACGATCATGATTCTCTCCATTTTCGTTTACATGCTGGTTCCAGTGACGACGTTCTGGGCGCGCTTTGCAATTCGCATTGCGCTGCTGCCTGTGATCACTGGCGTTTCGTACGAGATAATCCGATTCGCCGCCAAGCACCGCAAGTCTTTGTTTGCGATCATGACTGCCCCGGGCCTGTGGCTTCAAAGGATTACGACGCGCCCGCCATCGGACGATGAGGCAATGTGCGCGATCACAGCGCTGGAAAGTGCCATGCAGTTGGAAAAAGAGCGGGGCGGTGAATTAGTAATTGCCTAGGGAACGACCGTCGTGCGTCGAGCGCCACGCGACCGCCAAGATCACTCGTTGGTCATCCGTCACAGACATTTCTGCCAAGAAGAGTTAATACTCCTCCCGGAGGTGCACATGTCTTCATCGTTCCGGGATTTGAGAGTGTGGCAAGAAGCAATGGCGTTAACGACGCAGATCTATAAGAACACGGCGGAATTCCCCAAGTTCGAGGTTTACGGACTTGGGCAGCAAATGCGACGCGCTGCAGTATCTGTGCCGAGCAACATTGCCGAAGGTAAAGGACACCGCTCCAACAAGGAGTTTGTCCATTTTCTTTTGCACGCCCGAGGTTCGCTTTGGGAACTTCAAACGCAGATTCTAATCGCCGAGGAATTACAATATATCTCCGAGGAAAGGAGTCGCAAACTCTTGGGCGATGCAGAGGGTGTCAGTCGAGCTCTCAACGGACTGATTACGTCGATGAGCAGTCAAGCCGCATGATGTCTCGCGCACGACGTGCGACCGGCGACGTGCGACGCGTCTCTGGCCAAGAACCAACGACCAACGACGATGCTTGAAAGACTCGACCAAATCGAAGCCCGCTACGAAGAGCTGACGCAAGCGCTCTCCTCGCCGGAGATCATGAGCGACTCGGCGAGATTCCAGAAGACCGCCAAGGCGCACAGCGAAATTTCCGCGATTGTTGAGAAGTATCGCGAGTTCAAAGACCTGCGAAAAGGAATCGCTGAGAGCCAGGCGATGCTGGCCGACGAAAAAGATCCCGAAATGCGCGCCTACGCACAGGAAGAGCTCGCTCAGTTGGAGGCGCGACTTGTCGGAGTCGAAGACGCACTCAAAGTTCTGCTCATCCCCAAAGATCCCAACGACGAAAAGAACGTCATCCTGGAAATCCGCGCCGGAACCGGCGGAGACGAAGCCACACTCTTTGCCGCCGAGATGTTCCGCATGTACGACCGCTTCGCGGAAACGCAGCGCTGGAAGGTGGAGGTGCTCTCTACGTCAGATTCTCCCGTCGGCGGATTGAAAGAAGTCATAGCCCTCATCGAAGGCAAGGGCGTTTATTCGCGGCTGAAGTACGAAAGCGGCGTGCACCGTGTGCAGCGCGTACCCGCCACCGAGCAGCAGGGACGCATTCACACTTCGGCGATTACGGTTGCGGTCCTGCCCGAAGCTGAAGACGTGGACATCAAGATCGAAGCCAAGGACCTTCGCATTGACACGTTCTGCTCGTCGGGCCCCGGCGGCCAATCGGTGAACACAACTTATTCCGCGGTGCGCATCACGCACATTCCGACCAACACGGTCGTCAGCTGCCAGGATGAGAAGTCGCAAATCAAGAATCGCGAGAAAGGGATGCGCGTGTTGCGATCACGGCTTTACGAAATCGAGATGCAGAAGCAGCAGGATGCGCTGGCCAAAGAGCGCAAATCCATGGTCGGAACCGGCGATCGCAGCGAAAAGATTCGCACCTACAATTTCCCCCAGAACCGCGTCACCGACCATCGCATCGGCCTCACCATTCACCAACTCCCCGAAGTCATGGACGGCAAGCTCCAGCCCATCATCGACGCGCTGGTAAACCATTTCCAGGCAGAGAAGCTGAAGGGTGAAGGGGGGATGGTAATGTGAGGAACCAGGCGTCAGGCTTCAGGCTGCAGGATCCTGGCCCTCGGTCGTTTCTCGAACCCTAAGCCGTCGTTTGTTGCGCATGCCCACCAATTAAAATGCCTTGGCGTGGAGTAACGATGAAGCTTCAGATGATATTTTCTTGTTGCATTCTGCTTGCACCTGCAATCGCCGCGCAAACACAACCATCAAAACCACCTTCAACCTGCAAGGTACAGGGTCAAATCGTTCAGCAACCCGGCGGGGCGCCACTTAGAAAGGCGGACATTCGCCTGTTCAGTATCGGCGCGCATTCAGATGAGGAAAGTGTTGAGTACTCGGGGGTCACCGATGCTGAAGGACGTTTCGAGCTTGACGACGTGAAGCCTGGGACCTACCGCGTTGCGTACGATCACGCGGGGTTCGTTGATTCGGAGAAACGCCATCATGGGAATCGAATGCTGCTATCGCTGCAGCTAGGGCAGGATAGCAAAGATTTGCTCTTCCACATGGCCCCCGCTGCCGTGATTACAGGTGAGGTTCTCGACAGTGACGGTGATCCTTTGTCTAACGTCAGCGTTTTGGCGGTGCCCTATCCTCGCAACCCACATGCGATTGAAGGATTTGAGGGCGCTACAACGAACGAGCTAGGGGAGTTTCGCATTGGCGGTGTAACCCCAAACAAATACCTCCTGGTTGCACAGCCGCTGATGCAGCTTGCCACCGTGGTTCACTCAGCGAAGGCGGTCGCAAAAGGCACGGCAGTGTATGCGAGCACGTATTACCCAAGCACAATTGATCAGAAACAAGCAGTTCCTCTCACGCTCCACGCTGGTGATCAAGTGCAGGCTAATATTCAGCTGGTGTCGATCCATTCGTTTCACATTCGCGGAGAGGTCACGAGCATTCCTGGAGGGGCAACAGATACCAGCGTAATATTGCGTCCTCTGGACGACCTGTTTATCGCTGACATCGCGCCTTGGTCAGTGGACAAAGACGGTCGATTTGAAATTCGGGCAGTGTTGCCAGGTTCCTATGCAATCCTTCTGGCGTTCAGCGACGGGAAAGCTTCTCACACCCTCCGAGGTGACCAGACCATCCAAGTGAGCAGTTCGGATATAGACGGATTACGGGTCGCGGCGCTTCCGAACGGCAGTATCCGGGGTCAATTTCGCATGGAGAACGGCAAACGAATTGACTGGTCTCAGTTTGGAGTAAGCCTCCACTCGCAACAGCAACGGTACCGAGACTTGCTACAAGGCTCAAGCACTTCCTCAGGGGACACGACCGAGTCGTTTTATTGGGACCAAAGGACCCCGCGCGCTGATGTGCAACCCGATGGGTCGTTCGAGATGAAAGATGTACCCGCCGATACGTACCATTTACTAGTCGCCGCGACGAACGACAGTCTGGCTGACTGTTTTGTGAAAACCGTAAGCATTGGAGGCAGGGACGTCAGCGATTCTGGGTTTGCGACCACGGACGCGCCCCAATTGCTGGACGTAGTCGTCAGCGCCAACGGGGCAACCGTCGAAGGTGCCGTGTCAGACGACAAGGGCCAGCCTGCTCCGTACATCAGAGTAATCACTATTCCAGACGCAAAGCGGCGTGAACGTCGAGACCTCTTCTATAGAGCCGTACCCGACGGACGGGGTCATTTCATCTTGCGGGGAATGAATCCCGGTGAGTACCAAATCATGGCGCTTGACGAGGACGATGATGAAGAAGTTACCGAGTCCGATTCCCTGAACTCACACGAATCGCTAGGGCAGACCGTAAGGCTTGAAGAAGGCGAACACAAGAATATTGTTTTGAAGCTAGCGTCTCCTCCCGAATGATCTGTTGCCTGTCCTCTTGTTCTGTTGCGCACGACGCCCGACGTGGGACGCACGACGCCTTCGCAGCCCTTAATCCTTCAACGGCACCACTACGTTCTCGCCCTTGCAGAACGTCGCTACGCGCTGGATGTCTCCACTCACTGTCGTCAGCGTCATGACGGGGCCGTAGCAGAACACAGCGTGTCCCTTGCGCGTCAGATACCACTTGCCGCCTTTGCGAGCGACTTTTGCCGTTTGCTGTGGCTGCGCGAAGTGCGGTTCCGGCTGGGTTGCCGGACGCGAAACCTGGGGAATCGGAAGTGACGCCAACACCAGAATTGCGATCGCCTTCATTTACCTACCCTCAGAAGATGTAGCCAACCGGCAGACGCGAATCTATGTCGAAAACTTTACTCTTCGCATGTCCGACGGATCGGTGATTTCAGCCGGAGGTCTCACGGGAAGCGATTTTGCTGCTTTCCGTGAGGTCCGGCCCGGATTCGCGCCCACTGCATTTTTTCCCTGGGATGACGGGGTGCGCGATAATCCTTTGCCTTGCGATGGAACCTTGGACGACGGGACTGCTGGAACCTGCGGGACCTGGAGTGACGGAGTGCTTTGCTGCTGAACCTGTTGTGACGGGAGTTGATTGGACGGAACTTGAGCTGCAGCGCCGGGTTTCATGACCACCGGAACTGAGGCTCCGGCGTGGTGCCCGATGGACGTTGTGAGACCGGTGTGCAGGTCCTGCAAGAGAAGGTTGATGAGTTCCCTCCGCGCGTCAATGGCGTGGTCTTGAAGTACGACAAGCGTTCCCAGGAGTCCCCAGCCAATAACGAAACAAACCATCAGCCACGGATATATCTTCCTGTTCGGCTTGCCACTGAACGTCGCTCCAACGCTGTAATTCATTCGGTCCTTTTGCCCGCGATACACAGCGGCAATCTGATAAATGCAGCTTCCCCTCCAACAAAAGCACCGCCGCTATGCCGCTGAATCAATGAGAGTTGCCGCATGTTCCGGAAATATCGCGTAAACTCCAAAACTGCAAAGGCCTGCACATATTGGTAACTCACACGAGTTACTGGCGTAAGTTTGCCATGACATTTTTTGGCGATGCGCGTGCCCCGCATTGAGGTTCAGTTCCTCATCGAGAAAGCGTTTATTCCTTCCATTAAAAATTGCAATTGGACAGCGTGACCCGGGGCCGATAGCGTGATGCTATGCCTCCTTCGCTTCCCGTTGAAGATTCTCACGTAAACGTGTTGCACCAGAGTGTGAGCCGCATTGCAGCGGCAGATGGTTTTCACCAGGCGCTCGACCGGGTATTGGATTTTGCGATCGATCTTGTGAAATGCGATTCGTGTTTTATCTATGTGCTAGCGGGGGAGGACCTGATCCTTCGCGCGTCGAAAAACCCGCATCAGGAACTTCTGGACCACCTCAAGCTGCGCATCGGCGAGGGCATCACCGGGTGGGTGGCCGAGCACCGCGAGCCGGTGGCTGTCTTTAAGGAAGCGTCTAAAGACCCGCGTTTCCAGCGTTTCAACGAACTCCCCGAAGACAAATATGAGGCGTTCGTGTCGGTCCCGCTTTTCTCGCGCGGACGACTGGTTGGCGTAATGAACCTGCAGCATCGCGAGCCGCACGTGTACAGCGAACGCGATATCCACCTGCTCTCGACGGTTGGCTCGCTGGCCGGGGCGGAAATCGAACTGGCGCGGCTCGAAACTCTGAACTCCGGCCTTTCTCAACAGCTGGAAACTCGCAAGCTGGTGGAGCGCGCCAAGGGCATACTGCAGCGGGATTTGGGATTGACCGAAGAACAGGCGTACCTCAGTATTCAGCGGCAGAGCCGGCAAAAACGCAGAACGATGAAGGAGATCGCTGAAGCCATCGTGCTGAGTGAAGAGGTGCGGAGCGGAGCGAAGACGGATTAAAGATCGGGTGATCTAACCATCGGGTGATCGGGCCATCTGAAAGTCCAGCCGAGATGGGTTCAGATCACCCGATGATCCGATCACCCGATGGCCAGATAAAAAGGCGCGGCTGTTTGGCCGCGCCTTTTGCCTTAGTGTGTTCCGGAAGCGGACGCCACAGCTGTCGTGGTTGATTTCGCCAACTTGGTCATCCTCGATTTAGGCACCGCAAAATTCAGTGCAATGCCCACCTCGTTCAGGTACAGCCTTTGCACGTACATTCCCGCTTCAGACTTTGCCAGCGTCAGGCTTGCGCCCGTTGCAGAATTGGTGTCCGACAGGCCTTCCGACATCACCATACCGCTCCATCCCGAATCCTTCGATCGAACTGTGATCATTCGAGTGAGGCTTCCCGTGTCCACAACGAAGTCGTATTCCCCGGGGGCCAGCACCATCGTTCCCCAGTGAGCTTCCACGGGCAGTTTGAAGGTTCCGTGCACAGTTTCCGCTCCGGCGAATGCTGAAAGCAGGCCAACTGCGCACACTACGGACAATACAGCGCGTACTACAAACGTCTTGCCATTCGGCTTCATATGAGTCTCCTGTTGAGCTGTAAAGACACCGCGGCGCAAGCCGGAAGCGTCTTCAGTTGTCGGGATTGACTACGGGGTCCGGATGGATCAAACCGCCCAACGTCTGGGCTGCGGGCGAACTGCGGGGTTCGTCTTCCCTACCTGACACCTTTCCTGGAAGACATGTTCAGTGTGGCAGAGGAGTAGCAGGGTGTCCAATCGAAAAAATCTATCGGAAACATGCAGCGGGAAAGCGGTACCAAGGTAATCAATGCGATTGAATCATCGTGGGATTAGAACATTTCAGAATTGTCGAATCTTAGGATTGACGAACTGAAAAGCCGTTTCTGTACAGGATGAATCGACTAAATAGCAAAAGTCGAAAATCCGACAACTCGTCAATCAATTCTCAGGACGCCGCCCCCGCGCCCGGCCCTGGCTGCGCTGGCTGGTGCGCAGCGGCAGTTGCGGCGGCGGCCTCGTTCAGGATTCTATGATGAATCGTGAACAGCGCGAGCTCAAGCCTGTCGGAAACGCCAATTTTGTCATACACATTACGCAGATAATTCTTGATCACCTGCTCGGTCGTCCCAAGCTGGGTGGCGATTTCCTTGTTCTTGTATCCCTGAACGATCAGCGCGACAATGCGTAGCTCTTTCGCGGTGAGGCGATCGCGCACCCGCAACCCGACCATATCGTTTTCGGTGAGTTCGCTGGGGACAGCGATGTCCTGAATCCAGGTTTCGCCGCGCGCCACTTTGCGGACGCAGTCCACCAGCGCGGAACTGGTCACGTTGCGATAGACGACGCCATGCGCGCCTGCGCCCATGTATTTCTGCGCGCTCTCGCCGGTGTCGGCGAGCACGACCACGCGGGTACGCACTTTGTTCGCAGCCTGCAGTACGCTAGCGAAATCGCCGTGAAATCCGCCGGCAATCACCAGCACCGCAGCGCGGAATTTGTCGAGCGCCATGAACATCTGCTCGGGGGTCTGCGCCTGCGCCACAATGCGCATCTCGTCTTCGACCGCCAGAACTTTGGCGATCCCCGCCCGGAAAATTGCCTGATTATCGGCCAGAATCAGTTTCAGCATTGCCTATGCACCTCGCGACTAGCGCTGGCGAACAAAATCGTAAGAATCAATCACACACGCGACGCCGTGTTCTGCACCGCCCTCAGCGTCTTTGCGCACCACGCGGCCCTTGCATTGCACGATGACATGATCTTCTCCGCCAGTCAGTTCCGGCGGCAGCGCAATTTCAAATTCCACGTTCGAACCAATGTCGAGCGCAGGATTACCGCGGATGTAGACACCCGCTGCGCTCATGTTGCCGGTGACGCTTCCCTGCTCGACCCCTTGTATCTTGATCGGCAGTTCCAGCGGAAATCTTTTTCCAGTCCTCGCTTCGGACACAAGTCCTCCTTCGGCGGAATTGAATCATTGAACCATTGAATCATTGAGCGATTGAATCATTGGAAACCCAAGCTGGACGGTTTTTCAATGATTCAATGATCCGATGTTCCAATGATTCAAGTTTTTTTAACGCCAAGTTTCACGGGCGCCCCGTCGCACATTCTACACTCGCGGCAGCGGCCCTAGGCCGCCAATCCTGGGAACTCGATGACCTTACGGCGTTATATCACGGATTCTGTTGGGGATAAAGAGATGGGTACTTTGTAGGTAATCCCCGGGGGCTCCGGGCGTCAGACTGACGCTCGTCGTTGGTCGGTGGTCGTTCGTCGTTGGCAAGATCTCTTTGCACTTGGCTTTGTGCTCTGGCGGACTTTCAAAGACTAATAACCGAGAGACGTGGCTGACGGGCTGAATACCCTTGCGAGTACCGGCGTTGTACGAGGAGCCTTTGCGAACGGCCAACGACGAACGACCAACGACGGTTCCCCTGCTATCCTCCTATCCAGGAGTTCCCTTGCCCGGATTCAATGGACTGCGCGTGCTTTCGTTCGAGAGCCGCCGCGCCAGAGAAATTGCACATCTGATCGCGAACCACGGTGGCGTGCCGACTGTCGCGCCTTCAACCCGTGAGGTTCCCGACACGCCGCACGAAGACGAGTTGAAACTGATTCGTGGCGTTCTCGACGGTGGCTACGATGTCGTTATCTTCATGACCGGAGTGGGCGCTCGGGCCTTGCTCAACGCAGCCGAATCCATCGCGCCACGTGCGGAGTTCGTCGCAGCACTGTCTCGAACGCGGGTCGTAGTGCGCGGCGTCAAACCCGCTGGCGTTATGCGCGAGTTCAACGTTCCAGTGTGGCTGAATGCCCCTGAGCCCAACACCTGGCGCGAAATCGTGCAGGCCTTCGATCAGAATTCGCAGTTCGTGCCATTGAATGGCCTTCGTATTGCCGTCCAGGAGCACAGCGAACCGAGCACCGGAATGTACGAAGCCCTGCGCGAGCGCGGCGCCGAGGTCTTCCCTGCTCACGTGTACCGATCGGAATTGCCCGAGGACACGGAGCCATTGAAGAATGCAATTCGCAGCGTGTGTGACGGCAAATTCGATGTCGTGCTGTTCACGGCGTCCGTGCAACTGGCGCACGCCATGAGGGTCGCAGAAGAAATAGGCCTGCAAGCCGAATTCATCAACGGTCTCCGTCGCACCGTGGTGGCATCCATTGGGCCGGTCGCCTCGGCTGCACTGCGCAAGCACGGTGTCGAGGTGGACATCGAGCCGTCGCACCCCAAGATGGGATTCCTGGTGAAGGAGTCCGCGGAAAAAAGCGGGGAGCTGCTAAGAACCAAAACGCACACGCGCACTTGATTTCAAAACTAAGGGCGGACCCCGTCCGCCCCGAATCGACTCAAAAACAGAACTCTTAGAACTGTAGAGTTCGCGTGCTCAACACCTGCAGAGGAAACGTGCTTGGCTTGCCCTGGTATTTCTGGAGCAGCCCGTCGGCAAGGCAGTGGTCGTACTGAATCAGGTTAGTACCGCCACCGTTCCAGGTGTATTGCGGCTGTCCGGGTATGACCGGAAGCAGATTGCCCGCCGCATCCACGGTTTGGGCAATGTAGATGGCACCGTTGAAGGTGCCGTTTCCGCCGCCGTTGTGAACGACCTGCCCTTGACCAACCACCAGGACAATACCGTTCCAGGTGAAATCGCCCGAGAAGGTCAGTGTGCCGGTCACGATCAGAACTCCATTGCCGGTCGGATTGCCGCTCAGCGTCAAATCGCCATCCACGAAGGTCACCGAACTGGTAGTCGTGGCTGGCAGACTGGTGGTGACCGTGCCCGCAACAGCCGGCAAGACTGGACTGGTCACGTAGGACTGCATGTTGTCGATGAACGCGTTCAGGTTGGCTGGGGTCACGTCTGCGCCGCCCAACGATGCATACACGTTCTCTACCGATGGTGTACCTCCGGCACCGGTATAATTCTGGGGCTTACCGAGGGCGCCGATTACGGAGGCTTGCGATGTGCTGTCCCACACGCCAATGGCCGGCTTGTCGGGGGATGGTGTCTGGCCGCAGCTGTTCGCATCGGCGCCGTTGACGGTAAAGTTGTTCGAATTTGGAGAGACGAACGCTGGCGAAGGACCCGCCAGGGTGATCGCGCCTCCAATGTTGAATGTAAACGGAGGCCTGACTCCCACTTCCATCTGCGCCATCGACTTGGCGCCCGTTCTCGTTACAGCAAGTGAGGTCAGCAAGTAAATCGCGCCCATTGCCGTATTGGCGCCTCCAGCGGCGATGGTTGCAGTTCCTGAAGCGCCAGTACCGCCGCCTCCGCTAATGGTCACAGTCGGAGCCGTAGTATAGCCCGATCCGCCATTGGTCAGCGTAAGGGCCGTGATCACGTTGGTTGAACCCGTGCTCGCAGTGCCGACTGCACCGCTTCCACCACCGCCTGTGAAGACCAGTGTGTAACTCGGGTTCAGATAGCCGCTGCCCGGGTTCAACACGCTAACACCGGTGATACTCGAAGCCGCCGCCGACCAGACGGATGTGAGAATTGGAAGCGCGACTCCAGACGTGGGCGATGCGGGTGCCGAGCCACCCAGCAGAGCGGTCGGCTGGCTCATGTAGGTGCCACCCTGCCCACCGGCAATCGTTATGGTTGACACTTTTGAGCCGATGCTAAAGCTCGTGGTATAGGTGCAGGCATTCTTACCGTTTCCTATGGTGAAGGAGCCGGTCCCTGCGCTGTACCCAGTCCCGGGGTTGCTGATCGTAATCGACGAAATCTTTCCAGTGGCATCGAGCGTAGCGGTGCCAGAAAAGCTACTTCCGCCACCAGGAGGTGCGGTGGAGCCGATCGATTGATTACTACCTGCGTATTTTGCGCAAGCGCCGGCGGGAACCTGAACAGCCGTTACGCATCCGGCGCTCGTCATGTTCACGGTGGCGGTCGCATTGGCAACCGTGTTGGTGGATGGTAGAGTCGCGAAATTCACGACAGGAGTAATGCCGTTGGTGTAGCAGTAGTTGGCGTTGGAGCTGTTAATGTTCACGCCGGTCACCGGCGCCCCAGAGATCGCCGCCTGGAAGGTGGCTCCCGTGCCGTCAGGATTCAATACGGTTACGGTGGGGGGGGTTGTATAACCCGACCCGCCATTGCTCAGAGCGGCTTGCGTAATTCCGACGGAAGAAGGGCCGATAGTCGCAGTAGCGGTTGCCCCGCTGCCATTCCCGCCAGCAATTGTGACCGTCGGTGCAGTCGTGAATCCAGACCCGGGCCCGACCAGATTGAGCCCAATGACCGAATTCCCGGCTGTTGACTGGCAATTTGTGCCGTAGTTCGATGGGATTTGATTCTGATAGCCTCCATCCCAACAAAGCTGTTTGCCTGACGCCAACGTGGCGTCAGGAACATACGCCGGTGTGTTCCAGTCTTCTTTCAACGTGACGCGCACCCACTTGTAATCCATTGGGCTAGCCAGTTTCCACTGGGTTGCATTCGCGCTGTTGTCGTAGTACATGCACCACCCGGGAGTACCGGAACCCGCAACAAAGCAATTGCCTGACGGAACCGCGGTCGCTCCGGTGCACGCAACGCCGTGCACTCCAACCAGGCCCATCATGTTCTCCTGGCAAAGCTCCTGGTCGAAATTGGGATTGACGTTGCCATTAATCATGTACTGCCATGGCGCGATGCTGGCGACGGTCTCGCCTTTCGTTGTGTCGGGATTAATGATGTAAAGCACTTGCCCGTTTGCAGCTG
>WNFZ01007755.1_pt1 | contig 18719 bp, 22 predicted proteins | sample 5400081 | NCBI WGS metagenome assembly WNFZ01 (sample SAMN13153365, study PRJNA577476) | soil metagenome | isolation source: 80 cm soil or saprolite under grassland replicate 1 | place: USA:California | collected 2016-06-15
TCGGACGTTGGAGGAGGTTGGTCGGGAGTTTGGGGTGACGCGGGAGCGGATCCGGCAGATCGAGTCGAAGACGTTGTCGAAGTTGCGGCATCCTTCCCGTAGCCAGAAGCTCCGCGACTACCTCGAATAACCGAACCGCTGCTTCTCAGGACCGGCCGGTCGGCGGGATCGCCGCCCGGCGGGCGACGCGGGCGTACTCGGCGGCGGCCAGGTACGGGCGCAGCCCCTCCAGGTCGAGGATCCATGGCTGATGGTTCCGCTGGGCCCAGAGGCGGAACGCGTCGGCGATGTGGGCGTCGGTCCGCGCGAGACTCCAGCCGTTGATGCGAGCCAGGTGCGCCCGGGCCTGCGTGCCACCGCCGTGCAGGTTGGCGAACCCCATGTGCTGGACGGTATGGCAGTCCGGGCACAGCGCGACGATCCGCACCAGCGCCTGCACGCGCACCCGGTCGTCGTAGCGCCACAGCTCGTGGCACTCGACGGGGCGGTGCCTGGGGCCGCGGCCCCCGCAGATCTCGCAGCGGGCGCCGGCCCGCTCCGCCACCGCTGCGCTGATCCGCTCCCAGGTCTCCTCGTCCAGCAGCTCGCGGACATCCGCGTACCAGCTCGTCTTGGGGACCAGCTCGACCCGGAGCCGGAGCGGCGTCGTTCCAGGGGCCGAGGCTTGGGTGTGCGCCAGACCCGCCGGCGCGCCCGGCTGCGACCGCGCCGCCCGGCGCCAGCCCGTTCGCACCAGCCGGTTCAGCCCACGCCGCTCCGGCCGGCTGTCGAGCACCCCACCCGGCTCATACACGGGCCCGCCCGGCTCGCGTCCAGCCCCATCTGGCTCAGGCCCGGACCCCTCCGGCTCGCGCACGGGACCGCCTGGCCCGCGTGCCGACCCGCCCGGCTCGCGCACGGGGCCGCTCGGTCCGCGTGCCGACCCACCTGCCTCCCTCATCCTGTGGCCCCCATCCTGCTCCGCGTGGCCACGGCATGCCGAGAGCAGTCTAGCCACTCCCTCCTGAAGTTCCAGTCACCAGTCGCGATCTGGGAGCGACGCGAGGGATCTCACGCCACTGAGTTTCACGAGGGGATTATTGAACACCTCGATCATTGACAGGAATATCGTTGAGGCCTCACGGGGTTGCACGTCTTGGCAGTGCTGGTGCAGGAGGGCCGAAGCGGGAAGGAGGACGACCTTCCTGGAACGCGAAACTGGTAATGGAGCCCGATCCCCCTCGGACGGAGCTTCCCGGCCACCGAGCTGGCCGCCTCCGTCTGGCCGGACCAGGTCAGGCACCAAAGGAAGTGCAGAGATGAGCATGCGGTATCTGAGCAACGCGGCCATCGCGTTGTTCGGCGGGTTCGTGGTTGTGGCCAGCCAGGCGTTCGCGCCGGCGGTCACCGCTTGGTTGGCGTTCGCGATCGCCATCGCGGTCCTCGTGGTGGCCGGTGTGTCGCAGTTGCAGCGGGGACGGGGAGTCGTCCAGCGGATCCTCGACGGGGTGACGGGGCTGCTCGCGGTCGGAGCGATCATCGCGAGCCTGGTGTTCGTCGGCCCCGCGGTCATGTGGTTGTCCCTTGCGGGAGGACTCGGGTTCGTCCTGCTCGCCTTCACGGGACTCACCCTCCACGAGATCTGGACCTACCGGGCCACCCACGGGCTGACCGTGCGGACGTTCGAGGCACCGGAGCTGGCGCGCGCCGACGGCGTGCGCAGCGCCGCCTGATCCCCAGCGCCCGACCCGATACCGAAGAGAGCTCGGCGGCCGTCAGGGTCCAACGACCCGGCGGCCGCCGAGCTCTTTGTGCTCGCGCACTGCCTTCACAACGTCCCCGCCTCGGCCAACCAGCCCTTCAGACCGGTTGCTGCGGACCTGGAAGCCATGTACGGCCTGCCGGCGCTCGGCAACGCGGCGAGCACCGGGCCGATCGGCGACACTTGGAACTGACCGGGTCGGACCGCCCCCCCGCGACCTGCCCGCCGCTGGAACGGAGGTACTGGATGGCCGACCACGAGCAGAACAAGCAGACGGTGCTCGCCTTCTACACCGAGGCGTTCAACGACAAGCAACCCGAGGACGCGGTGGCCAAGTACATCGGCTCGCGCTACATCCAGCACAACCCGCAGGCGCCCGACGGCCCCGAGGCGTTCATCCAGTTCGTCAGAGGCTTCTCCGCCCAGTTCCCAGACCTGAGCGTCGAGGTCAAGCGCGCGATCGCCGAGGGCGACTTCGTCATGACGCACAGCCTGCTGAAGACCTCGCCCAGCGACCGCGGCACCGCCGCGGCGGACATCTTCCGGCTGGAGGACGGCAAGATCGTCGAGCACTGGGACGTCGTGCAGCCGGTGCCCGAGACCGCCGCCAACGACCACCCCATGTTCTAGCTTGCCAGCGGCTCGCTTCGGCCCGCTCCCCGGTTGTCGTATCCCTCTGCTAGAGTCCATGCATGCGAATGCATTGAAGGGCCCGACACGCCTTGGAGGTGAGTGGGATGCCGGATCCGAGCACTTCGGCGGGCGCCATGGCGGCACCCGATCACGGTGATGGGTACGCGTGCGCCCGGGCGTGGTCGGCGCTGACAGCCGCGCACGCGATCCTCACCGAGCGGCTCGGCCTGGCGCTGCTGGACGCCACCGGGCTCAGCATCAACGACTTCGAGGTCCTGCTGCGCCTCGAAGGGGTGCCGTCGCCTGGCTTGCGGCTCGGCGACCTGCAGGACACCGTCCGGCTCAGCCAGCCGGCGCTGAGTCGCATGGCCGCCCGGCTCGAGAACAGGGCACTGCTGCGCCGTGCCGGGGACCCCACCGACAGGCGCGGCGTCGTGCTCACCATCACCCCCGCCGGCCAGCGCACACTCCGCCGGGCCGCCGCGGTCCACGCCGAGATCGTCCAGGCGGCGCTGCTCGACCAGCTCACCCCCGCCGAGCACGACCAGCTCGCCGACTTGCTCATCCGCATCGCGGAGGGATCCCCCATGTGACCCACAGCCCGCCGGTCCCGCTGCGGTCTGCGCCAAGGCCCGCCGGGCCCGCTGGGCGTCTGGGCCAAGGCCCGCCGGGCCCGCCGCGGTCAACTGGGGTCGCGGCCGAAGAATCCGGCGAGCCGGTCGTAGAGCGGGGCATCGTCGGGGACCGGGACCTCCGGCCCGAAGACCTGGCCGCTCGCCTCGTCGCCGCGGAACTGCGGCTCGAGCGCCTCCCTCGCCCAGTCCAGCGCGACCTGACCGACGTCGGGCGCCAGATCCGTCGGCTGCCCTGTGGCCCTGGCGACGTCCCAGGCGTGCACGGCCAGGTCCGAGATCACCTGGTAGACCTGCCACGAGGCGGGAACCTCGCCGAACGGGAGCCGCATCGTGCCGTCGAGCGCTCCCGGCCGCTGCCAGACCGCCAGCAGCGAAGCCACCGCTTCACGGTAGGCGGCCGCCCAGTCGTCGCCGATGAGGTCGCGCTCGCTCCGCTCCCGCGTCCCGCCGCGCGCCACCGACGTGAACTGCTGGACATCGTGCACGACGTGGTCGACCAGGGCCCGCACGTTCCAGGATCGGCACGGTGTCGGCAGCGCCGCCTGCTCGGGCCCGACCTGGGCGATCACGGTGCCAGTCTGGTCGAGCGCCCGCGAGAGCAGGGCGACGGGTCGCTGGTTGCTGGCATGGAGCCACCTCCTCGGCGAGGCCGGGCCCACACGGTAACCGCCGCGTCACCCGCGCGGCCAGCCGAGCGGAGCGGCTCGCCGGTGCCCCAGCCAGGGTCCCCGCCATCGTTTGGCGCCGTCCGGGCGTGGTACCTGGCTGTCGCCGGGTGGCGATCTGACCATCCACCTCTGAGGGAGGTCGAATGGCCGACAAGGACGTGTTCCTGTACGTCGGGACCTACAAGAGCGAGGACGATGCCAGGGCCGACTACGACGTCGTGAAGGCTCTCCACGACGAGGGCGTTATCGGCACATACGACATGGCCATCGTCTCCAAGGACGATCAGGACAAGATCCACGTCAAGAAGCACGAGAAGCCCACGGAGCACGGCGCGTGGACCGGCGTCGCGGTGGGCGCCCTGGTGGGCATCCTCTTCCCGCCCTCGATCATCGCCGCCGGCGTCGTCGGTGGCGTGACCGGCGGGCTGATCGGCCACTTCTGGCGTGGGATGTCCCGCTCGGACGTCAAAGAGCTCGGCGAGCTCATCGACGAGGGCCAGGCCGCGCTCGTGATCGTGGGCGAGTCCAAGTTCCAGGAGTACATGGACCGGGCGTTCGCAAGGGCGCAGCGCAGGGTCGACCGCCAGATCAAGGCCGACTCCAAGGCCGTCCAGAAGGAGCTCGACAAGGCCTCCAAGCAGCAGGTCTGAACCCTCGGCGCAGCAACTCCCGACGACGGGAGGCCCGCCGGCACCTGCTCCACGCCCACCCCGGAGCAGGTGCCGGCGAATGTTCGCGGCGCCACGGTTCGCGGCCGCTTCCCCTTGTCCTTTTATGTGGACGGCCCAGCCATGCTCACAGTTGCAGGCCCCGCTGGCTCACGAATTCGGTCGTGGAGGCAACGATTTCTGCGTGCTCACGCCTCGGTAGCCGAGCGGCGAGACGACCACATCAGCCTCGGCTCGTCATCACCCGCGGCCTCGACCAGCACCTCGCCGGGATTCACCCACATCGCTGCGCGTGGCAGGTGCTCCAGGAGCGAGGAGATGCCGGCGGCCCGCCCGGCCCGAACCAGCGCCTCGTCCGGTCGTGGGCTGCTGGTCACCTGACGACCGCAGCTCCCGTAGGTCGGGATATCCGGCTGCCAGGCTCCCTCTTCGCAGCGCGCCTCGATCTGCTCGGCGAGCACCTGCTCGAAGAGGGCGGCATGCTCGACGTCCACGCCCACAGCGGCCGCCCTGAGGGCCGTCGCCCACCAGGCGGCCGCTGCTGCCGCTTCCGCTCGGATATCAGGCATCGCCAGTGCTCGTTGTCGCTCCTCGATCGGGGCCAACCCAGTCCAAGGCTACTGCCGATGCTCGTCCCCGGTGCCCCGGGCCGCAACCACGCGGCCTGGCTTCAGGCCGAACAGCAGTCGGGTGACCCGGGTGCGCCGAACCCCAACCTCATACAGCAGCAACGTCGCTGTCAGCGAGCTGAGGACGATCAGCAGGTACTGCGCGCCCGCCCCGATCCGCCAGGTCAGAACCCAGTAGGCGATCACCACGATCACCGTCTCGTGGAGCACGTAGAAGGGCAGCACCGCCTCGTTGGCGTAGGCGCCGAGCCGGCGCACGAGGGTCGCGCGGTCTGCCCGGTCGACCGAGGCGCTCGAGGCCGCCGACCTCGACCGGTTGGCGAAGCGGCTGCGTGCAAGGCCCAGGATGGCGACCACCCACAGCCACCCGTCGAGGCTCTTGACCAGCCGGAACGCCAGGCTGAGCGGGTCGGAGTCGGTGAAGGGGTCGCCGTGCGCGGCCCCGGCGGCGTACAGCGACCCGCCGGCCCCGAACAGCAGCAGCGCGAACACCAGAGCGGGCCGCCGCTGCCGCTGGAACGCCTCCCCGATCCGGGGGTCGGCGGCCGCAAGGTAACCGTAGGCGAGCAGCAGCGCGTAGCTGTAGCGGTTCCAGGCGGCGCGGCCGACCTCGCTTCCCAGCGGAAGCTCGACCGCCACCAGCGGCATCGCGAGCAGGAAGACGGCGCCAGGTCGCGCCAGCAACCCGGCCAGCCGCTCGACCAGCCGCATCCCTCGGGGCCGGCGAAGCCAAGCGAACCCCGGGAGCAGCACCAGCGAGAATGCCAGCAGGCAGACCAGGAACCACAGATGGCCCACTTCGAACACACCCGTTCCGGGGGCCGCGCCGACCACGAACGGGAAGTTCAGGGACGGCCGGACGTCCCAGAAGCGCGCGTAGAACGCAGCGTAGGAGCTGGTGTCGCCGGCGCGGCGCGAGCCCAGGTACACCTGGAGTGGCACCAGCGCCACCAGCCCGGTCAACAGCGGGATGAGCAGCCGCCGGACCCGTTCGCGCGCGAACGCCCCGACGCCGCGTGACCGCAGTGAGTACCAGATCCCCATCCCGGAGACCACGAACAGCAGCGGCATGCCCCAGGTCGCGCCGAAGGCGATGAACACCGTCGCCACGGGGCTCTCGGTCGCGGCTTTCATCGGGAAGTCACCGGCGCCGAACAGCACCGCCGTGTGGAAGAACACCAGCCCGACGACGACCAGCGCGCGCAGCAGGTCGAGCTCACCCCTGCGGGCCGGTACCTGCTCGGGACGGCGGGTCGAGGCTGCCGGCGCGACTCGCAAGGGACCTCCACCAAGTCCCACGTCGATGACTTCGTTCCGCATTGTGCCCTCCGCGACCGAATGGACTGCTGGCTTGACCGGTGACCTGACCATACGAGTCGCCAATACGTCCGTCCTCACCCGGCAGGCGGGTTCGGCGTCTCCCTCCAACGGGGGAGCGCGCGGGAACTCTCGGAGTCAGGCGCTACCCTCGGAGTCGGAGGAGATCGTCGGCCGGTCCACGCCATCGCGCGCGCCGCTGACCGGTGATGGCGAGGTCTTGTCGGTGGAGGGGCATTGCGACCATGCTCATTGCGGGCGGCATGGCCAGTGATCGGCGGCCTCAGGCGATCGGAGGTGGCCGTGGGAGAAGGCAGCGATCAGGCCGGCGGCGATGCGTACCTCTACTCCCTGAGGGACGAAGAGGCATACCTCCAGACGGACGACGACGAGAAGCCGGACGTCATGGAGGGGCCTCCTCCGCCTGATCCTGCACGGTTCAAATGCTGGTTCTGCCGGAAGACCGGCAAGCAGGTGCGGACGCTCTACGGAGCCGAATTCCCAGTCAGGGACCCCAACACCTTCGCCATCATCACGCTGATCTTTATCTGCAACGAATGCGTTGCCAAGTTCGCCGATTGGGACGCCATGAAAGCCCCGGGGAAGCCGTCATCCTCGTAACCCGATCAGGCAAGCACCGCGACGGCTTCGACCTCGACCAGTTGACCGCGGTAGCCGAGCCGCTCGACGCCCAGTAGTGTGCTGGCCGGCTGTGCCGCACCGATCGGCGACTCGCGCACGGCCTCCCACACCGCCGCGAGGGCCGCCTGATCGCCCACGACGTACACCGTCGTCTTGACGACGGCCTCCGGGCCGGCGCCCGCCTCGTGCAGCGCCACCAGCAAATTGTCGAGCACCTGGCGGGCCTGAGCGCGATGATCGTCGCCACCGACCAAATTGCCGGCCGCGTCGAGCGGAACCCCGCCCGCCGTCCACACACTGGTGGCGCCGCGAGCAATCACCACGTGCGAATACGCAGGCGGCGGCGCAAGCTCAGCACAGGTGCGACGCTCGATGACCACGACCGGCGGTCCTCCATCCCTCGTCAGCAAGGCGCCCAAGTCTACCGGCGTTCCGCAAGAGGGAACCGGCTAGAGCTCACAGCCGACCCCATCCCGGTCGCGGTCGAAATGGTGCGGGTCGGGCGGCAGCACGGTGAAGTCGCGCGCGCCGACATCGGGGCAGTCGAGGTCAGGTGGTGGCGGCGGGATGCAGAAGTCAGGGTAGGCTGGGTCGCAGCTGGCAGTTGGGCCGCTACCGCTCTGCTCCACCACGTCGAGGTGGCCGTGGGTGATCCTGCCGTCAACGACCAGATACGTGCCGGCGTAGACGGTCTGGCGGCTGCACTCAGGACCCGTATCGCGCCACCCCACGACCATCCCCTCTCCAGGTCGAACCTGTAAGCAACCGTCGAATTATCGCGAATGCCCGCCTGTTATCGGAACTGGCAAGTGTGGTAAGTCTCAACACCGGTAGCGTGATCGCTTCGGCCCGGTGTCGCGGTGCCGTTTGAGTGCTGCGTCGTCGTCCGGTACCGCCCCAGCACGGCCCCGACTGGTGCTAGTGGTTTGGTGGAGTCCACCACTCGACGTGTGAGTCCGCGTTTTCCGATTTCCGACGGCGCGGGATCATCACCACGGCCAGGATGACGAGCGCGATCGGGATAGCTCCCAGCAGCACCATGAACAGGACCCAGAGCCATCCCATGGCCGTCTCCCTCCGCTGATCAGTGAGGCACCTCACGGTCTCACTGTGAAAGCATACCGGTCGTCGGGATTGTGTTCGTCATGAGGTTGACATCAGCGCGGTCACCAGGCTGCCAGCGAGTGGTGCGAGAACGCCGAATGCGGCGGTGAAAACGCTGGCCGGGCTCGATCGCGCGGACAACAGGGTATCGAAATCGCTGCGGGCCTGATACCAGTCGCGCGATGGTAGCCCGTTCTGGGGCACTGGGTAGAGCTTGTCTCTCAAGTCAAGGACCTGCCCCTGCCAGGTGACGTATGCAGGCACGAAAATCAGCGCGGTCATCGCGGTGAGGAATCCACCGTACGTGAGAAGGCTGATCGCCGGGATGGCATCAGCTGACACACCGTCAGCCAGCAATGCGCCGCGAAGCGCCCCAGCGGCGAGCACTCCAGCGGAGACCAGCACACCGAAACTGACCAGGAACCGCTGGAGCGCTGCTCGCAACCACAGCAACTCAACGATGACCCCGCCCGCCCTGTCCGCAACGACCTTGGATAGTATTTCGTGCCGCAGCGCGGACAGCCGCGTCTGCACGAGTAGCAGCCCGGCGAAGGAAGGGGTGATAAATATTCCGCAGACCACGTTGGCGACAGTCACCCGGTCGTATTGCAGCCACAAGGGGTTATGGGCGCTCAGCTCGCCCGGCCCGAATAGAAGGATCAGTAATCCAACCACCGGCCAGGCAGCCACCGCCCGAATGGTCGCTCCTCTTCCTGTGGCCTGGCCGAGAAGTCGGAAGGCTGGCAACGTCGCTAATCCAACGGCCGCTGCCGCAGCTGCGTAGGCGGCGTATGCCCACGTCCAGACGTCGAACTCTGGCCGGGCCGCGAAGCGTCGGCTGGCCGCGGTGTGTCCCGATCCGAGCCGCAGCAGGAGCAAGGTTGTCCCCGCCAGCGCGAGCGCCGCAAGGAGGGACGCTTTGCCCGAGCCCGAGGGCGGGATGCTCGTATCGTCGGCCTGCAATCGCCGCACCTCGATCCTGATCCGGAGGGCCGGCTGGGACCGGCGACCCATCCACGCTAAGTATGCGTGCATTCTCCGGCGCCGAGCCATGTACGACGATGTGGTCGTCGGCGCGGGTTCGGCAGGCTGTGTCCTGGCGGTCCGGCTCGGCGCGGATCGCGACGTTTCGAGTGGCCATGATCGAGGCGGGCCACCGGACACCGACCGGGTCGCTGCCCTCGCCGCGCTGGCGCTGGTGGGCCAGGGGCATGGCGGTCGCGGCGGTCGTGGGGCTGGTGTCGTCGGTGCTCGGGCCGCTCGCCGTCCGCGCCTTGGCTGAGTGGCTACCAGTCGCGCGCGGTGTGGCCTTTGTGATCACCGGCCTTGCCATCCCGGTCGGCGCCGCCTCGTTGGTAGTGCGCTTTCGCCGCGCCCGCGGGCTGGAGCGCCAGCAGCTGCGGTGGCTGGCAGTCGGGGGGGCGCCGGTGGCGGTTGCGGTGCTGGCCATCGCGGCGCTGGTGCTGGCGGGCAACGAGGTCTCGTGGCGGTCCTGCCGCTGGCGATCGGCGCGGCGATCCTCCGCTATCGGCTCTACGACCTGGACCGCATCATCAGCCGCACACTGGCCTACGGGCTGCTCACGCTGCTGCTGAGTGGCGCCTATGCCGGAGTGGCCCTGGGGCTCGGCCAGCTCCTGGGGCGGACCTCGAGCCTGGCCGTCGCCGTGGCCACGCTGACGGTCGCCGCGGTGTTCCAGCCGGCCCGCCGCCGCATCCAGCGGGCGGTCGACCGGCGCTTCAACCGGCGCCGCCACGACGCCGCCCAGACGATCCAGGCGTTCAGCGCGCGGCTGCGCCAGCAGGTCGACCTGGAGGTCCTGACGGCTGAACTGCTGGGGGTGGTCGAGCAGACGATGCAGCCGACCCAGGTGTCGCTGTGGCTGCGTCCCACCGTGCCAGTCGCCCCCTCCGGCGTGCCCACGGCCGCGTCTCGAAGGTAAGGGCTTGAGCCGAAATTATGTGGCCGTTGTGCGTGTGCTTGGAGCGGTGATGGTGTAGTTCCACTCCCCGTGCCAGTCATGCCGGGTGAGCGGGACGGCGGCAAGCTCGGCGTCGGCGACCTTGACCCCGGTCGGGTAGGACCCGCGGTCAAGCTCAGCCTGGACTTTCAGGCCCGTGCGGGTGGTGGTCTTGCCGATCAAGTCGACGATCACCTGGTGGGAGACCAGCGGGCGACCCCGCCAGTTCATCGAGATCTGCGAGAACAGGCGGTGCTCGATCCGGTTCCACTTGGAGGTGCCCGGCGGGAAGTGGCACACCGTGACCGCCAAGCCGGTCTCGGCGGCCAGCTTGCCGAGCTCGACCTTCCACAACCGGCTGCGGTAGCTGTTGGACCCGCCCGCATCCGCGGTGACCAGCAGCCGGTCCGCCTGCGGGTACGCCTGGGCGCCGACCAGCTGCCACCAGCGGCGAATGGTCGCCACCGCGAACGCGGCGGTGTCGTGGTCGTCGCCCACGCTCACCCAGCCCTGGTCAGCGCCCAGGTCGTAGACGCCGTAGGGGATCGCCTTGCCGATGTTGGGGTCGGGGAAGTCGTGCACGTCGACCCGCACCGGGGCGCCTTTGGGCTGCCACTGGCGGCCCCTGTTGCCAAGGTTGCCGACCACCTCTTTCTTCTTGGTGTCGACGCTGATGACCGGCTGGCTGTCGGCGAGATGCTGGCGGGCTTGCTCGTTGAGGTAGCGGAACTGGCCGTCACGGTCGGGGTGCTGGGCGCCCTCGACCTGCTTGGAGGTGGCCTGCAACGAGTAGTCCAGCTCGCCAAGCAGCCTGGCCACGGTCCTTGCGCTGACCCGGTGGCCTTGGGCGGCCAGCTCGTTGGCCAGGGTGCGGGTCGACCTGCACGTCCACCGCAACGGCGAGGCGGGGTCGCCCCGACTGGTCGGCTCGACCAGGGCGTCCAGCGCGTGGCGCAGGCCTGGGTCGCGGTCGGTCGCCTTGGGGCGTCCTGCTCCTGGGCGGCGGATGCGACCGGCCGGCTTGGGGCCCTGGTCGATCTCGCGGATGCCAAGGTGGACCGTGGAGTGGCTCATGCCCGAGGTGCGAGCCACCACCGCGACACCGCCGCGTCCCAGCGCCCGCGCCTGCGCGCCGGCCAGCAGGCGTCGCTGCCGCTCGTCCAGCTGCGGGCCCAGCACGGCGAACATCGCCGCCAGCGCTTCTTCGGTCACCTCCACGCCGGGACACTACAGCATCCAAGTAATTCTGGCTCAGCACCTTAGCGCCGATTTCCACGCAACTGGTTCGGCGCAAGGTTCAGGCGAACTGGTAGCGCAGGGTGCGGTTATCCCACCAGGGGACGGTGGTCTGGGCGGGGAGGTTGGCTTGCGCAGCACGGTGCGTAGGCGCGTCGTTGGAGGCGGACGGTGACGGTGTCGCCTGAGTTGATGATCGTGCGCCTGGGGTTTCGAGGAAGCGGCGCTGCAGGGTGTCGGGGGTGACGGCGTGGTAGCCGGGCAGCCGGGCGCGCAGGGCGGCCAGTAGGGCCTGGGCCAGGACGGCGAGCATGACGTCCAGGTCGACGTTGAGGTTGACGGTGCTGGACAGGGCGTCGGTGCAGAAGGCGCGGATGATCTCGGCCAGGCGCTGTTCGATGGTCATGCGGCGGGCGTACTGGGCGATCAGGGCCTTGAGGCTGGCGTGGCCGTGGTTGGTGATGATGACCGTGGTCGCCTGGTGGCCCAGCCCGGTGACGATGAGCTGGCGGACGGTGCCGGGGTAGTCCGACAGTGGGACCGCGGCGTCCTGGTGGACCTTGGGCTTGTTGTGGGGGCCGGGCCGGTCCAGGGTCATGGTCTGAAAGTCGGTGCTGTGAAGGCTGTTGATGTGGCGGACCAGGGACGGTGAGCGCATCCGCAGGGTCAAGAACTTGATACCGCGGGCATCCAGTTCGCCCAGGACCTTGTGGGTGGTGAGCTTTTGGTCCATGACCAGCAGGTGTGGGTTGTGGCCGGAGACGCCTTTCCAGTGGTCGCAGAAGGCGATGACCTCGCGGGCCTGGGTGGCCTTGTGAAGGTCGGCGTTGGTGTAGACGAGGTTGTGGGTGCCGGAGTCCTGGGCGAAGAAGGTCAGCACCCAGCGGGCCCGCTGGGACCGGGTGGGCACGTCGTGGCGTTCCAGCGCCGGGTCGTGGCCCCAGTGCAGGACCGCGTGGAAGTCCAGGTCGAAGATCGCCTGCTCGCCGGTGGCCAGCCCCGCCGAGATCAGCTGGGCATCCAGGGCGGCCAGGAAGCTGCGCTGGTGGTCGTGGGCCAGCCGGTAGGAGTAGCTCTGGTGAGCGCCGACTTCTTGGGCAGGACTGCCAGTCCGGCAAGCAGCCCGGCGGTGGGGTCGGCGAGCAGGGCATCGACGTGGGAGACCCGCCGGGTGCGGGTGAGCTTGAGCGCCAGCAGCCCAAGCAGCCACGATGTGGCGGGGATGACGCGGGTGGCGGGGTCGCCGGCCGTTCCGACCAGGCCAGCCAGGTCCAGGTCACAAGGTCGGGGAGCACCAGCAGCAGCCCGGCCCTGGTGGTGTCCAGCCGCTGGGGCCAGGCGCCAAGGTCCAGCACGGCGGCCCGGGGCAGGCGGGTGTCGCGGCCAGCGGTGGCCGGGGAGCTGCTTTCGGCCGGGGCCGGGCCGCGCAGCAGCCGGCCGAACCCCTCCTCGACCAGGATCTCGGCGACGCTGGTGCGGTTCAGCGGGGTCTGCTCGGCGGCCAGCCGCGCGGAGATCTCATAGGTGGACAGCCCCTGGCGGCGCAGCTGGATCACCCGGCCGCGGACACGCTGCTTGGCGGGGGCGACGCCCGCTGGTGGGCCGGGCTTGCGGGGTGGGACGAACAGCTCCAGCCGCCCGGCCCGCCACTCGCGGACCAGGTTGACCATCGCCCAGCGGGGGTAGCCGAACCGGTCGGCGGCCTGCTGGTAGGTCAGCCCGTCGACGAAGAAGGCGCGCAGCGCCTCGTAGCGGCGGTGGTTTACCTGCGTCGGCGTGGTGAACCACCCGGCCTCCGGGTGTTGTGGTGATCTGGCTGCCATACGGCGGTTCTACCACCTGCATCCCCAATGGTGCTGCGGTCCGCTTCTGGCTGGAACATACCTTCCATTCCTGATTGTCCTGGCATGATCTGGCTGGTTCCGCCTGACCTGGGTAGCGTCGCGACGTGGTAACAAATTGCACTGGTGTCATTCAACAGGCTGATCGCCACAAGGTCATGGTCCTGGACTTCGACGACGGTGTGATGGTTTCACCAGGTCACCGAGGTGGCGAGCCAGCCATCGCCTCTGCCTCCAGGCCCGCAGGTTGCGCCCAATGAGCTACGTGGAAATCGGCGTTAGTGCGCCTGGGCCTCGATCGATATTCGCGCGGCGCTCAACCACGCGTGCGACGGCAGGTCAGTCGTAGTCGTACACGGTGGTCACGATCGAGCGCTCGCACAGTGTCCGTATGATGATCGGCTCGATCAGCTCCCACTTCCCACCGGCAAGGCCGCATCCAATCCTGGGCATATGCACTGAAGCTCCGAGCCGGATGGCATGGTCGGCGACAACCTGCAGACACCGCTCAACGGCCTCATAGCGAATCGCGGGCCCTGACCTTCCGGCCCTCATCCCATGCTGGGCCACCATGTTCGCGACCCAGAGATCTGGTTGGACCGCCACCAGTTGCACCGCTCCGAGGCCGAAGTCGTTGGCCGCCCGTCCCCGGTGCCAACGCCGGTACTCCCGCTCGGGCTCCGGCCAGTGGCGGGAGAGCGCCAGCACGAATCCCTTTCCCCATCGGCCGAGGTCATTGCAGACGTGGGCGATGATCTTGTTGCCTTCGACCTGTGGGGCGGTCGCATCACCCTTGACAATCCGCAGCGGCTCCATGCCGCCATGGTGACCTGGACGATACCGCTGGTCCACCCACGAGCGACGCTCGCCACCTCGACGTTCCATGCGTTCCGTCGGGATGAGGACGGTATCCTCGCCATAGTCCTGGGTCATGCGGTGGACCTCGCGCTCTCGGGCGGGTGGCTGGCGAGCCAGGCGAGGATGACCTCGCCGTGGCAGCGCCGAGGGACACCCCGGTAGCCGAGGTCTCGACCGCGGAGCGACTCGACCGCACGCCGGAACTCGAGGTCCCGGCGATCCGCGTCTGGAAGTACTCGGCGTACCGGGGAGATGAGGACCCACTTACGTTCGCGGTCATCGATCGGGTCACTACATAGGGCAGGCGATGGGCGCGACAGGCTCCGAACCCGTCACCTCTGCCGCACCGCACAACCGCAGGTAAGACCCGTGGTCTCGTCCCGGTGCGTGATGCGTCTGGAGGCGTTGTCGGGTTGGGTTGCTGACAAGCTGCTGGCAGACCATGGGCGAGTCCCGACCTCCCTGGCGAATTCGATCGGCAGGCCGTGGTGTCGTACAAGTGGAAGGCCACCTCGGCAGTGATGCAGTCGCCACCCTCGGCCCCGCAGGCGCGCGATCTCACCCCGCAGCTTCGCGGTGCCGCGGCGCAGCGTCCGCTCGAACCGCGTGCACTCACGGAGGATCCCACTGGAGATCCGCCCCGCTACGCGTGGAGAGGAGTCCGTCCGATCCATTCAAGCCGTCGATGGGCCTCCTTCGTCGGCCCACTCCGGGCAAAATCGTGGGCCCACTCCGGGCAAAATCGTGGAGGGCGGACGATGCAGCCGGCCCTGCGGGCCGGGCGCGCATTCGCGCGCATCTGAGAAAATCAGGTTACGGCTACGCCACCCGTCCCACATTTCCGCATTACAGAATATGCAGATGACAAATTCTGGTCACCAGCGGCGCTCCTGGTGATACCACCCTTGGCACAGGCCGGGTGCCGTCCGGGTTGCGGTGGTCCTGTCGCACCCAGAGACGCCGAGTGCAGTGGCGAACACACTGACAACGCCCCCGCGGTCGTGGCGGCCCGAAGGAGCGGGCCGACGGCATCGACCGCTCGGTCCGACTCACGAAGAGTTTGCTTGACCGCATAGTCAGTTAGGTTGAGGCTGCCTTGGTTGTCCAGCACGAGTCCTCCCACTCGACCCCGGCAAGCCGGGGAAGGAAGGAAGCGCCATGACCTACCTCCGAGCGATCCGCCAGCCAAGGCTGCGCTGGATCGTGACCGCCGCGCTCCTGGCGAGCCTGGCAGGCCTGACCCTGAACCAGACCGGCGCCGCCGGCGCCGCCGGCTCCGCGACCACTGGCGCAGCCACGGCTGGCGCATCGACGTCACATGGGGGGTCCAAGCCGACCGTCGTGCTGGTGCACGGCGCCTGGGCCGACAGCGGCAGCTGGGACCAGGTGGTGGCCGACCTGCAACGCCAGGGCTACAGCGTGGTCGCCTTCCCCACTCCGCTGCGTGGGCTGCCCGACGACAGCGCCTACCTGGCCGCCTTCCTGGGGACCATCAGCGGCCCTATTGTGCTGGTCGGCCACTCCTACGGCGGCGCGGTCATCACCAATGCCGCCACCGGCAATCCAAACGTCAAGGCGCTGGTCTACATTGACGCCTTCATCCCTGCCCAGGGCGAGACCATCGCCCAGCTCGTCGGTGCCCAGCCCGGCTCTTGTGTGGTGGGCGATCCCACCCAGATCTTCGACCTGGTGCCCTACCCCGGCGCCCCGCCCGGTGCCGTTGACGCCTACGTCAAGCAGAGCCTGTTCCCGTCCTGTTTCGCCAACGACCTGCCGGCCAAGAAGGCGGCCGTCTTGGCGGCCACCCAGCGGCCCGCCTCGACCGTCATCCTCGGCCAGCCGTCCGGGCCACCGGCCTGGGCCGAGATTCCGTCCTGGGCGCTGGTCGGGACCGCCGACCACGTGATCCCGCCGACCGAGCAGCTGTTCATGGCCGAGCGGGCCCAGGCCCGCATCGTCACGGTCAACGCCTCCCACCTGCCGATGGTCTCCCACCCTGGCGCGGTGACCCGCCTGATCGTCGCCGCGGCGCGCAGCGCTAGCTGAACCTGCCGCTGGAGCACCGGCCGGTGTCCTGCTGAACGTTCGGCAACTGGGACACCGGCCGGCATCGCGTCACGCCGCCGACCGTCGGTCGCCCCACTGATCATGACCAGGTTCACCGCACTGGCCGCCAGTACCAGATAAGGGCGTGCGAGGTCGAGCAGAGTGGCGCGGAAGAGTGGCATGACGGTCATTCCGCTGGTCATTCCATCCGGCGCCACTGGACGCGACAGGACCGCATCAACTGGACGACGCACCCGACCTGACCTGCATGGACGGCAGTTGGCGCCATGCCATGGACGGCTGGGAAGGGACTTCTAGTCCCCCGTCTGCCGGGGCGAAGCGACTGCATGTCAGCCAGCCGAGACGTGGCCTGGGCCTTCTTCCCGCACGACGTTGATCCCATGCTCGTGTAGGAGCTCTACTGGGGCGCGGAAGCCGGCCGGACGGCGCGGCTCATAGAAATGCGTAGGACGGCCACGCGCGCTCGCTGCTGGCCGGTGCTGGAGCCCTTCCGAGCCCTCCCGCAGTGCTACAGGATAAGGCCGGTTATCCTGTTGGTTCGAAGCGGTGCCGTCGCTTACCTTGTCGCCGTGTACGCAACCTTCGACCCCGACGACTTCGAGCTGCGGTGGCCTCCGCAGCTGTTCATTGACGAAGCGAACCGCTTGCTGCAGGAGCGCGGGCTCACCTCGTTGGGTGGCAACCAGGCCACCGACCTAGGACTTGGCATTGGACATTGAGTGGCTGCTAACCGAGGCGTTCGTCTCCACCGCGCCCGCCGAGGTGTTCAAGAAGCTGCCAGGCGAGGCGTGGGGGACCGCAGCAGCCGAGACTCGGGCAGCAGTGGTTCTCTCAGTTGATCCACGAGCGGCTACCTGGCCGGAGCCCGGGTGGAGCCCGCCGGCCTGGAGGACCTTCCCGAGAAGGCACTGGAGGCAGCCACGCCGGAGACCGCCGATCGGGTGCGGCACGCCATTGCACTCTTTCGTTCCCGCACCGCCGGCCTGGAGGAGCGTCGCTCGGCGATCATCGCCCTGGCCGGGATCCTGGAAGAGCGCCGAGGCCTCCTCAAGGCGGAGGTGCTCACCAAGGACGAGGGGGCGCTCTTCCAGATCGCCAACGGGTTCGCGATCCGCCACCAGCGGGCGGATCAGCGAGGCGACTACGACCGCGCCTTTCTCGACCGGCTCTTTTGGTGGTACCTCGGCACCGTGTAACTCACGAATCAGCTGCTTGCTCGGCAAGCGTCCGCGCGCCGATAGGAGGTCTGTAGCTTGTGACCGAGGTCGAGTCGTGGACTCCGCCGCCGCCGGCGGTGCCGTCAAGCGCGCTGGCCACAGGTACCAGCGACGAGTTCCGGGGCCTGCTCGCCGCGTTCCTGCTCGGCTATGAGGGCAACACCCGCACCGCCCACGCGCGGGATCTGACCGACTGGCTCGAGTGGCTGAATCACCACGGCGTTGGGGCCCTGGACGCCCGACGTGTGCACGTGGACGCCTACGCCCGCGAGCTGGCCGAGGTGCGCGCCCTGGCGCCGGCGACGGTCGCCCGGCGGCTGGCGGCGCTCGCCGGCTTCTACGCCTACGCGCTCCAGGAGGGCCTGCTCGCCCGCTCGCCGGTCGCCCACGTGCGTCGACCCCGCGGCGGCGAGGACTCGCAGACCACCGGGCTTGACCGTGAGCAGCTCCGCGCGCTGCTCCAGGCAGCCCGCCGGCGCGGGGCAACTGGCGCCGGGCAGAGCCGCCGGGACCTGGCTCTGGTCACCCTGCTTGCCCATAACGGGTTACGCATCGGCGAGGCCCTCGGCGCCGACGCCGGCGACCTTGGCACCGAGCGCGGGGACCGGGTCTTGCGCGTCACCCGCAAGGGTGGCCGCCGTGCGACCGTCGCGCTGGCTCCGGTCACGGCCCGAGCGCTGGACGACTACCTGGCCGGCCGGACCACCGGCCCCCTGTTCACCACCGCCACCGGCCGCCGCCTGGACGAGCCCGCCGCCTTCCGCATGGTCCGCCGCCTCGCCCAGGCCGCCGGCCTGGACGGCGCCGACGCCTTGAGCCCGCACAGCTTCCGGCATGCGTTCGTGACCGCCGCCCTGGACGCCGCCGTGAGCCTGCCAGACGTCCAGGATGCGGCCGGCCACGCCGACCCGCGGACCACTCGCCGCTACGACCGCGCCCGACACTCGCTCGACAGGCACGCCACCTACGTGGTGGCTGCCTGACTCGCCGGCGGAGCCTGACAACAGGGGGACCCCAATGCGCTATGCAGTCGCCGCGGAAGGCAGCCAGGAATTACGGAGCCGAGGGCTGCCTTGGCGGGCTCGGCCACCCGAGCTGGTGCCGTCGGGCGTCGTGCATGCGCTCGACGTTGCCACCGAGCAGGTCGCCTGCGGCCTGCCGCTTGCTGTGCTTGTCCCGTTCATGGAGCGCGATTGGGAGCGGGGAGTCTCGATCTTCGAGCGCGACTGGGAACGGGAAGTCTCGATCTTCAATCGGCGCTGCCCTATCTGCGTGCGGGCGACCGGCTTCGGCGCGGCGGCCGAGTAGAGGGCTCGCAGGGAATCGTGCGTTCCTAGCGCCTGGCGCTCTAGCGGAGCATTCGGGTACCACCTCGCCAACAGCTCTGCTCGCAATTACGACGATACATTTCGACGCCGTGAGGCTGGCTTACATCCGCCGCAACCAGCGGACCGGCGAGCTAGCCTTATGCCGCTGGTGGATGCCCCGCCCGGTGCCGCTGGC
>WNFZ01002943.1_pt1 | contig 18717 bp, 16 predicted proteins | sample 5400081 | NCBI WGS metagenome assembly WNFZ01 (sample SAMN13153365, study PRJNA577476) | soil metagenome | isolation source: 80 cm soil or saprolite under grassland replicate 1 | place: USA:California | collected 2016-06-15
CGTTGATCGCCCTCGGCGCGGAGGGCGTGGTCTCCGTCGTCTCGAACGAAGTTCCCGACCTGATGCACCGGCTGACCGAGCTGGCGCTCGCCGGGGGGAGCGACTGGTCCGCGGCGCGGGCGCTGCACTTCCGCCTGCTGCCGCTGATGGAGGCCAACTTCATCGAGTCGAACCCCGGTCCGGTGAAGGCGGCGCTGGCGCTCATGGGCCTGATCGAGGAGCGGTTCCGGCTGCCGCTCGTGCCGGTGCAGGAGAAGACCAGGGCACGGATGCGCGAGGTGTTGGACGAGCTCGGCGTCCTCGCTGGGGCGCATGTCGCTGCGTGAGCGCGTCGAGGCGCTCGCCGCCTCCGACCGCACGACGTTCACGGAGGCGGACCGCGCGGCGTTCCTGGAGCTGCGCGCCGCGCTGGCGCGCGGCGAGGTCCGCGCCGCCGAGCGCGGCGCGGACGCCCGCTGGCGCGTCAATACGTGGGTGAAGCAGGGCATCCTGCTCGGCTTCCGCATGGGCGCGCTCACGGACATGTCCGTGGACGGGACGTTCCGCTTCTTCGACAAGGACACGCTTCCGGTGCGGCAGACCACCCTGGCCGACCGGGTGCGGCTCGTACCGGGCGGCTCGACCGTCCGGGACGGCAGCTACCTCGCCCCCGGCGTCGTGTGCATGCCTCCCGTGTACGTGAACGTGGGCGCCTACGTGGACGAAGGCACGATGGTCGACAGCCACGCGCTCGTGGGCTCGTGCGCGCAGATCGGCAAACGGGTGCACCTGTCGGCCGCGGCGCAGATCGGCGGCGTGCTCGAGCCCGTGGGTGCTGTACCAGTGGTTGTCGAGGACGATGTGCTGGTGGGCGGCAATTGCGGAGTTTATGAAGGCACAATCGTGCGCGAGCGCGCTGTTTTGGCAGCAGGCACGATCCTCACCGGCTCAACACCGGTCTTTGATCTGGTTCGCGAACAGGTCTATAAACGCACTTCCGAATCTCCCCTGGAAATTCCAGCCGGAGCGGTGGTTGTTCCTGGTTCAAGAATGGTACGCAGCGAACGCGGAGTGGCTTGGGGCTTGTCACTGTATGCACCTGTGATCGTTAAGTATCGTGATGAAAAAACAGACCGAGCCGTGCAACTCGAAGACTACTTGCGGTGAGTACTCTGGCAAACAGGAGTCCCCTCGGTGAGCAAATTTGTTCCTGCGGCACGGCTGCGCGGCCTCAACAAGAGTCAGATTCGACAGGTATTTGATCGTGCCCTGCCAGGAAGTATCAACCTCGGGCTTGGTGAGCCTGATCTAATTACACCGGAAGTCATTAGAGAAGCCGCCGTAAGAGTCATAAAAGAGGAGCAGAATGGCTACACAAATCAGGCGGGCCTACAACTCTTACGTGAAAAGATCGCGGCTGATTACCCCCAACTCAGCCTTACGCCAGACCACGTAATCATTACTGCCGGTTCACAAGAGGCTTTGTATCTTGCCTTAATGACCTTAGTCGACGAGGGAGACGAGGTCTTAATACCAAATCCAGGCTTTGTCGCGTACCCCACGATTGTGAGAATGGCAGGGGGCAGCCCCAAGTTTTACCGGTTACCTGCCGCTGAGGGTTTTTCCTTCGATCTGGAAGCCTTTCAACGCGCGCTCTCACCACGCACCAAAGTGGTGGTTTGCATTAGTCCTTCTAATCCCACGGGCCGAATACTTTCAACCGCAGATCTGAAAGGGATCGCTGACACGCTGCAGAATTCCAACACATTTGTTATTAGTGACGAGATCTATCGAGAGCTTTACTACACACCAGTCCGTCCTCCATCGATCTCGGAATTTTACGAAAGAACCATCCTGTTGAGTGGCCTTTCGAAATCCATGAGCATGACTGGTTGGCGCCTGGGTTGGATATGTGGCGAGGCCGCGGTGATTCGCAGTGCACTCGTGTTGCACGGATATGTCACGACCTGTGCCTCAACAATTTCGCAGAAGGCCGCCCTCGCGGCCTGGACAGTCGAGGCCGAGAAATCAAGAGCGGAAATTCGCAGCATCTTTCGCCGGCGCCGCGATCATCTGATTAATATGATCGGGCACAAGCTCAACTTAACAGCCACGACACCGGAAGGCGCTTTTTATACAATGATGGACGTTAGCCACTGCGGAGACTCGATGGAGCTAGTCGAAGCTATGTTGGAACAGCGCGTGATTACTATTCCGGGGTCAGCATTTGGCAGTGAAGGAGAGGGCTATCTGAGGGTCTCATTCTGTGCTGACTTGCCTCAGTTAACCGAAGGCGTTGAACGAATGGAGGCTGCTATAAAGACAGCCGCGATCGCTCACTAATCAGGAAATCAATCGATGTCAAATAAATTCAGAGTGGGAATCCTGGGCGCAACTGGGATGGTTGGACAACGCTTTATTCAACTGTTAGAAGATCATCCGCAGTTCAAGATCACTGCCCTTGCTGCCTCAGATCGTTCGCAAGGCAAGCCCTACGCTGAAGCCTGCACTTGGCGCCTTCCCGGAGAGTTACCTTCTTTCGCTCGCAAGCTTGTGGTCCAGGCGCCTGAACCCCCGCTTGATTGTGATCTGGTTTTTTCGAGTCTGCCGGGAGATATCGCGCGCGAAACGGAAGGAAACTTTGCTGCTTCCGGATATCCGGTGATCAGCAACTCGTCAGCATATCGCCTGGATGGCGATGTACCGTTACTTATTCCGGAGGTCAATCCGAATCATCTTGGTCTGTTGGACGTGCAACGCGTGAATCGCAAAGACTCAAAAGGCTTCATAGTGACGAACCCCAACTGCTCGACCATTATGCTGGCCCTGGTCCTTGCTCCTTTACATGCGCGCTTCGGCGTGACGAGTGTCATTGCTACAACCATGCAGGCACTTTCCAAGTTGGCGCGTACCATCGGAATTGAAGACCTGCGTGATGCACTTAGTACCTTTAGCGCCTTACCGCAAGAGTTACGACTACATTCCGCGCCCGAACGTCCTATCATTGTGCGAAACGAGCCGGATCGCCCACAACCACGACTCGATCGTGACGCGGGTTTCGGTATGAGTGTTTCCGTTGGTCGGCTGATGCGCGATTCAGTCCTCGATTATCGTCTGATAATGCTGAGCCACAATACCATCAGAGGAGCAGCTGGAGCGGCTATCCTCAATGCAGAGTTGCTCATTGCGATGAAATTATTGAAGTAACTTATCCGCGAAATCTGGATGTCGCTGTAATGCAGGCCTGTTCGTGGCAATTGAAAGCCCTCTGGTCACAAAAGTCATTCGCATGGATTACATTACTGGTGTAAGAATCGTCTCATTAACATCCTGCTTTAAGCAGGGTGTGAATAAAACTCGCAATGCGATGAGGTCAGTACCGTCACGCGGTAGCGTCGGGTCAATGTTCCGCCGACGCATTCTGATTGGTGAGATTGACCCGACGCTACCGCGTGACGGTACCGACCTCATGTCACTATGGCTCGTGTGCTGCTTGAACCTAAAGAGAACTGTCAAATCCCACCCACCAGTAAGCAGCGTGTTAATGAGACTCTACATGGTTGGTCAGCTCTGACGGATTATATTGCGAACTGCTTGACGCACTGCACCACGTTGTGGATGGCAATTTAGCCCCGATCCATTTTTGGCGGGCGACCACCGTCATCGAGGGGACCGGTCATCGCAAAGTCAGGAGTTATAAATGAAATCTCTGCTCACCCTCTCAATGTCCCTTCTCGTTCTTGCGCCTGCTGCGCAGGCCCAGAACCCACACAGCAATCAGTCTCTTCAATCACTGGTTGAAACTGAGCGTGCGTTTTCCAGGACCTCAGAAGAGCGCGATATGCGACAAGCCTTTCTTGCGTTCATTGCGGACGATGGCATTCTCTTTCGGCCAACGGCGCAAAATGGGAAACAGTGGCTAACTACCAACCCCCTCCCGCAATCTGAGAAGCACCCACTGTTAGCCTGGAAGCCAATTTTTGCTGAAGTCTCGCTTGCTGGAGACCTCGGATACACGACCGGTCCGTGGCTTTACAAAGCAGATATTAAGGACGAAAAAGCCAGCGCTTATGGCAATTTTGTGACGATCTGGAAAAAGCAAGCCGACGGCTCTTGGAAGTTTGCCCTCGATCTGGGAATTACCCATTCCGCACCAACGAGCTCAATTACAGAATGGCAACCTGCGCCCGATCGGAAGAGAAAAGTCTCAGGGACAGTCCCTCAGATTGATTCCGAGAAGGAGCAACTTGCGCTTATGAATTATGATCGTGAATTCTCAAATGCTGCGTCAACAAATAGTTCAGTCAAGACGTTTCTCTCGCATTCTGACAACGACGTGAGAGTCTATCGGGATAATAACTTTCCTTATGTTGGCAAGTCTGCAGCCGAAGCAGCATTGTCCAATTTAAAACATCTCTGGAGTTGGCAACCCGGCGGGGCTGGCGTTTCCACCTCCGGAGATTTGGGATACACCTATGGCGTCTACGAACTTAGAACAAATGACGCAGCGAAGGTACTGAATGAGAAAGGGAACTACTTGAGGATTTGGAAGCGGCATGGAAACAAATGGAAGGTGGTCCTCGATGTGGCCAATCCCCTGCCAAAAGAGAAGAAGACGGAATGACTCTGAGAGGATTTGGACAATTCAAGCTGAGGAAATTTGCAGGTTGGGAAGGGGGCAGTCATTAGTTTCAAGGTTCGGTAAATTCAAGGCGCCCCCGCTCAACCTTGAATGCCAGTGGCTATCCCTATCACTCAAGCCTCAGCCCTAAATTACATTGACTGATTGATTCGACGATGAAGCCTCTGAGACTTGAGCGGGGGCGCCTTGAATTTTCCGAACGTTGAAACTAATGACTGCCCCCTTCCCGACCTGCAAATTTACTCAGCTTGAATTGTCCAAATCCTCAGCTTCAAAGCTGCTAGGCAGACTCGAAGTTTTCACACGGTCTCTTCAGCGACGCGTTAATGAGACGCGACCTAAAGCCTGCCCGGTTCCGGCCACACATTTTTGGATCCTCACTGCTTAAAATCCTTCTTTTCAGCTAGCGCTTTTTTGATTCTTTCCACCACTATGCGCGTTTCGTTAGACAGTTCACCGTTGGGCACCAGTCGTAAATATTCATCAAATTCAACAAGTGCATTTTGTGGCTGGCGAGCACGCAGAAGGATATTGCCGGCGAGTAAATGCGCTTCCGCCAGATCCGGTTTCAGCTGAAGTGCACGGCCAACTTGCGGCCCGGCTTTAACGATATCGCCGGTCTCCCAGTAGACGCGGCCGAGCGCGAGATGCGCTTGCCACGAGTGATCCTCAAGCTTCAATCCAGCGATAAGTGCTTCCTCAGCCTGTCTCCAGTGCTTCTGCCTGAGAAAAACTTCTCCCAAGGCAAAACGAGCTGCTACTCTTTTCGGTTCTAACTGGACCGCCCGAAGCAGTGGCGGTTCGGCTTTTTCCCACTCACCCTCGTCCATATAGCTGGTGCCCAGCAGCAATTGAGCTTGATAAAACGCTGGATGGATCGCGACAGCCTTTTCCAAATGCCTTATACCTTGCTTGATGTGCTCTTGGCCCAGCGCAGCTTGCGCCTTGTCGAACTCGCTCTGGGCGACAACCGGCACAGTTGCATCGACTTCCCCAGCAGAACTCCGGGTCACGGCCCCTGTGGTTCCACTATCGGCTATTAATTGCAGCAGCAAATACTGGCTGGTCGCAGTCTCGAGATCCACTGTTTGGCGAATGTCCCGGTAACCGGACAAGTGCACTGATACGAGATACTGTCCCTGACTTAGCGAGGAGAAGTGAAATTTACCAGTTCGATCCGTTATCGCTTCTCCCACTATGGCTCCGCTAAAGGCCTCAAGTCGCACCACGAGATTTTCTGCCGGAGTTCCTTCGCGATAACGCACTTGTCCATTTATTTGAATCGCAATAGCCGGGGCCATCTGACGTCCCTGGGCCAAACAAGAAGCAGAACCAATAAAGCTTATGTAGAGCAAGATCGAAACATCCAAACACTTTCTTCTCATGAGTTCAGCCTTTGGGATATTGGGGCGGAGACGCAGATTTAAAAAGAAGAACGGGAGGAGAACTGGATCCTCCTCCCGCTAAGGCAGGTCGGCAACTTCCCTACTTAGAATTCAAACCTCATACCTAACCTCATATTGAAAGGTGGGCGGTAGCCCTGGCTCAAAGTCGTAAGGTTGATTTGAGGCTGCAAGAAGTCGGGATTAGTCGCTCCGAGGTCAAGTTGCTGGAATTGATCTGGTAACAGAACCTTGCGGCTGTTAGTTACGTTGAAGAAGTCGGCGATGAAACTGAGCTTGGCACGCTCGTTAATCTGCCAGGGATAATCCGCATGCAGATCAAGTTTTGTGAAGAATGGTGTGCGGCCCAACTTACCGCGTCCGCCAACTGGAATTTCGCCGGCGTTCAAGTAGACGGGATGCGGTAGAAACTCGCTCACCGGCAGGCCCGATTCGAGGTGCAAACCAGCACCAAGATTCAGTGCCTTCAGCCAGCGACCACCGAAAGCTGAACGGTCCTTACCGAATGTGTAGCTCGCGTAAAGGTTAGAGATAAAGTGTCGATCAGTGTTCAGCGGACCAACGGCGAATTGATCTCCGAGGAGGTTGAAGTCACCTGCGGTAAAGTCAAATAGCGAGCTGATCCCCGGATCCGTCTGTCCATTATCGTTCCGCAGGTGTCCCTCATAGTTTCCCTTTAATCTGGCGAACCGCATGTTTGAGAGCACTTGCCAGCCATTGGAGAAACGCTTGTTCAATTCAACCTCAACCGCGCGATAGATACGCACTGGGTCAATGAACCCATCGGGCGTGCCATCGGGCCGGTTGAACGATGCACCGTTGACAATTCCGCGTGCCCCGAAGCACACATTACCGAGACTGTTGCCATTCGTGTCTGTTACCTCGGTGCCGTAGTCAGGTGTGCCGGGCGTACTCTGCAGACAGCCCGCAGGGACAGCAGCGCCGACAGCATAGAGGAACGGCTGAAGGTTCGTTGCCGCGTCGAGTCGCGGGCCTACGTTACCCATAAAATAAGTCTGTACTACGCCGGCGTTGGCCGCCTCCGGTGAAAGCACCGCCGCATCTTCGATGATGCGTTTCAACCGGCGGTCCTGGTAGCGCACTGAGAGTACGAAGTTTCCCGGGAGTTGTTGCTCGAATCCAATGATGTGTTCATCTGAAAATCCCAGCTTCGTTCCGGGTGTGACGGCACTTAGATCGGAAGCGGATACTGTTCCTGCGCCAGGAACGTTACCTGATCCGACGGCGCCCGTGAGCAGGTGCGCGGCGTCGATAACCGGAGCCGCCGAGCCAAGGGAGTTAAGTCTCACGTGGCGAACACCCGCGGCATCAACGGTGAAATCCGGGGCAAACCGGAAGCCGTTGAAGTCCAGTTCCTGAGATAACGAGCGCTCTGCCGCATCGAGCGGCAAGTATTCAAAGAACCTGCCGTAGTTGTACCAAACCTTTGTCTTGCCTTTACCAAAGGGATCCACTGTGACTCCGAGGCGTGGCGCCCACTGATCAGTGAAGGCGTATGCATAACGCGCTCCCGCTGCATTGGGACTACCGATTACGCGTTCTTGCTCCCACCGCAGTCCCACAAGGGCGGTGATGTACTTGTTGAAATGCCACGCATCCTGCGCATAACCCGCGTGGTAGTTGCCAAACGTATCAAATGTCGGAGGTCCGAATTCACCGCGATAGACCTGAAGCGAGACGGGTACCTCCGTACCCCTGACATTCAGCCGGGGACAAAGAGTGCAAGCAGCATTCTGTGCTCGCAGGCGAAACTGGACGTTAAACATCTGCCCAATTGCCGCCGCCGTTCCGCCAATATCGGTGAGCGGGTCGCCGCTCGCATTTGTCGCCGGAATCGCGTAGTGTGGGCCACTTCGCTCACGACTGCCGGAATAGAGCGATCGCTGAAACTGATAGCCCACGGCAAATGTGTGCTGGCCGCGCAAGCTCAACTGTTTTGTGCTGTCGAATGTGGTCCGATAGTTGGTGCTTTGCGTAGGTTCAAAAAAGCCCAGCCCCTGCGAAGCATAGTTGCCCCGGATCGGATCCACAGGCAGCCGCACTTGAATCAGATTTAAATCGGCAAACCCAGTCTCATCGAAATGGTTTCGGCCCTGACTGAACGAGGCGCTTACGGTCCAGGTCGGGCTAAGTGAGCCGAAATAACGGACGGCGGTATTCCGCGTTCCGAAGTCAAGTTGACTCTGTCCGGTGGTGTTATCGATGTTGAGCGTGCGGAAATCTGAGCTGTTGGTTTTCGTCGGATCGCCAAAAATTGAAAACGCCAATGTATGGTTCTGATTGATGTTGTAATCGAGCTTGAAGGCGTAATTCAACGTGCGATAACGGCGGGCGTGATCACCGACCAGATTAAATAGTCCGGTGTTGATGACCGGTGCCTGGCCCGCAGCAAGGTCGGTCGCATTCGCTTCTACGCCTCGAACGATCTCGCGTCTCACGGTCGGATTGAAAGACCCGAAGAAGAACAGGTTATTGCGCGCTCCAGGTATGTAGCCTCCTACATCGGCGCCCACATCATAGTTCTCCTCATGCAACAGTTTTCCTTGCTTATTTACGCGTGTGTCGTCGGGCTGGCGCCGCGCGGCCTCAAATGCCTGAGGACGAGCAAACCCATATAACGCGCCATGGAAGGCATTGCCGCCCGATTGCGTGGTGATATTAATGATACCGCCCTGAGATTGGCCATACTGGGGTTCAAAACCGCCGGTCTTTACCTGCACTTCCTTTACGAATGCAGTATTGATCCCAGTACCGAGCGAACCGTAGGAACGATTAAAAGTGCCAACTCCGCCGAATGCCGAGTCCGTGATGTTCACCCCATCGGCGATATAGAGATTATCGAGTCCGGAGGCTCCGGCAATTGATGGATTGTCGCGGCCGCCATTGATGCTGTCGGTTGCTCCAGGGGAGAGGTAAAACAAACTCGAGACACTGCGCTGGACCGGAATATTCTGAAATAGCTGATCATTCAAGTTTTGTCCCACAGCGGTTGTCTGTTGATCAATACCGGCAGCTGTGTCGGTAATGTCAACGGTAGCCGAGATTTCGCCCGGCTCGAGTTTGAGCTGCAGATTTGACGCCCTCCCCACGTTGACGGTTACTCTCGAGACTAGCGCAGTCTTGAAGCCCGCCTGCGTGGCCTTAACGCTGTAATCCCCGGGGTTGAGGTTTTGCACCTCAAATGTTCCGTCCTCTTTTGTATTCACCGAACGTTCGCCAGTTGGTCCATTCACCGTGACGCTGGCATTTGCCAGGGCTGCGCCATTAACGTCGCTCACCTTCCCACCAATAGAACCTGTTGTCGAAAGGTCCTGGGCAAGAGCGATCGTCGATGCAAGGCCAATGGCCAAAATCGCGACTATAAATAAAGATCCTTTCTTCATTACGCCTTCCTTTCTCACTTCTCAAAATGCTCATTGCAGCAAAGTTGTCTTAGAGGCTGTCTAAGTTTCCGAAAATTCGGAAATCGAACCTTTAAGCTTGTTATCGCTGCCAGGGTGAAAGGGCAATGAGTGTGCCTGACTATTCACACGGCTCCCAGGCCGGTTGGGCCCTCATATGGGCCAACTCACACGGGCCGCATCTCTGCTGGCTTGCTAAATTTGGAATTTCGCCCGTAGGAAAGTTGCGTTAAATGGATTTCCCCGTCAGTTCAGCATTGAGCAGCCGACCGGTTCGCCGATTTTTCGTATTTTGGAACGGAGGAAAAAAGGGGAATAGGGGAAAAGGGAATTGGGAGCCTGTTCCCTTTTCCCCTATTCCCCTTTTCCTGGTTTTTAGGACCGCGGTCTCAACGTGAGATAGACAACCGTACCACGACGGTTTACCAGCACCAGGACCGGTCGTGAAGCCGACTTTTGCACTGCGGCGGTAAAATCGGAGACGCTGCGAACGGGCTGCCGATTAACTTCCAGAATCACATCGCCTTCGCGAATTCCAGCGTCAGCTCCGGGACCACCTGGATCCAGCTGGGTAACGACCAAGCCCTGCTCACCGCGGGAAAGGCCGAGCTGAGCAGCCAATTCCGGAGTGAGAGGTTCAAGTCCCAGGCCGAACTTGCCACTGCCGCTGGATCCTCCATTCGTCCCCTCATCTGCCGCCGGCTTTGCGTTCACGGGCAACTCACCCAACGTTATTGTGAACTGTTGTTCGCGTCCTTCGCGAACGACTGTCAGGGTTAGATCTGTGCCCGGCGAAGTTCTGGCAACCACATTGCGTAAACTATTGCTGTCAGCCACCGGCTGGTTATTGACAGCCGTGATTACGTCTCCCCGCTTTATGCCGGCCCGTTCCGCGGGACCACCAGCTTGTACGGAGTTGACGATCGCACCACGCGCAGCCGGCATATTCAAACTAGCTGCCAAATCAGGTGTGACTGGCTGAATTGTGATTCCCAGCATGCCGCGCCTGACCTTGCCGGATTTCAGCAGCTGATCCAGCACGACGCGAGCCATGTTCGACGGAATCGCGAAGCCGATACCAATGTTCCCACCCGAGGGCGAGAGAATCTGCGAATTGATGCCCACGAGTTCACCGTTGGTATTGACCAGGGCACCGCCGGAGTTTCCGCGGTTGATCGCCGCATCTGTCTGTAAGAAATCTTCGAAACTTCCATCACTTAAGCCAGTTGCTCGGCCCTTCGCGCTGATAATTCCCGAAGTTACCGTCTGCCCTATCCCGAGAGGATTACCCACAGCCAGAACGACATCACCTACGCGTACCTTGTCGGAATCACCCAGCGGCAAGACCGGCAAATTCTTCGCCTCGATTTTCAAGAGGGCCAAGTCGCTGGGAGGATCAGATCCCACGAGTTTTGCGGTGAAGGTTCTATTGTCGGTCAGCTCGATTTTTATCTCGACCGCGCCATCAACCACATGATGGTTGGTTAAGATATAGCCGTCGCCGTTCACGATGACGCCCGAGCCCAGTCCTTCGACTTTTTGCGGTGGCTGCTGTTGAGGAGTGCGGTCACCAAAAAAATCTCGAAAGAACGGATCGTTAAAAAATGGGAACTGCTGTGCTGCTCGTGCTCGCTCGGTGGAATGAACGGTAACGACAGCAGGAGAGACATGGCTCACAATGTCGGCATAGGAGGTCTGGATAGCTCCCGGGCTAGAAACGACCGGTTGTGGCTGGGAGTCGGTGGCTGAGAAACTCTTCCTTCCCGCCTGAGCTCTACACGCTCCTAGAGAGACTGCAAAAATGACTAAGGCGACGACCGCCTTTGAAGTATGTCGTTCGATAAATCGTTTCATATCAGAACCTCACTAGGTTTATTTCGGGAAATTCGGAAAATATAAGATGCTAAAGCCGAGTCCTCGGCACGCCGACGGTTGGCGGCTGTGCTCGCTTCACCTCCATTTAATTTACATAACATGACTACCTCGTCAATATAAAATGTGAGCGTCGAGCTGTCAAGCCCGGGTTCTTACTTGAAAGTCACAATTTGCTAAAGAGTAGCTGGATAACTTTATGACACTACCCCTCTCAGGTCGGGAGGGTCCCCGGCTCAAGATCGAAAGTCTTATCTTCAAGGCGCAACCGCCGACTTCATCAATCTTTTAAATTCGATTAGGGGCTTCCAAGTTGAAGCGGGGACAGGGTCCGCCTCCCGACCTGAGAGCCTTCCCGACCTGAGAGCCTTCCCGACCTGAGAGCCTTCCCGACCTGAGGTTGGTGTAGTTGAATGGCTGACTCTTGAATGCCGACGTTCCAGCCAAATGTTGGAATCTTTGTTAGGCAGTCCCCCGCACCGGCAGCCATTCTCAGCTTGACAGTCAATGCGAAGGAGAGCGAGATCCAAACGATAAAAAATTTGAAGAAATCTGAAGATTAAGAAAGAAAATTTCGGGAAATGTATCCAAATCGAGCTTATAAGAATATAGCAGGAAAATTTAGGATGGTGCGGATCTCGGGCTGGAGCGTTAAACTGTTGGGTCGTGCATTGACGGCCATCTCAGCCCTCCGGGATTCCCCTATTGCTCGCCGAAGTCTATGTTATACTGGCGCGTTCAAGGAAGCCTTATTAAACCGGTTTTGGTCTCTTCCCTTTGCCCGTGAGAAGTCATTATTCCTGCGATTAGATAGTCGGTTTCGCTAGTCAGCTCTAACAATTTCATACGTTAAGAGGTTGAATTAGTCTCCCCATGCGACCGGTACGCCATTCCAGCAACGGACACGAGAATGACTCTGTCCTTATTGTAAATGATCTGCCCGAGCAGCTCAGTTTAATGGACAACCTGTTGCGAAAAGCTGGGTATTCTGTCATGACTGCAGAAGATGGCCTTGAAGCTTTTCAGGTCGCCAAAACCAACCATCCAGACGTGGTCATTAGTGACGTCTCAATGCCCGGCGTAAATGGGATCGAGTTTTGCCGGTTAGTGCGTCAGGACCAGGACCTGCGCTCGATTCCAATTCTACTCGTAAGCGCTCACTTGAAAGATACCGAGACGATGGTTGAAGGACTTCGGTCTGGAGCCGATGATTATCTTGAGCTTCCCTTTGATTCAGTGCGACTGGTAGCTAAAGTTTCCCGTTTGCTCGAACGCTCAAAACTGGAAGCAAACTATCGCAATTTGGTGGAAGAAGCCACCGATATCATCTTTACTCAAGATATGGAAGGACGTTTGACCGGCATCAATGTTGCTGGAACTCATTTCCTGGGCCGCAATCAGCAAGAGATAATCGGGACGTTTTTCGCCGACGCTTTCCGGATTGATCAAAAAACCCTGCCTTCTGACCGACTTGCACAGTTTGCTACACAAGACAATTCTCGTGATCAATTTCTGGCAAGGGATGCATTTGGTCGTGAACGGTGGATAGAAATTATCACTTCTCGTGTGCATGATCGGGCAGGAGAAGCCGTCGGCATGCGGGCGGTCGCGCGTGACATAACGGAACGAAAACAGATTGAACTAGAGCTGCGCGATTCCGAGTTGCGTTATCGTCTGCTCTTTGATTCTACGCCGCAGCCAATCTGGGTATATGACGAAGAAACTCTAGCCTTTCTTGCCATTAACGACGCAGCTATTAAGGCTTATGGCTACTCGCGCGAAGAATTTCTAAGGATGACCATCAATGATGTAGCTTCCCGCGAAGAGGGTCCCGCGTTATTAATCAAGACCCCCAGCAGCATCGACGAACCTGTCATATCAAGTCCCTGGAGGCACCGCCGCAAAGACAAGAGCATCATTTACGTTGAAATGACTTCGCACGCTCTGGTATTCAACGGCAAGCCCGCAAGACTGGTAATCGCCAACGACGTTACTGAACGCAAACTGCTCGATGAGAAGCAGCGGAGGATGCACGCTTCCATTCAACAGTCAGCAATGGAGTGGCGCCAGACTTTCAGCGCAATAGATTTCCCGGTACTTATCGTAGATCTCGAGGGTCGAGTGAAACGACTTAACCAGGCCGCTGAAGACATTGTTGGGTTTCAGACGGAAGAGGTTGTAGGCCGGGATATTGCCCAGCTGGGGGAGGGCCAGCCCTGGCAGAGAGCGAGTGAACTTATAAGCGAGCTCAAACAGAATGGCGCCTCGTCGAGCTCTGAAGTGAAAGATGAGTTAAGTGGCAAGACCTGGGCCATCACTATGTATTTAATCCAGGAATTCGGGTCCGTGGGTGAACGCGCGATCCTTATCGCTCAGGACATTTCGAAGCGAACAGAACTTGAAGCATCACTACGACAGAGTGAGATGATGTCCTTGCTGGGTTCCCTGGTTGCAGGCGTGGCTCATGAAGTGCGAAATCCCCTCTTTGGAATATCATCGATCCTGGACGCGTTTGAAACCAGGTTTAGTGATCGGACCGACTATCTTCGCTATACAGATGTGCTGCGAGATGAAGTCGGGCGACTCACTGTATTGATGGAGGAGCTTCTGGAATATGGCAAGCCGTTCAAGGGAGACTTCTACCTGGCGGCCGTCGAGGAAGTGATTAACAAATCCATACGCGCCTGTTTGCCTGCTGCCCAACTGGCAAATATAACCCTGGTTAATAATATGCCGGGTTCGCTGCCGCGGATAATGATCGATCGCCGCCGACTCTCGAAAGTCTTTGTCAACCTGATTGAAAATGCTATACAGCATTCAAGCTCAGGCGGGTCCGTAATCATTGAGGCCCAGGAGTTGTACGAAGCTAATCAATTGTGGATTGATTACCTGGTGAGAGACTCTGGACCAGGCATTCTGCCGCAAGATTTTCCCAACATATTTGAACCTTTCTTTTCAAAGCGTCGCGGTGGTACGGGATTGGGCCTTGCTATAGCTCAGAGAATCATGAGTGAACATGGTGGCAAGCTGATCGCGGGTAACAACCCGGAGGGCGGTGCGCGCATGATAGCCAGATTCCCCATGCCCCTGAAAGAGGAGCCCATCGATGGCTAGAAATCGGATTCTCATCGTCGACGATGAACCGGGCCTTCGTTTCGGAGTGCGAGACTTCCTGGAACTCCATGGATATGAAATCGACGAGGCTGACAGCTGTCGGGACGCGCAACGTATTTTTAGGAGTTCAAGACCTGACGTTGTAATTGCCGATTACATGTTGCCGGACGGGACAGCCCTTGACCTTCTTCCTCGACTAAAGGAGATAGATTCAGATATACCGCTGCTAATACTGACAGCTCATGGTTCCATTGATCTGGCTGTCCGCGCGATCAAAGAGGGCGCCGAACAGTTTCTTACTAAACCGCTCGAACTTCCCGCCCTAATGGTAATTCTGGAACGGCTGCTCACAAATCAGCGGAATTTGCACAGACAACTGGCGAGTCGCTCACGGCAAGTGCGTCGCGCAATTGATCCTTTTATCGGGTCGAGTTCAGCCATCCATAATTTGGCTGAACAGGCGAGGAAGGTGTTAGCGACTGAGAGTCCGGTACTGATTCTCGGTGAGACCGGAACGGGAAAGGGTGTGCTGGCGCGTTGGCTTCACGACAACAGTCCGCGGGCCGAAGAAGCTTTTGTCGATCTTAACTGCGCGGGTCTTTCCAGAGAATTGCTCGAGACCGAACTCTTTGGTCACGAAAAGGGAGCCTTCACCAGCGCTGTCTCCTCCAAACAGGGCCTGTTCGAAGTAGCTCACCGTGGCAGCATCTTTCTTGACGAGATCGGCGACGTAGACATTCAGATTCAACCAAAGTTACTAAAAGTCTTGGAAGACAAACGGTTTCGCAGAGTAGGCGATGTGCGCGACAGACAAGTTGATGTACGTTTGATAGCTGCCACTCATCAGGATATTGGGCAGCTGGTTCGCGAGAAGAGATTCCGCGATGATCTTTATTTTCGCGTTAGCACGATCCCACTAGCGTTTCCGCCCTTGCGAGCTCGCGTAGAGGACATCCCGTTCCTTGCTGAGTACATGCTCGAAAAATTCGCAGCTGATCTGGGGCGAGGTGACCTTCAATTGGAAGCGGCGACGATGAAAGCATTGCAGGCATATTCCTGGCCCGGCAACGTCAGGGAACTTCGAAACGTTATTGAGAGAGCGGTCTTACTGAGTGACCAAAAAACTATCAGCTTGAAAGAGCTCCATTTCGATGGGCACGCGGGGGCCCGAGCAGCGCAACTGGACTCCAGCCTAACTCTCCTGGAACTTGAGAAGCAACACATCGAAAGGGTTCTGCAAGAGGAGAATTGGCGCGTGGAAAAGGCCGCCCGCAGACTGGGAATTCCTCGCAGCTCCCTTTATCAGAAGATAAAGAAGCATCGAATCGCCATGTCCAAAGTCTAGAACTCGAGTCCAGATTTCAGACTTTACTCCCCTCCCTAACGGTTCAAGCAAATGAAATCATCCAAAAGGCAGGTGTTTCAGGGATCTGACACAAAGTGTCACAACTGGCGTGGCGTTTGCTTAGGTTTGGGTTGTGCCAACCATTTAAGTAGCTCTCGGATCCGATTCGAGATTCGGCTTGCTTGGACTTGTTTGGAGTTGCACCGCTTGCGTTTGCCCCGCAGCGGCTTTGACGAGTCAGGTCCAAGTGGGCTATGTCCACCACCTACAATGTTTCGAATTGTAGTTATCCTCAAATTGATAAAAGGAGTTTAGAAATGCCTCAGTTCGTAAATTTACGTAAGATCGCCATCTCCCTGGCGATATTTTCGCTGGTCGCTTTCGGCGCGGTCTCGGCGGCGAAGGCGGACACAGTAACCTTTCAGCTGACCCAGGGGAGCACCTTGCCCAGTTTACCATCGCCCGGATATGGCTCAATCCAGCTAACGCTTAATGGCACCGGCGGAATCGATGTCGTTGTGGATCTCCTTAACGGGGCAAAAATAATCAATACCGGGCAGGATTGCTCCATCTGTTTTAACTCGAGTTTGACGCCGGATCCGACGATTGCGGTAAGCGGGCTTACTGCTAACTACGCGCTGATCGCAACAACCCCAGGGTCCCTTCACGCCGATGGTTTCGGTAATTATGAATATGGCGTGGATTACACAGGCGGCACAGGTGGCGGCTGTTCAACATGCGTAGGTCACGTGGTATTCACAGTTACCAAGGCCGGAGGTTTTAGCAGCGTGTTCGACCTTGTTGAAAACTCATCCGGGGGTATCAATTCACCTTTCGCAGTTGATATTGTGATACCGGGAGCGACAGGCTATGTCGGTACCGGAACGCCAACAACACCAGTTCCGGAACCCGCGAGCATGATCTTACTCGGAACCGGACTGCTTGGTTTAGGTGCCGGGGTGCGCCGGCGCAGAAATGCCCGTAAGGTAAACTAAAATCGGGCATTTCTAACTCCGTGATCTTCTGGCGGGACCGCTTTGAATTATTGGTCCCGCCAGAGACGCTTAACTAAATTGGTGTGATCACGTTTCATGAAGTGTTCAGGTCTTCGAACAAGGAGGGGGTAGGGATCATAATGAAACCTATTATCAGTTCGTCTTTGATTTTTAGTATTTCTTCGATTATCGCCGTGATCCTTACGGCAACTGCCGTTACCGTCAAGGCAAATGCCGGACACGCGCTTAGTGCTATGGTGTTGCCCGAGCCGGCGACTTTGCTACTGCTGGGAACGGGGATGGCTGGAATCGCAGGTCTCGTCCGCAAGCATTTGAAAAGTAAAAAATCGAAGTAATACTGCTCGGTAACTTTTGGACCACTTAACATTATGTCCAGCCGTCGCATGGTCTATTTTATAAGACGGTCAGGGGAAGTTCACAAATGTATACGAAACCAATTATTCTTCCTTTAGACGCAGAGGGAACGATTTACGCTCTTCAGGATGAAAATGGAAAAACGATTGGGACCGGCTCGCGCGAAGTATGCGAAGTCTTGATGTATATGATTACCAGGCCAGTCTCAGTCACGCTTTCCGGAAGATCAAGAACTAAGATTCCGCAACGGCCCAATGTGCGGGCTGCTATAGCAATATAGCATCTGGGTCGGGCAGCGCCATTGTTTGCTTCGTTAGAGCTTGAGTCCTCTGCCTGGCCTCATCAGTGTTGCCTACGTTAAAGGAGCAGCGATGGGTTCGGTAGAGGAGAATGCTATCGGCAAGTGGCACGGATGCTCATCTTCACATGAGCTGGTACACCGTAGCCATGAATTCTCTCCGGGTGCAGCAAGTCACATTTACTCGCCCCTCACGAATTTTCCATTTTGTCCTGCGCAACTACATTCTCTGTCTGTTCACGAATCAATCCCACAAGTGTCCAGACCTGGAGCTGTGCCAAGCTATTTCCGTGCTCTCACACAACCGATAAGTATCTCACCGGCTTATTTGGCGCGGTAATTGGCTTTCAAGGTGTCAGGGGGACGTGCGGCCGTTTTGGCCGTCTGAGCGAAGAAGGAGCAGAATCGCGTGCAGAACGATCGTAGCCTTTTCAACTGAATCTGCTGAGGGTTGTTTTCCAAAATCTGTTTCGCCGTTTTTTTGCTGTCTCGCCCTTAGATAATTTGAAACTTAACGTAGCAGAGATATTTTGGGCCATGGGTCCCTTTTCGTTTCTGCTCAGCTCTGAATGTGAATACTCAATTGCAGAAGCTTAAAACAGTCTCGGGCAAGTTGCGGCGCATGTTTGGCGGTCATAGTGAACCTCCGCCGCCGGAGGAGCCGACACCGCGCTTGTTGGTGGTGGACGACGAGGAGTCAATATGTTTTTCAATGAGTGATTACTTTGCTCATCATGGATATGCAGTCGATACCGCACGGGAAATTGAGGAAGCTGAAAAATTCATAGAAACCAATAACTACAAAGTAATAATTCAAGATCTGCGCCTGGGCATAGACAAGAAGACTGATGGGCTGGAGATTATCCGCAGCGCACACAAACGTCACCCGGAAACCCGCATTATCGTGCTAACAGCTTACGGATCCGCTGAAATGGAGGATGAAGCCAGGCGCTGTGGGGCAGACGCATTTCTGCGCAAACCAAAACCGCTCTCACAGGTTGCTCAGGTCGTTCAAGGATTGATCGAATCTCCTCCTCGCCAGGCTGCAAAATCTGCCTGAACGTTCCTACTTACTTAATTAGGGATCCACCCGGCAGTGCAACGCGAACTGTTAGCTTGCGGTTTCACCCCGTAGTTCGCGGTAGGGACACCGGTTACCCAATGCCCCCCGCACAGATCCCGGCGTGCAGTTTTCCCGCACCGGGCTCCTCAGACGTACTCGCTTCCGTCGAAGGCATCCGCGATCATCTTGCCAGGGGTCCTGGCTCGCTT
>WNFZ01004102.1_pt1 | contig 18700 bp, 12 predicted proteins | sample 5400081 | NCBI WGS metagenome assembly WNFZ01 (sample SAMN13153365, study PRJNA577476) | soil metagenome | isolation source: 80 cm soil or saprolite under grassland replicate 1 | place: USA:California | collected 2016-06-15
CGGGATGGCGGCCCAGAAGATACAGGGACCAGGCCAGGTTGGAGGCGGTGGTCTCGATTCCGGCAAGGAAAACGGTGATGACCTGGTCGTGGATCTCCCGTGGGGTGAGGGCGTCGCCGTTCTCGTCGACCGCGGTGAGGAGCCGTGACAGCAGGTCGCCGTGGACGGGGCCGACGTCGCCGGCCCCGCCGCGGAGCGGGTGGAGCCGCGGACCACCAGGCCCGTGCTGGTGCTCTCGATGATCTGGCAGTCGAAAAGGTGCAGCTGTCCGGCTCCGGTACCGCACACACCGGCCTTGCCCGGGGAGCGCACTTCGCACTGCCGGGCCAGCACGTCGGCCCCGTCCACGGCACTTGGGCGTCACCGGTCGCGTGCAGGCCCGCGCCCGCGCAGTCGTGGATGCGGCAGTGCAGCAGGGTGGGCCGGGCCCACCCGCCGGCTTCCACCCGGCCGGTGGCGATCTCGCAGTTCTCCATGGCCAACGCGCTCGTCGGCGACCGCCACCCCCGCAGGATCCGGTCCCCGGATGACCAGGCCACGTAAGTTGCGTTCCCCGCGCGCAGGTCTGCGTCACCCTGGATCAACAGTTGCATGCCGGCGCGGCGGACCGGCTGGTCGTCAACGATCCCGACCGTGAACACATCGCCTTCCAGCGCCGGACGCCATCGCCTCTTTCGGGAAATGACAACGGACCCGGCACCGCCTCAGTTCAACGCCGTCCCGCGCGGATACGTACAACGGATCCTCCGACGACGCGCTGCGACGGCGGGTGAACTCGCCGGTGCTGCGGCACGTAACCCCATTGGCGCCGACGGCCGACCGGATCGGCGGTACCAGTCCGGATCCACAGTCGGCTGGGGGCTGATCGACCCGGGCGTCTCGGGGACCCGGGTGATCCCGGACGAGGGACGGGTGGCTGCCCCGCCGGCTCCGGTGCGCGGTCCCGGCCTGGCCCGCCGGACCGCGAATGGCGGCGATCGGCATCATCGCCGTCGTCTCGCTGGCCGCCGTCATCCTGCTGATGCTGCGGCTGCCCTGGATCATCCGCCCGTCCACCGCGTCCCCGCGGCCAGCCACCGCCGCCGGCGAGGAACCCACACCCGCCGGCGCTGTCGTCACGCGGATCGGGGCGGGACCACCGTCCACTGTGGACGATGTGCGGCCAACGGCGCCGGAGCCGACCTGGACCGGGTCGGACGACGCCAAGTCGGCCCGCGGCATCCCGATTCCCGATGCGGACCGGCGCACGCCGGTCGGGCTGGGCGCCTCGGCCGCGGTACCGCCGGACCTGAGCACGGGAGAGCGGGGCAGCGGTGACCGCGCCTGACACCGGTACCGGATTCGAGGCGGCTGCGCCGTCCGGTCATCCGCACGGTCGTCGCCATGGAACCACGCATGGCACTCAACGGGTCCGGACCCCGGGTGGGCGCAACGCGCTGGAACGATGTCGACAAGCGCAGATGATCCGAGGCGGGCCGCGAGCGGCGCGGCGGGCGATTACCGCCGCATGCCCGGCGACCTGGCCCACCATGTGTCTCACGACACCTCGCTACGATTGACCTGACTGTTCAACCGGTACTGCCATCAGGAGGTGGGCAGGGTGGGCAGGAACCGGGGAGCCGTCCGTGCGTGCGTCGCCTGTTCGTACGCGTAGGCCATGGAGATGAGCGTGGGTTCACTGAACGGACCGGCGAAGAAGTTGATCCCGATCGGCAGCGTGTTGGTGTGGTCGAAGCCGGCCGGCACCGTCACGTCCGGATACCCGGCGATCGCGGCCGGTCCGGCGCCCGAGGTCGGATTGGTCGGGTTGTCGCCGGTTTGCAGGGTGGTCAACCAGGCCGGGCCGCTGGTCGGTGCCAGGAGGGCGTCGAGGTGGTTGTCGGCCAGTGCGGTGTCGATCGCCGTACGCGCGGCTGTCGTGGCGGTGGTCCTGGCCTGCACGTAGGTGGGGTCGGTCAGGTCGCCACTGGTCGACTGGGAGAACTCGAAAATCTCCTGCTGGAAGTACGGCATCTCGACGTCGGCGTGTTGGTTGTTGAAGTCGATCAAGCCGGCCAGGTCGGCGGGATGCTGGCCCGGGGTGTTGGCCAGGTACGCGTTGATGTTGTGTTTGAACTCGAAGACCAGCGCGAGGGGCTGTGCAGCGAAGGCGGCGCCGATGCCGCTGAGGTCCACGTTGTCGACGACGGTCGCTCCTAGTGACTGAAGCCGGGAAATCGTCGCGGCGAGTACAACGTCGGCGTCAGGGTTGTCGCCACCACCGCGCCACACTCCGATTCGCTTGCCCTGGAGGGCGGTGGGGCTGAGCGCGGACAGATAGTCGCGGCCCACGTACGGCGCGGCGGGCAAGGTCGCCGGGTCGCGTGAGTCGACGCCCTGGATGACCGACAGCACGGCGGCGGCGTCGGTCGCGTTACGCGTCACCGGTCCGGCGGTGTCCTGCTGAGCCGAGATGGGAATCAGTCCTGCCCTGCTCACCAGGCCGACGGTCGGCTTGATGGCGACATCGCCGTTGACACTGCCTGGGCACATCAACGAGCCGAAGGTCTCCGTCCCGATGGCGACGGTGGCGAGATCGGCGGCGACGGCAACCGCCGATCCGCTGCTGGATCCGCACGGGTTACGGTCGAGAACGTAAGGGTTGTTGGTCTGGCCGCCGCGGGCACTCCAGCCGCTGGAGGAGTGAATCGACCGGAAGTTGGCCCACTCCGACATGTTCGCCTTGCCCAGGATCACCGCGCCAGCCGCCCGCAGCCGCTGTACCAGCGTCGCATCGCGGGATGGCCTGTCACCCAGCACGGCAAGTGAGCCCGCGGTGGTGTGCTCCGAGTCCGCGGTGTCCACGTTGTCCTTGAGAAGTACCGGGATCCCGTCCAGCGGACCCCGGGATCCGTGCAGCAGGCGGTGCACGTCGCTCGCGGCCGCCTCGGCGATCGCGTCCGGATTGACTTCCAGCACGGCGTGCAAGGTCGGGTTGAGTGCGTAGATGCGGGCGAGGTAGAACGCGGTCAGCCCGACCGAGGTGAGCCGGAGCGCGTTCATGTCGTCCTGCAGGGACAGCACGGTTGCGTTGTCCAGATCGACGCCGTTGAGGACAGTCGTGGCAGTCGCTGGAGTCGATGCCTCGGCACGGGCCGGTGTCGCCGTTCCCACTAATGCAAGACCGGCGGCTACCAGGGCGGACGCGGAGGCTCGGACGAGTCGATTCATAGCTAAGGATAAGGCGACGCCCTGTCGGTACGCAATCAGGGCGTCGCCTCTTGCGGCCTGTCAGCAAACGTACTACGTTGTTCGGGACTGTTAGGACAGCAGGAGCGGCAACGTGTCCAGCCGGTGCACGAACGTCGCCTGACTCCAGGTCAGTTCGGCGGGCGGAACAGCGAGCCTCAGATTCGGGAAGCGCCTGAGCAAGGTCCCGATCGCCAGTTCGCCCTCCAGCCGGGCCAGTGGAGCTCCGAGGCAGAAGTGTACCCCGTGGCCGAAGGCAAGATGCCGGCCCTGCGCTCGGGTCGGGTCGAGGCGGGAGGGGTCGGAGAACTGGGAGGAATCCCGGTTGGCCGTCTGGAGACTGATGGCGACAAGGTCGCCCGCCGAGATCTGCGTACCGCCGATGTCGAAGGACTCGACCGCGGCCCGGTAGTTGGCCGCGGGGACCGGGCTTTCCAGGCGCAGGAACTCCTCGATCGCCGCCGGGAGCCGGCTGGGGTCCTCGCGCAGCCGCGCGGCCCGGTCCGGTTCCGTCATGAGCAGGTAGACGCCGTTCCCGATCAAGCTCAGGGTTGTGTCGTGTCCAGCGACAATCATCAAGAAGATCGTCGCGGTGAGCTCGTTCGCGCTGAGGGCGTCGCGTTCGTCGGTGGCCCGGATCAGGCCGGAGATCAGAGCCTCGTCAGGTTGCGCGCGCCGGTGGGCGATCAGGTCGCGCAGGTAGTCCACGAACTCCGCGGCGTCTTTGACCGGGAAATCGGGCGAGCCGAAGCCGGAGATGATCGTCCGGGACCAGTCCCGGACCTGCGGCCGGTCGGCTTCGGGGATGCCAAGTAGCTCGCTGATGACCAGGATCGGCAATGGCGCGGCGAACTCCGCCATCAGGTCGACCCGGTCGTCCCGCGCGAAGCCGTCGATCAACTGGTCGGTCAGCCGGCTGATCCACGGTCGCATGGCCTCGACGCGGCGGGCGGTGAAGACGCTGGACACCAGGCGGCGGAGGCGCGTGTGGTCGGGCGGATCGGAGTTGGTCAGGCTCTTCAGCAGCGCCTCCCGCATTTCCGGGCCGAGCTTCCCGCCGTCGAGTGCCCCGGCGTCCAGCATGGCGGCCACCGACAGTCTGCGGTCGCTCAGCGCCACGATGGCCTCGTCATAGCCGACCACCAACCAGACCGGCATCCCGTTGGGCAGCGTAGCCCGGTGTACCGGACCTTGCTTCTGAAGCTCGGCCGCTGTGTCGGGGTCGGTGAGTACGTCGTCAAATGCGATGACATCGCCGTCAAGATCCACGGCAGCTCCCCTCTGAGGGCGGATTGATTGCGCCGCGTAACGGCCTGCTTGCGCCCGGCGCACTCGGACGCCAGTATGGCCCATGACGGTGGCAGATGCGTCAGTCAAATGACACTATTCGGACGCCTGGAGGCCCCGGGCTGCCACATGTCCAGGTACCAGGTATGCCGGCCAGCCGCCCGTCTGCGATCCTGCGGCGATGTTTGGCGGGGCCGCGTTGGCCGCCTTCCACTCCGGCATGCCCGCGGTGCTCGCGGCCAAGGGGGTACATGCACGGCAACCCCATCCTGTGGATGCAGCGCCAGCGCGCACCCCGTTCCTCCGCCCACCCAGCCGGGCGCTCCGCTTCGACGTCCTGGCCGAGACCGCCCCGCTGCCCTGATCCCACCCGCGCCGGGCTCCGCAGCGGTGGCCCCTGTCATGCCGTCTGCCGGGCAGAGCCGAGCCCTGCCGGCTGCCGCGGACGCCACGGCGGTGGAAACTCCCCGGTGCGATCCGGGCAGGTCCTGTCCGGAACCGCGCCACCTGTTCGTCACGCTGGTGAGGGTCGCGACACGGGAGGAGCGCACCGATGAGGTACATGATGTTCGTCTGCACCGACACCGAGCCCGACACGGACAAGGCCGACGAGCCCGACATCGAGGTGTGGGTGTCGGAGAATGACGCCCGCGGCCGCCGGTTGCACGGCGACGCGTTGGCGCCGGTGTCGCCGAGACCAAGGAGGTGATCGTGGGCTACGACCTGCTGGAGTGCGCCGACCTGGACGAGGCGATCGAGGTGGCCCGCGCGCACCCGATGGCACGCGGGGGGCGGCTAGAGCTGCGCCCGTTCGCCGACCTGGACGACTGACCGGGTGAGGAGTCGGCGCCGGGCGCCCATTCCGAACCGGAACGCAGGGCACTGCTCGCCCGCGCCGAGGAGCTGACCTCATAGCCAGGCGGACCGGAGACGGTCAGCGGTCCGCGGCCGGTCGGTGTCGTCACGCTGGCGGTGTGACCGGGACCCGGCCCGGCCGGTGGCCGTGGATCTGCTCCGTCACCTGCGCGCGGCCCGGGACCACATCGACCGCCACAGAAATGGTGCGGCGACATCACCTATTAGGCACAGCTGCTGGTTAGGTGCAGGTGGTGCCCTCGCCGCTAGCGATGGCGTTGTGGTGCAACGGGTTGGCGGTCTCGGCTCGTTCCTGGAACTGCGCATAACGACGATGCTCGTTGCCTCTTGATCGTTCTCGAGGTGAGGAGCTTCTGATGACGACGCGTGATGAGCAGACGGTGCCGTCGTTGCTCGCAGCGTTCGATGAGCACCTGCGGCGGCGCCGAGGGCTGTGTCCCGGGGTCCGCCGGAACTACGTCGGGCACGTGCGCGCCTTCTTGGTGAGGGTGGCCTGGGACCAGCAGGTGGACCTGTCGGCAGTCACTGTCGCCGACGTCGTCGATCACATCGGTGAGTTGACCGGCCGCTATCGCTCCTCGACGGTGGAGCTGGCCGCGACGGCGCTCCGCTCGTTCTTTCGGTTCCTGCGGGTGGAGGGCCTGCGCAGCGACCGGCTGGAGAACGCGGTGCCGGTGGTACCGCACCGGCGTGGGAGTCTTCCGCGGCATCTGGACGGGGAGACCTTCGCCCGACTGATCGCCGGCTTGGACTTCAGCACCCCGCGCGGACAGCGTGACCGAGCGATCATCTTGTTGATGGCCCGGCTGGGCCTACGCAGTGGTGAGATCACAGCGCTGACTTTGGAGGACATCGACTGGCGTAACGCCACGATCCGGGTGCGGGCGCGCAAGACCGGCCACGGTGCACTGCTGCCACTGCCGCACGAGGTCGGCCAGGCGCTGGTGGACTACCTGCGCGATGGCCGCCCGGCCACTGCGGCGCGGCATGTGTTCGTGCTGCATCGCCTGCGTCCAGGAGCACCGATCAGCAGCAGCATCGTCAACCGTGCGGTCGACAACGCACTGGACAGGGCCGGTATCGACGCCCCGCTGCGCGGAGGAAATCTGCTGCGGCACTCCTTGGCCACCGACCTGCTGCGGCACGGGGCGAGCCTGCCCCAGATCGCCGACCTGTTCGGACACCGCGCCCTGACCAGCACGGCGATCTACGCGTCGGTGGACCTGGCCGCTCTCCGCGAGGTCGCCCTGCCTTGGCCGCAGACGACGCGGCTGACGCGGGTGATGTCGTGAACGGCCTGCCCGATCGCGAGCCGAAGGTCGGTGAGGTCCGCGGACGGGTGGAGGCCTACATCGCGCTGCGCCGTGGTCTGGGCTATCGCTCTCGCGCGCCGGAGCGGCTGCTGCGAGGGTTCGCCGAGGCCCTGGACGCGGCCGGTCACCACGGCCCCATCGGGTTGGAGGCCAGCCTGGCCTGGGCGGCAGCGACCAGCTCCACCGATCCGCACCACCCGTCCCGGCGGCTGACGGTGATCCGCGGGTTCCTGCGGCACCTGTCCGCCCTGGACGGGGCCACCCAGGTCCCCGCGCCGGGTCTGCTGGGCCCGAGCTTCCGCCGCACGTCGCCCCATGTCTACTCCGAGGTCGAGATCGCCGACCTGACGGCCGCCGCGCTCGACCTCGACCGGCCCGATCGGCTGCGCCCATACTGCTACGCCACGCTGTTCGGGTTGCTGGCCTGCACCGGGCTGCGGATCGCCGAAGCCCTGGCCCTGTCGATCGATGACGTGGACCTGACCGCGGGGATGCTCACGGTCCGGGCCGGCAAACGTGGCCGGACCCGGTGGGTGCCGTTGCACCCCACCACCCTGGCGCCGCTGCGCCACTACGCCGCTGGTCGTGCCCGCTACGCCGGTACGGCCTTCTTCCGCACCGACCGCAGCGACCACCTCAGCTACAACGCCGCGGCGAGCACGTTCACCCGGCTGCGCCAGCGGCTGGGCTGGACCACCCAGGGCCGCACCCGACTGCCGCGCATCCACGACCTGCGTCACCGGTTCGTCGTGCGGCGGATCCAGGCCTGGCACGCCGACGGCGTCGACGTCGACGCCAAGATCCCCGCCCTGGCCACCTACCTCGGACACGTCCAAGTCAGCGACGTGTACTGGTACCTGTCCGCCGTCCCCGAACTGATGGACATCATCAGCGCCCGCTTCGAGAGCTACGCCCATCCCGACGACGCCCATCCCGACGACGGTGGACGTGGGGCAGACCGATGACCGGCGTGGGGACCGGCGCGGGGGCCGTCGGCTTCCCGGTGCTGGTGCAGGACTTCTTCCTGCGCCGCCTGGTGCAGCAGCGCGGCGCCAGTGCCCGCACGATCGAGAGCTACCGCGACGCCATGCGGTTGCTGATCACCTTTGCCGAGCAGCGCACCGGCAAGCCTCCCTCGGCGCTGCACCTGGCCGACATCGACGCACCCCTGGTGCTGGACTTCCTGGACCACCTCGAAAGCGACCGCGGCAACAGCGTCCGCACCCGCAACGCCCGGCTGGCCGCGATCCACTCCTTCATGCACTACGCCAGCCTGCGCGACCCCACCACCGCGGTGATCGCCGGACGGGTGCTCGCGATCCCTGCCAAACGCCTCGACCAACCGGTCCTGGGCTACCTGACCCGGGATCAGATCGCCGCCATCCTGGCCGCTCCCGACCGCAACACCTGGAGCGGGCACCGTGACGCGGTGATGCTGGCCACCCTCTACAACACCGGCGCCCGCGTCGCCGAGATCACCGCGCTGCGCCGCCGGGACGTCCTGCTCGACCGGCAGACCGCCGTCCACCTGCACGGCAAAGGCCGCAAGGAACGCGTCCTGCCGCTCTGGAAGAGCACCGCGGCCCAGCTGCGCGGCTGGCTACAGCAGGTTGCCTCCGCACCCGAGGCGCCCGTCTTCCCTAACCGCTACGGCCAACCCATGACCCGCGGCGGCGTCCGGGACCGACTCACCCTGGCCGTCACGACGGCCGAGCGATGCTGTCCGTCGCTGAAAGGCCGACACGTCACGCCGCACACCCTGCGCCACTCCTGCGCGATGCACCTACTGCAATCAGGAACCGATCTCGCCCTGATCGCTCTGTGGCTCGGGCACGCCAGCCCCGCGACCACCCACCACTACATCGAGGCCGACCTCGACACCAAACAGGCCGTCTTGGCGAAACTCAACGACCCGACACCGACCACCGCCGGTAAACGCTACCAACCCAGCGACCAGCTCCTGGCCTTCCTCGACAAGCTGTGATTATGCGCAGCTCCAGGAACGAGCCGAGACCGCCAACCCGTTGCACCACAACCCCATCGCTAGCGGCGAGGGCACCACCTGCACCTAACCAGCAGCTGTGCCTAATAGGTATTAGGCGCAGCTTGACCTAATACCTACGTCAAGACCTGGGACGGGCTGGGCGTATCTGGCCACGGTGATCGACCTGCATTCACGTATGGTAGTGGGCTGGGCGATAGCCGATCACATGCGTACCGAGCTGGTCACCGCCGCCCTCGACATGGCTCTGGCCAACCGCAAGCCATCGGCGGGTGTGATCTTCCATTCCGACCGCGGCGCCCAGTAGACCTCCGCAGCCTTTGACACCTACTGTAAGGGACACGGGATCCGCCGTTCCCTGGGCCGTACCGGGATCTGCTACGACAACGCCGTGTCCGACGTTCTTCGCGACCTACAAGAAGGAACTGATCCACACCCGTCCGTGGCCTGGGTGTGTCAAGTACCCGAGCGTGGAGTGACGTCTTGTGGTGTTGTAGTAGTTCTCGATCCAGCGATCCAGTCGCGGGTGTGGCTCGTGAGGTCGGCGAGTGTGGGTGGCGCGCGGTCAGCTAACCGCTTTCCGTGGCGAGAGCACGGTCGCCCGCCCGGGGACGGACCATGGCCTCTCGGGCGATCTCGACGCGCGAGCGGACTCGGAGCTTGGTGAGAATGTGGGAAACGTGGGTCTGCACCGTGCCGCGAGCGAGGAACATCTCGGCGGCGATGTCGGGATTGGAGCGGCCCTCGCCGACGAGGTAGGCGACCGCGAGTTCGGTAGGGGACAGTGCGTCCCAGCCCGTCGTGGCCCGTTTGCGCGGTCCACGCACGCCCCGGCGGATGCCGTGGGCGCGCAGCCGTGTTTCGGCGCGGCGCAGGCACCAGTCCGCTCCCAGACCGGTGTAGATGTCCGCCGCCTGGTTCAGCAGCGTCCGGGCACGGGCGCTGTCGCCGTCCGCGGCAAGCCGTTCCGCGACGTCCTCGAGCGTCTGGGCCAGCTCCACCGGCCGGCCGACCTCCTGGTAGTGGTTGGCGGCGGTCAGCAGCGCGTCGGCATCGGGGACCAGCAGGCCGCGACAGCGGTTGGCTGCGGCGACGGCACGCGCCGGGATCTCCTCCCGGGCCGCCTCGGCCGCGCACCGGTCGAAAGCGGCACGCGCCGTAGCGGTGTCGCCGACCGCGACCGCGATCCGGACCAGGTCCGGCAGCCACTGGTGAACCAGGGTCATCTGGCCCGGCCGGGTGTGCAGGATCGGGGCGAGCAGCGAGACGGCCCGGCCCAGGTCACCGCTGCGCTCGGCGTCCTGCGCTCGTGCGGCGAGCAGGAAGTCGGCGTTCTCCCACGCCGAGACCGTGTCTAGCGGCTCGGCGAACCCGGCCTCCAGGTGGAGTCGGGCGGCGTCGCGGTTGTCCCGGTGGACGGCCATCAGCGCCGAGATCCCGTGGTAGAGCAGGATCGGCCCTCTTTCCCGTAAACCGAAGTGGGTGATCTCGGGGCCGTGCTCGGCCACCGACCCGAGCTCGGCCAGCGCGTCGTCCCACTGGCCCACCCAGTAGCGATGGACCGCCGCTCCGAGATGTAACGCCGCCCGGGGGTCTCCGGTCCGCTCCGCGTACCGGCGGGCATCGTTCAGGCACGCGCCCGCCTCGGCCAGTCGGTCGAGGTTCTGCAGCGTGAACATCCTGTTGTCCAGCGCGCTGGCCCGCAGGTCCGGGTGTTCGGTGTCCTCCCCCAGCACGGCGAGGGCCTTGTCGATGAACCGCAGGGCGCGGGCGTGCTCGCGGTGGACGGCCGCGATCGTCCAGCGGACGCAGAGGGCGGAGCCGATCGCGAACGCATCCGCGGCGCGCTCGCCGAGCGTGAGCGCCTCCCGCGCCGCGGCCTCGGCGGCATCCAGGTCGCCCAGCACATCGCGCAGGAACACGGTGTGCACGATGTGCATCCGGGCCCGCCACATCGCCGGCAGGCCCGGGTCCCGCAGCGCCTCCTGGACGACGGACAGGGCTTCGTCGTTGCGGCCCGCGCTGAACAGCAGGCGGGACAGAATCCAGCGCGCTTCCGCCGTCACCACCGGGTCGGCGGCGTGCAGCAGCAACCGGCGGGCGCACGCTTCCGCCTCGGCGTGCCGGCCCAGCCGGAACTGCACCCTGGCCAGGCTGCCGTAGATCACCTGCCAGTTCGGGTCGTCCGCGGCCAGGTCCTGCGCGGCCCGGGACAGCAACTCGGCGGCGATCTCCGGGAACCGGTCGGTCAGCGCCGACGCATGCTCGGCGACCCAGCGGATCGTCCAGAAGTCGAGGGTGGCCGTGCCGGAAAGGAGCTGTCCGGCGACCTGCGACACGTTGGCACCCGCCTCGGCAAGTGCCTGCGCCGCGTGCCGGTGCAGCGCGACCCGCATCGTGGCGGGCATCCGCTCGTAGAGCGCCTGCCGGATCAGCACGTGCCGGAACCCCAGCCCGGAGGCTGACTCGACCACGACTCCGGCGGCTTCAGCCTCCCGCACCTGCTCCATCAGGTCGGTGGGAGGTCGGCCGAGCACGACGGCCAGATCGGCCACCGAGAACTCCGCGCCCAGCAGCGTGGCGGTGCTCAGCATCGACAGCGCGGCCGGAGACAGGAAGCCCAGGCGGCGGGCGATGGCCGACCCGAGCGAGGCCGGCGCACCGTCCTTCGACGGCTGGGCGAGTTCGGCGGTCGCCGGCCCGACCCGCACGCCCTGCTCGCGTACCAGCGTGTCGACGATCTCCCGCAGATAGAGCGGATTGCCCGAGGCGCGCGCCGCCAGCCTTTGCAGGCCCGGCCCGGGCGGCGCCCCGACCAGGCTGGCAATCATGTCGGACACTTCGGCCCCGGCCAGCGGACCGAGGCCGACCAGCACGGCGTCGTGCGCGAGCAGCCAAGCCCGCAGCTTGTCGACCATCTCCCGCTGCGGCACCGGCCGGCACGCGGCGACCAGCAGCAGCGGCAACTGGGCGACCCCGAGCGCAAGCTGATGCCACGCCACCAGGCTGGCATCGTCCGCCCACTGCAGATCCTCCAGCACCATGACCAGCGGTGAGGACGCGCACAGGTGGTCCACCTGCGCCAGCACCCACTCGATGCCGGCCGCCACCGGATCGCTGCCGCCCAGGACGCCGGCCACCATGTCGGCCGGCCGGAGATCGGTGATACCGGCCGGTCCCTCGACCGGGGGGTGCGCGAGCCCGCGCAGGCATTTCAGGATGGCCCGCAGCGGGAGCCGCTGGCTCAACTCATCGCCGACCGCCCACGCCGTCTGGCAGCCGAGTTCGGCCGCGTCCGCAAGCCCCGCCGCCAGCAACGACGACTTGCCGATCCCGGGCTCGCCCTCCACCCAGACAGTGCCGCCACGCCCGCCGGCGACTCCCCGGACCAGGTCGCGCAGCAGGTTGAGCTCGCCTTCGCGTCCGACAAACGGCTCGGGCAGAGTTGTCGGCACCATGGCAACCAAGAGTAGGCCGAGCGCGCATTAATTGGGGCGGCCGGCGCGGGGCGCCCAGAACCGGACGCGGCTGCCGGTGGACGGGCGGGGTTCCGCCCCGGTCCGGCCGCGTCCCGGGGGCGGTGCGGATCAGCCCAGGTCAGCCTGCCGTTGGAGGGCTCGCCGCAGGTGCCGCATCGCGTAGTACAGGCGGGACTTGACGGTTCCGGCGGGGACGCCCAGGATGGCCGCGGCCTCGCCGACGGTGCGCCCGCAGAAGTAGCACTCGTACAGCGCGGCTCGGTGGTCGGGGCTGAGCCGGCTGACCGCCTCCCGGACGATCACGCTCGTGGTGACGTCCTCGGCGTGGTCGCGGTACGCCGGGATCGACGCCATGCTCGCCCCGTCGAGCTCGACCGGGTGCGCCTGCCGGGCCCGCAGCTTGTCGATGGCGAGGTTGTGCGCCACCCGGAACAGCCAGCCGCGGACCGATCCCTTGCCCTGGTCGAACTTGTCGATGTTCTGCCAGGCACGCAGCATGGTCTCCTGGACGATCTCCTCGGCCAGGCCGCGGTCGCCGATGATCCGGCTTGCGTACGCGGTCACCGCGGCGCCGTGCCCGGTGGACAGGTGGCGGAGGAACGCATCGGCGCCGTCCGACCGGGGGGTGCTCTGGCGCGGGGACGAACGGCGCGCGGAACGGGCGAGCACCGACTCCACCGGGAAGGACTCTGCGGTGCACATGTCATCGGCTCCTCGTTCGTACCTGCCGGTCGGGCGGCGGACTGCTACCCCACGATGCCGGGAGGGGATGCCGAAGACATCAGTGAGCCTGCCTATTTCTGGCCGCTCCGGCCGCTCACCCGCCCGGCCGATGGGTCTGAGGAGCCGATGACAGGCTTCGATCCGACCCGGAGCCGGGGTAGCCGCCGAGCGGGCGCTCGGAGCCGGTCGGGGTTGCCGGCCACCCGCGGTCAGCCGTCGAGCTCGGCCGGCGTCGGGGGCGACGTCCGCCGTTCCACCCCCCAGGACCGGTCCGCCGGGCCCACCGGTGCCGGCTGAACCGTCCGTGGCGCGGGGCGCGTACATCCAGCATGGCCGCGTGCCGGACGGCGCGCCCCGGGGGCAGGACTGTCGCCTTGCTGGCGAGGGTGGAGGTGTCGGCGATCGTGTTGGCGACGGGACTGCGGGCCGAGTGGGTTGGCGCCGCGCTGCTGGTGCGGCGCGCCGACCCCCATCCCTGGACGGTAGGCGTCGCCCAGCTGCTGCCTGCGGAGCCCGGGCGCACGCCGGTCGTCGTCGACGCCGATGCGGTGCCCGCCGGTCGCTGGGCGGACCTGGCCACGCTGCTGGCCGAACTGCCGGCTTCGTGGCGGCGCAGCCTCCGGCTGGTGTCGTCGTGGGCGGGGTGCGCGGCGGAGGAGGCCCCGGCGCGGATCCTCGCCGAGCGCCTGGGGGCCGAGGTGATCGCCCCGGACGGGCACCTGGTGCGGCGCGCCGGCCTGCTGTTCGTGGGCCGGTCGGAAGGGGGCGGCGGGTGGCTGCGGTTCGCGCCGGGTCACGCCCCGACACCGGCCGGCATCCGGCATCCGGCGCCCGCCTGGGAGCGACTCCTGCCGGACCGCCCGCTGTACTCGCGCACCGGCCTGGTCGCTGAGCCAGTACCGGCCGGCCTGTGGGTGCACCAAACCACCGACGAGGCCCCCTTCCCGGACCGGCTCGACAACCCCGCGTTCACGGTCACGCCCGACCCGCATCGGATCGCCGTCGTCCTCGGCGGCCCGGCCGGCAGCGGAGTGGACGACGATGCGCTCGCCCACGTAGTCGGGATGCTGCCACCCGCCGCCCGCAGCGCCGTCGCCGTACTCCCCTACACCCGCACTCCCGCGACTGCCCCGGCCAGCACGCCTGGCACGGCGGTGCCCGCCTCGCCGGCAAGCGCCCCTGCCATGCATGCCCTGACCCCGTCCGTCTCGGCGCCGACGGCGACTGTCCCGCTCCTGGCTGCGCATGCTTCGGTGCCTGCCGCGGCCGTCCCGCCGCCGCTTGCCCAGGTGCCTGCCGCGGCCGTCCCGCCGCCGGCCCAGGCATCGCCCCCCGCACCGGGTCAGACACCCGCCTTGCCTGCCCTGACCCCGCCGGTGCCGGCGCGTACGGCTGTACTGCCGCCTTGTTCGCCGGCGCCGGTGCGCGTCGTGGTCGGACCGCGGCAGGGCCCGGTCGTGACGCTGCCGGTCGGGCAGCCGATCGAGGGCGGTGTCGCATTCGGCGGCGGGCAGCCGCTGGAACCGTCGGACGTCGCGCCCTGGTGGAGCCCGGCCGCGGAGCTGTTCACCGTGCTGGTGCGCTACGACGCGCGATCGGCTCGATTCCGGATCGGGCCGCGGCTCGTGGACCCGCTCCGGCTGGCCGAGGCGGTCGCCGCCCGGCCCGACTGGCAGGGCCGCCCGGTGCTGCTGGTCAGCGACGGGGTGCCCACCGGGCCGGTCGTCCAGGCCGTGGCGGATGCCCTGCAGGTCGCCACGATCGCCGGCCCGCAGCGGCAGGGGCGGTGGTGGGTCGCGCTGCCGCAACGCCCGGGGACCCCCGGCGCGGCGCTCCGGGACATGGGTACGGCCTACCCGTTCGGACCGGCGGACATCGAGGCACTGTTCGCGCCGCCGCCGAAGCGCCCGGCCACATCGCGCCGCCGACGCAGCCAGTTGGTGCACGACGCCACCGACCGGCAGGGCATCCTGCTGTCCGGCCCGGGGGATCCGTCGTACGGCACGCTGCGGGTACGGCTCGCCGCGTGGCACCGGCAGCAGCGCGGCGCTGGCGCGTTCGGCGTGGCCGTCGGGGTGGACCGGACCGAGCCGTCGGCGCCGTTCCGGGCCGGCGGGCGGCCGGCAACCGCCTGGGAGGTGGCGTCGGCGCTGGCGGACCTCGGCGGGCCGTTGGCTGCGGCCCGGGAGGTGGCGCTGCTGGCCGATCCGCCCGGCGGGCTGCCGGACCGCCAGGCCCAGCTCCTCGCCAACTACCTGCAGCGCGCCGTCCTGGTCGTGGACCGTCCACTATGGACGCGCGATGTGGACAACTGCGCCGGTGAGCTGGTGCTGCGCACCCGGCCTGGGGGCCGGATGGTGCCAGCCGTGGTGCTCGCCGACGGGGGCGGGTGGATACGGGTCGATCCGATCCTGCCGGCCGGCCCCGACGCGGTCGCCGGGAAGCCGGGCGCCGCACGACGCAGGCCAGCCGTCGAGTCACCGCCTCCGCCGTCCGATCCGCGACTCGCCGCGATCCTCGCCGGCAGTGAGCCGGTACCAGCCGGACGCCGCTTCGAGCCGGACGCCGACCGGGACCCGCGCGCGCAGCGGCTCTACCGTCGCCTGCTGGCCTACCCCGACCGGTACCTGGTCACCATCGCCGCCGACCGGACCGGCTACCGGGTCGGCGACCAGCCCGTCACGGCCGCGGATCTCGGCACGCTGCTGGCCGCCAGCCCGGGCCGCGCCGGGCGTCCGGTCCTGCTGGTCGCCGCCCGTGGCGGTGAGCCGGTGGCCGTCCAGCGGGCAGCGGACAGCCTCGGCACCGCCGTCCTCGCCACCCGCGGTGCCGCGTTCGCCTCGCCCGGCGGCCTACTGACCCTCGACGGAGCCGTGTACCGACACGCGCCGGGCGATACTCCCGACCGTGCCGAGCCGGCCCGCCTGCCGGGTGTCCGGCTCGTCAGGTTGGGTGGATGGCTGTTCCGCCGCGGGGGCGGCCGGCCGCACGTCCCCGCTCGACCGGCCACGATGATCACCACCCGGGTGGCAGAACCGCTGGCGCCGCCGCCCCCCGCCCCGGTGGCCGTCGTCGGACCGACTGGCGACGCGGGGCAGTACCCGCCCCCGGCGATCCTGCACACCGCACCGTCCGTCCCGCACGACCAGGCCGGCCGGCAGGCTGTACCGGTCACCGCTAACGCTCGGCCGGCGCCACCGGGGTGGCCGGCACCGGCCTGGCAGCCGCCGTCCGCCCGCTGGCCGGTACCCGTGGGGTCGGCGACGGTTCACCCGGCTGCCGGCCAGGTCACGCCAGGTCCCGACCTGCCGACGGCCGCAATGGCGGTAGCTCTGGCGCAACCCCCGACGACAACCCCTCACCTGGTCACGCTGCCTCCCGCGCCGCCCGCGGTTTCGGCAGCGGCCCCGCGGAGACCGCAGGCGGTGGTGGTGTCGCACGGGATCCGTCCCGGGCACCGCAGCACTCCGGATGAGCAGGCTGACTTCCGGGTGCCGTTCGCCGGCCGGTACGACGTGCATGCCCGCTCGGTCATCCGGACGCTGGCAGCGCGGCCCGGCATGCGGGCGGCCGGCGGCGGGGCGAGCGACCAAGCGCTGGTCGTCGACCTGGTCGCGGTGCGGGCCTACGCCTCCGACGACGGTATCGAGATCGACCGGGCGCTGCGGTCGGCGGACCCGTCGGCGGCGCTGACCGCGGCGGCCTGCGTGGCATCCGGCCTGAACCGGTTCCCCGCCTTCCGCGGGATCGTTTACCGGATGGCCGCGCCGCAGGAGCCCGGCTCGCCCTTGCCCGGTCCGTACCAGCCGGGCGCCGTACTGACCGAGCCGGCGTTCCTGACCACTGTCTCGGCCGGAGCCGAGGTCGCCCCGGCCGGTACCGCATTCGTGATCTGGTCGTCCACCGGCCGCCGGATCGGCAGCCTGGAGCTGGCCGGTGGGACGGACCACGTTGTCTTCGCCGCGAACACCGCGTTCAAGGTGCTGGCGGAGCATGCCTCCGGCGAGCCCGGCGGCTACGTCCTGCTGCGCGAGCTGCCCGCACCGCCGCAGGGGGCTGAGGCCGGGCTCGACGACGAGGACATCGCGATGGCGGACCGCATGGAGCGAGCGATGTCCGGCCGCGCCACCGACACCGACACCGGTCGCGCCAGCCAAGCCGTGTCGTACCGGCACACGTTCCCGGTGGGGCGCAGCGACACCGGCCAGCCCTACCGCCCGGCCAGGTCGGCCTGATGGCCGCCGGGGTTCACCAGCAGACACCGCCTCGTCCACCGGGACGAGCGCGGGCCACCGCCCCGCGACCCCGCCGGGCGTCCGATGAGAGGGAGATCGCATGAACGCACCAGGAGACGCGGTGGCGCAGGAGCAGGTGGACTTCCACCACCTGCTGCTCCGGCTGGCCGGGAAGATGCCGGACGGCCTGGTCGCGCAGGCCCGGGAGTGGCTGGCGGCCGGCCGGCTCGGCGACGCAGCGCGGGCGGTGGCGTTCACCGCGCTGACCCAGCGCGTGCCGCTGATGGAAGAGGACGCCGCCCTGCTCGACGAGCTGCTGGAGGCCAGCGGCGTGGACACCGCTGCGCTGGCCGACCTGGAGATCGCGGAGTACGACGTGCCGCCGTGGTTCGGCTTCGGCGCCGGCCGGCCGGACACCACGCCGCCGGCCCGGGGGAGTGACGTCCCGCTGGACGACATCGACACGGTCGCGCTCGCGGCGGTGACGGAGGCCTCGGGGGTGCGCGGGCTGTGGCGCGCGTGGCGGTACCCGGTGGACGGCTCGCCGTGGCCGCCGCCGCGGAAGGTGTACCTCGTGGAGGCCGACCAGGACGTCGACACGGTCGCGCTCACCGACCGGATCCAGCGGCGGCTGGCCGGCGCGGGGGAGACCGAACCGCAGGTGGAGACGTACCCGGTGGACGCCGACCTGCCGGCGTACCACCGACTGGCCATCGCCTACGGCGCGCTGCTGTGGGCGAGCACCCCGGAGCCCGACATCCGGATCGCCTCGGTGTTCGACGACGTCGACCCGGAGACCGGGCCGCTGTTCACCGACTCGCACCCGCGGATGGAGGACGCCGAGGAGACCGAGCAGGTCATCGAGTACCTCAATGCGGGCGAGCCGCTGCTGGTCAGCACCGCCGCGATGGACGACGTCGTCGACCGGTCCCGGCGCAACGTCGTGCCGATGAACTTCCGCACCGACGGCACCTGGATCTGGACCGACACCACGACGTACTACGTGGCGCGGCACAACCTGGCGCCGGACCCGGAACTGCTCGACCACATCCGGGCCGCCGACTACAGCCTGCCGAGACTCGACGGGGTTGCCATCCACCGGGCGATGGCGGTGCTCCAGGAGCCGCCCGAGGAAGAGCCGGTGTGGACCTTCAACGGCTCCGGTCCCGATCGGTCCCCCGAGGAGGACGCGGACGAGGAGGCCGAGGGCTGATCACGGCAACCGGTCACCCGCGCGTCGCGGACGAACCGGCCTGCGTACCCGGCGTCAGCCCACACCAGGGTGATCGACGAAGGCCCGTCAGTGGTGGTCGCCGTGCCGGCCGAGGGTCTCCACGGGGGTTGCGCCGGGGCGGGTCCATTGCGGCACGGGCCGGCTGGTCGGGCCCCCAGGTGGCGACGCCGTCGGCGTCCGAGCGCCAGTACCAGCAGATCGGCGAGCCATGCCCACCGACCGGCGAGTCGGCCTGAGGGGCCTCGGGCCAGCCCTCGGGGTTGTCCTCCCACGCCTCGCGGCGGCCGTAGGGCGTCATGTCGAGCAGGCCGAGGGACCCGTTG
>WNFZ01007867.1_pt1 | contig 18692 bp, 15 predicted proteins | sample 5400081 | NCBI WGS metagenome assembly WNFZ01 (sample SAMN13153365, study PRJNA577476) | soil metagenome | isolation source: 80 cm soil or saprolite under grassland replicate 1 | place: USA:California | collected 2016-06-15
CCATGGGCGTTCCTCGATGCGCGTCCGGCCAGCCGGACCGTCGGAAGCCGAACTGCCCGGGCGAGTCTGCGCCGGCGCGGTACTACCCCGCCGCTGCCGGTACGCTCTAGCGCACCGCGCCAGTCGCCGCGCGACGGGAACTTTTTTCACTGTAGGGTAGGTAATCGGTTCCCCGTGAGCCCTCTGTCCCGGTGGAACGGGCGTGGGATGCCGCTCCTTCTGCTTTCCTGGAGCCCATCTGACAGCAGGCCCCCGCTCTGGGCTGATCGGCACGTCTCTTGCCTATCATGACCATCACCGAGGTCTCGGCAGGTGGAGCAACACCGACCCGGTCCCACGAAGGGAGTTCGACTCCTGAGATCCAGACGCCCGCGGGCAGGACTGATGATCGGGCCTAGGCGACTCGGCGGGGCGCTTCGCCCCACTTCTGAACCTTCCCCCAAGGAGCGGGTTGCGCCGGCAAAGCCGGCGCTCGAACGCGTCGATGCCATCGCGAGCCTTTCTCCGACACGCTCCTAGCCTCGTGGTCTCCCTGCTCCTGGCTCTCCCGTACGGGGCATCCCCCGACGCGAGGCCGGTCGCGATGGCTCAAGATTCTTCCGATGCCGGAGAGCGTTGCCTTCATGTGGTCCGCCGGGGCGAGTCGATCGGCCGGATCGCCGCACGGTACGGAACGACACGCGACGCGCTGATCACCGCGAACCACCTCGGGCGCCGCGAAGCGCTCCGGGCCGGTCAGCGGCTGGAGGTGCCAGGTTGCGCGCCGGGGCGGCGCGTCCCGGCCATGGTGTCATCGAGTGACGCCGTCAGGGACTCCCTGTCAGCCCGTCGAGGCACAGAGCACGTCCAGGGCGGCTCGACCCGGGGGTCCAGGTTCCGTCCCGAGCGAGCGGAGTTCATGTGGCCGGTCGACGGCCCCGTGGCCTCGGGGTTCGGCAGGCGCGGCTTCTGGGGATGGCACAGCGGAGTTGACATCAAGGCCCACCAGGGTAAGCCCATCCGCGCCGCAGCGCCCGGGACCGTGCTGTTCAGCGGGTGGCAGTCCTCCTACGGGCGAGTGATCAAGGTCGCTCATCCGGGCGGATTCAGCACTGTTTACGCTCACAACTTCAAGAATTTCGTCAAGGCGGGGGATCGGGTGGAGACGGGGACCGTGATCGGCGCCGTGGGACGGACCGGCCACGCCACCGGGGACCATCTGCACTTCGAGATTCTTCGCCGAGGTCGGCCGCAGAACCCGCTCCCGTTGCTCGCGCGCCGAGAGCCGACTCCGATGGTGGCCAGGGGCGGCTGAGGCAACCTCGCCGCTGAGCGTCAGAACGCTGGATCGAGGACCTCGTTGGTGGCGACCGCGCCGAAGCCTTGCCGGATCGCGCCGCCGGGCACGTAGAGCTTGCTACCGAAGGCGGCGGCGCCGGTGCCGTGGCGGGGGGTGAGCATGGGCGGGAGCGCCGTCCAGGCGTTCGCCCCGGGATCGTAGGCCTCGGCCTCGACGAAGACGCCGTCGGGGCGGCGGCCGTTTCCCTCGCCTCCGACCACGATGATGCGATCGGCGACCACGCTGGCGGCGCAGCCGGCGCGCGGCGTGGGCATGGGCTTGCGCGAGGACCACGCCTTGGCGTTCGGGTCGAAGGCGTCGACCCGGCCGGTCAGACCGACGGCAGGCCCGCGGCCCCCGATGGCGAAGAAGACGCCGCCCACGGCGCCGGCGACCAGGTGATCGCGCGGGCCGGGCATCGCGGGCAGCGACTCCCAGCGGTCCATCGCGACATCGTAGGCCGAGAAGTCGGCTACCGAACTCCCCCGCAGGCCTCCGGCGACGTAGATGCGAGTCCCCATCACCGCCACTCCCGAGGCGCCGCGCTCGGTGCCCGGCGGCATCGGCGTCCTGGGCGTCCAGGCGTCGGCGCTGGGGTCGTACTCGTAGGTCACGCCCACCGCCCGGAAGTCGTTGGCGGCGAGCGCGCCCGTCACGTAGAGCTTGCTCCCCACGGCGGCAGCGTTCATGTGGTGGAGCGGCATCGGCAGGGGCCTGCGCGCCTCCCATCGGTCGCGCGCAGGGTCGTAGACCTCCACGGTGTCGACGACCCGATTCTGGCCGTCGAACCCGCCCAGCACGTACACGCGTCCGCCGAGAGCCACCACGGCGGTCTCCTGGCGGGGCCCGCTCGCGAGCGGCATGAGCGCTTTCCATCGAGTGGTGGCGCCAACCGGCCCCCCTCCGCAGGTCCCCCCTCCGCAGGAGAGTAGAAACGCCAGGGTGAGAAGCCAGTGACCGACACGCCGCGCGCTCGGGAGCGTGCGAAGCGAGCGGCGGCGCGAACGCCTATCGTGATGAGGGGAGGGGGGACTCACGGCGGCACCGGGAGGCGGGACCGGAGGTCCGGGGGGCGCAGGAACCGAGCTACGCGCTCTTCTTGACCCGCGCGCGCTTGGTCGGACACATCTTGTGGAACCAGACCGAGCCGAGCTTCACGTGGTTGCCGTTCTTCCTGATGCGCAGCTTGCACTTGGGGCAGGTGCCCATGGCCTTTCCCTCCGATCCCCCGGTGGCAGAATGGCGACGCGATCCGTATTATACACGTGGCGGGAGGGCCTGCTGACGGACGGCTGCGTGTTCTGCCGAGTTGTCGCCCGGGAAAATCCGGCCGACATCGTCTACGAGGACGACGAGGTCCTGGCCTTCAAGGATCTCTACCCGAAGGCGCCCGTCCACCTCCTCATCATCCCCAAGCGCCACATCGAGTCGCTCGCCTCGGTCGAGCCCGGAGACGCGCAGGTGCTGGGCCGGTGCCTGCAGGTGGCGCGGGTGCTGGGCGAGCAGACGGGGTACGCCGAGCGCGGATACCGCGTCTCGTGCAACTGCGGGCCCGACGGGGGACAGGTCGTCTACCATCTGCACTTCCACTTCACCGCAGGTCGCCGGTGATCCGGATCCGGCGGCTGTCGAAGCAGTACCCGGGCGGGACCCGGGCGCTCGACGACGTGAGCGTCGACATCGCGGCCGGGGAGTAGTCGAAGTCTGACCCCCGCCTTGAGACATGCGCGCCGCTCTGTTACCGTGAGACGCCTATGAGCAGGCGCGAGTCACCGAGCGGATGGATCGGGGTAGCACTGGTCGCCCTCCTCCTCGGCGGGTGCGCCGGCGCGCCGGCCCCGGCTTCGATCTCGCGGGGCCTCCCACCTCCCTCGCGCGAGGTGCTTGCCAACGGCATGCGGCTCATCATCCAGGAGCACCGCGCCGCCGACGTGGTGGCGCTCGAGCTCTGGGTCGGGGTCGGCGCGCGCGACGAGGCGCCGCCGGAGCGCGGCTTCTCGCACCTGGTGGAGCACATGCTCTTCAAGGGGACGGAGAAGCTCCCGCGGGGATTCGTCGACGAGGAGGTGGAGGGAGCCGGAGGGCGGAGCAACGCCGGGACCTCGTACGACTACACCTACTACTACATGCTGCTCCCCGTGCGTCGCGCCTCTCGCGGGATCGAGGTGCTGGCCGACATGGCGTTCGCGTCCGCGTTCGACGCGGACGAGATCGTCCGCGAGCGCGAGGTGGTCTTCGAGGAGGTCAGGCTCGGGGAGGACAATCCGAGCCAGTCGCTCTCCCGCCGCCTCCACGAGCTGGTGTTCGAGGGACATCCCTACGGCGCCCCGGTCCTGGGCGACCCGACCGCGCTGAGGAACGCGACCCGGCCCACGCTGCGCGACTATTACAAGCGCCACTACGTCCCGGAGAACATGGCGCTCGTCGTGGTCGGGCCGGTGAATCCGGACGAGGTGCGCGCCGCCGTCGCGCGCTCCTTCGCCGCGGTGCCCCGCGCGGGCTACGTCCCGCGCTTGCCCCCGCCGCCGCCCGCTCTCGACGGCGCAAGGCAGCGGGTGGTGGAGCGGCCCGAGCGGCAGACCTTTCTGGGACTGGCCTGGGCGGCGCCCGCGCTGGGCCATCCGGACATGTTCGCCGTGGATCTGCTGGCCCACATCCTGGGCGGCTCGCGGAGCTCCCGGCTGAACCAGGCGCTGCGCGAGCGCGCGCGTCTCGTCACGTCCATCGGTTCGGGGTACTCGGCCCTCGCGCGGGGAGGCGTGCTCAGCGTGACCACCCAGCTCGAGCCGAAGGACGAGAGCCGGGTCGAGACGTCGATCCTCCAGGAGGTGAGACGGGTGCAGGAGGAGGGCGTGACCGCGGAGGAGCTGGAGCGCGCGGTGACGGCGTCGGAATCCCAGCACGAGTTCTCCCGGGAAACCGTGGAGGGGCTGGCTCGAGCCTGGGGTCGAGCGGAGACCGTGTGGAGCCTGGAGGCGGAGCGTCGCTACCTCGACGGGATCCGCGCCGTCACCCGCGAGCAGATCCAGGAAGCGGCCCGCCGCTACCTCGGCGCGTCGTACGCGAAGCTCGCGCTCACGCCGAAGAGGAAGGATTCGTGAGACGGGCCCGGCTGCTCGCCGTCCCCGTCGCCGCTCTCGCCGTGCTCCTGGGCGCAAGCCCGAGCCCGATCGCCGCGGAGGGCCGCAAGACCGAGCTGCCCAACGGTCTCACGGTCCTCGTCAACGAAAACCCCGCGGCGCCCCTCGTCGCCGTCTCGTTGTTCATCCGGGTCGGGACTCGCTGGGAAACGGCGGACGATGCCGGGATCACCACGCTCCTCCAGCAAGTCCTGGTGAAGGGAACGACGAGCCGCTCGGCGCTGGAGATTGCCCTGGCGGCGGAGCGGATCGGCGGGGGCGTCGGCGCGTCGAGCGACGCCGACTTCTCCGAGATCCGGGGGACCGCGCTGGGGCGCCACTGGCGGACTCTGCTCGAGCTGATCGCCGACATCGCTCTCCATCCGTCGCTGCCCGCGGATGAGCTGGACGGCGAGCGCCGCCAGCTCCTGCGGGCGATCCGCAACCGTCAGGACCAGCCGTACCCGGTCGCCTTCGATGCCGTGCTGGCGCGCCTGTACGGGGGCCATCCGTACGGCGCGCCCCCGCTCGGGCGCGCGGCGGCTCTCGAGCGGCTCGACAGGTCCGCGCTCCGCGCCCACTACGAGCGCTACTACCGGGCGGGGCGCATGATCCTCTCCGTGAGCGGCGATGTGTCCAACGCCGAGGTGGTCACGGAGGCCGCGCGGCTCTTCAGCGAGGCCCCGCCCGGCGCCGGTGGGCCCGACGCCGCCGTCCCCGCCGTCGCCGGCGTGCCGGGGCGCGCCGGCGTGGCCCATCCGTCGGCCCAGGCCCAGGTGCTCATGGCATTTCTCGCGCCCTCCGTCACTCATCCGGATTACGCGGCGATGAAGGTGCTGGTGACCGCGCTCGGCGGGGGCATGGGCGGGCGCCTGTTCACCGAGTTGCGGGACAAGCAGGGGCTCGCCTATTCCACGGGCGCCAGCTATCCCTCCCGCGTCGGACCGAGCTACCTGCTCACCCAGATGGGCACGGCGCCTGCCAACGCGGCGCGAGCGGAAGAAGCGATGAGACAGGAGATCGAACGGATCCGGGACACGGGAATCTCCGAGCGAGAGCTCCGGCGCGCCCAGACATACCTGCTCGGCCAGTTCGCCCTTGATCGCCGCACCAATGCGCGAGTGGCCTGGTACGCGGCCTTCTTCGAGTCCGCGGGAGTGGGGCACGATTTTGCCCGACGCTACGAGCGGGACGTGGAGGCCGTCACCGTCCGCGACGTGCAACGGGTGGCCAGTATCTACCTCGTCGCGCCCACGGTGGTGAGTCTGGGCCCGTCTACGCCGTAAGGACGGCGGCCGAGCGCGGCATGTTCCCGCTGAAGGACGACCTGCCGACCCGCTCCACGCCCGCGGTCACGGTCGGGCTGATCGCGCTCAATGTGCTCGTGTTCCTCTACCAGGTCTCCCTCGAGGTCGGCAGCCCGGGTGAAGGCGCGCGCGCGGCCCAGGACTTCGTGATGGAGTTCGGCCTCGTGCCGTGCCGGCTGACGGGCGCCTGCCCGGCGGCGGGCGATGGGCCTTCGCCCGTGTTCACCATCTTCAGCTCGATGTTCCTCCACGGGAGCTTCTTCCATATCGCGGGGAACATGCTCTATCTCTGGATCTTCGGCAACAACGTGGAAGACACCCTGGGCCACGGGCGCTTCATCCTCTTCTACCTGGCGTCGGGGGTCGCGGCGGCGGCGACCCAGACGATGGCGAGCCCCGGCTCGCCGGTGCCGATGATCGGGGCGAGCGGAGCCGTCTCGGGCGTGCTCGGCGCGTACTTCCTCCTCTTTCCCCACGCGAACGTCCTGACGCTGGTGATCTTCGGCTTCTTCTGGCGCATCGTGAGCATTCCCGCCCTGGTGGTCCTGGGGTTCTGGATGCTGGTGCAGATCCTGAACGGCTTGGGCTCGTTCGGCGCGGGCGGCGGCGTGGCCTGGTTCGCCCATATCGGGGGCGTCTTCGCGGGGATGGGGCTCCTCCTCCTGCTTCGCCCCAAGCGCCCGGCGCGCGCCTGGTAGCGGATCGGAGGGCCCCCCGGCCCCGGGCGGCGACCCTCGAGGCACAACCCCCGGGGGCTTGACGTGCGCTCGCCCTTAACAGGCTTTCATCTTCGCTTCGCTGAGAGGTCGGCCGGGCACGGGTCGGGATCGACCACGTAAACGCACTTTACGTGTCCCTTTGCTACCGCTTGATCCCCCCAGCAAGGGCCTCCCCGGGGTGCGCCGGGGCGGCCGGCTGGTACGTGGGCGCTCCTGCCGGGTTTTGCCGCGTCCGTCCTCTGACGGCTCACCCTCCCAGACCTCTTGCGCCACCGGCGCCACGGGTTCACCGATCTCACCGTTCTCCTCTGCCTCCTCCCCGAGACCATCACCGCTCACCTCGGCGACGGTACCCGTCGGGGGCGTGCGCATGGGCTATGTCACGCCGACCGTGGAGAGCCCGTGGTCGTCGCCTCGCCGGACGCGCCGTGGGAGGTGCGCCTGAACCACCACACGCGCGCCGTGGTTGAGAGCGATGTCGGGGCCGGGCGAGGAGCCCTGTCCCGACAAGCGCAAGGGCGCCGTGATGCGCCGGCGCATCGAGGCCACCGAAGCGAGGTTGTCGACGTGATCGAGGGCGTGCGCGTCCGGCGGGGTGACGAGTGGGTGGCGGCTGTCCCGGATGCGGATCGTGCCCGCGCCCACGTCGTGGCGGAGCCGACCAACGGAGAGCGGGCCCGGGTGCTGGTCGAGGAGTTCCGCGACCGGGTCGCGGCCTGGAGAAAGGAGGCGGCGTGAAGAGGTCTCCCAGGAAACGAGGTCTTGCCGAGGAGGCGCTGGCCCGCAACACGCGTCCCGCCGCGCGGCCCAAGGCGAAGGAGCGGTTGGACGTCACCTTGGTCTCGCGCGGGCTCGCCGCCACGCGGGAAAAGGCGGCCCGGTTGATCATGGCCGGCCACGTGGAGGTGGATGGCCGGCGCGCGGACAAGGCAGGCGTCCTCGTGGACATGGCCGCGCCGGTCGCGGTGGCGGAGCGACAGAAGTTCGTGAGCCGCGGCGGGGAAAAGCTGGCGCCCGTCCTCGACGCGTTCGGCGTGTCGCCGGGCGGGCGGATCTGTCTCGACGTCGGCGCGTCGACGGGCGGGTTCACCCAGTGTCTCCTCGAGCGCGGCGCCGCCCGTGTGTACGCCGTGGACGCCGGTCATGGCCAGCTCGATGCCGGGCTCAGGGCCGACGGGCGCGTGGTCGTGATGGAGAAGACCAATGCGCGCCATCTGCTGGCGGCCGCCTTTTCCGACGCTCCCGACCTCGCCACGGTGGACGTCTCCTTCATCTCGCTGGAGAAGGTGCTGCCCGCGGTCTTCGGCGTGCTGGCGCGCGCGGGCGAGGCGGTGACCCTGGTGAAGCCGCAATTCGAGGTGGGCAAGGGGCTCGTGGGCAAGGGTGGCGTCGTGCGCGATCCCGCCTACCACCGGGCCGTCCTGACCCGGGTCGCCCGCTTCGCCGTGCTCCACGGCTGGCACGTGCGGGGCGTCGCGGCCTCGGCCCTCAAGGGCCCCAAGGGCAACCGCGAGTTTTTCCTCCACCTGAGCAAGACGGGCCGCACGCTCCCGGACCTGGACGGGCTGATCGCCCGCGCGGTGACCCAAGAATCGGAATGCTGAAAGACCCCGCGGCAAGCCCCCCTCCGAGTTCAACGAGGCGGATCGGCATCGTCGCCAAGACCGACCGGGAAGAGGCCCGGACGGTCGTGCCCGAGCTCCTGAAGTGGTGCCTGGCCCGGGGCCTCCAGCCACTCTGCGACAAGGAAACAGCCGCGATCTGCCCCGACGCGACGGTGGCGACGGCGCGCAAGCCCGAGCTGCCCGCCCAGGTGGATCTCCTGCTGGTGCTGGGTGGCGACGGGACGCTGCTCTCCATGGCGCGCCTCGTCGGGGATCTCGGCGTGCCCATCCTGGGGGTCAACCTGGGTGGCCTCGGGTTCCTGACGGCGCTGACGGTGGACGAGCTGTTTCCGGCCCTCGAGGCCTATCTCGACGGCGCTCTCGTGATCGAGGAGCGCATGATGCTGGCGGCGGCGGTAACGCGCGAGGGCGAGCGGCTCTCCGAGTACGTCGCCCTCAACGACGTGGTCATCACCAAGTCGGCCATGAGCCGGATCATCCGGCTCGAGGTCGCGGTGGACCAGCAGCTCGCCACCGGGTACCGGGCCGACGGGCTCATCATCTCCACGCCGACGGGGTCGACGGCCTACTGTCTCTCCGCCGGCGGCCCCATCGTCTTTCCCACCATGGACGCGATGGTGCTGACCCCGATCTGCTCGCACACGCTGACCAACCGCCCCATCGTGCTGCCCGCGCACCAGCGCATCGAGGTGCGGCTGCTCACCGACCAGGATGTGATGCTCACGGCGGACGGCCAGGTAGGATTCGCCCTCAAGCAGTGGGACGCCGTCGAAGTGCGCCGGGCGGCCGCGCGCATCCGGCTCCTCCGCTTCCCCCAGAAGCACTTCTTCTCCGTGCTGCGCACCAAGCTCAAGTGGGGCGAACGGTAACACGGAGATACAGGTTGAGGAGGGGGTGCGAATGGCCTTAGCATGGCCCAGACGCCATGCTGAGGGAGCTCCGCATACGCAACCTGGCGGTGATCGAGGAAATCGCGGTGCCGCTCGCACCGGGCTTCAATGTGCTCACGGGGGAGACCGGCGCCGGCAAGTCCATCCTGGTGGACGCCCTCCTGCTCATCATCGGCGCCCGCGCTCAACCCGAGCTGATCCGCAGCGGTGAAGAGTCGGCGGTGGTCGAGGCGCTGTTCGAAGTGGAGACCTCGGGACCGGTGGCCGCGCTGCTGGACGAGTCCGGGCACCGGCTCGCGGACGGCCAGCTCGTCGTCAAGCGCGAGCTGTCGCGGTCGGGCCGGCACCGCGTCTTCGTCAACGACTCCGCGGCCACGGTGGGATTGCTGGAGCGCCTGGGTGATCTCCTCGTCGGGAAGCGCGGGCGTCCCTCGCGCGGTTGCGCGAGGAGCTGGCGGAGAGCGCGCGCCAGGAAGATCTCTATCGGTTTCAGCTTGGCGAGATCGACGCCGTGCGGCTCCGCGAGGGCGAAGAGGAGGAGGTCCGGGCGGACCGGAGCCGGCTCCAGCACGCCGAGCGAATCCTGCGAGGGCTCCAGGAGGTGATGGCGCTCCTTCACGAGGATGACCACTCGGCGGCCGCCCGGCTCTCGCGGGCCGTCGCGCTCCTGCAGTCCGTCTCGCGATTGGACGCCATGGCCGTGGCTCCGGTGGAAGGCCTCGAGGCCGCCCTCGTTCACGTCGAGGACGTCGTGACGGCAGTGCGCGCGCTCAGAGACCGGGCCGTGGCCGACCCGGACCGGCTGGCCGAGCTCGAGTCGAGGCTCGACGCCATCGCCAAGCTCAAGCGCAAGTACGGCGAGACGGAGGCCGCGATCCTCGGCCACCGGGAGGACATCGCGGCGGCGCTCGCGCGGATCGGATCGCAGGACCTCCTCCTCGCCGAGCGGGAGCGTGACGTGCAGGCGCTGGCCCGGCAGGCGTCGGAGGAGGCGGTCACGCTCTCCGAAGCGAGGGAGCGTGCGGCGCTGCGGCTGGAGCGGCTGATCCAGAAGGAGGTGCGCGGCCTCGGGATGGCGGAGTGCCGCTTCCGGGTCTCGCTCCATCGCGAGCCGGCCGCCGCCGACGACCTCGCCTGCGGCACCGGCGGGTGGCGGCTCGGACGGCGGGGCGCCGAGGCGGTGGAGTTCCTCCTCTCGGCGAATCCCGGAGAGGACCTGCGCCCGCTCGGCAAGGTGATCTCGGGCGGGGAGCTGTCGCGGACGATGCTGGCGGTGAAGAGTATCCTCGCGGCGGCGGACGAGACGCCCACGCTCGTCTTCGACGAGGTGGATGCCGGCATCGGGGGACGGGTCGCCGACGTGGTTGGACAGAGGCTCCGGGAAACCGCGGCCGGCCGGCAGGTGCTCTGCGTCACCCACCTGGCCCCCATCGCGGCCCATGCCACCCACCACCTCGTGGTGGAGAAACGAGTCGCGAAGGGCTCGACGCGCACGTCGGTGATGGCGCTGGAGGAGGCCGGCCGGGTGGAGGAGCTGGCGCGCATGGTGGGCGGCGAGCGCGTGACCGATACCTCGCGCCGGCATGCCCGCGAGCTGCTGCGGTCGGCGCGCGCGTCCAAGTGAGGTTAGCCTGGAGCCGTTCCTGGTGTAAGATGAGTGTCTGATATGTTCGGCTTGATCTTGGGCAAGATCTTCGGGACCAAGCACGAGCGCGACGTCAAGCGCATGCGGCCGGCAGTGGCCGCCATCAACGCGCTCGAGCCGGCCATGCAGGAGCTGTCCGACCCGGCGCTCCGCGGGAAGACGGAGGAGCTCCGGCAGCGGCTCGCCGACGGCGAGGAGCTGGAGGCGCTCCTGCCCGAGGCCTTCGCCGCCTGTCGGGAGGCGGCGCGGCGAACCGTCCAGATGCGGCACTTCGACGTCCAGCTCATGGGCGGCATGGTGCTCCACGAGGGCAAGATCGCCGAGATGGCCACCGGCGAGGGCAAGACCCTGGTGGCGACGCTGGCCGCCTATCTCAATGCGCTGCCGGGGCTCGGGACCCACGTCGTTACCGTGAACGACTATCTCGCCCGGCGCGACGCGCAGTGGATGGGGCCCATCTACCACGCCCTCGGGCTCACCGTCGGCGTGATCCAGCACGAGGTCCAGTACCTCTACGATCCGACCTATGCCTCGCCCGACATCCGGCTGGCGGGGCTCAGGCCCTGCACCCGGCGCGAGGCCTACCACGCGGACATCACCTACGGGACCAACAACGAGTTCGGGTTCGACTACCTGCGCGACAACATGCGCTTCAGCCTGGAGGAGATGGTCCAGCGGGAGCACCACTACGCCATCGTCGACGAGGTCGACTCGATCCTCATCGACGAGGCGCGGACGCCGCTGATCATCTCCGGGCGCGACGAGAGCGCCGAGAACAAGGCCCCGCTCTACGAGCAGGTGGACCGGGTCATTCCCAGGCTCAAGCGGGCCGCCACCATCGTCGAGGGCAAGCTCTCCGAGATCGAGGAGCAGGCCGAGGGCGATTTCATCGTGGACGAGAAGGCCAAGACGGTCTCGCTCACCGAGCAAGGGGTTGCGCACTGCGAGCGTCTGCTCGGCGTCGACAACCTCTCCGACCCCGCCAACATGGAGGTCGCCCACCTCGTCCACCAGGCGCTCAAGGCCCACCACATCTTCAGCAAGGACGTCGACTACGTGGTGAAGGAGATGGAGACGGTGGACGACGCCGGCCGTCCGGTCGTCCAGCCGCAGGTCATCATCGTCGACGAGTTCACGGGGCGCCTCATGCCCGGCCGGCGCTGGTCCGACGGCCTCCACGAGGCCGTCGAGGCGAAGGAGAGGATCAAGATCGCGCGGGAGAACCAAACCCTCGCGACGATCACGCTGCAGAATTACTTCCGGATGTACGACAAGCTCGCCGGCATGACCGGCACCGCCGCCACCGAGGCCGAGGAGTTCGCCAAGATCTACGAGCTGGACGTGACGGTCATCCCCACCAACGTGACGCTGATCCGGCTCAACCATCCCGACGTGGTCTACAAGACCGAGCGGGAGAAGTTCGACGCGGTCACCGCCGAGATCGGCGAGTGCCACAGCAAGGGGCAGCCCGTGCTCGTCGGGACCGTGTCCATCGAGAAGTCCGAGCGGCTCTCCAAGCTGCTCAAGCGACAGGGGATCCCTCACCAGGTGCTCAACGCCAAGTACCACGAGCGCGAGGCCGAGATCGTCGCCCAGGCCGGGCGGGAGGGCTCCGTGACGATCGCCACCAACATGGCGGGGCGCGGCACCGACATCCTGCTCGGGGGCAACCCCGACTTCCTGGCCAAGGCGCTCCTGTCGAAGAAGGGGCTGGACCCGGCCACCGCCCCCGTCGAGGCGCGGCAAGCCGCGCTCGGCGAGGCCAGGAAGGTGACGGAGCCGGAGCACGAGCGGGTGGTGACGCGGGGGGGACTGCACATCATCGGCACCGAGCGCCACGAGTCGCGCCGGATCGACAACCAGCTCCGCGGCCGCTCGGGACGCCAGGGCGATCCGGGTTCCTCGCGCTTCTACCTCTCGCTCGAGGACGACCTCCTCCGGATCTTCGGCTCCGAGCGCATCCAGCGGATCATGGACCGCCTGGGCATGGAAGAGGGCGAGCCCATCGAGCACAAGCTCGTCACACGCGCCATCAGCACGGCGCAGAAGCGCGTGGAGACGCGCAACTTCGAGATCAGGAAGCACCTGCTCGAGTACGACGATGTGATGAACAAGCAGCGGGAGATCGTCTACGGCCTGCGCCGGCAGTGCCTCGAGAACGAGAGCCAGGAGGAGACGGTCCTCGACTGGATGGGGGAGCTGGCCGAGGTCACCGTCGCGCGCTACGCGGCGGCCGACGCCCACCCCGAGGACTGGGACCTCAAGGGACTCAACGAGGCGCTCTACCGCCAGTTCGACTTCCGGCTGCCGGCCGACACCAAGGCCGACGAGCTGCCGTCGCACGAGGCGCTGCTGGAGCTGGTCCGCACCGCCGCGGAGAACAGCTACCACGAGCGGGAGACCGCGCTCGGACCGGAGCTGTTTCACCGCCTGGAGCGCTGGATCATGCTCGGGCTCGAGTGGGACGGGGGCGGGTTCCGCGGGATCAACCAGCTCTGGCGGGAGCACCTCCTGAACATGGACCATCTCAAGGAGGGGATCGGTCTCCGCGGCTACGGGCAGCGCGACCCCCTCGTCGAGTACAAGAAGGAAGGCTTCGAGATGTTCCAGGAGACGATCGATCACCTGAAGGAGGTGGTCGTGGAGCAGCTCTTCAAGGTGCGCGCGAGCCGCGAGGAGCCCGTACCGCAGAGGAGAACCGCGGTGGCCATGGCGCCCCGCTGGCAGGAGGGACGGGGCGGCGAGGAGACGGGGGTGCCGGTGCGGACTCCGAGCCGGGGCGAGCCTCGCGTCGCCGGCGGCCCGAAGGTGGGTCGAAACGACCCGTGTCCCTGCGGATCCGGCAAGAAGTACAAGAAGTGCTGTCTCCTGAAGAGCGCGTGAGGTCAGTCCCCTCAGGCGACCGTGGGGGAGAACCTCGTGCGAAGTGATGGACGCTGTCGAGCGCCGGCTCCGCCGGCGCAACCCTGTTCCTTGGGGGAGGCCTCGGAGGGGGCCGTCGAGGCCCCCTCCGATCGCAAGTACAAGAAGTGCTGTCTCCTGAAGAGCGCGTGACGAACATCGGGGGTCGGACTTTGACTTCTTAACAACCGCGGCCGGCCCGCCGGCGACGCTCTGTTAAGAAGGCAAAGCCTGACCCCGAGGGTGCACTGCCAACATTTAGTGCCTGATTGACCGCCCAGCCCCAGCCCTGGGGTTATTTTCTTGGCTCTGAGCCGCCACCTGTGGTATCCAATGGCCAGCGGCGGCCAGACCGCCGCGACGATGCGACTGCAAAGCATTCTCGTTCACGGGTTCAAGTCGTTCGCCGACAAGACCGAGGTGCAGGTCTTCCCGGGCGTCACCTGCATCGTGGGTCCCAACGGCTGCGGCAAGTCCAACGTCGCCGACGCCGTGCGCTGGGCGCTCGGAGAGCAGAGCCCCAAGGTGCTCCGGGGCCACAAGATGGAGGACGTGATCTTCCACGGCACGGCCTCCCGCAAGTCGCTCGGCATGGCGGAGGTGGGCCTCGTCTTCCAGAACGACGGCGGGCTCGCCGTGCCGTGGAGCGAGGTCGGCGTCGCCCGCCGCCTCTACCGCACGGGTGAGAGCGAGTATCTCCTCAACGGCAATGCGTGCCGGCTGCGCGACATCCAGGACCTGTTCGCCGGCACCGGCGTCAATCCCAAGGCCTACGCCCTGATGGACCAGGAGCGCCTGAACCACGTGCTGACGGCCAAGCCCTGGGAGCGCCGGATCTTCATCGAGGAGGCCGCCGGCATCGCCCGCTACAAGCAGCAACGGGCGGAAACGCAGGGCAAGCTCGAGGCGACCCGGCTGAACCTCCAGCGGGTGCGAGACGTGATGGAGGAGGTGCGCCGACAGCTCGGCTCCATCGAGCGCCAGGCGCGGAAGGCGCGCCAGTACAAGACGCTCCACCAGGAGAGGCAGTCGCTGGACCTGGCGCTCCTCGCCGCCGACTTCGAGGCGCGGGCGGCCGAGCACCAGCGACTCACCCAGGAGATGGCGCGGCTCCGCCGGGAGGAGGAGGAGACGCGCGCGCTCATCGGCTCTCTCACCGCTCGGCAAGCGGTTCACACGGCGGCGATCCAGGACACGGAGTTCCGCCTGGCGGACCTCCGGCAGGCCGTGCAGAAGATCCAGACCGAGGCCGAGCGGCTGCTCGAGCGGCGCGAGCAGATGGGGCTGCAGATCGCTGACCTGGACGAGGAGACGGCGCGTCTCGGGACCGAGATCCGCGCCCTCGGCGAGCGGCGGGTGGGGCTGGAAGCAGAGCGCCAGGACAAGCTGCGGGCGCTCGACGAGGCGCGGGAGCGTCAAGCCGCGCAGGGCGCGCGCCTGCTCGACCTCGAGGGGCGGCTCGAGGCCTGCCGCGTGGCGCTGGCGGAGCGTCGGGACCGGTTCGAGGCGCTGCGGCTGGAGCAGATGCGCGTGGCGGGCGCGCGGGCGGAGCTCACGCGCTCGAGCGGCGAGCTCCGCGAGCGCGGGTTCCAGCTCGATCGCCGGGCGGAGCGACTCGGCGGGGAGTTGGCGGCGGCCCGGCGCGAGGCGGAGGAGCTGACCAGGAATCGCGCGCGACTCCTGGCCGCGCATCAGCGCGCCGGCGTGCAGCTCTCCTTCCTCGCCGCCGGGCTCGCCGAGCTCGATGCGGAGCGCGCCCGCCACGAGGAGCTGCGCGGGCGGCAGGGGGAAACGCTGGCCGAGCTTCGGGTGGCGCTGGCCGCGCGGGAATCGGCACGGGACGCCCTGGCGCGGCTCGAGCGCGAGCGCGAAGGGTATGGGGCGGGCGTCCGCGCCATCTTCTCCGAGCGGGGCGGCGCCGAGCTGGCCGGCGTGGTGGGCACGGTGGCGGACCTGCTCGAGGTGCCGCCGGAGCTCGAGACGGCGGTCGAGGCGGTGCTCGGCGACCGGCTCCAGTGGGTGGTGGTGGAGCGGTTCGAGCAAGCGCGTGCCGCGTTGAGCTACCTCGGACGGGAAGGCGCGGGCGCGGCCACCCTGCTCCCGCTCGAGACCTTGCCCCCGCCTGCCGACCTGCCCGAGGACTCGCCCGACATCAGCTGGGCGGCCCGCCTCATCGGAGGCTCGCGTCCGGAGCTGGTGGGCTATCTGCTCGGCCGGGTGGGCATGGTCTCGCATCTGGATCAGGCCGAGAGCCTGTGGCGCCGTAACGGCGTCTCGGCGACGTACGTCACGCGGTCGGGCGAGGTCCTCGGCCCGACCGGGCGACTCAGCGGCGGGCGGCGTGACAGCGAGCGGCAGGGCAATGACCAGTCGATCCTCGGGCGAAAGCGCGCCATCCGTCAGCTCGAAGAAGAGCTGGTCGGCCTGCGCCAGGACGTCGAGGGCGCCGTCGAGCGGCTCGCCGCGCTGGACGCGGAGATTGCCCGGCTGGGTGATCGCCGGGACAGCCTGAGGTCGAGCTACCAGGCTCAGGAGACCGCCCGGCTCACCGGTCAGAAGGACGTCGAGTCCGTGGAGCGGGAGGAGCAGCGCGTGAAGCGCCACCTGGAGACCCTCTTCGTCGAGTCGGCGGAGGTGGAGGCCGAGCGGGCCGAGACCCACCAGCGGCTCGAGGAGCTGGAGGGCTCGCTCGGCGCCGCGCGGGAGACCGAGGAGAGGCTCGATCGCGAGATGACGGAGCTCGGTGCCGAGCTCGCCGGCAGCCGGGAGGCCGAGGCCACGCTGGTCGGTGAAGTGACGGCGTGCCGCGTGGAGCTGGCGGGGGTGTCGGAGCGGGTGGACGCGCTCGGACGCGACATCGACCGGCTCGGCGAGCTCGGGCGGGACTTCGGCGTGCAGCTCGATCAGGCGGGGCTGCGCCGCACCGAGGTGTCCGAGCGCCGCGGGGAGCTTTTCCGGGAGCGGGAGCGGACCGACACCCAGGCGCGCGAGGCGGGGGCGGAGCGCGACCGCCGCGAGGCGGAGCTGGCGGTCGTCGCGGAGCAGCACCGCGATCGCGTGAGCCAGCGCGAGGCGGTCGAGGGCGAGGTCCGCGGGGCGCAGCAGAAGCTGACCGATCTCGTCCACGAGCTGCACGAGCTCGAGCTTCGCGAGACCGAGGGGCGGGTGAGGCGAGAGGAGCTGTTCCAGGAGGCGCGCCGGCGGCACGGGGTGGAAAATCCGGAGGCGCTGTCGGCCGCCCACGACCCCGGCCGGGACCTGGCGGGGGTCAGGGCCCGTCACGAGGAGCTGACCGCGAAGATCGAGGCCATGGGCCCCGTGAACCTCGTGGCCGACGAGGAGTACCGCGAGCTGGAGGAGCGCCTGGACTTCCTTCGTGCCCAGCACGACGACGTGGTGGCCTCCATCAAGGATCTGGAGAAGGCTCTGAGAGGGATGACGCGCACGGCTCAGGAGCGGTTCCAGGAGGCGTTCGACGAGATCAACCGCCACTTCGGTGACATCTTCTCCCGCCTCTTCGAAGGCGGCCGGGCCGAGCTGCGCATGGTGCCGCCGGAAGAAGGCGAGGACGATCCGCTGGAGCTGGGCGTCGAGCTGATGGCCCAGCCCCGGGGCAAGCGGCTGCAGGCGGTGACCCTCATGTCCGGCGGCGAGAAGGCGCTGACGGGGCTCGCGCTGCTCTTCGCCATCTTCTACCACAGGCCGAGCCCCTTCTGCGTGCTCGACGAGGTCGATGCGCCGCTGGACGACGCCAACATCCACCGGTTCCTCCGCGTGCTGCGCGAGCTCACCTCCCAGACCCAGTTCATCGTCATCACCCACAATCGGAAGACCATGGACGCCGCCGATGTGCTCTACGGAGTGACCATGGAAGAGCCCGGCTTGAGCCGCCTCGTCTCCGTCCGGCTGACCGAAGCGTAAGAACCCGAGGCACTGCCCCCGTCTCCCCCGTCTCGGTACTGGGCCAAGTTGCGAGCCAGACGAGGCACGAGGGAGCCAGCTTTGCCCAGCGTACTCTCTGTACGTTGAGCGTCGCTGGCGACCGAGTAACGTGGCCGTTGCCTACCGCAGCCGAAGGCGAGGCGAGCGGTGAAATGGCTCGCAAGATATGGCGAAGCAAATTGGCCCAGTACCCCCGTCTCGCGCGGGGTGCGTTCCGGAATGATTCGGGTTAGACTCGGGCCTGTATGGCCGAGCACGACGTCTCCGTGTCCCTGGGCGGCTATCTGCGGGCCTTGCGAGAGGCCGGGCAGGGTTCGCTCGAGGAGATGGCCCGCGCGACCCGGGTGAGCCTGCGCCACCTCGAGGCGCTCGAGTCCGGCCGCCTCTCGGAGCTTCCGGCCCCGGTCTTCGTCAAGGGCTTCATCCGGGCCTACTGCCACTTCCTGGGTGAATCCCCCGACGAGGCGCTCGGCCGCTACCGCGACGTGCTGGGAGAGCGGCCGGCTCCCGAGGCGAGGCCACCGGCGGAGCGCCCAGCGCCCGCCTGGAGCGGGAGCCCGATCTTCATCAGCCTCGTCCTGCTCGTGCTCTTCGGCTTCGGCCTGCTGGCCATCAACCTGGGCTTCAGGCGTGGATCGAAGCCTACCATGCCCGATCTCGTCCCGGGAGCCAGGGTCGAGGCGCCCTCGCCGGCCGCCACTCCCGGCCCTAGCCCCGCTCCTCCCATCGCCGCGGCCGACGCGACGGCCGGGAGCCCGACCGCTCAGCGCCTCCTCGTGAAGGCCCTCGAGGCCACGTGGATCCGCATCCAGCCTGACGACCGCGGCGCCGTGGAGGAGCTGCTGCCGCCGGGAGCCACTCGCGAGTGGACGGCGGAGAAGCGCTTCCTGCTGACCGTGGGGAATGCCGGGGGGATCGAGATCGAGCTCAACGGGCAACCGATGCCGCCCCTCGGCGCCCGGGGCGCGGTGATCCGTCAGCTCGAGCTGCCTCGAGCAGCGGCCGCAGGCTCGTGAGCCTCTTCGGCTCTCTCGCGGAGCGGGTCCGGGAAGGACTCCGCCGGACCCGCCAGTTCATGGACGATGGGCTCGATGCCCTGCTCTCCGTGGGCCGTCCCGTCGACGATGCGCTGCTCGACGAACTGGAGGAGGTGCTGATCGCCTCCGACCTCGGCGCCGCGGCCGCCGCGGAGTTCGTCAAGGGGGTGCGGGAGGAGGTCAAGCGTG
>WNFZ01002193.1_pt1 | contig 18670 bp, 13 predicted proteins | sample 5400081 | NCBI WGS metagenome assembly WNFZ01 (sample SAMN13153365, study PRJNA577476) | soil metagenome | isolation source: 80 cm soil or saprolite under grassland replicate 1 | place: USA:California | collected 2016-06-15
GCCATCAACCCCGACACCGGCGAGCTCCTGGCCGCAGCCGGCTAAATCACCGTCACCGTCACCCACAGCCCGGCGGCGCTGGCGCGCCGCCGGGCGCTGCCACCTGCCCGGCTGAGGTCTTATTTTCGGACCAGGGTCATGAATGAGACCAAACTGAGACCATGGTCGTGGAGCTACAGGCGACCGGTTCGTGTCCAAGGGGGGACTTGAACCGCTCGCCTATAGCACCGCTGCGGGCACAGATCCCTGGCTGAGCGTCTGACCAGCGGTCCCCGCCGGGCGGCGATGCCGCGGTCGCGGAGCAGGCGCCGGTATTGGTCGTGATCGTAGCCGCGGTCGGTGAACAGATTCCTGGGCCGTCGCGCTGGCCGGCCACGGCGGCGGCCATCTTCGCACCCCGGCGTCGCCGCTGACCCGTCATCAACTGGACGACGGTACATCGGGAGAGGTGGATCCCAGCTGCGCCATGACCTGCTCCCTATAGGCTCCAGGCAGCGCCATCAGCTCGTCGTGCGTTCCCCGCTGCACAATCCTTCCTTCTTCCATCACCAGGATGAGGTCGGCATCGGCGATCGTGCTCAGCTGGTGGGCGATCACAATCCTCGTGCAGCCGAGCGTGCTGAGGTTGTGCCGCACCATATGTTCGGTGACGGAGTCGAGATCGCTCGTAGCCTCGTCGAGCAGCAGGATGGTGGGGCGATGGGCCAGGGCTCGGGCGATGGCGAGCCGCTGCTGCTGACCTCCGGAAAGCGACGCACCTCCATCCACGAGCGGCGTCTCGTAACCCATCGGCATGGCGACGATCTCGTCGTGGATGCAGGCCAGCTTGGCCGCGTCGACCACCATCTCGTGAGGCATGGCGGGGTCGCTGAGAGCGATGTTCTGCCGGATGGTCGCTCCGAACAGGTAGGGTCTCTGCGTGACGATGCCGATCTGCCTGCGCAGCGACTTGAGCTCGAGCTCGGCCAGGTCACTCCCGTCGAACAGGATCCGGCCGGACGTGGGGGGATAGATGCCGAGGAGGAGGCGCGCGAGGGTCGACTTCCCGGAACCGGTGCGTCCGACGATGCCCAACTGCCGGCCAGGCTGGACCTCGAGCGAGACATCCTTCACCACCGCGGGCGCCAGCGGCCCATAGGCGAACGAGACGCCCTCGGCCCTTACTCGCCCGGAGAGGCGGTGAGCGGTTGTTACCTTCTGCCCCTCCTGCTCCCGGGGCGCGTCGAGCACGTCGCTGATGCGCTCCATGTAACTGCGCAGTAGTTGAAGCTGAAAGCTAGTCTGGATCAGGGTGGCGAGCGGCTCCAGAAAGCCGACCGCCAGGGCAGCGGCAGCGAGCATGGTCCCGAGCGAGATGGCGCCATTCATAACCTGGAACCCGCCGTAGACCAAGATGGCCAGCGGCGAGCCCAACTGGAGCGTGCCCGTGAGGGTATCCACGGACGCTTCCAGCCGTCCCCGACGCAGCGCCACGTTGACCTGGTCGAAGAACAACCGCTCCCAATGCTCGGCCGCTCGCCGCTCGGCACCCGCCGCTTTGAGGGTCTCGATGCCGGCCAGCAGCTCAAAGGTGTAGCTTTGCGACTTGGCTTGGACCTGCAGGCTCTCCGACATCAGGTGTTGGTTCCGCCGCCGCGCGAGCAGGAGAACCGTCACTTGCAGCAGGCCCAAAATCAGCACGAGCGCCGCCAGCGGAGGGCTCAGCACGAATAGCAGAACCAGGTAGAGGCTCCCCAGGCTGCCATCAATCAGGGCCGAGATGGCGCCGGTGGTCAGGAACTCGCGCACGACGGTGTTGCTTTGGAGGCGCATCATCAGGTCGCCGGCGGACCGCCCGAGGAAGAATGCATACGGGAGGTCCACCAAGTGCTCGACGAAAGTCGTCGTCAGGCGTACGTCGAGGTGCGTGCGCAGTTGCAGCAGCAGGTGGCTCCGCAGCAGCGTCGCGAGGAAGAAGTAGCCGACGACCGCACCCATGGTGACCCCGGTCACCAGCAGCAGGTGCCAGTCGTTGCGCGGGACGATCTGGTCCACCAGCAGCCCAGTCAGCAGTGGAAGCGCAAGTGCCAGCAGCCGCAGGAGCACCGATCCCACGAGCACCCTGGTGAGCCTCCGGGCCTGGCCGAGCAGCGGCCGGAGATACCGCCAGGTGCCCTCGGTGTTCAGCTTGGAAGTCTGGAAGTCCTCACCCGGCTCGAACGTGATGGCGACACCGGTGTAGGAGCGGCGAAAGACCTCCATGGACAGTCGCCGGCGTCCCAGAGCCGGATCCATGACCTGCACGCCGTTTCTCCGCAGGCGCTCGAAGACCACGAAGTGCTGGAATTCCCAGTGGAGAATCGTCGCGGGAGGCAGGTGCTCGAGGTCATCGAGATCCGCGGCCACGCCCCTTGCGCTCAGGCCATACCGCTGCGCCGCCTGGGTCACGGCCAACGCGTCGACGCCGTCGCGGTTGGTGCCGGTCATCTGGCGCAGCTCGTCGAGCGGCACACGCTTGCCGTGGTAGGCAAGCACCATGGCCAGACAGGCAGCGCCGCAGTCGGCCAACGCCATCTGCCTGACCCAGGGCACTCGCCGGCGCACTAGGAATCCCCACCTCCCCCCAGCATCTGAAGGAAGAGATTGAGGATCCTCTGCGAGCCGAGTACGACGACGGCCCGACCCTCGTGCCGCGGCGACGACGGCAGCGACGCCACGTCGGCGTGCGGCGCGAGAACCCCCGTGACCAGCACGGCCGGCTGGGAAGACGAAGCGAAGCCGGCCCGGCGGACGCCAGCCTGATCGGCAGCCTCGGCCCTGAGCACCCGGGCGGCAAGTGGCCGCCCCGCCGGGCCGTCCACTTGGAGGCGAACGAGCTGGCCGCGCCGGAGATCCGGGGAGGCGGCATCCGGGACGAGGGCCACGAAGGTTCGTTCCCGCACGTTGATCAGGGCCGGCCCCGAGGTGGTCTGGGAGGTGCGAGCCATAGCGGAGACGACCGCACCTGCCACCAGCAACGCCAGCACGATCCAGTACAGCCACCCGGTCCACCGAGGGTCGATCCGCAGAACGCCGCCTTGTCGCGAGTGGCCGACGTGGAACTCGAGCGCCTCTTGGCGAAACAGGGATGGTCGTTCGGTCATGGCAAGACGGATTGGCGCCCAGCCTGTGCACTGTAGGCGCGGTCGAGTAGTTCGTAGAGCACGAGCTCCTGGGCCCGCTGGGCGGAGCGCAGCAAGCGATTGACGTGCATGTGCGCGTAGCTCATCACGATGTCGGTCAGCGCCGCCGACAGACGCCCGGCCTGGCCGAGCCGGCGCAGTTCCGCCGCCACGGGAGCGAGCTGGAGCGATCGCCGGCGCAGTGCCTCCAGTGCCGGGGCAAGGGGCACCGGCGGAGCCTGTCCGGGATCCAGCAACGCCTCCAGGCGGGCCCGCTCCGCCCGGTACCGCTCGCTCACCCGGCCCCTGAAGTTCCCGTCGATACCGAACTCCCGGCCGAAGCCCTCCCGCGCCCGTCGCGCCACGGACCGCTTCTCCTGGAGCGTGAGCCCGAGATCGTCGAAGAGCAGGTCCATGCCGCGCATGGCTAGACGCCAGCGCAGGTCGAGCCCGGCATCGCCCCACAGCAACCCCATGATGGTGAGCACGGCCTCACTGTCGGCGGCGAACACCTGCTCGGCCAGCTCGACCCCTTGGTCGCCGCCGTAGCGCTCGACCTCCCGCTCGTAGGTGTCCAGCTGCATGCGCCACAGCTGCCCCGCCTCCAGGAGCGGGGCCGCGGCTGCTTCCAGGCTCGGCAGCACCTCGGCGTAGAGCCGCCTGGGTTCGCCGTGAAGACGGAGCCGCAGGTGCCAGTCGGGATCGTCATAGCGGATGAAGAACCAGGCGTCGGCGGCACCGGAGGCGAGGGAGGACCGTACCAGTGGGCCAACAACGTGGTTGAGCACCTGGTCGGCCGTTCCCGCGCCCGTGTAGAGCTTCGCGTAGAGCCACTCCGAGCCCGGTGGGAACCGGCGACGGACCAGGCTTCTGGTCGCTTGCGGGGCCGCGCTGCCGGGCTCGGGCCGCGGCGGGGCCACCTGGACGAACGGAACGACCAGCTCGTGCACGAAACGGCCTTCTGGGCCGGTGACGCACAGTGCATCGGGGTCGGGGAACATCTCGACCAGTACCGCTTGGCGCCGCCCCCGGAGCTGGTGAGCGAGCGCCGCGACGCTCAGCACGTTGTCGAGGTCGATGACGAGCTCGTGGTCACGGTCGGCGAGGCCCACATAGCGTGGCAGCCGCCGCTCGGCGCGCCACGCCTGCACCGCGGCGAACTGGCCGGCACCCCTTGCCTGGCCGAGCGCCCGCAGTTCGGCCTCCGTGGCGTTCCAGCGGGCGCGGCACAGCACCAACCTTCCGCTGACGACCCGAGGCAGGAAGGGGGCATCCTGGACCGGACCCCAATCCCACGCGAGCGCCGATACCACGTCCTGGCGCTGAAGCGCGCACAGGAAGCGGTACACGCCCAGGTTCCGCCAGTCATGGTTGTGGGCGGTGGTGAGTCTCGGCACGACCTCGCGCTCCAGGCGGCGGGAGCGCAGCACGATGCGGCCATCGCGCACCGACACCAGCAGGTCGGTGACGGGAATCTGGCGGTCGGCCGGCGCGCCCGAGCGGCCAAGGTAGGGAATCTCGTAATCGCGCAGCACGGGACGGCACAGGATGTTGCCAATCCGGCCGTCGGGAAGATGCACGATCTCAGCGAACAACCGCTCGGGGCGGCGCGCCTCCTCCGCCTGAAGGTAGGCGCGGACGAACTTGTGCAGGGTCTGGTCGGCGTGGCAGAAGCGGCCAAACAGAAGGGCGCCGGGGGGGCCGCCCAGATACTGCAGGAGTACGCGGAAGGCACCTTGCGCGATGGCGCGGTCGGACTCGGCCGCCACCATTGCCGTCACGTAGAAGGCATCGGGGAGTGGACGATGCTGCTGCGAGGCCAGCGCCTCGAGGTCGGATGCCTCAAGCACGATCTCGCTGGCCCCTTCGGCCAGTGCTTGCGCTAGCTTCCGCAGGAGCAACCCATCGCGGGCGGTCCATCGCCGCGCCATTTGATCACCGCCGCGGAACGGGAGCCCGGCCAGCAGCGGTGAAGCCTCGGCCAGCGGCGAATTTGACCGCTCGAAGCCGATACCGGTCTCCTCGTCCAGCGCTTCGACCAGGGGGACCTCTCGGGTCTCGTAGCGCCGGGAGAATTCCTCTCGAAACCGCGACAGCCCGTCAGGCCCGGAAGGGGGGGCCAGCTGATGAAGGATCCTGATGCCTCGCGTGATCTCGGAGATGACCCGGCTGCCGAGTGTGGCCTCCTGGGCGGGTTTGACCAGGTCGACCTGCACCAGACGGGACAGGTCGGGCGGAGCGGGGAGCTCCCCAAGGACCGAGGCGGCGGCTCGATAGCGGTCGGGCGAGGCCCCCAGCCCCTCGGCGTCGATCGCCTCCAGGGCGGCCCGCGCCTCGTCGACCCGCTCGCCCATCTGCGCCGTCTCCGCGTGACTGCTCAAGTTTGCGACCAGGCCGTGCACCGGCTCGTCTCCGGTGACGAGCGGGCGGGCGTCGGTCACGAGGAGCTGATTGTCGACCAGCTCCGCTACGTACTCCTCAGCCTCGGTGTGGCTGATCTCGTCGTCCACCAAGACCTCGGCTACGGCCTCCAGAGCCGCTCCTCCTCGGGCGCGCTCGAGCGCTGCGGTGAGATACGGGCTCTTGTCGACGGCGACGAGGTGGTAGGAGCGGCCGTTGTCGCCCAGCCGGGCTTCGGCCAGACGCAAGCGACCAGCTGCCTCGTAGAGGCTGGAGTTCGGCTCATAAACGAAGATCTTGCGGAGCTGAGGGTCGCGCTCGACGGCCTCGGCCAGCGCCCACAGGTAATCCATGTCGAGCCGACTGTGACGTTGGTACCGCTCCCGGGCCTGCAGGTGCAGCCTGGTCTGCGCGCCGATGGTGCCAGTGGTGCATCCCGCGAACAGACCAAAGGGGGTGGCTCGGGCCGCCGCTCGGCTGAAGTACGACACCACGGCGGGCTCGAGCTTGCGGCCTTGTCTGCTGTCCGGTTCCTTCTGCCAGACCTCGAGGGCCTCGTCCAAGCTCGGTGAGGCGACGAAGACCGCTTCTCGTACCTCGGGACGGGTGACCGCCGCCAGGAGCCGGGCCCGGAGCCTTGCCCGATCCCGCTCGATGGCCGCCTCCAGGCCCTGGGGGTCACCGAGCGAGCCGACGGCCTCCAGTCCGTCACTCCAGGCAGCCATCTCCTCGAACGGCAACAATGGCGTCCGCAGGACGAAGAACCCCGACGGGGTGAATTGCTGGCCGGCCCTGTCGCGCTCAGTCATCTGGCGTGCCGGGATCAGGCCTCGGGGCCGAAACCAGGAACATCCGGTCCCAGGTGGGCTCGACGGATGTGGCCGCAGCCAGCAGGACCAGGGCGACCCCGGCGGCTCCGTCGACCAGGTCGATGCCGGCCCACGGTTCCTGCTGGGCCGGGTCCTTGCTTCCCTGCACCCATGAGCCTCCGTTGTCTCTGGCCAGATGGTAGAAGTCGAGCGTGCGCTCGAGCCAGTACAGGGCGGCACGGCCGAGCTTCGGTTCCCCGGTGGCCTGGTACATGCGGTTGTAGATGTGGGCCAGCCCGGCCGCTCCGTGGCAGAAGCAGGCGTCGACGACTCCTGTCTGCGACGCCGGCCGTTCAGTCGCCCGGCAGGCCAGCGCCACCGCCGCTTGCTCCCAGCCGGCATCACCCACGCCTCGAGCCGCCATCAAGAGGGCGGCCGCAATCCCCGGATCCCCGTAGCACCAAGCACAGCGGGCTGGCGAGGGCTGGAAGCCCGGCGCCACCCAGATGGGGAAGGTCAGGCCCGCTTCGGTCGGCACCGAATGCGCCAAGAGCCACCTCACTGCCCCCTCGAGGAGCGGGCGCGCCGTCGCCTGCCCGACCCCGGCGCCGCAGATGCCGCCAAGAAGGGCGATGGGCCCGGCCACGCCGTGGGCGACGCCCAGATCTGCGCGCCCTGACGGGTACTGCTTTCGGGCTTCTTGGTCCAGTATCTCCGCGGGTGGCGTCCACCAGTAGAGCCCATGCTCATCGTGCTGGGCGCGCTCGTGCAGTCGCTCGACGACCCGGCTGAGGCATCCGATCGCCAACGGGCGCGGGTACCGTTGCAGGGAGTACACGCCGAGACCAGTAAGGCCCACGACAAGGTCGTAGGGCGCCGGCCGCGGGTCAGCCCGCGACAGGAGCCGCAGGAGAGCGTCGTCGACTGCCTCGCTGCGGTCCGCTGCGTCCGGGTCCAGGAGGTGGTCCACCAACTCGGCCGCCCACGCTACTCCGGTGAATCCCCCCCAGAGGGAAGCGTTCATCTCCTGCGCCGACACCGCCTCGATGGCCTGGTCGAGACACTGCCATGCGAGGACGTCAGCCTGCGGCGTACGGCGGGTCCGGGCTAGCCAGGTGTAAAGGAGAGCCAGACCGGCCTGTCCCCCGGCGAGCGGAGGGTTCCGCTCGCCGGGTAGCGAAGTAATGGACGCAATGGACTCCGCGATGGCGTCGACTGCCTGCAGAGCCTGCTGGGCCGTCGTTCCCGACAAGATGGGTCGCCAGCAGCCCTCGGCGGCCGCATCATCCAGCTTCGTCATACGGCCGGCCCCACTCCGCTCACCATGCAAGCCGACACCGCGTTCAGGATTGCCTTGCACTACGTCGCTCACTCCTGCTCCTCGCGCGCCGCGCCGCGGTGTCTTCCTGCGGCGGCAACCGTGTCGTCGTCCGGCTCGGAATGTGGATCAGGCAGCCCACGTACACGTGTGCTGCCTGATCACTTCAGTTTGAAACTGCCCTACCGGTGGTCACGGGTGGCAGACGGCACCGGCGGTGTTGCAGTCACAAGAAGCCTCCTTGGTGTTGGGACACTTGGGACTGTTGCCGCCACTTGCGTCGCCACCGACGACCAGGGACAGTTCCTTCTCGTCGAGCGTCCGCAGGGTCTCCTTGGACAGGGTCAGCTTTTTCTTCATGGAGTCTCTCCCTCTGGGCATCTGGAGTAAGCGTCGCGCGCGATCCGCTTCGGGCACCCCGCACGGCGATCCCACCGTCATGCATGCCGGAGGTACACTCTGGTTACCTCCCGTGCGGACGGATATGGGCATTGTGAAGCGGGTGCTTCGTGAGACCATAGATGTGCGCACGGGAGGGCCTCGCTGCCGCGGCCGCCCGGGTTTTCTCTGTATGCGGCCGCTTGCGTATTGGATCGTCAACAGGCGCACAACGCCTAAACCCCCGGAGTTTAAACCCCCGTGGAGCTGTCCCGGCTCTTACACCATCTGCTGGCGTTAAGCTAGGCTAGCTCGCCGGTTCTTTCTCGAAGGTACGATGCTAACAGTGCGTAGCCTAGCCGTCTAGACCCTATGCTGCGAAAACCCCGTGCAGTAGCGGCTATCTAACAGTCAGTGACGAAGCAACCGTTTGCACTGCTACAAGTTTATAGATTACGTTGCCATCCATGCCCCTGAAAATAAGTTGAACTTAAAACTACCGGGCTAGCAGCGTGAAGAAGCCGCCGGATTGACGCGAAATATCAAATGGCCTCGAGGTTTCTCTCGTCCTCCTGATAAATGCCAGAATTTTGCTGGGAAATGACCCCAGGGTGGGCGCTTGCGCCCATCACGCGGCGATTCGAGCCGCCGCGTGGCTCGGAGGATTATCATCCCGGGCGTGCCGCCTCAGCGTTCCCTGAGCGGCCCGCCCTGATCATCCGGGCGGGGGCTGGCGACGGACGTCACTGCCGGTTGCAGCCGCTCGGCTCCGGGGTTCCGCTCTCCATTCTTACGCGGTGGCCGCGATTTCTGTGACCGTGAGCCAGCCAGAAGATTCGACCCATACTGTTCCCGGGCCTCGGGGTTGGTCTCCACCTGGCGGCGAACCCTCCGCCGCCATGCGGTACCGATTCGTCACTGCGCGTGCAGTGTTGAGCCGGGCTGCTAAACGGTCAGTTCGATGCTCCAGCATTTGCATGTCGCTGCGTGACAGGCTCACGGCGAGTCAGCCCGCGTTCCGGAACCCAGCAAGCCGGGTTCTAACGGAGTTGAACTCCCATGTTTCTGACCTGCGGTTTTGCCGGAGGCGCAGATGAAACCATAGCATACTGGCTGGTCAGACCATGATCATCTGTGTCCGTGAGCCGCCCCGAGTTCGTTGGAGGCTACGATGCTTGCGCTTCCGGAATCATTGTAGTGCGGCTTTGGCTTATTAGCCACGTGTTCTCATATTCTGATGGCGGGACATTCCTGGTGGCGGAGTGGAGTCTGTCGTTGTTGTACCAGGACACCCATTCCGCTGTTGCGACGGTCACGTGCCCGGCGTCTTGCCACGGGCCCTCGCCGTTGATGAGTTCTTTCTTGCACAGAGAATTCACCGCCTCCGCGGCGGCATTATCATAGGAATCGCCCTGGCTGCCGACCGAGCGGACTGCGCCGATGTCTTCCAGTTCCTGCGGCGCCTGGTCGCCCAGCGGGGCGCCAGCGCCCGCGCCGTGGAGGCCTACCGCGACGCGTTCGAGCTGCGCTCGGCTTCGCCGAGCAGCGCACCGGCAAGCCGCCCTCGGCGCTGTGCCTGGCCGGCCTCGACGCCCCGCTGATACTGGGACTTCCCCGACCACCTCGAGACCGGGCGCGGCAACAGCATCCGGACCCGCGACGCCCGGCTCGCGGCGATCCACTCGTTCATGCGCTACGCCGCACTCCGCGACCCGGCCTCACTGCCGGTCACCGCCCGGGTTCTTGCCATCTCGGCCAAGCGCTTCGACCGGCCGGTACTCGGCTACCTGTCCCGTGAGCAGGTCGCCGCGATCCTGGCCGCCCCCGGCCGCCGCACCTGGAGCGGGCGGCGCGATGCGGTGCTGCTTGCCACCGCCTGCAACACCGGGGCCCGCGTCTCCGAGCTTGCTGGCCTGCGGGTCCGGGACGTGCTGCTTGACCGGCAAGCCGCCGTGCACCTGCACGGCAAGGGCCGCAAGCAGCGCGTCATCCCGTTATGGAAGAACACCGCAGCCGAGCTGCGCGGCTGGCTGAACCAGCTCAGCCCGGCGCCCGAAGCGCCAGTGTTCCCCAACCGGGCCGGCGCGCCGCTGACCCGCTCGGGCATACGCGACCGGCTCGACCGGGCCGTCGCCGCCGCCGAACAGCACTGCCCGTCACTGCGCGGCCAGCACGTCACCCCGCACACACTGCGGCACTCCACGGCCATGCACCAGTTTGCAATCGGCACGGACCTGGCGGTCACAGCCCCGTGGCCCGGACACGAAAGCCCGGCAACAACCCATCAGCACCTCGAAGCCGACCTCGCCGACCAGGAAGCAGTACTACGACACCTGACCGACCCAAGCCCGCAGCCAGCGCGATACCAGCCAGGCGACCGCCGCCTGGCATTCCTGGAAGACCCCTGATTATGTGCAGCCACCCGACCGCGAATATGGCTACCACCAGATCCGCATGGCTGGTTCCTCCAGCTCGCTAACTGGCCTCGTGACCGGCGGTTCACCGCGACGGCCGCCCGGAGCCTAGAAACGGCTGAAGCCAGGCAGCAGGGCGGTGCCGACCCGCTTCGGTACCTGCCATATCAGTTCGCTGGAAGCCACTCGTCGCTCGTCGCCAGATGGGCGATGACTTGCCTGGTGTCGGTGTATGCCGACAAGCTCGCGCAGCTGAGGGACGACGCCGGCAGGCGGCGCCCGGGGAGCCGGCCGGTCCGGCAGGGACGCGATCTTGACGACTACCTCATCCGTGATGGCCTCGACGCCTCAACCGTAGTGTCAGACTTGGGCGCCTTCACGAAGGATCTTGCAGATTTCCGAACCGGCGTCCCTGAATACACCGAGTACCTAGACCCCTTTCCCGCGGCTGCCCAGGCAAGGAACCCGCCCCGCGAGCTGGTTCCCTGGTTGCGAGAACTGCTGCGAGACCTGGTGGAACGGCTCGCGCGGGACACAGCTGCGACCACCAGTAACGTCAGAGCGTCCGCCGAGCTGCGGCAGGCCGTCGCCAACACCAAGCTGCAACGGGTGATGATCTGCCTGACTATTGCCGCTGCCGCAATCGCAGTCATCGGCGTGGTAGTGGCAATTATCAGCCTGGTCGTGGCACTCCATGCAGTTCGGCATTGACCCGGGACGGGCGGAGCGGTGCCTGTTCAATACGGGTGAATGTGCCTGCGGTCGCACAGCCGCCAGCCGGTAGACCAGTCCGGCCGCCGCAGCAGGCCAGCGGATGGGTCGGTGATGCCGCTGTCGTGCAGACGAGTCCGCGGCCGGGCACGCAGCAGAGCGATGTCACTGCCCCCAGCTTGTACTGGCTTGCGGGTTCGCTGGGAACGTGACTGGCCGTCTCGTGCACTGCCCGATGGCGACGGCATCATCTCGAAGATCTGGACAATGGCGGCCAGCTGGTCAGCGCTGAACTTGTACGCGCCGCCGAGCATGGTAAAAGGGATTTTCCACGCGGCGGCTTGGCGCTCAAGCCAGCTCTGTTTGACCCGCAGAATCTCGGCAGCCTCGGCGGCTGTGTATACCGCCGGAGTGCAATGGTTCGCGGTCATACTCCGTCCTCGCGTTCTCCCCGGTGGCTCCGGCTGGGTCAGCCTGCCTCTTTTCCAGCTCGGTTTCCTGGCGTGCTGGCTGGCGGTTTTGGATGCTGACAACCCGGCGGCCAGTCCATTTCTCCCGGAGGATGGTGACGGCCGGCGCGCAAGCGTGAGGCAGGAATTCACCGCAGTCCCAGCACACGTGCCGGGGCACGGGCATTCCCCCGCTGCTGGTGGCGGCAGTCACCGTCAGCCCGGCCGTTGTGTTGCCGCGCGCCCGGTTCATGCTTTATGGTCCAGGTCGTAGTCGGCGGCCACGCCGTCGGCGTGATCGTTGTGGATGTTCCAGTCCTCAAGCTGGCGCTCAGCTGGCCCAGCGTCCGCGGGGTCAAACAGCGGCTTGTGGCTGACGGTGACGGCCAGCTCGGCGCGGGTGATGTCCTGCCCGTTAGTGCGGGCCTGTTCAAGCCAGGACTCAGCCATCTCGCGTGTGTTGTCGATCGCCTGCTGCTTGCCCGCGCCATGGTTGCGCCCACCGCAGCTGCAGTCGCAGTCCGGCTCTTGTGCGTCGTAGCATTTGGCGTCGCAGCGGCCCTGACAGCCATCGGAGTTGCAGGCCTCGCCGATCCGGCCCGCGCGGCGGGGCGGCCGGTCGCTGCCGCCGGTATGACCGCCAGCACGTGGCCGGTCGTCACCTGCACCGCGTGCGGGGCAACCGGGCCGGGCCGACCCAAGGTGGGGCTGTGCAAACGCTGCTATGCCCGCGCCCAGCACCCAGTTCAGCCATGTCCGGGCTGCGGGCAGACCCGCCGGCATCTGGCCGCCGGGCTGTGCGCCCCCTGCTACCGGCTCTCGCGGACCCGGCTGCTCGTCTGCCCAAGCTGCGGCGAGCAGCGCCCAGTCCACTTCGGTGACCGGTGCGAACGGTGCAAGCGGCGGGCGGCCGCCTGTGCTGGGTCTGCAGCGACTGCGGCAAAGGTCGCGCGGCTGTGGTCGGACCGCTGCACCACCTGCCGTAACCGGTTCTACGAAACCACCGGCGCCTGCCACGACTGCGGCGACCTGACCCGGCTGACCAGCGGGCTGTGCAGCGCATGCCGGCTCTTCCGCTGGAAGCATCCGTTGGGGATCTGCCCCTACTGCGGGCGCGAGCAGCCGATCGGGCGTCCGGGGCCTGCCGGTCCTGCCAGGCCGCGAACCGGGCCGCCCGGGCTCTCGAACGGGCGCAGCGCAAGCGCCGGCCCAGGCCGGTGCTCAGCCCCGCTGGCCGACACCCGATCCTGCTCCCGCCCCGCCTCGGCGCGCTCATGACAGACCTGGCCGCCAGGCCGCCGGCCCGGCTGATGATCCCCCATGGCATGCAGGCTCCCCGCTGGCTTTTCCCCGGCCGGGTTCCCGGACAGCCGATCGACAACCACAGCCTCACCAGTCGGCTTAACCGCCACGGCATCAGGGTCCGGCCCGCCCGCAACGGAGCCCTGGCCGCCCTCGCCGCCGACCTGCCCGCCGCCATCCTCGCCGGCCTGCTCGGCATGCACGTCCACACCGCCGTCCGCTGGGTCACTTACGCCCGCCGCGACTGGGCCGGTTACCTCGCCGCACGCGCGGCAGGTACCGGCAAGCCAGACTGGGATGAATAGCGTGGTGTCCTGTCTCATCCAGACCGATACCGGGCGCGAACGCGGGACATCCGCGACCGGCATCTCGCTCGGACGAGGCGTCGGCTCCACTGACCTGTGGTCAGCAGGCAGCGCCAACGGCGCGCGCCGACTTGCCTCATGATCAGCAAAACGGCCGACGCCCTGAGCCGTCTCAGGCACTTGAGGCACCGAAGCTCAGTAAAGTGCCCGTGCCTCATGATCAACGAGACGGGCCGGCAAGTACGCGCATCGCTGGCACTGGCCGACGTGCATCAAGATGCAGCCCGGCCCTCCGATCATGTTCGTCGACAGGCAGGCATTCCAGACGCGGCGACGTGGTGCGCCAGTGCCTGGGCGCACGCGTACCCGTTCTGGGCGGCTCCGCCGATCTCGTCGGAGTCGGCGCTGGCGATGCAGATTGGGGTGATCTGTGTGGGGCCGCGTGCTCGGTCGGTCAGTCAGGCCCGCTGTTCACCCTCGGGTGCGGCCGGGAGATGGCGGGCGTGGGCGTCTGGTTCCAGCTGAGTGTTTCCGTGGCGTGCGGGTGAGCGGTCATCGTTGATTGGTTCGCGGGGTTTCTCAGGCGGGGCTCTGGTCGACGGGTGTGGTGAAGAAGTCGGCGAGGTGCGACAGCGCGGTTCGGGTGCTGCCCGGCAGTGCGGCGAGGACGGCGGCGGCTGGGGCGCGGCCGGCGAATGCGTCGGTGACCTCGGCTGCGGGCGGCCCTGCAGCGTGCTCCCGGCTGACGGTCAGGGTGACGGCGCCGCGGCTATCGAGATCGAAGATGCCGCCGCCGTCGCCGCCCAGCGTCAGCGTGTCCCGCACCGGGTCGCCGAAGAAGGACGCCACCGCAGCGGAGATGAACAATCCGTAGGCCGCCGCGTACCCGGTCGCGTCGTCGCTGGTGGGGTGTTCGGCGCCGCGGGCGAGAAGCACGTCGCGCTCATGGATCCACGAATCCCAGAAAACATGCAGCATGAGGACTGTCCAGTCCATCGGCCCGTACGGCAGGTGGACGTCGAACCTGCTCCCGCCGGCCAGCCGACCGCGGGCGCAGGCCAGCAGTTCGCTGGTCACCGCCATCAGGCGGCCCAAGGTAGTAGCCGTTGACTCGCCGGCCGATGCGGTCAGCCACCGGCGCGGGGACGTTCTCGGGTCGAAGCCGGCGGTCATGTCGAGGGTGCGGTCATCGGCGCCGGCTGCGGTCGCGAACGCGGTAGCGTCGCACAGGTGGCGGACGACATCGTGCGCGGACCAGTCAGCGCATCGGGTGGGGGCGGCCCACTCGCGGGGGCCGAATCCCTGCAGTATCGAGACGAAGCGCTGGCGCTGCTCGCCGAACACCTCGACTAGGTGCGGCATATCAAGATGGCACGTGCCTGCGGTCCGCAGGAGCAGCGTGCCGGGCTGGCTTGTTCCCGGCGACGGGCTGTGATCGTTCATCGGTCCTCCTTGGCCCGGTTCTGTGTGCTGTCGTTGTGCGGCCAGGATCGCCGCAGCCGGATCGATGCCGCACCGTGGCAGACCACGTGCTTTTGTGGAGGTGGACCGAGGAATTTGGCGGCTGTACGATAGGCGCCTGTGCCTGCGGTGGATGGCGGGCAAGCGCTTCTCGAACGCGACGCCGCCCTTGCCATGATCGACCGGCGCCTGCGTGACGCGATTGCCGGGCGCGGTTCGCTGCTCTTGATCGAGGGCCCGGCGGGGATCGGCAAGACCCGCCTGGTACTGGCGGCCGGACAGCATGGCCGCGAGCTTGGCCTGACAACGCTGAGCGCGCGCGGTTCAGAACTCGAACGTGACTTCGCGTATGGCCTCGTCCGCCAGCTGTTCGAGGCCCCGCTAGTCGCGGCCTCGCCGCCGGAACGGGCCGAGCTCCTGGCCGGCGCGGCCGGGCACGCGGCGCGGCTGTTCGGCCTGGCGGCGGCGCGGGATGATGCCGCCGAGGCGCTGCTCGACCCCTCGTTCGCGATCCTGCACGGGCTCTACTGGCTGTCCGCGAACCTCGGGCGGCGATCACCGCTCCTGCTCTGCGTCGATGACGTCCACTGGGCTGACCAGGCCTCGCTGCGTTTCCTGCACTACCTCGGGCGACGACTCCAGGAGCTGCCGATCGCGGCCGTCGCCGCGACGCGGCCAGCCCGGTCGGCTGACGGCTCGCCGCTGCTCGCGGCGCTCGCCGCCGACCCGTCTGCCGAGGTCCTCGAGGTCGCGCCGCTGAGCCAGCGGGCGGTGGCCGAACTCATGCGGCTGGCGTTCGGCACCGGGGTGGAGCCGGCCTTCGCGGCCGCGTGCCACGAGGTGACCGGCGGCGTTCCGTTCCTCGTCCGCGAACTCGTCCGAGCGATCGCCGAGGAACGCATCGAGCCGACGTCGGCGGCCTGTTCCCGCGTCGCGGGCCTCGCGCCGCGCGCGGTCTCGCACTCGGTCGTGCAGCGGCTGAGCCGGCTTTCCGCTTCCGCTCGCGAGCTAGCCCGGGCGGCGGCCGTGCTCGGCGAGGCGGACCTTCGGCTCGCAGCCGGCCTCGCCGGGGTGGACCCCAGCACCGCCGCGACCGCGGCAGACGAGCTCGCGGCCGCCGGGATCCTCGAAGAAGGCCGACCGCTGCGCTTCGTCCACCCGATCGTCCGGGCTGGGGTCGAGGCTGACCTCCCGCCGGGCGAGCGGGCTGGCCTGCACGCGGCGGCGGTGGGCTGCCTCGCGAACGAGGGCGCGTCTCCGCACCGCATCGCGGCCCACCTGCTGGCTACCGACCCGGCCAGGGACGATCGGGTCGTCGATTCACTCTTGTCCGCCGCCCGGACCGCGACCGCGAATGGCGCTCCGGACTCAGCCGTCGCCTATCTGCGCCGGGCGCTGTCGGAACCGCCGTCGGAGCGGCTCCGCCCCGACGTCCTGCTCGAACTCGGCTTCGCCGAGTCGTACGCGGGAGACCCGCAGGCGGCGGCTCATCTCAAGGCCGCACTAGACATCGCGCCGGCAACGACCGCTCAGGTCTCGGTCACTCTCGCGCTGGGGCGCATGCTGCAGATCGGCGGCCGCAACCGGGAGGCGCTGGAGGTGTTCGACCGGACGCGCGCCCGCCTTGGCGCCACCGACCGGCGCGCGGCGCTCACGCTCGAGGGCGCGGCCCTCGGCGCGGCCCAGTTCGACGCGGAGACCGCGGGCGATGCGGCACAGCGGATCGCCCGTCTCCGCCGGCTGGCCGAGGAAGAGCCCGGCGTCCCGCCGAGCGTGTTCGGCATGCTGGCGGTCGCAGCCGCGAACGCGAACGAGCCGGCGGACGTAGTCGCGCGGCTCGCGCTCCGCGCACTGGACGGAGCGCCGAAGCTGCTGCCGGAGGCGGTCGACCGGCCCCCGTTCTTCTACCACGCCTGCAACGCGCTCGCGTTCGCCGAACGCTACGAGGAAGCTCTGTCACGGCTCGGCGAAGCGCTGGCGGACGCCCGCCGGCTTGGTTCCCTGCCGCACGTGCTCGGGCTCTCGTGCTATCGCGCTCTGCATCACCTGCGCATCGGCAACCTCGCCGACGCCGAGGCCGACGCACGCGTGGCGCTCGAGACCGGACCCCGCCTGCCCGGCCTGCACGCCGCCGTCGCCCTCGCCGCCCTGCTCCAGACGCTCGCCGAGCGCGGGGAATCCGAGGCGGCCGAGGCGGCCGCCCAGCGCTACCGTCTCGCCGAGCAGTTCCCGACGACGATGCAGGCAGGATGGCTGATCGCGGCCCGCGGCCGGCTCCGGCTGGCCAGCCGCCGCCCAGCGGCGGCCCTCGACGACCTGCTCGCTGCGGGCGACCTCTTCGCTCACCTGCGAATCTCCAGCGCGTCCATCGCGCCGTGGCGCTCCGACGCCGCGCTCGCGCACCTCGCGCTCGGCGCACAAGTCGAAGCGAGAACGCTCGCAGCCGAAGAGGTCACGCTCGCCCAGGCCTTCAAAGGCCCGCGCACGCTCGGAGTTGCGCTGCGCGCGGCCGGCCTCACCGACGGCGGAAGGCGCGGCATCGAGCTGCTCCGCCAGGCGGTACGCGTGCTCGAGGGCTCCGGCGCGCGACTGGAACACGCCCGCGCCATGGCCGACCTAGGGGCGGCCCTACGGCGGGCGGGACAGCGGGCGGACAGCCGCGAGATCCTCCGCCCGGCGCTCGACCTCGCCCACCGCTGCGGGGCGATTGCGCTGACCGAGCGGGCCCGCACCGAACTCGTCGCCGCCGGCGGGCGACCCCGACGGCTCGTCCTCAGCGGGCTCGACTCGCTGACACCCGGCGAGCGCCGCGTCGCCCAGCTCGCCGCCGACCGTCTGTCCAACCGCGAGATCGCCCAGAACCTGTTCATTACCGCCCGGACCGTCGAAGGGCACCTCACCCACGCCTACCAGAAGCTCGCGATCACCTCCCGCGAGCAGCTCCCAGCCGCCCTCGCGCCCCCCAGCGGCACGGCCACTGCCCCCGCCCCAACAGCCCGCTGAGCGCCCATCATCACCATCGCATGCCCGCGGAGCGAGCTGAGCACAGGAGACAGCGCACGAGAATGGATGATCTGCGGACTCGACCTAAGCACTCCAGCGTGTTTGTTTCGCGCTCGTAATCGATCTGGTTGCACCTACCATGCCGAGCCGGATCGCGATAGCGAAAGGCTCAACCGCATGAGGTCCAGCAGAGCCCGAGTATCAGCATGCGTCATGCAGCAGCATGATTATGCGTCATGGCAGCACGCTACTCCCGGCAAGAGCGGACAGTGCCCGCCTCTTCAGGGACGCAGCATCGCTGGCGGCCACCGGGCTCGACAGCGTCGGCAGGAGACGCACAGCAGCAGCAGTGGCGGTTTCACTTCCCGGCAGGGAATTGCGCACGCCAGGAATAAGTGCCTTCCACCAGTAGTCAAACACCTACGCCGCGGCTGCTTCACCGTCGACACCGGTGGCAAGGCTGACGGCGGGAGCCGCCTGGTCCGGCACAAGGTCACCGGCCGGGCGTTCAAGGGCGAGGGCACCCCGCTCGGTGTGGAAGCTGCCTGGGTGGTGGGCGCCCCGGTTGCGGACGCCATCCGGGTGTTGGAACAGCTCCAGCCCGCCGAGCAGGAGTGGCTGTTCGCGCCCCTGCTCACCGGCCACCACCATCGCGGCACGCGGGAGGGCAAGCCGCACACCAACGAGGTGCTCACCGTCAGCGCCAGCAACCAGGACATCGCCGGGTTCATCAGCTGGATCAACGACTACTGCACCCAGCGCGGGCTGGCCGACCGCGTCCCCGACGTCGCCAATCGGCCAGCGCGGGTAACGGCCGCGCAGTTCCGGCGTATTGTCCCCGCTTAGCTTGCGATTTAAGCTTCAGTCGTCACTCTCCGTGTTTGCTGGTGGTCGGTTCGCTCTTGTGGTAGGGCGGTCGCTTGGATTTGGGGCGATTCTTCGAGCCTTTCGGGCGGCCGGGACCAGGGCGGGCGGGTTTG
>WNFZ01002195.1_pt1 | contig 18655 bp, 18 predicted proteins | sample 5400081 | NCBI WGS metagenome assembly WNFZ01 (sample SAMN13153365, study PRJNA577476) | soil metagenome | isolation source: 80 cm soil or saprolite under grassland replicate 1 | place: USA:California | collected 2016-06-15
GTCCGGATACACCTCCCACCCCATGTCCGTGTGCTGCGCCTCCGGATCGCGCACGAAGCGTGGACCTTCGGCGCCGGCGCCGGCGCCGACGACGAAGCGGGAGTAGTTGTTCACGCCGAGGAAGTCGATCGGAACCGACACCGCCTCGAGGTCGCCGTCGAGGACGAACGGGGCCACGATCGCGTTGCGCTCGAGCAGGTCCGCCGGATAGGAGCCGCGGAAGACCGGATCGAGGAACCAACGGTTCCCTTCGCCGTCCACCTGCCACGCCGCGGCCTCGTCCTCCGGCGAGTCGGACGCCGCGTAGATGTGCGCGAGGTTCAAGGTGATGCCCACCTGCGCGTCGGGGGCCGCGCGCCGGATTGCCGCGACCGCCCACCCGTGGGCAAGGAGCAGGTGATGTGCCGCAGCGACCGCGTCCGACTCGCTCGTGCGTCCGGGCGCGTGCTCGCCCCAGGCGTAGCCGACCCAGGCGCACACCCACGGCTCGTTGTGCGTAATCCAGTGCCGCACGCGATCGCCGAGCCGGCCGGCCACCGCCTCGGTGTACTCGACGAAGGCCTCCGCGGTCGCGCGGACGGGCCAGCCGCCCGCGTCCTCGAGCACCTGAGGTGTGTCCCAGTGGAACAGCGTCACGAACGGCTCGATGTCGTTCGCGAGCAGCTCGTCGACGAGCCTGTCGTAGAAATCGAGGCCGGCGGCGTTCACACGACCGCGGCCTTCGGGGAGCACGCGCGGCCACGAGATCGAGAAGCGGAACGCGTCGAGCCCGAGCTCGCGCATCAGCGCCACGTCGTCGCGGTAGCGGTGGTAGAAGTCGCACGCCACGTCGCCGGAGTCGCCGTTGCGCACTTTCCCCGGCGTTGCACAGAAGCGGTCCCAGACACTCTCGCCCCGTCCGTCCTCGCGGGCCGCGCCCTCGATCTGGTACGACGCCGTCGCGGCGCCCCAGACGAAGTCGGATGGGAAGGAGCTGGTATCGGTGGGCATCGTTGTCCTCTCGGTCAGGTCGACGGGGCGGTGACGTGGCAGCGGGCGGACTGTTGCGGGCGCTCCTCGACGAGCGGAGGAGTGACGCGAGAGCAGACGTCGATCGCCAGCGGGCAGCGCGTGACGAAACGACAGCCTTCGGCCGGATCGACCGCGGCGGACGGGAGACCCTTCCGCATCTCGATCCGCTCGGCGTGCAATTTCGTCGCAGGATCCGGCACGGCCGCGAGCAGCAGGCGCGTATACGGGTGCAGCGGCGCCGAGAGCACCTGCTCGATCGGCCCGCGTTCGACGACCTGGCCCGCGTACATCACGAGGATGTCGTCGGCCAGATAGCGAGCGCTCGCAAGATCGTGAGTCACGTACAGGAACGCGATCCCGTGCTCTTCCTTCAGCCGCAGCATGAGATTCAGGATCCCGATCCGAATAGAGACGTCGAGCATGCTGATCGGCTCGTCGGCGAGGACCACCTTCGGCTCCACTGCGAGCGCACGCGCGATGGCGACGCGCTGCCGCTGTCCGCCCGAGAGCTCGTGCGGGTACTTCGCCGCGATGTCTTCCGGTGGGACGAGCCCGACCGTGCGCAGGAGCTCGTGCACCCTCTCCTCGATCTGTGCGGACGGGACGACGTGGTGGATCCGGAGAGGCCGCTCGATGTGGTGACGGATCGTCTTCACCGGGTTGAGCGAGCCGAACGGGTCCTGGAAGATCATCTGCACCTGCGAGCGGTAACGCAGCACGTCGCGCCGCCGCCGCACGCGTGAGACGTCACTACCCTCGAAGAGGACGGCTCCTCCGCTCGGGTCGTGCAAGCGTGCGAGCAGGCGCGCGACCGTGCTCTTCCCGCTCCCGCTCTCGCCGACGAGCGCGGTGATCTTCCCTGGGCGCAGCTCGAACGAGACGTCGTCGACTGCGTGCACATGAGCACGGCGGAGAGCGTTGCCGATGGGGAAGCGCTTGGTCAGGCTCCGCACCTCGAGGGGAGCGGCCGTCGTCATGCCGGTTCTCCCGTCACGAGATGGCATGCGACCTCGTGGTCCGGCTCGACCGCCCGCAGCAGCGGACGCTCGATCGTCTGCCGTAGATAGAGCGCCGACTCCTCCGGCAGGCAGTGCGGGCAACGGGGATGGAAGCGGCAACCGCTCGGCGGCTCGCGCAGGTCCGGCGGCGAGCCGGGAATCCCGGTCAATCTCGTCAACGGTCCGCTCAGCGGCGGGAACGATGCCAGGAGTCCTTGCGTGTACGGGTGCTGTGCGTCCGTGGCGAGACGCAACGCCGGCGCGGACTCGACGATTTCCCCCGCGTACATGATCGCGATCCGGTCCGCGAACTCGAGCAGCAGCGAGATGTCGTGTGTGATGAAGAGCACCGCGAAGCCGAAGTCCCGCTTGAGAGCTTCGATCTGCTGCAGGATCTCGCGCTGCACGACGACGTCGAGGGCGGTCGTCGGCTCGTCCATGATGATCAGTTCCGGCTTGAGCGCGAGCGCCATTGCGATGATCACGCGCTGGCGCATGCCACCCGAGAGCTCGTGTGGGTAGGCGCGGGCCCGCCGGCGGTCGATGCCGACGAGCTCGAGCAACTCGCCCGCCCGCGCGAGCGCGCGCCCGCGGTCGATGCGCTCGTGCGCCCGGATCGCGTCCACGAATTGATCGCCGACGCGCATAACCGGATTGAGCGCGTTCATCGCACTCTGCAAGACCATGGAGACGTTGCGCCAGCGGTACCGGCGCAGCTCCTCGACTGTCTTGCCGACGAGGTTCTCGCCCTCGAACAGGATGCTGCCGCCCGCAATCCGCGCAGGGGGGCGAAGGATCTGCATGACCGCGTTCGCGATGGTGGTCTTTCCGCAGCCGGACTCGCCGGCGAGGCCGACGATCTCGCCCTCGTGGATCGCGAGGTCGACGCCGTCGACGGCCCGCGCGCGCTTCGCGCCGACGCCATACTCGACGACGAGCTGCTGCAGCTCGAGCAGCGTCACCCCGCGCGTGCGCGTCATGGGCGGCTCCTCCACGAGGCTCGTCACGTCGAGGGCTCCGCCCGCGCGGCGAGGCGGCCGCCGAGGAGCAGACGGAGCAGCCGCCGGCGCGCCGTCCGCTCGGTCCGCAGACGCGGGTTGCTGAACTCGTCGATGCCGGCCAGCAGCAACACAAGACCGAGGACGGTGAATGCGAGCGCGGCACCGGGGAAGAAGAACGGCCACCACTCACCCTGCAGCACCGTCGAGTTCGTTTGCGCCCAGTAGAGGATGACGCCCCAGCTTGTCTTCGTCATGTCGCCGAGACCGAGGAATTCGAGGCCTGCGTCGGTGAGGAGCGCGATGTAGAAGACGAGCACGAAAGCCGCCGCGATCCGGCTGATCATGTTCGGAACCAGCTCGCCGAACACGATCCGCATCGTCGACTCGCCGGACGCCTTCGCCGCCAGGATGAAGTCGCGGCTCTTCAGCGACAACGCCTGCCCGCGCAGGATCCGGGCCTCGAACGCCCAGAGGACGACTGCGAGGACGACGATCATCGTTCCCATCCCACGGTCGCTCAGGTAGCCGGAGATGACGACGAGCAGTGGAATCGGCGGGATCGTGAGGAACACGTTGATCAGGAAGTTCACGAGGTCGTCGACGATCCCGCCCGAATACGCGGCCATGATCCCCAGGAAGGCCGCGACACAGGTGGCGAGAGCGCCGGCGGCGGCGCCGAGCAGCAACGACCGCCGGGCGCCCAGGACGACCTGCGAGAAGATGTCGCTGCCCTGATCCGTCGTTCCGAACAGGTGGTTCCACGACGGCGCCTGGCCTCTGTCGATCAGGCTGAAGTCGTTCGGATGCGCCACCGAGATCAGCGGTGCGATCAGCGCGATGATCACCATGAACCCGACCATCGCGACCCCGAGGCGGGACTTCGGATTGCCGAGGAGGAGCCTGAGCCACCCGGGAATCCGCAGTCCACCGCGGACGCGGCGCGGGGCCGCGACCGAGAGGTCGAGGGCGGGGTCGAGAGTGGGATCGAGCTGCGACATCAGCCGGTGCGCAGACGTGGGTCGAGGACCAGGTTGAGCAGGTCCATGATTAGGTTCGCGAGGATCACGCAGGCCGAGAGCACGACGAGGATCCCCTGGGAGAGTGCATAGTCGTTCCCCAGCACGGCCTGCTGCAGGGTGAAACCCACTCCCGGGTAGCTAAAGATGTACTCGACGAAGACCAGCCCGCCAACGGCACTCGCGAAGAGCGCTGCGAAGCCGTTGAGAGGCGGCAGGATCGCGTTGCGGCCCGCGTAGCGCGTCATCACGCGACGGTCGCGCAACCCTTTTGCGTGCGCCATCGTCACATAGTCCTCGCCGATCGTGTTGATCATCACCGTGCGCATGTTGAGCACCCAGCCGCCTGCGTATGCGACGACGATGACGAGGATCGGAAGCTCTGCGTGGCGTAACGCGCTCGAGAGGAAGGCCCAGTTGAAGCCCGGACTGAGGCCGTTGTCGTACGCGTGCTGGATCGGAAACCAGTGCCACTTCAGTCCGAAGAAGTACAGCCCGAGGAGCGCCGTGAAGAAAGCCGGAAACGCACTGAGCGCCATGAAGGTCGGCACGAGCACGCTGTCGACGGCACCACCGCGGCGCCAGGCGGCGATCATCCCGACTACGGTGCCGATGATGAACGCGAGCAGAAACGCGACGCCGACCAGGAAGATCGAGTACGGCAGGGTCCGGCTCACGACAGCCGACACCGGGGCCGGGTAATTCGACGTCGAGATTCCGAAGTCGAAGGACGCGATCCGGTGCAGATACGTGACGTAGTCGTGCCAGATCGAGTGTCCTCCGCCGCCGAGGAGCAACTGATAGGTCTGGACGATCCCTGGATTGGCAGAGATCTGCGACGGGCTCAGGTGGGAAAGGACCCCGCCGAGCGGATCGCCGGGCATCAGACGCGGGAGCAGGAAGTTGATCGTCAGCGCGACCCAAAGCGCGAAGACGTAGAAGGCGAGCCGACGAGCGAACCAGCGCATGTCCGGGCCCTGGAGCGTAGACCGGCGGGCGGCGAGGAGGGGGGCCGCCCGCCGGTCGAAGGGCTCTAGGGGTTAGCCCCCGCTCTTACCGCCCGGGCAGATCCGGGTGAAGGAGAGGATGTTGTCGGGGAACGTCGTGAAGATCGGGTCGCCGTAGAAGTTCTTCCGCGTGCAGAAGCAATGGAAGTACCTCGTGCTGTAGGTCGACCACCGCGGTCCGATGAAGAGCGGGACGATCGGCAGCGTGTCCAGGAAGATCTTCTCCAGTTGTGTTGCGATCCGCCTTTGCTTCGGCTCGTTCAGCGTGACCTTCCACTGGTCGAGCAGCTTGGTCGCGCCGGCGTGAGAGAAGTGCTGCCAGTTGCCCGTTGCGGTCGCGTCCTCCCCGGGTGGGATGTACGCGTTCCGGGAGAGGTTTGCGTAGAAGTACCCATACGGGGAGCCTTGTGACCCGCCCTGCCAGAGCAGCGTCGGGAACTTTCCCGAACTCGCATTCGGCCACCAGGCGTCCCATGAGGGCTCGAGCGCGACGCTGGAGCTGATCCCGATGTCGCGCAGGTTTCTCGTGATGATCTGGTTCGACGCGACCCAGTCGGACCAGCCGGCGATCACGTGGATGTCGAGCTTGACCGCGTCGCCTTTCGGATCGATCAGCCGGCTGCCGTTGTACTTGAAGCCCGCGCCCGTCAGGAGCTTCTTCGCTCCGGCCGGGTTGAAGGCGGCCATCTGCTTCGCCCGCTTCTTCATCGCGGGGTCGCTCACCCACTTCGGGAAGAGGCCGTTCAAGCCGATCGCGTCGGTCGGCGGCGCGTACCCGTACTCGCCGAGTTTGGAGACGGTCTTGCGATCGATTGCGAGGCTGAGAGCCTTGCGGAACGGGGCCAGGCTGTACGGATATTTCGTCGTGTCGAGGATGAGCGAGATCGGGTACGCCGCCGTCGCGTAGAACGCATGGAAGTGCTTCCGGTCTTTGGCGACGTACGCCTTCTCGACGTTCGGGACGAAGTTGTGCGTCCAGTCGACCTGACCGCTCTGGATCAGTGCGAGCGCCGCGTCGTTCGACGACGCCTGCACGTACTCGAGGCACGAGATCTTCGGCTTCCCCTTCTGCCAGTACTTCAGGTTCTTGCCGAAGACATAGTCCTGGGAGGTGAAGCGCGTGATGCGGTTGAAGGGGCCCGAACCGACGGGCTTCGCGTTCGTGTAGTTCGCGATGTCGCCCACCTTGGACCAGATGTGCTTCGGGACGACGAACTGCCTGTTCACGGTCGAGGAGATGAACTGCGAGTCGGGTGTCTTGAGCGTGATCGCGACCTTGTAGACGCCCTTCGCCTTGACCGAGACGATGTTGTTGCCGGCACCGACGAGCCCCACCCGGTCCATGAGCTTGTCCTGCCGTCCGGCGGTGATGCTGTAGACGACGTCGGCCGCGGTGAGCGGCTTCCCGTCAGACCACTTCACGCCTCGTGCGAGGTTGAGCGTGAGCGTCTTGTTGCCGTTGCTCCACTTCCAGCTGCGAGCCAGCCAGGGAACGGGCTTGAGGCCCCCCTCCCCGGTGATGATCAGCGGTTCGTAGAACGCGCCCTGGACGAAGGCGCCACTGGGCTGCCCCGTGGCGGTGTAGGGGTTGAAGTTCTTCACGAAGGTCGGGTCGCCCGAGCCCGTCATGACCAGGCACTTGTGGGGGGTAGCCGCGGGAGCGGCCGCCCTGTCGACGGCTGCCGGGGTCGCGGCGGTCAGGACCGCCGCCAGTGCGGTGCATCCCGCGGCGACGGCGACCGCGACCCAACGGGCGGTACGGGGGCTGCGTCGCATCTGCTGTCCTTTCTCGCCCAGGACGGGCGGCTTTCACCAGATTGGCCGAAAACGTTTCCGGAACCGTTACCACCTTTTCGCGGCCAAAGTCAAGTCCTCGGTTCGAAAATCCGCGCAAATTAGGGATTTAGGCTTCCGAAACGTTCCGGAACATGCTTCAATGCCCCGATGGCTCAGGTCGCTCCACGACGGCTGACGATCCGCCAGATCGCCGAGCTCGCCGGCGTGTCCATCGCGACCGTGTCGAGGGTCCTCAACGGCCGGGGCGACGTCTCGGACGAGACGCGCGATCTGGTCAGCCGGGTCATCCGCGAGAACGGCTACACCGCCAGTCGGAGCGCTCGCGGCCTCTCCGCCGGGCGCACCGGCCTGGTCGGCATCCTCGTCCCGCTCGTCTTTCCGGCGTACTTCTCGGCCATCCTTGCCGGGGCGGCCGAGGCTCTCTCCGAGCGGGATCTGCAGATCGTGCTCTCGCCAACCGGACACGAGCACGACCGCGAGGTCTCGGTGCTCGACCGGCTGCACGATATGACCGACGGCTCTTTGATCATCCTGCCGGAGGAGTCGAGCGAGGAGCTCGAGCGGCTCCTCGACGGCGGCTATCGCTTCGTCGTGATCGATCCGTTGATGCCGCTCGACGAGCGGATCCCGTCGGTGTCGGCTTCACACACGTCAGGTGCAGGCCAGGCAATGCGGCACTTGCTCGAGCTCGGCCATCGACAGATCGCGCAGATCTCCGGCCCGCGCGGCTGGTTGGCGACCGAGGATCGTCGCCGCGGCTACCGGGCGGCGCTTGCGTCGGCGGGGATCCTGCCGGATCTTCATTTCGAGGTGGAGGCGGAGCCCGAGATCGGTCCCGGACGGGAGGCCGCGGCGCGTCTCCTCGACCTCGCCGAGCCCCCGACCGCGATCTTCGCGTTCAACGACAACATCGCGATCGGCGCGATTCAGGCCGCTCGGGCGCGCGGCCTGACCGTGCCCGACGATCTGTCGATCGTGGGCTTCGACGACGTCGAGCACGCGACGATCGTGACGCCGGCGCTGACGACGGTGCGTCAGCCGCTCGCGGAGATGGGACGAACGGCGGTCAGCCTTCTCAACCGGCTGCTGGAGCGGCAGCGTTTCGAGACGCTCCACGTCGAGCTCGCGACGCGTCTCGTCGTCCGCGATTCGACCGCACCCCCACGCATGGCCTAGCGCGCTTCTCCGAGCACGCTACTTCGACGCCGGCCTATCCGGCGCTCACTCAGTCGCTACGCGGCTTAGACTCCAATCGTGCGGTGGAAGTGGGGTCTTCTGGCCTGCATGGGCTCAGCCTCTGTTGCTGCTGCGGGGGCTTCTGCTGCTGCCCGCACGGACTTGTTCGTCCTGACTCTCGTGGGGACTGCCTCCGCGCAGTGGGACTACACGGCCGCGCCGACGCCCGAGAACCACGAATGCAGCAAGACCGAGAGGACGGAAGGTCTGAGAAGCGTCCGCTTTCGGAGCCGGCCGATGCGCGTCCGCATCGTCGACGGCCGCCTGGTCGGCGTCGATCTGCGAGGCGTCCGAGGCACGGTCACGCTCGGCGGCGCGGAAACGACGGAAACGACGTGCCCCGTGGGAGAGAGCTCTGCCGAAATCAGGGACTGCGTCACGACGAGGCGCTCGTTCACGGGGGCTGCGGTGCGTCTGAGCAGCCCGGCTCACGGAAGGCTGGCGTTCGGCGCTGTCCGGGGCGTGCGGCTCGCCCTTGCGGACTGTCCCGACGAGATCGCGGCGGTCCGGCGCGCTCCGGCGGGCCTGTCCCCAAACCCGATCCGGCTACCGCTCGACAGGCTCACCGACCCGCAAGCGCTGAGGGTGATTACTCACGTGTCAGTCCAGCGCGATGTTCCGTTCGCGGCGCCCGAGGCGGGCAGTCTCGAGCAGCGCGCCTCGTGGACGCTCACGTTCGACCGGGTCAAGAGCTAGCCCTGCGGCCGTAGACTCCGCGCCGTGGCGCGGAAGATCCGAGTGGTCATTGCGAAGCCCGGCCTCGACGGGCACGATCGCGGCGCGAAGATCATCGCGCGGGCGCTGCGCGACGCCGGTATGGAGGTGATCTACACCGGCCTGCACCAGACGCCGGAGCAGATCGTCGAGACGGCGATCCAGGAGGACGCCGACGCCGTCGGCATCTCGATCCTGTCGGGCGCGCACATGACGCTCGTGCCGCGGATCCTCGAAGGGCTGAAGGAGAACGGGCTCGATGACGTGCTCGTCGTCGTCGGCGGGACGATCCCGAAGGAGGATTCCGAGGACTTGAAGCAGCGTGGCGTCGCAGAAGTCTTCACGCCGGGGGCGCCGACGTCGGAGATCGTGGACTTCCTCAAGGGCAAAGTCCCGGTTTGATCCAGGTCGAGCGGGAGGGGCAGGTCGCCGTCGTCACGGTCGACCGGCCTGACGCGCTGAACGCGCTCGACGTGCCCACGCTCACCGACCTGCGTGACCGGCTGCACGAGCTCGCGGATGACCCGGACGTGCGAGTCGTGATCATGACCGGCGCCGGCGAGAGGGCGTTCGTCGCGGGTGCGGACATCAAGTACATGAGCGGCCTGGACGTGGACGAGGCGAAGGAGTGGGGAGCGCTCGGGCACGAGACGGGGCGGTTGCTCGAGACGATGCCGAAGCCAACGATTGCGGCCGTCAACGGCTTCGCACTCGGAGGCGGCTGCGAGCTCGCACTCGCCTGCGACATCCGCTACGGGTCGTCCGCCGCAAAGCTCGGTCAACCCGAGGTGAACCACGGGATCATTCCCGGCTGGGGCGGGACGCAGCGGCTCGCGCGCGTCTGCGGCCTCGGGGTCGCAAAGGAGCTCATCTTCACCGGCCGGATCGTCGACGCCGAGGAGGCGCTTCGCATTGGCCTGCTGAACGGCATCCACGATCCCGTGCTCGAGCAGGCACGCGAGACTGCGAACGTGCTTGCCTCGAAAGCCCCGCTTTCTCTTCGCCTGATGAAGGAGCTTGCGAACAAGGCGCTCGGCGGCGATCACGCGGCGAACCTCGCCGCTGAAGCCGATTCGTTCGGCGAGCTATTCGCGAGCGAGGATGCAAAGGAAGGCCTCGCCGCGTTCGTCGAAAAGCGCGACCCAAGCTTCACGGGCCGGTAACCAAAGAATTAGTGCAGACGCGCCAATGGGCCGGAGGTAAAGCGAGCGAAGCCGACCTGAACCTGCGCGAAAGCGCAGCTTTCGCGCGGCCCTCCTAGCCGATTTGAACTAGCGCGGCGCCGAGCACGCCGTCGTCCGCGCGTTGCGCCTTGAGCGAGGCCGGCGCCCACTGTGTCCACACGACGACCTTGTCACCCTTCTGCGCGAGCGTGACGTCCGACCCGGTCCGGAGCGTGCCAGTGGGGCCCAGGGTCTGCACGATCGCGGACTCGGGCACAGAGACCATGATCGTCCGGTTCAGCTTCGTCAGCACGAGATTGGACGGCCACGCCTGAGAGGTCGACACGTTGACCGCAAGCTGGCCGAGCGAGGCCGAGACGACCGTGCCCGTGAGCGTGAGCGCGAAGGGTGTTCCCGACTTAGCTGCGAACAGCAGCCTGTATGCCTTCTGCAGAAACGGATAAGGGCTGACGGCGCGTCCTCCAGCAGGGTGTACCTCGAAGTGCAGGTGCGCGCTGCCGCCATTCGCATCGCCGGAGTCGCCGACGTAGGCGATCTGCTGGCCGGCCGCAACTTTCGCACCCTCTTTGACCGTGTACGCGACGCCCTTCACACACTTGCCGCGGTTGTCGTTCCGCATTGTGAGGTCGTTGTTGAGATGGATGTAGTAGTAGCTAGTTCCGCTCTCGCCGTAGAGATAGAGCATGCAGCCGGCCGCACCCGAGGTCGTCCAGTACTTGACCTTGCCGGCTTCTGCAGCGACTGCCGGAGACTTCTTCGGAGCCATGAGGTCGTTGCCCTGGTGGCGGCCGTTCCCACGCAGGGCGCCGAAGTCGTCGACGTACTGCACGCGACCAATCACCGGGAAGATGATGTGCTCCGGCACTTTCAGGGGCCCGGCAGCGGCGGTCCCGGCAACGATGCCGAGGATTGCGGCAAGGAAAATGACCCCTCGGGCTGTCGTCCGGTGGCGTCTCATATCCGGGGACGGGCGCTCCGGTCGCGTCCGAAGGGCTCGAGACTAGCAGCCGTCCCGGCTCAGTAGAGTCCTCGGCGCATGAAGATCGCCGTCTGCGTCAAGCAGGTCCCGGAGGGACATCGCCGGATCGACCCCGTCTCCAAGCGGCTCGACCGCTCCGGCGAGGGCGCGCTCAACCCGTTCGACGCTCACGCCGTGGAGGAGGCACTCCGCCTGAAGGAGGCGACCGGCGACGGCGAGATCGTGCTCCTTTCGATGGGCCCGCCGAAGGCCCAGGACGCGCTGCGCAAGGCGCTCGCCATGGGCGCCGACCGCGCAGTGCTGGTGAGCGACGACGCCGCGGCGGGAGCGGACCTCGTTGCGACGAGCTACGCACTCGCCAAGGCGCTCGAGCGTGAGGGCGCCGATCTCGTCCTGTTCGGCCAGCAGGCCGGCGACTCCGACGGCGCGGTCCTGGCCGCCGCCGTCGCCGACCGCCTCCGCCTGCCGGTTGTGTCGCAGGCTGCGGAGGTGACGCACGCCGACGGCAAGCTGACCGTCAAGCGTCAGACCGAGTTCGGTTACGACGTGATCGAGGCGCCGCTGCCGGCGGTCGTCGCGGTTTCCGACGCGATCAACGAGCCGCGCTATCCGTCCCTCAAGGGAATCATGGGCGCCAAGTCGAAGCCGCAGGAGACGCTGTCGCTCTCCGATCTCGGCATCGAGGGCGAGCGCGCGGGCGAGGGCGGTTCCAGGACCGAGGTCTATGTGCTGAACGATCCGCCGGCGCGGGGCGACGCGCGCAAGATCGACGATGACGGAAACGCCGCGCAGGCGATCCTCGACTTCCTGGCCGAAAAGAGAGTCGTATGAGCATCGCTCGCCTGCGGCTCGCTCCCGTGAGGGAAACCATGTTTCCCTCACGAGCTCCCTTCAGGCCGGACTCCGGCCTATGAGCACTCTCGTCTTCCTCGAACACCATGGCGGCGAGCTGCTCAAGGGCTCGCTCGGCGTGCTGTCGAAGGCCGGGTCGCTCGGCGATTCGGAGGTAGCAGGCCTCATCGCCGGCTCGGACGTTCGCGGCCTTGCCGAGGAAGCCGGGAAGTTCGGAGCAGCCAAAGTCTACGTCGCAGATGATCCGCAGCTGGCGGCGCCGCTATCACAGCCGCGGGTTGACGTCCTCGCCCAGGTGGTGCGGGATAAAGGCATCGACACGGTGCTGTTCGCAAACTCGGTGCTTGGGGCCGACATCGCGGCCGGCCTTGCTGCTCGGCTCGAGGCGGGGATCAACTGGGATCTCACCGACCTCGTTCGTGACGATGGGCGCCTCATCGGCAAGCGGCCTGCGCTGCAGGACTCGGTCTACGTCGACGTCGGCTGGACGTCCGAGCCGCGTGTTGCGCTCTTCCGCCCCGGCTCCTTCGATCCGAGCGCGACCGGGGGATCGGCGGAGGTCGAGGACGTCCAGGTTGCGCTCGAGGCGCACTCGACCGGGGCGCGCATGATCGACCAGGCGCACGAGGAGAGCGAGGGCCCGTCGATCGAGGACGCCGACGTGATCGTCGCCGGCGGCCGTGGGCTCGGCGGCCCGGAGAACTTCACGCTCGTCGAAGAGCTCGCCAAGGCCCTGGGCGGCGCCGTCGGTGCGACGCGCGCGGTGGTGGACGCAGGCTGGTACCCGTATTCGACGCAGGTCGGCCAAACGGGCAAGACCGTGGCGCCCAAGCTGTACATCGCGTGCGGCATCTCCGGCGCGATCCAGCACAAGGTCGGCATGCAAAGCTCGAGTGTGATCGTCGCGATCAACAAGGATCCGAATGCGCCGATCTTCGAGTTCTCCGACCTCGGAGTCGTCGGCGACGTGCACGAGGTGGTGCCGAAGCTGACTGAGCTCGTCAAGCAACGCAAGAGCTCGTGAACCGGCCATGACCAAACCCGCGGATTTTCCGCCTCCGTTTCGGACAGCGGACTACGTCGCCGCGCCGACCGATCCCGAGGACGAGCGGATCGAGGTTGGTGTCCTGATCGTCGGGGCCGGCCCGGCCGGGCTCGCGTGCGCCGTGCGGCTCGGCCAGTTGCTCGAGAACGCGCCTGAGATCCGCGAGCGGCTCGGGGAGGTGCCCGTGGCCGTGCTCGAGAAGGGCAAGCAACCGGGCTCGCATCTCCTCTCCGGCGCGGTGGTCAACCCACGCGCACTGCGGCGGCTCTTCAAGGGGCGGAAACGGATCGACGAGATGCCGTTCTACGGCTCCGTCGAGCACGAGTCCGTGTACTTCCTCACGCCGACGCGCGCGCTGCCAATCCCGACGCCGCCGACGATGAAAAACGACGGCAACGTCGTCGCCTCGATCTCAGAGCTCGGCCGCTGGCTCGCGCACGAGGCGGAAGCCGGCGGTGCGATGATCCTCCCCGAGACGCCTGCGGAGAAGCTGCTCGCAGCCGACGGCCGCGTCCGGGGCGTACGCACCGGGGACAAGGGACGTGGCCGCGAAGGTCAGGAGCTCGGCAACTTCGAGCCCGGAGCGGACGTCCTGGCCCGCGTCACTGTTCTCGCCGAAGGCACGCAGGGCCACATGACCGGCGTCGCACTCGACCACTTCGGCCTGAGCGGCGAGAACCCGCAGGTATGGGCGCTCGGCGTGAAGGAGGTCTGGAAGGTCGCGCGGCCCCTCGATCGGGTCATCCACACGATGGGCTGGCCTCTGCGTGCGGGCGCGAAGTACGGCGAGTTCGGTGGCTCGTTCATCTACCCGATGGGCGAGGAGATGGTCACGCTCGGGATGGTCGTCGGGCTCGACTACCGCGACACGGAGCTCTCCGTCCACGACCTGCTGCAGGAGTTGAAGACGCATCCGCTCGTGCGCAGGCTGCTCGACGGCGGGGAGCGCGTCGCCTGGGGCGCCAAGACGATTCCGGAGGGCGGTTTCCTCTCACTGCCCAGACGCCTGCATGCGCCCGGCCTCCTGATCTGCGGCGACGGTGCGGGCCTCGTCAACGTCCCCGCCCTGAAGGGGATCCACTATGCGATCGAGTCCGGCTCCCTCGCGGCGGAGGCGGCCTTCGCCGCCCTGCAGCGAGGGCAGACTCCGTGGACGCCGGGCGCGCTGTCCGGGTACGACGAGGCACTCCGCCAGAGCTTCATCTGGAAAGACCTGCAAGAGGTACGCAACATGCGCCAGGCCTTCAGCCGGGGCTTCTGGATCGGGGGAGCGGTCGCCGGGATGATGACCGCGACGAAGGGCCGCTTCCCGCCGGGGAACACGCGCACCGAACGTGACGCTGAGCAGGAGCTGTTCCGCACCGACCGTGCGAAGAGCTACCCGGCCGCCGACGGCAAGCTCACGTTCGACAAGCTCTCGTCCGTCTTCGCGTCCGGGAACAAGACGCGGGACGACCAGCCGAATCACATCTTGTTGCGCCGGGATGTTCCGCGTGAGCTCGCGGAGATGTGGGAACGAATGTGCCCGGCGCAGGTCTACGAAGCAACGGACGGAGGCGTGGAGGTGACTCCGTCCAACTGCGTTCAGTGCGGCGCGATTACGGCGAAGGGCGGACGCCTGACGCCGCCAGAGGGCGGCTCGGGCCCGGAGTACACCGTCACGTAACGACGGGGGGTGGGTGGCTCCAGCCGAGAACCAGGGTCTGACCCTGGTTGTGACGCCGGTGTGACGATCCCTCCCCAGGGGCGGACTACGATCCTGAGATGGCCACGACAGGATCGTTGCTCTCCCTGGACGACGTCTATAGCGCGCGAGAGCGAATCGGCGACCGGCTCCACCGCACCCCGCTGCTCCGCTCCGGAACGATGTCGGAACAGCGCGGAGCTGACGTCCGCTTCAAGGCCGAGCTCTTCCAGCGCACCGGTTCGTTCAAGCCGCGCGGCGTCCTGAACAAGCTCGCGACGCTGAGCGAAGAGGAAAAGCGCCGCGGCGTGATCTCGATTTCGGCGGGCAACCACGCGCAGGCGCTCGCATATGCGTCCGGATTAGAGGGCATCGACGCCCTCGTCGTGATGTGGCAGACGGCTAGCCCGATGAAGATCGCAGCAGCGCGCGGCTACGGGGCGACGATAGACACCGAGGCGCCCGATATTCCGGCCGCGTTCGAGCGCCTCGAGGAGCTGATCGAGACAACCGGACGCACCCTCGTCCATCCCTACGACGACCCGATCGTGATGGCCGGCCAGGGAACGGTCGGCCTCGAGATCCTCGAGGACATGCCCGATGCCGATGTCGTCCTGGTCCAGGTCGGCGGAGGTGGCCTCGTCTCCGGAATCGCCACCGCCGTGAAAGGGCTCAGGCCCGACGCGAGGGTCGTTGCGGTCGAACCGGAGCGCTCGCCGGCGCTGCACGAGAGCCTGAAGGCGGGCGAGCCTGTCACCGTCGAGGCGAAGTCGATCGCGGACGGACTCAACGGGCCTTACGCCGGCGCCAATTGCGTGCGGGTCTGCACGGAGCTCGGCGTCGAGTCGGTGCTCGTGACGGAGCAGGCGCTCGAAGAGGCGTTCCGCTTCATGTACGGGCGCATGAAGCTTGCGTGTGAGGTGGCCGGAGCTGCCACGGCGGCCGCCTTATCGTCCCGAGCGGTAGAGATCGAAGCCGGTCAGACCGTCGCGGCGGTCGTCTCGGGGGGCAACGTCGCACCGAAAACGGCCGCTGCTATCCTGGCTTCAGATGAAGCCTGACATCCATCCCGACTACGTCCTCGCGACCGTGACGTGCTCCTGCGGGAACACGTTTCAGACGCGCTCCACGAAGCCCGAGCTTCACGTCGAGATCTGCTCGAACTGCCATCCGTTCTACACGGGGAAGCAGAAGCTGGTCGACACCGGTGGGCGTGTTGAGCGCTTCCAGCGCCGGCTCGAGAAGTCCGGCGGCGCTCGCCGCGCCTAGCGGCAGCTCTTGATGACCACCGTGGGCGGACAAGCCGTCCTGGAAGGCGTGATGATGCGCGGCCCGTCCAACTGGGCCGTGGCCGTGCGGAAGCCCGACGGCGACATCGTGCAGGTCAACCAGTCGATTCGCTCGCCGATGGCGCGCCACCCGGTCTTTCGGCTGCCGGTGATCCGCGGAGTGATCGCGCTCGGCGAATCGCTGGCGATCGGTTTCCGCGCACTCGCCATCTCCGCCAACTACCAGGCCCAGGCGGAAGGAAAGGAAGGCGAAGAAGGCGAGGAGGTCGTCACCGAGCTGACGCGGGCGCAGCTGATCTTCGCGTTCGCGATCGCGATCGGCTTCGCGGTTCTGCTGTTCAAGGTCTCGCCTGCGCTGCTCACGAACTGGATCGGGATCGAACGCACGGGCTGGTTTGTGATCGTGGAAGGGATGATCCGCGTGACGATCTTCGTTCTTTATCTGGCGCTGATCTCGCTCATCCCGGACCTGCGCCGCGTGTTCCAGTACCACGCCGCCGAGCACAAGGCGATCAACGCCTACGAGGCCGGTGAGGAGCTGGAGCCGGCGACGGTGCAACGCCAGAGCCTCATCCACCCGCGCTGCGGCACCGCCTTCCTGCTCTGGGTGATGGTGATCGCGATCTTCGTGTTCGCATTCTTCGGTCGACCGGCCTGGTACTGGCTGATCGCCACGCGCATCCTCCTGCTGCCGGTCATCGCCGGGATCGCCTACGAGCTGATCCGGTTCGCAGGCAAACACTCGCGGAACCGGATCCTGATGACCCTACTCGCGCCCGGTCTCTGGCTGCAGCGGCTGACGACGCGCGAGCCCACGCTGGATCAGCTCGAGGTCTCGATCCGCGCGCTCAAGGAAGTCTTGTCCCTCGAAGGCCGTGCCGCGCCGCCGGAAGCCCGCAAAGTCGAAGTGATGGCTTAGCCACTAGTGCCGCGAGTCCAGCGAGAGGCGAGCGTCACGTGGGAGGGCAACGTCGCGCGTGGCAGCGGCAGCATCAGCGCCGCGTCGGGAGCCTTCGAAAGCCTGCCGTACTCGCTGGCTACCCGTATCGACCGGCCTGACGGGAAAACGAGTCCCGAGGAGCTGCTCGCCGCCGCGCATGCGGCGTGCTACGCGATGTCGCTTGCGAACGAGCTGGCGAGCTCGGGGAAGGAGCCGGAGCACCTCGATGTGCGGGCCACGGTTACGCTCGACGAGGTGGAGGGCGGCTCGCACCGGATCGTCGCGTCTGAGCTTCTCGCGCGCGCGCGTGTAAATGAACTGGACGGGCCGGCGCTCCAGCGGGCGGCCGAGGCGGCAAGCGAGGGCTGCACACTCTCGGCGCTCGTAGCGGCGAGCGCTCAGGTGAACGTGCAGGCGACACTCGAGGGAGGAACCAATGGCGACTGATCGCAAGGCCGAGGTGACGTGGCACAGCGACCTGATGAGCGGCAGCGGCCGCATCGACTCGGTGACAAGCGGCGCATTCGGTGGGCTCGACGTGAGCTGGCCGGCCCGCACCGAGGAGCCCGGCGGCAAGACGAGCCCCGAAGAGCTGATCGCAGCGGCGCACGCAAGCTGCTTCTCGATGGCCTTCTCGCACGGCCTGGCGCAGGAAGGGCACGCACCGGAGGAGCTGAAGACCTCCGCGACCGTCACGTTCCAGCCCGGAGAGGGCATCACGAAGATCGCGCTCGAGGTCGTCGGCCGCGTGCCCGGGATGGATGAGGGCACCTTCAAGCAAGCAGCCGAGGGGGCGAAGGAGAGTTGCCCGGTCTCCAAGGCGCTTGCGAGCGTCCCCGAAATCACTCTCAGCGCCCGCCTCGAGGGCTAACCTAAGCCGGCGATGGCCGGCAACGTCGAACAGCTCGTCGACGAGCTCGAACGCACGTACCAGGAGGCGCAGGAGCGCATGTTCGACCCCGCGGTCTACAACGACCGCAGGCAGGCGGCTGACGCTGGCCGGCGGCTGAAGGAGCTCGAAGGGCCACACCGTTTGGCTCAGGAGTGGCTACAGATTCGCGAAGACCTCGAGGCGGCGCGCGAAGACGGCGACCTCAGAGAGATGATCCCCGACCTCGAGGAGCGCACGCGCACCCTGGAGGAGGAGCTTCGGGTCGCCCTCGCGCCAACCGACCCCGCCGACAGCAAGGACGTGATCGTCGAGATCCGCCAGGGAGTCGGCGGCGACGAGGCCGCGCTCTGGGCGGGGGAACTTCATCGCGCCCTCACACGCTATGCCGAGCGCCGCGGCTTCGGCATTGAGGAGCTCAGCTCCAGCCCGAACGAAGCCGGCGGATTCAAGGAGATCACGTTCGCCGTCAAGGGCGACGGCGCGTACTCCATCTTCAAGTGGGAGGGCGGGACGCACCGGGTCCAGCGAGTGCCCGAGACCGAGTCGCAGGGGCGGATCCACACGTCGACCGCCACGGTCGCGGTGATGCCGGAAGCGGAGGAGGTGGAGGTCGAGATCGACCCGAACGACCTCAAGGTGGACGTCTACCGTTCGACCGGCCCGGGCGGGCAGAGCGTGAACACGACGGACTCGGCCGTACGCATCACGCACATGCCCACGGGGCTCGTCGTCTCGATGCAAGACGAAAAGAGCCAGCTGCAGAACCGGCAGAAGGCGTTACGCGTCCTGCGCGCGCGACTGTACGAGCTCGAGCGCGAGAAGCAGCAGGCGGAGCTCGACGCGACGCGCCGCTCACAGATCGGGTCCGGCGAGCGCGCCGAGAAGATCCGTACGTACAACTTTCCGGAGAACCGCATCACGGATCACCGCATCAAGCTGACCGTCCACCAGCTGGATCGAGTCCTCCAGGGGGAGCTGGACGAGTTCACCCAGGCGCTGACATCGGAAGA
>WNFZ01008131.1_pt1 | contig 18653 bp, 15 predicted proteins | sample 5400081 | NCBI WGS metagenome assembly WNFZ01 (sample SAMN13153365, study PRJNA577476) | soil metagenome | isolation source: 80 cm soil or saprolite under grassland replicate 1 | place: USA:California | collected 2016-06-15
CATCGAGCTCGCGCCGTGGACGATCACACAGCTTGTATTGGGCGGAGTAGCAATCCTGCCACAATCGAGCAAACGCGAGGGAACGGGACCAACTCGCAACTTTGCCCTATTTCCCTATGCCACCATTACCGATTCGCGGCTTGAACTGCACGATGATGTGATTCTGGTACATGGCTATGCAGATCAAAAATTCTTTAAAGTTGGCAGCTACAATTCCGCTGGATGGGCTGCTTACATGCTGGAAAAAGCTTTATTTATTAAGCGCTTCCCGGTCAGTGATTTCCGCCTGCTGCCCGACATGGGCTCCAATGTGGAGACCTATGTGCACGATGCATATTTGGAATTGGAAACGCTCGGAAAACTCACCTGGTTGAACCCGGGGGAGTCGGTAACGTTTGAAGAAACCTGGGAAGTGATTCCCGGCGCGTACTCCATAAATTTGGAAGAGGCGCGGCAGATCATAAAGCAATACTCTCAATCATAAGAATGGAATGAAGCATGGCAAACAAATTTAGCTTCCCGGAAAGCTTTCTTTGGGGCACAGCAACAGCCTCTTATCAAATTGAAGGCGCATGGAATAAACATGGCAAAGGCGAATCGACATGGGATCGATTCGCTCATACACCTGGGCACATCAAGAATAATGATACAGGCGATGTTGCTGACGATCACTATCGCCTCTGGAAAAAAGATATTGGCTTGATGAAGAAGCTTGGGTTGAAGGCGTATCGATTTTCAACGTCCTGGCCGCGCCTCTTGCCCGCTGGACGCGGCAAAGTCAATCAGAAAGGGCTCGACTTTTACAGCAAGCTGGTAGACGGCTTGCTGGATGCGAATATCGTTCCGTTCATCACTCTCGATCATTGGGACCTCCCGCAAAAATTGGAGGACGAAGGTGGTTGGGTACTCCGCTCCACGGCAGAGGCATTTGTAGAGTATGCTGATCTCATGTCGCGCACGTTTGGCGATCGCGTCAAGAATTGGATCACGCACAATGAGCCTGCAGTTGTTGCCTGGATGGGCTATGGAACAGGTCAACACGCGCCAGGATTGAAAGATTATTCGCTGTCCCTACCGGTGGCACATCATTTATTGCTTTCGCATGGTTGGGCAGTTCCCGTCATTCGCCGCAACAGTCCGAAAGCTGAAGTGGGAATTACGCTCAATATCGCCTGGGGCGTGGCAGCATCCAACAGCCGCGCGGATTTGAATTCTGTCCGCCTCGATGATGGTCAATGGTTCCGCTGGTTTGCCGATCCAGTTTATGGGCGCGGCTATCCTTCTGACGTTGTCCTTGATTTCGAAAAAAGAGGCGCACTGCCTAATGGAATGAACTTCGTTCAAGCTGGCGATATGGACGCGATCGTCACGCCAACCGATTTTCTCGGTCTCAATTATTATTCTCGACACGTCTATCGAGTCAACACACCGGATAATGATCCGCAAATCGTTTTTCCCAAACCGACAACGCCGGAAAACTGGACAGAGATGGGTTGGGAGATTCATCCCGATGGCTTAACGGGCATTCTTGGGCGCGCCTATTTCAACTATCAACCGCCAAAAATATATGTCACGGAAAATGGCGCCAGCTATTCCACATCACCCGATGAAAAAGGCATTGTTGCCGACGAGCATCGCGTCAACTATCTGCGGACCCACTTCGCCGCTGCACATCGTGCTATCCAGGCAGGCGTGCCATTGGCGGGCTATTTCGTGTGGTCGCTGCTCGATAATTTTGAGTGGAGCCACGGCTATACCCAGCGCTTCGGCATCGTCTACGTGGATTATGAGACGCAGAAGCGCTATCTAAAAGACAGCGCCAAGTGGTACAAAGGCGTGATCAAAAAGAACGGTTTCTAAATTATTTAATGGAGTCACTTCTTGAAGCAGTGACTCCATTAAATTTCTGTAAGACACGGGGATTCAACGACATTGAGGAGTAACTTCATTATGAACCAAAAATCACTTCCACTCTTTATCGGTGAAACGCCAATCCAGCAATCGGAAAGCCATGTCCACGGAGAATTCGTGGACATGCTTGGCGACAAATTTTACAAGATCCAAAATTATGATCGCATGGCGCCATTCTTCATGAGCATCGTCAGCAGTTCGAATCACTGGATGTTTATCTCTTCCACCGGCGGACTCACGGCGGGCAGGGTCAGCGCGGAGCAATCCCTGTTCTCCTACTATACAGATGACAAGGTCACGGAAAACAATGAGAATACCGGCAGCAAATCCATTTTGCTGGTTACCCGTGGTGAGCGAACAAGTTTATGGGAACCGTTCTCGGAAAAATATAAGGACAACTATAAGATCGAACGAAACATTTATAAGAATGTACTCGGAACTGCGCTTGTATTTGAAGAACGCAATATGAAATTGGGATTATCGTTCCGCTATGCCTGGCGGACCAGCGATGTATATGGCTTTATCAAAACAAGCTGGCTTTTGAATTTTGGAGATTCAGCATGTCAGGTTGAATTCCTTGATGGACTTCAAAACATTTTGCCGGCCAACATTACCTCGTTGACGCAAAATACATTCAGCCCTTTGTTGGATGCCTACAAGCGGAGCGAAGTGGACCTAGAAACGGGTCTCGCTATATTTGCTTTGAATTCAACTTTGACAGATCTTGCTGAACCCAGCGAGTCACTTCTCGCGACGACAGTGCTGCAATTAGGTCTTAAGCAAAGTGACTATTTGCTTTCAAACTCACAGCTTGAAAAATTTCGAATTGGAATGGGCGTGACCTCTGAAACCGAAATACGCGGTCGGCGCTGTGCCTATTTTGTACACAGCACCCTGGAGTTGACTCCTACAGAAGAACGCCTCTGGCACCTGATCGCAGATATTGGTCAGGACGGTGTTGCAATTGTCAGCTTGATCAAAAAATTGCAGGAGAATCCAGCAGCATTGGTGAATGCTATAGAAGCAGACATCCTGCTGAATAACTTAAATCTCGAAAAGATTGTTGCCAGTGCAGATGGGTTGCAGGCTTCTTCAGATGAACTTTGCACTGCACATCATTTTGCGAATGTCATGTTCAATGTCATGCGCGGCGGCATTTTCTCAAACGGATATGAAGTCGATACACAGGATTTCATTGATTTTGTCTCTGTCCGCAATCGCACAGTTCTCTCGGAAAACGAATCGTTCTTCTCTGAGTTGCCTGCTGAAATGAATATTCTGGATCTCCACAATCGCGCAGATGCAAGTGGTCAGGCAGATTTAATTCGCATGATCTATTCTTATTTGCCGCTGACGTTCAGCCGAAGGCATGGCGACCCTAGCCGACCGTGGAATCGGTTTGCGATTGACATCAAAAAACCAGATGGTTCACTAAAGTTGGGCTACGAAGGCAATTGGCGCGATATCTTCCAGAACTGGGAGGCGCTTGCCTATTCCTATCCGGAATATGTTGAAGGCATGATCTGTACTTTCCTGAATGCCACAACCGTCGATGGGTACAACCCCTATCGCATCACGCGCGAGGGAATCGATTGGGAACTCCCCGAACCGAATAATCCCTGGGCGAACATCGGCTACTGGAGCGACCATCAGATCATTTATCTTCAGAAACTGATGGAGATCAGCGCAAAAGTACATCCGGGCAAACTTCAATCTTTCCTCTCTGAATCAGTTTTTAGTTATGCCAACGTCCCCTTTCGAATAAAGCCTTATGCCGATTTGCAACAGAATCCTTACAATACGATTGACTTCAATTGGAAATTGGAAGAGGAGGTCAGATCGCGAGTCAAGGAATGTGGCAACGATGGCAAATTGGTCCACAACCGAAACGGGAAAGTTCTCCACGTTAACCTGGTAGAAAAATTGCTGACATTGGTCCTCGCCAAACTGGTGAACTTTGTTCCCGAGGGTGGCATTTGGATGAATACCCAACGCCCTGAGTGGAACGACGCCAACAATGCTTTGGTTGGCAAAGGATTATCAGTAGTAACACTTTGTTACTTACGACGTATGATTGTCTTTTGCAGAGAATTGTTACAGCAGTGCAATCTTGACTCTGTTCCAGTGAGTGCAGACGTTCAAAAGCTGTTCTCACAAATTCGCCAAATCCTCAATCAATTTCAGGAAATATTGGCAAGCACATTCAATGATATTCAAAGACGTTCTACAATGGACGCATTAGGCCAGGCTGGCAGTGATTATCGTTGGAATTATTACACCAATGGTCTTTCAGGCGAATATGCCAAACTGCAAGTTTCAGAGTTAATTGCTTTTCTCGATCTTGCACAAAAATATATTGAGCATTCTTTGAGCGCCAATAAGCGCAGTGACAACTTGTATCATGCCTATAACATCCTGCATCTTGACCAGGAAACGGCATCCATTGGTTATCTGAATGAAATACTCGAAGGACAGGTCGCTATTCTATCTTCGGGAATGCTGTCAGGAGAAGAATCAATTGTCCTTCTGGAGAGCCTGAGAAATAGCAAACTGTATCGCGCTGATCAGCACAGTTACATTCTCTATCCGGATCGAAATCTGCCGGGATTCTTAGAAAAGAATTGTATAACCTCAGAACAGGTGAATGGACTGAAGTTAGTTTCAGAGCTTGTAAAAGTAAATGATAAGTCGCTGATCGTGATGGATGAAGAAGGTAACTATCGCTTTAGCGGACAGCTTCATAATGTCAAAGATTTGACTCGCGCTCTCAGCGCGCTGCCTGACCACTTTACCGAGTTGGTAGGATGCGAATCAGAGCAGATCAAAGCTCTTTTCGAAAATACATTTCATCACAACGAGTTCACCGGGCGCTCCGGAACTTTCTTTGCCTATGAGGGTTTGGGGAGTATCTACTGGCATATGGTCTCCAAACTTTTACTGGCTGTACAGGAAACGATCATTCGCACGAGAGACGAATCATCCACACAGGCTTTACTAGAAACGTATGCTGAGATTCGCAAAGGTCTAAGTTTCAACAAGCCGCCAGATATTTATGGCGCATTCCCTACGGATCCATATTCCCACACGCCAAAGGGCCGCGGCGCTAAGCAACCAGGCATGACGGGCATGGTCAAGGAAGAAATCCTGACGCGTCAGATGGAGCTTGGCTTTTCTATTGAAAACGGTCTCATCAAATTCGATTCTTTGTTATTAGACAAGCAGGAATTCCTTGATGTTCCCGCGGTATATAAATATTGGAATGTTGATGGGCGAGAGGAACAAGTCGATTTGCCGGCGGGTTCGATTGCCTACTCGATCTGTCAGATACCAGTTATTCTGCAGGCTGCGAACGAACCGTGCATCGAAGTACAGCTCTCAAATGGCAATATGCAGAAGATCGGTGGTCTTGTTTTGGACGCCGATAACGGCAGACACATTTTCAAGCGTGATGGCGTTGTGCATCACTTGTTGATATTTATGCCTCTTAATAAATGATCAAGTAAATATTTGATAACAAAAATGCGACCAATACCAGGTCGCATTTTTGTTTTACGGACTATGCGTCACATCACATTTGACGTTGCGGTAAATCCCGTTTCCAAAACATGGGCAGAATCAATAACAAAATCACTACCAAAATGATCGCGCCGATCAGTACAGCGTGAGGTGCGCCTTGCACACCTCCTAACCATTCGGCGAACGCACCAATTCCTAACGCGCCCAGGGATGGCAAGCCAATCAACGTGACCGTATAAAGGCTCATCACCCGTCCACGCATTTCGTTGGGAACAGAAAGTTGAATGAACGTCGCGATGATGGTGGAAAATACAGTAGAGGTGACTCCGGCGATAAACAACAAAATAAGCCCTAAAATAAATGATGGACTCATCGAAAATAGAATTAACGCGATACTAAATAGAACTCCGCTGAGCAGTAGCACTGCGCCTTGATGCGGCACTCGTTTGAAGGATGCCAATCCAAACGCGCCGACCAATGCCCCACCGCCCGCAGCTGCGAGTAAGTAACCATAGCCTTGCGGTCCGGTTTGCCAGATATCGCGGCTAAATGCCGGTAATAGGCTTTGATAAGACCGACCAAAGATGGCGCTCACTGCTGACAGTGCTAACAAAGCTAAGATCAGGCGGTTTCCCCAGGCATACTTCAGACCTTTGGTAAAGGTATCAGTCAACGATCCATGTTGACCGCCGCTGTGGGTGCGCACATCCCGCATAGCTGTCAATGCAAAGATGACTGCGAGAAAGCTAATACTATTTAGAAAGAACAATGTGCCTGCGCCAAGAGGTTCGAGCAAAATTCCTGCCAGCGCGGGACCGACTAATGCCGCGCCGGTATACGTTGCCGAATTCAATGACAAAGCATTCAAAAGATCACGCGGCTCCACCAGATCTGGGATCAATGCCTGGCGTGAGGGATTGTCAAACGCCAGCAACAATGCGCCGATAAATGAATTCAACAGAATATGCCAGACTTGAACATTGCCACTCCAGGTAAGCAGTGCAAGCACCAAAGCATTCAATAACTGCATGGATTGCGTGAAGAACAAAAGCTTCACGCGGTGAACTCGATCCACGACCGCGCCCGCAAATGGAGGGATAAGGATCATTGGAATGGCAAAGCTAAATCCTAAAATTCCTAACCATAATGGTGAATTCGTCAACTGCAAAACGAGCCAGCCGTTCGCAACATTCTGCATCCATGTGCCCATGTTCGAGACGATGAGTCCCCACCAGATCAATCGAAAATTCTTATAACCTAATGCTGCAAAGCGCGTATTGCTTGCTTCCATAGTCGTCATAATATTTATATTCCTGCTACAAAGGGATTATTCCGTTTCTCTTCTCCCACGGTCGTTTCGGGACCGTGTCCAGATAGTAAACGCGTGATATCAGGCAAAGTGAAAACTTGAGTCTTGATACTTTCCACAAGTTGTTCCCAACTTCCACCGGGGAAATCCGTCCGCCCGACGGAACCTGCAAAAATGAGGTCGCCGCAGAAACAAACATCCGCTAAGGGAACGTATAAGATGCAGTGACCCGTTGTGTGTCCGGGCGTGAAACGAACCTCAAACTCAACATTGCCCAGCTTCAAGATTTGTCCATGAACAAAGTCAATTGTCGGTTCGGGACCGGGGTCAATATCAAATCCAAATAGCGCTCCCCCGCCTCCTGCCCTCCACAAGACATGGTCGTTCGGATGCAACGCCACAAGCGGTAATGGATTGAGAGCATCGGCAATTTCACCTGCGCCGCCAATATGATCGAAGTGGGCATGTGTGTACCAGAGGTGAGCAATACGCCAGCCTCGTTTTTGCGCGGCTTCGAGAATGATATGTCCATCCCAGGCAGGATCAATAACTGCCGCAGCCTTTGTTTCTGAATCGGCGACCAAATACGCATTCGTCTGCGCGGGACCTAAGGTGAATGAAACAATCTCAAGCATTGCTTACCTTTCGTGGGGAAAACTGATAGGTCACAAAAATAGAAATAACGATCAGCACAACTGCGAACGGATAAACAATCACAGGATTGTATTCAAAAAGGATCCCTGCCAGCGGCGGCGTGAGTATAAAGATCACCGAACTGATCGTTTCCATAATGCCGTAGGTGAGGCCCATCTGCGAATCATGGACAAGCTCGCGCGCTTGTGCCTGCGCGAGAGGGCGTCCAGCGCGGAAGCCGCCTAACAGGAAATATCCCAAAGCGAAGAGAGGCAGACTCGCGCCTTTCCAAATGAACATCGCAAACAAGATGACCAACATCTGTGCGAAAATGAAGCCGCGCCGTGCTTCTACACGGCTAAAGAACATTGCCATGAGTGAATTGCCTAAAGCGCCTGCGGTAAAAATAATTCCCGTTTTGCTCAAAGATAGCCCGCGCACGGCCGTCAAGAAATTCGGTGTGAGCGGCTGCGCCAGATACATGGAAAAGATTGCGAACGCAAGGGCAACCATCCATAACACAAACGGTTTGTTGCGGATCAAATCCGGCGGCGGCGATTCAGGGTCGTGATGATCGATCGGTTGGGCTTGAATAAAAAACATTGCCAAATTTGAGAATACAAAAACGCCCGCCGCAACAAAGAAACTCATCCGCATGCCATAGTGATCGCCGATCCAACCACCGGTCACAGGACCAAGTACCATGCCTAAACCAAAAGTTGCTGTGGTCAATGACAGTGCGGTACTCACCGGCCAGTTGCCACGCGCTGCCGTCACATAACTGCTCAATGGAGAGGCTACGAACGCGGTCAGTCCATAAGCGAACAATCCAATCAAGAACAAGGGCAACGCTAACGCCAAACCCATGACGATTGCTGCCAACAAACCCAGCACCCAGGCAATGATCAACAATGGTCTTCGTCCAAAGCGATCTGCGAGCCGCCCGGCAGGAATATGTGTGATCGCCATGGAAAAACCAAATATACCCAACACAATTCCAACTTGGTATTCAGTCAAAACGAATTGCTGGGCTAGATAGATGGGAATGAAATTAAAGAACAGTCCTTCACCAAATCCCCAAAGCAACAATGCGGTCGCCACAAATGGCAGATTACGGTTCAAATTGATTCCTTTGTCGATTCGATTCTTTGAATGAATTCCAGGGCAGCTTGAAATACCTGTCCACGAGCCGCATCGCGCGGGACGTTGTGACCAGACCCCGTCACATAGAGTTTGGTTCTATCTATAGTGTTGACGATATCGTTATAGATCAGTTCTATGTTATCGGGCAGAATATACGTGTCATCCTTGGAATGGATCAACAATACTGGCACATGCACATCTGGCAAAGCAGCACGCATCGCACCAAGCAATCTATTCAATTGACCAATGGAGCGCACCGGGTTTTGCGGATACGCGATGTGATCCTTCCAGGCTTCCTTATCAAACCAACCGGTTCCGGGTTCCTCATTGCTCTTTGGCATATAAGGAATCATCCTGGCAATCCAATCCACGTGCCGTAGCCGCGGATCATCAGGGAGTTTGTACGGCGTAGACATTGCCACAACTCCCATGACATCCAAACGTGTCGACATGAGCAACGAGAGGATTCCACCCATCGAAAGTCCGACCAGAAAGATGTTATCGGAGAGACCGCGGAGGATGTCATATCCATCTTCAACGGAAGCCGTCCAATCGGTCCAGTTGGAGCGGATCATATCTTCCAGATCGGTGGCGTGTCCGGCGAGGCGAATTCCAAGGCAGGTGTAGCCCTGCTGATTCAAAAACTCCCCCATCCAGCGCATTTCTTTTGGTGTGCCTGTAAATCCATGAATGAGCAGGCACACAGGTTTGGACCGATCTCCTAAAAAGAAGAAAGGTTCAGCAGTAGGAATGATTTGAATTCCCCTTTTTCCAGTGGATGATGACTATCGAGCCAGTTGCGGAACGAGCCACATTCCTTCTGCAATGCAAGGATTTTTTGTGCGTTGACGATGGCAGCATTGATTTTGAGACGATTGCGAATAATGCCAGGGTCATTGAGCAAGCGCGTGAAATCTTTTTCGCCGTACCGGGCTACTTTGGCAATGTTGAAATTATGATACGCCTTACGGAAGTTATCCGCCTTTTTCAGAATAGTGATCCAGGAAAGCCCTGCCTGATTGATCTCAAGAATAAGGCGCTCAAAGAGAAGATTATCGTCAGTTAACGGGAACCCATATTGAGTATCGTGATAGGTCCTGTTATAGATATCTTCGGGATGAGAATTGCAGAAGTCACAATAGGTTGTCATAAGATAATTTTACTATTACAAAGGTTTAATTTAACTATTCTGCCTAAAAATCATCGCCGGAGGGGGATTCCTTCCTTGCTGTAACCTTTCATATACAGCACTAGCTGTACCTTTTCCATCCATTTTTCGTCATGTGCAAGATTATCAAAAATGCAAGCTCTATGAAAGCTTGAACAAGCAGAGCATGCGAAAAATTTGTTGGCCGTTCAACTCAGAAGGTTTTTCCCACAAAAATGGACCAAGTTTCGGCAGACGTACAGGGAAGTCCAAAATCCCAGTCTACAACTTTATCCGTAGTAATCCCAGTCCACAACGGCGGAGGAGACCTCCAGGCGTGCCTTGAGGCGCTTCTTAATTCAACGCGTCAGCCAGATGAAGTGATCATTGTTGACGATGCATCCACCGATGAGTCGGTAACACTAGCTTCTCGATATGGCATGGTTATATCATCGCAGAGCGAGTCACCAGTCGGACCGGCAAGGTGTCGCAACCGCGGGGTGACGTTTACAAAAGGGGATGTGGTGATTTTCCTGGATGCAGATGTACGAGTGCACGAGAATACTCTGGCTCTAATCGAGAGCCACTTTGAGGAAAACCCTGAAATTGCTGCGCTGTTCGGGTCATACGATGATGAACCGCCCCATCGCAGCCTGGTAACACTCTACAAGAACCTGCAGCATCACTTTGTTCATCAGCACAGCCAGCGGGAGGCATCCACGTTTTGGACAGGCCTTGGTGCGATCCGGCGTGATGTATTTGTGAAGCTTGGCGGGTTCAGCGAGAGATATTCGCATCCTTCCATCGAAGATATTGAGCTTGGTGTGCGCCTCAAGAAAGCAGGATACCGCGTACATTTGTGCCCAGAAATCCAAGCCACGCATCTCAAGCGCTGGAATCTTGTCAGCCTGCTACGCACCGATATCCGGGATCGAGCCATTCCGTGGGCGCGCTTGATATTTTCCACCGGTCGATTGCCCGCTGACCTCAACCTCGATTGGAAGAGTCGTGCAAGTTCAATATGTGCCTGGGGAATTTTGCCGTTCATTCTTCTAGGTTTTTGGGTCCCTGCCGCCTGTATTGGCATTCCGATACTGGCTGGCTTTATTGTTTTCGCCAACTTCCCGCTGTATCGTTTTTTCCATGAGCGCGGTGGAGTTTGGTTCGCCATGGGTGCAGTCTCATTGCACTTTCTTTATTTTCTATACAGCAGTTTAACGTTTGGACTCATTTGGCTGGAACATCGAATTTCCAGGAAGAGCCACACAATAAGCGTATCTTACGAATCGATGGGTGATTAGGGAGCAGCGATGCAACAAAACGAAACTCGGCAAGTGGTTATTATCGGTGCGGGTCCCGCCGGGCTGACGGCAGGTTACGAATTGACGAAGCATAACATTCGTCCTATTGTGCTGGAGCAGTATGATAAGGTCGGCGGATTAGCGAGGACGGAGAACTACAAGGGGTATTACTTCGATATGGGAGGGCATCGGTTCTTCTCCAAATCGGAGGCGGTCAACCAAATGTGGCACGAAGTACTCGGCAATGATTTCCTGCGCCGGCCGCGCCTTTCGCGGATTTTTTATCAGGATAAATTCTTCTACTATCCGTTGAAGATCTGGAATGCGCTGTCCAAGGTTGGACTCTGGCAGTCAATCCTCATTGGTCTCAGCTTTATCCGCTGGCAGATTTTCCCGTACAAAAAAGAGGAGACCTTTGAACAGTGGGTCACCAATCGTTTTGGCAAACGCCTGTTTGAAATGTTCTTCAAGACCTACACAGAGAAAGTGTGGGGCATCCCATGCACAGAGCTCAAAGCAGAGTGGGCAGCGCAAAGAATAAAGAACTTAGATCTCAAGGCTGCTCTCATGAGCATGGTTGTGAAACCCGGCGATTCGGTCACGAGTCTGATTGAAGAATTTCATTACCCGCGCCTGGGTCCGGGCATGTTGTGGAACGAGGTCAAAAATCAGATTGAGAAGCGTGACGGTAAAGTACTACTGAATAGTGCAGTCATGCACTTCCACCGCAGCGGAGATCGAATCGACTCTGTCGTGATTTGCCAGGATGGTGTGCGCGAACAGACCATTTACGGCACGGATTTCATATCCAGTATGCCGGTTTCAGAATTCATCAAGAAAGTTGATCCCGTCCCGGCAGATGTCCTTGAGGCAGCGAACAAGCTCAACTACCGCGACTTCCTGACCGTCTGCCTGGTCGTGAACAAAGACGAGCTCTTCCCCGATAACTGGATTTATGTTCACTCGCCAGAGGTCAAGGTTGGGCGCGTTCAGAATTTCAAGAATTGGAGCCCGGATATGGTGCCGGATCTTGCCAAGACCAGCCTGGGTTTCGAGTACTTCTGCAACGAAGGCGATGAGTTATGGAACATGTCGGATGCAGATCTGGTCGAACTGGCGAAGCATGAATTGGAACGAATCGGTTTGGCAAAAATAGTGGATGTTGTCGATGGTTGTGTCTTCCGCGTACCAAAAGCGTATCCAGTTTATGACTCGGAATATGCAGGATATCTCAAGATTGTTCGAGAATTTGTAGACCGACTCTCCAATTTTCAAACCATCGGACGAAATGGCTTACACCGCTACAACAATCAGGATCATTCCATGATCACCGGCACACTGGCGGTTCGGAATATGTTATTTGGCGAAAAGAATGATCTTTGGAATGTCAACGCGGATGCCGAATACCATGAAGAAATCCACAAGAAGACAACTCCCGAAACGCTCAAGGAGAAGATCACTCATATCTTCCCACGGCTGGATCCGGTGGCGTTGGGCTTTTCGTTCGGAACAACCGCTGGAATATTGATTTTTGCGGCAACGATCCTGCTCGTCATTCGGGGTGGTGCAGTTGTCGGCCCGAATTTAGCGCTACTAAGTAATTTCATCCCTGGCTTTACTGTCACGCCTTCCGGTGCAGTATTCGGGCTACTTGGTCTATTTATCATAGGATTCTTCTTCGGATCAATGTTTGCTTATTTGAGAAATCTGACTGTATTTATTGGTGCGCGCATCATCCATCGTGATATCGAGCTTTATCATCTGAGAAGGCTATTCGATTTCGTTTGATCAATCTTACAACGCAGCGAGTATAGGAGCTTAGCACAATGCAGGAAGATAACAACGCCATCGAGAGATTTGTACTCATCGAACTATTGCGTTTGAATGGTGTGATTTTGGGGCTTATTTTGGGATTGCTATTTGGATGCAGCGTTTTCGTTGCCACGATTCTCCTTGTACTTAAAGGTGGCGACGTGGTGGGTCCACACCTGGCGCTGCTGGGACAATTCTTTATTGGCTATCAGGTCACTTTTGGCGGAAGCATCATCGGATTTCTTTATGGTCTACTCTCCGGTTTTGTGATCGGATTCATCATTGCCACCCTCTATAACTGGATGGCAAGCCTTCGAGAACAGCGAACAGCACGAAAAAGTAACGTATGAATCAAGCAATTCTTTGGTTGACCGCAATTCCATTCATTGCAGTCTTACTCGTATTTACTCTCCGCCGAATTATCTTTACGGCTGCAGCTCTTCGAACGCGCCCGCAAGAAGATGCTAAGGCAGGCCGACCATATCTGCCTGATGTGATGATATTGGTGTCTTGTAGAGATGAGGCGGCGATGATACCGGGGCTGTGCCAGGCGTTATCGCAGCTGGATTATCCGCGCCACAAACTCCAGGTGGCTCTGATTGATGACGCCTCTACCGATGCAACGGGCAAAATCATGGAACAGCAAGCCGCGGGTCGACCGGGCTGGCGCGTGCTTCGATTGTCATCGAATGTGGGCAAGGCTCGAGCGTTGAACATCGCCCTGGATCGCATTCCATTTGGGGAGATTATTTATATTTTTGATGCCGATCATCGTCCGGATCCGCAAGCGCTGCGGCAAGCAATGCGATACTTCTATACGCCGCGGGTTGCTGCCGTAACCGGCTTTACCAAAGTAGTCAACCCACTGGCTAGCCCAACTGCTTTTTACTCTACGGTTGAGAGCTACACAAATCAGTTAGTCACTACTCGAGCAAAGGATCGCCTCGGACTCGCCCCCGCCCTACTCGGCTCCAACTGTGGTTATCGACGCGATCTTTTGGTCTCTTCGGGTGGCTTTCGCAATGGCGCGTTCTCAGAAGATTCCGATTTGACGGTTACGTTCCATCGCCAGGGTTTCATCACGCGCTTTGCCCAGGAGGCAGTTTCCAATCAACAAGTTCCTCAGACTGTGAATGGATATCTAAAACAACATATCCGCTGGGGACGCGGTTTGAACGATGTGGCAAAAGTACATTCCGCGCAAATCTTGGGTGATCAGAAGTTGAGTCTGCCTCTACGTTTGGAGTTGCTACTATTCACTGCCGGATATTTGGACCGTCTCGCGTTAATGGGTGCCGTAGTCCTCTTGAGTATTGGCTACTTTATTAGTATTGAGCTATTCTTCCTGTTGCTTGGAATTGTCCTACTATCCTTACTCATGCCACTTGTGCAAATTCTCGCACTTTTCACCAAAGAACGATTTGATCTGGCAATGTGGAAGAGATTGCCCTGGATTCCGATTTTCTTTTTGCTCGATATCTTCGCCGCCATCCGCGCCATACTGGATAGCCTTTTAAATCAACCACGCCTGTGGGCAAAGACTCAGAGAGAGGAACTGCGCTAGTATGAATACCATTGCCGTTTGCATCGTCACCTGCAACACCCGTGATCTGTTGCGCAAATGTATACAGTCTGTGTTACCGGAGCACCCGGATGAAATCCTGGTAGTCGACAATGGATCCAAAGATGGCACCGTCGAAATGCTAAAAGCGGAATTTCCTTCCATTCCGTTCCTCTCCCTGCCGAAAAACATCGGATTTGGGGCGGCATCCAATCGCGGAATTGAGAACTGTCACTCTGATCATATCTTTCTCATCAACGCGGATGTGTTTATGATGCCGGGTTCTCTCCAGCCGCTCAATCAATATCTTGAAACTCACCCAGAAACTGCGATGATCGGTCCGCGCGTTTTGAACCCGGACAAAACTCTGCAAACATCCTGCTTTTATTATCCGACTCCTATTCACATCTTTCTCTATGTTTCAGAGTTCTACAAGCTGGTTCCGCGGCTGCCATTTCTGAAGAATCGCACATTGCAAAAGAAAGCTACCGAATCAGCGGTTGCCGTGCCTTGGGTACTTGGAGCCGCGCTGGCATTCCGCCGTGAACAGATTTTGAATATTGGCAGCTTCGATGAGAGCATCTTCCTCTATTTCGAAGAAGTAGATTTGTGCTATCGTCTCGCCGCGCAAAATCTGGAGACTCATTTTGTGCCTCAGGCAGAGGTTATGCACGTCGGTGCAGGTACAACAATTCAAAAGCGAGCCTGGTATTACAACATGTTCTTCATCAGCCTGGCCCAGTTCTATCGCAAACATTATTCAAGATTCTTGCTGGCCGAATTGATCGTGGCAGTGAAATCCGTTGCTGCGATCAAACTGGTGCGTGATTTCCTGAGGTTGCGTATCAATCACGATGAAACCAGGCAACCTCTCCAACAAGTGCTGGTCGAAATGGATCGAAACCTGGCTTTCGGCAATTGGCATCACATCCATACTGAGGAACCTATTGTTCCTGGATAAGACAAGACGAATTTGTTTATGTTGCTTTCTGAGGAAGGTAACAGGCTATGCACTGAGATTGCCATGAAACCAATCGCGAAAATCACAGTCGCCATCCCAACTCTTGATCGCCCGGACGGCTTGTTGCGCTGTCTGGAAGCTTTATTGATTCAAGGCACGGTCCTTCCGGAAGAGGTGCTCATCATTGATCAGGGCAACTATCAGATTGGTGAGAAGGCAATCAATGAGGTACGCTCAAAGAGCGTAATCCCGATCGTTCATTGTTCCCAGGCAAAGTTAGGACTTTCCGCGGCGCGCAACCTAGCAAGTTCTCAGGCATCTCATGACATTGTCGCGTTTACGGACGATGATTGTGTTCCAGATCCAAATTGGTTGGCATCTATTGAGCGGATGTTAACTTCCTGCCCGGAACTCGATGGTGTAACGGGTCGCATATTGCCACTTGAATCTGAGGCTGCTGAATTATTCCCGATCTCCACTCGCACCAGCCGGAAAGCGGCAACATTTCAAGGGCATAAATTCCCCTGGGATGTGGGCAGCGGCGGCAACTTTGCCATCAAGCGAGCAAAACTCCAGCGCGTCGGTGGTTATGATGAGCGACTCGGCACAGGGTCTGCTGGAAAATCCGCGGAAGATATTGATATCTTCTATCGCCTGCTCTTAGCGGGAACAGTGATTCGTTATCAACCGGAGGTTGTGATCTATCACGAACGACAGGATGCTGAGCGCCTGATTCGAAGCTTCTGGAATTATAGCCATGGATTTGGTGCGTTTACAGCGAAGCATTTGCGAAAAGGCGATTGGTATGCTGCCTACCTCTGGTCAATCTGGTTTTTTTGGCTGGTATGGCGAACGGGGAAAGCGGTGGTTCTCCGCCAAAACGTTTATGCACGTGAAGGTCTATTAAGTTTGAAAGGATTTAGTTATGGGTTGGCGTACGGCTTCAAGCTTCGCTGAACAACATTTATCGCCGAGTGTCAGGCATTGGCTCAAGCGAACATTATTCCCTGTTTGGATGGGATCGCTGTATAGAAGTAAACCAGTCAGCGATAACTGGGGCTTTGACCGCGGGCTACCGGTGGATCGCTACTATATCGAATCGTTTCTCGAGAGTCATCGCGCCGATATTCAGGGTCGCGTTCTGGAGATCATGAACAGCGATTACACGGATCGCTTTGGCTCACATATCGAGTGCGCAGATGTTTTAGACATCGATTCATCCAACCAGAAAGCAACGATTATTGCCGACTTATCCACAGCAGATTCAATTCCCGGCGATTCCTTCGATTGCTTTATTCTGAACCAAACATTGCAGTTGATCTATGATGTGAAGTCTGCGATTGAGCATTCATATCGCATCCTGCGACCGAGTGGCGTATTGCTGTCCACGATCCCCTGCCTAAGTCGCCTCGCGGGGCAAGGGTTCACCGATTATTGGTTTTGGCAAAGAGCAAGTGACAGTATCCGTGTTTGGAAATGTTCTCAGCGCGGTCGCTTTTCTCGAAGGCATGGCATGTGAAGAACTGCCAAAGCGCGAATTAGATCGCGTCGATGAGCGCTATCCCATGCTACTTGGCATTCGGGCGGTGAAGAAGTGAATGTAGAGTCTCAATTGCCGGCAAGTTCGCTCATCATTTGCTCACGCAACCGCCCCAGGCTGCTCCTGGAGACGGTCGAGTCGATCTTGCGCGGAGACAGCGTGCCAACCGAGATGATCATCATTGATCAGAGTATAGAGTCGCATGTTGAACTCTCTGCGATGAAGATCGAGCGTTCTTGTGATATCCGCTACATCCATTCCAAGACCGTAGGTGTAGGAACTGCGAGAAATTTGGGGATTGCATCGTCGCAATATCCTATCTTGATATTTATCGATGATGATATGTTTGTGGAACCCGATTGGTTTGGCAGCATGGTGAATGCTGTCATCAAGTCAGGAACTTGCAGCGTGGTGACAGGTCAGGTTCGGGCTGGCGAATCTGAAGTCCATGCAGGAAGCGCTCCTTCTCTCAAAAACGATAATGCACCGGCAGTCTACAAGGGGCGGCTCGACCGAGAAGTCCTTTTTACCGGGAACATGGGCGCGTATCGATCGGTATTTGAGGATGTCGGTGTGTTCGATGAGCGCTTAGGTCCGGGGACAAATTTTCCCGCTGCTGAGGACAATGACCTTTGTTTTCGATTGCTGGAACATGGAAATTGTATTTATTATGTTCCCGATGCGATTGTCTATCATCGTGCCTGGCGATCCAAAGGCGAAAGCCTGTCGCTCGAGTGGCGATATGGCATCGGACGCGGAGCTTACTATGCCAAACATATGAGCCTTCGTGATACCTACATGTTGTGGCGCATGACGCGTGACATCTGGCAAAATTCCGCGCATTTTTTTGGCGTTATGCTGCGCAAGCATCAGATCAATTTTGAGTTGTTGATCGCGGCATTGGGTGTCTTTTATGGCGCGATACGCTGGGGTGTCACGCAAACGGGAAGAGGCGGTTCGTGATGGAAGCAAGTGTGATTATCCCTACTTATAACCGCGCTGAACAATTGCGTAATTGTCTGCAAGCCCTCGCCTGCCAGACGTATTCAGCCACCGATTTTGAAGTAGTGGTTGTCGTGGACGGCTCAACCGATGGGACCACGGAGATGCTGGCAAGTCTCAAGACGCCGTTTACGCTGCGAGCGATCTCTCAGCCAAACACAGGGCAGCCATCTGCACTCAATCGAGGTTTGGCGATATCTACAGGTCACGTTTCTATTTTTCTTGATGACGATATTGTGGTGGAAGCACAGTTTATTTCGGAACATATGCGCCTGCATCAAGAGCACAAGTTGGTTGTAGGTGTGGGTCAGATCAAGCTAGAGTTGAGGACCGATGCAGATTGGTTTGCACATGGTTTTGCGAGCGGCTGGCGGAATCACTACGAAGAACTGAACCGGGGGCAACGTCCGCCCGAATGGGACGAATGTTATGGCGGCAATATGTCGGTCCCGCGCGCTGCAGTGCTGGCGGTGGGCGGGAATGTTACCGACCTGAGACGTGGTTTCGATGTCGATCTTGCCTATCGTCTCAAACGCTACGGCTGTTCTCTTGTTTATCTGCCCCAAGCTCTTGGCAATCAACAGCAAAACAAAGGATTTCAAGAACTCTGCCGCGATTCAGAGTTAGCAGGGGAAGGGAGCGTTGAACTTGTTCGCCGCCATCCGCAGATGGAAACAAAACTACTGGGACATATCATGCAAACCGGTTGGACTTGGCTCTTGTTTTGGCAGTTGCTATTCCTGACAAATATTTCTGCAGGCGGCATAAATCGTTTGCAAAAGTTAATGGACAGAGGAAAATCTTATAAGTGGTTTGT
>WNFZ01003065.1_pt1 | contig 18646 bp, 9 predicted proteins | sample 5400081 | NCBI WGS metagenome assembly WNFZ01 (sample SAMN13153365, study PRJNA577476) | soil metagenome | isolation source: 80 cm soil or saprolite under grassland replicate 1 | place: USA:California | collected 2016-06-15
CCGGAGGCGGATTCATCAGATTTAAAAACGTGTGGCAGCCCAGTAACTATATTCACATTGAAAACCTTGCAGGTCATGCGCAGCATGGAACAATTTTTCCTGCATGGGAGAGCGCGCAATGGGTTCTTGAACCAGTTTCTGGTGGAAGCGCTGCCATGGGAGTATCTCCTAAACAACTATCTCAAAACTAGAGCGGTTATCAGATCGGTGTACGGATTTATTCTTCGTCGCGGAGCGACGGTTGAGCTTAGGCCGGCGTTTTAACGCCGGTATCGAGTGTGGGAGAAATCCGCGAGTCGCGGAGCGACGGTTGAAAGAGACGAAGAAAAGACGGTTGAATACAGAACTCACGACAATCTCAATCGTCGCTCCGCGACTGGATAATCATTCCTACCCCCAACCGGCGTTAAAACGCCGGCCTAAGCTCAACCGTCGCTCCGCGACGAAGAAGCGCCTCCTTGGCTACGCAAAAGATCTGGGTAATGAAAAGCCTCACGATCGGGCTACCGACACGTTCCGTACACGCAATCGCAACTGGCTCTAAGTATAGGAACTCTATCTTGTTGATACGGAGAATCGGCCTCCGCTGAAATCAACCGGCGGCGCCAAAGCTAGGCACAGGTAAATTGAAGTTGGGCCCGCCAGAAATAATTAAGCCGACCGGCCGAGATATGCCTTCAACTGTGGTGGGACAGGCCGATGAATTAATGCCTTCCTCGCCGGCCACTCCGCCGTCTTTTCCAGCTCGATTAAATAGCGTTCCTGGCCGGCCTCCAAAACTGCGATTGGAACTCCGTCTCTGTACAGGATGCGATTGGTTGGAATCACTGGAACGCGGGCGCCGGGTAGAACAATTCCTACCAGGTTCAGCGGGTCGGCGGCGCTCACCGAGATCAACGCTCCATCAGGTTCCTTCCGCCGTATGGAACGAAGGGCGCTGACAGCTTCATTCAGGGCAAATTGCTCACCCGAGACCCCTGCGACGAATCGCCCTCCGCGAATCTCGCCTCGGGCCTCTAACCTTCTGAGCGCCCTTAGCAATTCACGCCAGGGTAATGTCATTCCTTCACGATCCATCAGTCTGCGAAACACGACTCCGTAACGACGCAACAACACCCGAGCTATTCTTTCTACCAGCTCGGATTGCGCTGCGGCGCCGTTTGTAATTGAAAGAGACCCGGCGCCGGCCCTTCCCGAAGCGGGAAAACCGGCGCCGTCCAAATTTTGTCCTCTCCGTTGCAGGCGTGACCAGCGCCCGGCGTTCTCCATTCCGAATAGCGCCGCCGGGGCCTTGCGCTTCGCATTGTGGCTCGACGGGCGTTTGTTCGAAGGCGTTAAGAGGGCTCGCAGTCCAGTGAAACTATCCGCTGTAATAAGGCCGCCGGCGACAAGCTCGGCCAGCGCTACTTCAACCTGAGTTTTCAGTAGACCTGTGTTTTCCACGAAATCCGCGAAGAAGGAAGCGCCGTGGGTCAGCAGATGGTCATATACAAGTTGCGCCGAGGAAGACAGCCTCGATTCAAGATCGTCATTCTCCTTGGGCGCCTTGGGCTGAGGGAAGGCCATATCCCATGCCGCAAAATTTTTCCTGTTCAGCAATGCGATGGGAGTGGAACGAACCGGACCTGATCCCACGCCTTTTGCTCCGCCTTTTTGTGGACTCAATCTCGTCCAGACGATTCGACCCGACAGGCAGAGCGAATCCAGCCACTCCGGTTCGTAGGCTGCCAACCTTGCGGGCAATATCTCTCCTTCCCAGGCTCCTGCGGCGGCTTCAAATCCCTCCAACTGGTCAACGATTGCGGACAGGCTCTCCGGCCCCTCTCCCCGGTCTCCGGGCGCCACTCGCTGCCACGTCAATAGAAAGCGCATGAAGTCGGCGGGCGAAACCGGTTCGATCTCTTTGCGCAGCCTGTTCAGAGTGTAGCGGTGAATTCTCGCCAGCAGCCGCCGTACGCACCATTCCGTTTGCCCCGAGTCAGTACCGCGAGCGGTAGCTATCGAGGTTCCATCTACAAGTCCTGTGCGAGAGCCTCGCTCGCTACCGCTCGCGGTACTGACTCGAAGGGCGCCGGAAGGCGCTCCCGGCGTGAAACGGCCACGCATCACGAAGCCTTCCGATTCAAGGCTCATCAACGCGCTCTCAATCGCATAAACAGGCAAGGCCATTGTTTCCGCAAGCGATTCTGCGGTCACTGGCCCAATCGCCTCGAGCCGGCCTCTCAGTATTTCAACCAATCCCTCATCCGGCGATACGTCATCCGCTTGCTTACGCGCGCGGTACTGTACATCTCTCAGTTTTTCAACCAATCCTTCATCCAATTCTCCAATTGGCGACGCCGTCGAAATGTCTTTTGTTGGAGGTTTAATTTCAGGCTCCAGTTTTGCGTCGGGATAGACCGCTAAAAGATGAGCTAAGCGTTCGGCCGCCACCCAATATACTTTATCTCCAACGTGTAAACTCGCGGCCCTTCTTTCGCTCACGAGTTCGGCAAAATATTCTTCCCAGCCCGATCCGGAGTCGCCATTCTCTGCGCATTCGGCGTCAGGCGTTTCGCGTCCGAACAGATGCGGTTGTCCCGTACGCCCTTCAGCCGCGGTGATAAAACCCAATTGCAACAGGATGTCGTGTAGTTCGTCCGCGCTTTCGGCCTGGGGCCATGCCTCTTCCCTGACCTGGTCAATCGCCGCCTGGTCGAGCGTGCCGAGGTCGGCGGCCGTTTCAGGGTCCAGCCACCGGCGGCTCATCACCGCCTGAGTGCGGCGTTCTTCGAGCGGCGCGTCATCAAGGAAGGCGTACGGCCTCGCGTTGAGAATCTCCATTGACAAAGGTGAAGGCTCTCTCAAGTCGCGCGCGACCAGAGTCTTTCCGCCCTTCTCGCCCTTCTCTATGGATGCGAGTAAGGCTTCGAGCCCGTCGATGTCCATCGCTTCTTCGAGGCAATCGTGGATGGTTTGCGCGACGAGCGGATGGGCGGGGATTTCACGGTCGCCGACTATGTTTTCACCGCAAGCGACCTGATCGGGAAACACGGCGGCGAGCAAATCTTCCGACTCCATCCTCTGCAACTGCGGCGGGATCTTGCGGCCGCCCCGCCGGCGAACTATGGCCAGCGCCCTGTTCGCGTTCCACCGCCAGCGCGCCGTAAACATCGGAGCGTCCAAAAGGGCCTGTATCAACAGATCGCGCACGGACGAGGACTTCAGAAAACCAAAGACGTCTTCCAGAGGGAAACTGTGCGAGAGACTGAGCGAAAGAATTATCGCGTCTTCCGTGGCCGCCGCCTGTAACTCGAAATTGAACTTTCTACAAAAACGCTTGCGCAGCGCCAGCCCCCAGGCGCGGTTGAGCCTGCTCCCGAATGGCGAATGTATGATTAATTGCGTTCCCCCGCTTTCATCGAAAAAGCGCTCGAGGACCAGAGTCTCCTGGCTCGGCATGACTCCCAGCGCAAGCTTCGCGGTTGTCAGGTATTCGACTAACTGTTCGGCGGCGGGGCGCGCTATGCCTAACTCGTCTACTAACCAACTCAGCGCATCGCCATGGCAGCCACGCAGGTCTGCCCCTACGATCCCATCGGCTATTTCGGTACGAAGTCGAGAAACGGCCGCTGATAACTCATCAGTTCTGCCCGGAGCTTCGCCGAGCCAGAAAGGAATGGTCGGCGGCTGGCCTTCGGCGTCTACGACGCGCACGCGGCCTTTTTCTACGCGGGTGATTCTCCACGACGTATTGCCGAGTTGAAAGATGTCGCCGGCAAGGCTCTCGACGGCGAAATCCTCGTTGACGGTTCCGATGAAGGTCTCTTCTGGGTCAAGGATCACGTCAAAGTCCGCGGTGTCGGGAATCGCTCCCCCATTGGTCAACGCCGTCAACCGCGCCCCCTTGCGCGCTCGCAACCTGTGATTGACGGCGTCGTGATGGAGGTAAGCGTTCCTGCGGCCGAGCCGGGTGGTATACCCTTCGGCGAGCATGCGAATGGCGTCATCGAACTCTTCCCGGGACAGGTTACGGTAAGGGTAAGCCCCCCGCACAAGGTCGAACAGTCCTTCTTCGGTCCATTCTTCACACGCGACCGCCGCGACTATTTGCTGGGCGAGAATGTCGAGAGGTTTCTCTGGAATAACCAGATGATCTAGTTCCCCGCGCCGGGCGGCGTCAATCAACGCGGCGCATTCGACGAGCTCGTCCCGGCTCGTCGGGAACAATCTGCCTTTCGGAAACCCGCCGACTGAATGGCCCGACCTGCCGACGCGTTGGAGCAAAGTGGCTATTGATCGAGTAGAGCCCAACTGGCATACGAGATCGACGGCGCCGATGTCGATCCCAAGTTCCAGCGAGGCGGTGGCCACCAGAGCCCGCAATTCGCCGGCCTTTAAGCGTTGTTCGGCGGCGAAGCGGCGTTCGCGCGACAAGCTGCCGTGATGTGACGTGATGTTCTCTTCGCCTATGCGCTCGGCCAAATGGCGAGCCACTCTTTCGGTCATGCGCCGGGTGTTGACGAACACGAGCGTGGTTCGGTGCTCGTTTATCAACTCGGCGAGTCGGTCATACACTTCACCCCACACCTCGCCCGACATCACCGCTTCCAGGGGCGATCTCGGTATTTCAATGCCAAGATCGATCTTTCTGATGTGGCCGGTGTCAATGATGGCGCATTCAGTCTTGTGAGCCGTGTTATACGAACTCGCTCCGACTAAAAAGGCGGCGACCTGTTCTATCGGCCGTTGGGTCGCCGAAAGCCCTATGCGCACCAGCGGCCCCTCGACAAGCTGCTCCAGCCTTTCAACGGAGAGAGAGAGATGCGAGCCTCGCTTATCTCGGACGAGCGCATGGATTTCATCTACGATCAGAGTTCTGGTTGTGCGGAGCATCGCGCGCCCGCCGTCACTGGTGAGCAGCAAATAGAGCGATTCAGGAGTAGTGACAATTATGTGAGGCGGGCGGCGCGTCATCTTTGCGCGTTCGGTTGAGGACGTGTCGCCGGTCCGCACCAGGGTTCGAATTTCAAATTCCGGGAAGCCCATCGCCCGAAGCTCCGCCTGTATCCCCGCCAATGGCTGTTGCAGGTTGCGCTGGATGTCATTGCTTAGCGCTTTCAGGGGCGATACGTAGACCACTTGTGTGGCGTCTTCAAGTTTCCCATCGATCCCCTGACGCACAAGATCATCAATAGCCGCCAGAAAAGCCGACAGCGTCTTGCCAGACCCGGTGGGCGCGGCGATCAACGTGTGCCTGCGATCCTTAATGGCGGGCCAGGCCTTTGCCTGCGGCTCGGTAGGCTGTGCAAATTGCTTGATAAACCAACTCTCAACGGCCGGATGAAAGCGATCTAAAACCATAACGAATCCTGACTCAATTTACCATATTCTTTGCCTCCGGTACGGTACCGGGAGCGGTAGCGACCGGTTCGACGGCGCCCGGTCGCTACCGCTCCCGGTACCGTACCGCATGCCGTCCAAGTCTACGACCAAAAGCCCAGTGGAAGGCTAATGCGGAAAACTTTGTAACTGCTCAGCCGTGTAGCGACGTTTGAATATAGGCAGGCCATAAATGACCTGCCTATATCCGAGACCGTCCCTACGGAACTAAGAGGGCCGCAGCAGTCGCAAAACCTTTAAAGAGGATCATGATTATGAAACGCTACCTCATGGCTGTCATTGTCTTATGGACCAGTTCATACATCAACGCCGGACCCGCGCCCGTTCAGGAACCGGTTGATCTCGGGGTGATCGCCAAGATTCGGGACGAGGGGCTGAAGCGATCGCAGGCGCTGGAGACCTTCACCCACTTCACCGAAGTGATCGGCCCCCGCTTGACGGCCACACCTGCTTACAAAAACGCCGCCGAGTGGGCGCGGGATAAGCTGAAGGAGTGGGGGATCGAGAACCCGCGTCTGGAAGCCTGGGAATTTGGACGCGGCTGGACGCTGGAGAAATTCACAGTCGAGATGGTCGAGCCGCGCTACATGCCTTTGATCGGGTACCCCGAAGCCTGGTCGCCGTCGACGGCGGGAGAACTGGTCGCCGCGCCCGTCTTTTTAGGAGACAAGACGTTGGACGCGATCGAACAACTGCGCGGCAAGATCAAAGGCGCGATTGTGTTGAGCCAGCCGATTCAAACCGTCTTCGAACGCGAAGATCGCCCGCAGCCGACACTCTCCGACAAGCCGGTCGCCATCGGGCAACCGCGTCCTGCGGGCGGAACTCCTCCGCCTGCCAATGCGCGAGACGTGGCGCGGATCATACGCGAAGCTGGCGCGGGCGTGGCGCTTAGGCCGAATCGCGGCGAGCACGGAACGCTATTCGTGCTCGGTCGAGACGGCGGCGAGGGCGCCGCGCCGAGCGTCGTGCTGAGCGCGGAACACTACAACATGATCGCGCGCAAGATTCAGCGCGGGCTGCCGGTCAAGCTGCGCGTGAATGTTCAAACCCGCTTCCTGACGGACGACAAGAACGGCTACAACGTGATCGCCGAATTGCCCGGCGTTGACCCCGCGCTGCGCGATGAAGTCGTGATGATCGGCGGGCATCTGGATTCCTGGCATTCCGCGACCGGCGCGACCGACAACGCCGACGGCGCGGCGGTCGTGATGGAGGCGATGCGCATTTTGAAAGCCATCGGCGCGCGTCCGAAGCGCACAATCCGCATGGCGCTCTGGGGCGGCGAAGAGGAAGGATTGCTCGGCTCGCAAATGTACGTCGAGCGCTATTTGAAGGGCGACGCCAACAGCGCCGCGCGCGAAAAGTTTTCCGTCTATTTCAACATTGACCCTGGCGCAGGGCCGATCTATGGCTTCTATCTGGAAAACAACGAGGCGGTGAAGCCGATCTTCGACGCCTGGATGGAACCGTTCCGCGATTTGGGCGCGCGGCGCAACATCATCCAGGGCATCGGCAATACCGATCACTTGAGTTTCACCCGCGCCGGCATGCCCGGCTTCAACCCTGTTCAGGAATACGCGAACTACGACGTCCGCACGCATCACACCAATATGGACACCTACGAACGCGTGCGCGACGCCGACCTGCGGCAGGCCGCAGTCGTGATGGCTTCGTTCGCCTACCATGCCTCGGCGCGTCAAGAGAAGATTCCGTTGGCGAAAAGTAAATCCGTATGAAATCTGCTCACTCTGCAGATGGGAGGATGATGGGCAAGATGATGTAGACGCCGATCTCGTGAGAAATGGTCCGAACCATTCCTTTTCCCTGGTCGAGGCCCGGGAGAACTTTGAACGTTATCTGGTGAAGTACCCGCCGGAGCTTGACACCCGGATTGGAGGCCCCGATTCACGCCGAGAGAAAGAGGTTAAGCGGATCATCATTGAGGATTACGAGAGGATTATGGAGGGGGCTACGGTTGAGGAGATCCGGAGACTCTGGCGGCAAGTGATTGAGTGCGAACAGGCGTTGGAGCAAGAATTGAAGCGCAGGATTAGCGGGCCCCTGTATGAAGGGACGCCTTGTCCATATTGCGGCGCGAAAATGAGAACTCAGCGAGCAAAACAGCGCCGCTTTTGTGGGATGGACTGGCACGACCCTGATCAGGTCATTAGGCTCAGGTCTGTTTAGTTCTATAGCGGGCTAAATCAAAACATGCAACATTGGGACGCTGGTACAGTACCGCGCGCGTAAGCAAGCGGCCGACCGGAGCTGGACAGTTTGCGCTACGCCTTATGCGATCCCGATTTCTTTTAGCGTCGCGGATCCGAAGCCAGAGTTACTTTTGCAAGAGGTCTAATCAAATGACAGAAGCCAGCATTTATTAGTTGCAATGGACTCGGCAGACTGCTATGGTCGGGTCGCTTCAAAATTAGAAGACCAACAACAAGCCGTCGCGGCAGGAACTGCCCGTCGGCTTTTGCATTTCCAGGGACATTCTCGAAGAAACGCTGTCCGCACGCGCGCGTCGTGTCAATCGAAGCGCCAGGGACGAAGAACGGGTTTAGCTCGCGAGCCAAGCCCAGATTGAGCCCTGTCTAGGGCCATAAAGGAGAATCATATATGAGTCAAGAAACACAGCGACATGAGATTACAAAGAAAAGGGTGGTCTACCAGATGCCTGCCGAGCATGCAGTGACAATTCGACGGGACGTAGAATACCGAGTCACTGACGCCGGCGCCCTCACAATGGATATCTACCACCCCCCTGATTCAAAAGGTGAAGCTAAGATACCCGCCGTCGTCTTTGTGAACGGATATCCTGATCCGGGAGCACAGAAGATGATCGGATGCAAGTTTAAGGAGATGGAATCCTATATCTCGTGGGGACAATTAACGGCCGCCTCAGGGTTGGTGGCGATTACCTACACGACCGGCAAAGAACCGGCGTCAGATATTCACGCGCTGCTTCAATATATTCGACAGAACCCCGCCGTCCTGGGAATTGACGAGAACAGGATCGGCCTGTGGGCTTGCTCCGGGAATGTTCCGAATGCGTTATCGGTTCTGATGCAAGAATCTCGGGAGTATCTGAAGTGCGCGGTCCTGTGCTACGGATGCATGCTGGACCTCGATGGGTTCAACCACATCGCTGAGGCAGCCAGGATATGGGGGTTCGTCAACCCGTGCGCCGGGAAGTCAGTCGAAGATCTTCCGCACGACGTCCCTTTGTTCATCGCGAGAGCAGGTCGGGACGAAATGCCGCATCTGAACGAAACGCTCGACCGTTTCCTGGGCAAGGCGTTGACGCGCAATCTGCCTGTTACGTTCGTGAATCACTCCGAGGGGCCGCACGCCTTTGACATCCATCATGACAGTGAGACCTCTCGTGAGATTATCAGGCAAATATTGGCGTTTATGCGGTTTCATCTATTGACGTAAGAACTTGGCGACTGCTGCGGCCGCTTAGCGGCATTTGAATTTAGCATGCAGTTCGTAGTCCCGCCTTTAGGCGGAATCGTCAGACGCGGATCCGTTCCGCGACGCCGAACGCCTCCGCCTAAAGGCCAATGAGGTTAAGTTAGCGATTAGTGGCGCGGACTTTAGTCCGCGCTGATGGCTGGCGCGCGGACTAAAGTCCGCGCCACTAATCGCGCCAGATACCTAACTTAACCTCATTGGCCTTTAGGCGGGACTACGAACTCAGCGACGAAGAGGGCCGCGGCAGTCACAAAACTTGAAGCCTATTAGCGAAATCACGAGTGGGGGCGCTGCCGCCCGCGTCACGCTTTCTTGCGCAACTCTTTGTGCCGGAAGCAATCTACGAGGTGGTCATTGACCATACCGACGGCTTGCATGAACGCATAGCAGATGGTGGGGCCGACGAACTTGAAGCCGCGTCGCCGCAAGTCCTTGCTCAACGCGTCCGCTTCCGCCGTCGAAGTAGGAACTTCCTTCGAAGACCTCCATTTGTTCTGTATCTGCCTGCCGCCGACGAACTCCCAAACATAGGCGTCGAAGCTGCCGAACTCCTTCTGTATGTCGAGGAACAACCGGGCGTTCTGAACGGCGGCTTCGATCTTCAGCCGATTGCGAATGATGCCCGGATTTGCAAGGAGTTGACGGACTTTCGCCTGTTTGTATGAAGCGACGGCGGAGACTTCGAAATTATCCAGGGCGGCGCGGTAGTTGTCCCGCTTCCTGAGAATGGTTTCCCAGCTCAACCCAGCTTGCATGCCCTCCAGGATAAGAAATTCGAAGAGGTCACGATCGTCATGAACGGGCACGCCCCATTCACGATCGTGATAAGCAATATAGAGTTCGTTCTTGGCCCATTCACAACGACGCATTACCGGTTGGGCGGCTCTTGGCGCCGCGGGCTTCGAAGGCGTCCGGATGGTGGCGATTGACGAAGACTGGTCGGCCTTGCGCTTTCGGCGTGTGGAATTCATCCAGACCATGACTAGAGACAAGAAGCACGCCATGACGAAGCAGGGCAAGAAGAAAGTTGCGAACAAGTAACGCCTTACAGCGTACTTCGCTTGAATGAAGAGGATGACTAACCGCAGAGGTCGCCGCAGGAACGCAGAGCTTAAGAGCTATCAGCCAACCTCCGCGCCCCTTTGCGCCCTCCGCGGTCGAATTCTATTCGCCCAACTGAAAACTGCTATATGTAATCAAGGCGTCGTGACCAGGGGTAGCTCAATAAAGCTCGCCTGGCCGGGCGCGTGATAAATCCGCTGTGTGGCCTTGCGGTATTCTTCCGGCTTGGCCCAAAAGATGTTGGGTGTGAAGGTCTGCGGATTGCGGTCGTAAAGCGGGAACCAGCTCGATTGGATCTGCGCCATTATGCGGTGTCCCGGCAGGAAGACGTGGTTCGCCGTGGGCAGCGCGATGCGATAGAGCAGCGGCTTATCGGCTTCAATGGGCTTGGCCGTCTCCAGGCTCTCGCGGTATCGCCCGCGAAAGATGTCGGCGGAGACCATCAGTTGATAGCCGCCCATCTCCGGCTGGCCGGCGACTTCGTCGGGGTAAACGTCGATCACTTTCACCACCCAGTCGGAATCCGTGCCGCTGGTGGAAGCGATCAGGTTGGCGATCGGCTGGCCGCTGAGCTTTACCGGCGCGGTCAAAACGTCGGAGACAAAAGACACTACGTCGGGCCGGCCCGAGCCCTCGCGCTGATCGTCCACCAACCACCGCCACCACGTCAGCTCGTTGGTGTAACCGGTGGGCCGAATCGGGCGCGCGCGGAACGGCACGGGCTTGGCGGGATCGGAGACGTACTCCTCAAAAGCCGCGTCGCCGGATTTCGGCGCCGCCAGGCTCAGTTTCAGACCCGCGCTGAAATAGAGCGGCGTCGGTTGGAGCTGACAGCCGCTCGCGCAGCCGGCGGGCCATGCGGGCAATCGCCGCCACTTGTTCGTTCCGGTCTCGAACGCCGTCACCGGCGCGACGTCCATCTTCGGCGCGTCGTCTTTCAAAAAGTGGTCGAGGAAGGGGCGCAGGATCTCCTGGCGAAAATAGAGCGCGGTGTCGCTGCCGAATTTCAACGCGCCGAGCGTGCTGCCGTCCTGAATCTCCTGGCCGTGATGCCACGGCCCCAGCACTAGGAAGACCTTGTCGTTGTTGGCGTCCTTAGGCTTGATCGCCTTGTAAACGGCGATGTCGCCGTAGATGTCCTCCTGATCCCAGAGGCTGTGCACGAGCATCAGCGGGACTTGCAGCGGTTGCGCCGCCAAAATCCTGTCCACCGCCTGATCGCGCCAGAAGGCGTCGTAGCTCGGATGTTCGAGCAACTTCCGCCAGAAGCCTACCTGTTCCAGGCCACGCCGCCGTCCCAGTTCGCCAGCCGATCCCGCCTGCATGTACATGTCGTAATCGTCGAAATGACTCGTCCACCATTTGACTTCGTTCGCGCGCGTCGCCACCTGTTCGTAGATGTATGGCATATTCTGTTGTCGAAACGCGCCGTTGTGAAACCAGTCGTCGCCCATCCAACCGTCGACCATCGGATTCATCGGCACGGACACCTTGAGCGCCGGGTGCGGGTTGACGAGCGCCATCAACGGTAAGAAGCCGTCGTACGAAATTCCGAGGATGCCGACCTTGCCGTTGCTCTCCGGGACGTTCTTCACCAGCCACTCGATGGTGTCGTAAGTGTCGGTCGCATGGTCGACCGGCGTCGGATTCAGCGGCCCCCGCAGCGGGCGGTTCATCACATAATCTCCCTCGGAGCCGTACTTGCCGCGCACGTCCTGCACCGCGCGGATGTAGCCGCCTCCAACGATTACGTCGGTGGCGTTGTCATAGCCGGTCAGGATCGGGCCGAGGTGAGAGCTTTGCGCGTGGCTCGTGAGTTCAGTGGCGTTATATGGGGTGCGCGTCAGCAGTATCGGCGCGCGCCTGGCGCCCTTCGGCGTAATAATGACCGTATGCAGTTTCACGCCGTCACGCATGGGGATCATCACGTCGCGCTTGCTGTAATCGAAACCGTAGTTGGTCGGTTCGAACTTTTCCGGCGTTTCGCTCGGCAAGACGGCGGGCTTTTTCTTCTGGTCTTCCGTTTGGGCCTGGGATGCGCCTCCCTTCTTTTGATCGGAGATCTGAGTTTGAGAGAAGACTTTGCCGATCCCTAATATGGAAGACAAGACGAGCGTTACGGCCAATATCCGCTTATTCTTCATAATATTCTTCTCCGAGAGATTTCAATCGGGCCACGCGATAAAATTTCAGAACCTCCCACCATGGTTCAATCTGACAATGAAATTTCATCGGCTTGAACTAGATCGCTTGACTTTTTCCTACGCGCTCGGCGCCATGCGCCCAAGGCTTCTCCAACCAGCTTGAAGATTGTCTGTCGATTCTGAGCGATCACTTTTGTCCACGCCCACCAACCCATCTGCGGAAAGTAAATCCCTCGAAAGAAGAAGCGCGCGATCAGATGCATGATCCGAACTTCCACTGATTTGTGACTAATCGAGTCTAGCGCCTCGGTAATCCGCGCCGGGCTATAAGAAGCTGACCATGCCTGAGCGACCTCGCGATGCACCTCGGGGATAGTCATTTTCAACGGCGTGTGCGCCATCTGAAAGGGCGCAAACTCCAGCCAGTGTTTGGGACGTGTCAGCCGCCCGGCGACCTCGAGCCGCTTGTAAAGTGGGGTCGCGGGGAAGGGGGTCAGCAGGCCGAAGACAGGCAGCCCTGGCGGCCAACTCCGGATCTGCTCGAGCGTCCGCCCGGCCACCCCGGGCGTGTCGTTGTCCATGCCGAAGATGAAGGATGTAATCGCATAGAGGTTGCGCTGGGCGAGCCGCTCAAGCACGGCCGCATACTCTTCCGGTTTATTAAAGCCCTTATTCACGTCGGCAAGGTTGACCGGGTCGATAGATTCCATGCCGATGAATATCCACCTGCCGCCTGAAGCCGCAATCAGGTCCACGAGTTCACCGTCGCGCAGCAGGTTGGCGCTGATCTGCCCAATCCAGGGTAACTGCGCGTCGGCGGCGATGATCGCCCGCAGCAACGATTTCGTTCGCTTGATGTTGATGGCGAAGTTATCATCGACGAAAGAGACCGCAATCTTGCCCCCCTCACTCCGGGCGCGCGCTTTTAGCCGCAGCATTTCGTCCACGACGCTTTCGTTTGAGCGAAAACGGATCGAGTCACCAAAAAAGCCGGTGACGGTGCAAAATTCACACCCGTAAGGACAGCCGCGTCCCGACTCGATCGGGATTACGCGAAACGAATTCAAGTTTGCCCCCATGCGATTAAGGATGGGACGCAGGAACCTGGGGACGAGATTGAACTGATCGAGGTCGAGCGTCTCCCAAGGGATCGCCGGATAGGGCTGAAGACTCGGCTTGCGCTCCTTGCCCGTCGAATCCACTGGCTCATAGACTTCTTTGAGTTCTCCGCGCGCAGCATCCTCCACGATCCTGGGCCAGGTCTCATCAGCTTCCCCGAGCGCTACCGCGTCGGCATGGCGCGGACCGCCATTGCGACCGAGCGCCTCGTCCGGCTCTTCGGTCACGTGAGGCCCACCCATGACGACGGGCGTCCCGGCGGCGCGAATCGCGTCAGCCATCCGATAAGCCTTGGCGATCATGCGGGTCATGGCCCCGATACCGACGAGGCCGATCTGTTGCTCGCGCACGAATTGCGCAATGTCAACCTCGTCCATGGCTCGGGTGTTACCGTCAATCAGCAGCACCTCGTGGCCGGGAGGAGTGAGCGCTTGAAGCACGAACATCCAAAGATGCGGCATGTGATTGCGCGTTATACCGTTGTCTGGGTTGTAAAGTAAAATTTTCATCGCTCATTTCTCCAATCAGCAATCGCCGGTTGACTTGATAGAGGGTTATTTTCCTGTGGGGCAGGATGATTTACTCATCGAGAGATGAACTCCAAGGAGGGACGAAGACGCTCGCATTCCTTCTTGGGTAATGTAGTGAGAAGTCGGGTTTCGCTCAGGGTTGGGATCACTTCGCAGCGGTGCATCAGGGACATCCTTTGTTGGTCAAGTTGTACAAGCGAAAAGACGATGCATCGCACTGCCTGGTTCACGAAGAGATTCGACAGTACGAGCGCGATAACGAGGGGATCAGCAGTTCGATCCCGGCGTCGCGAGGCCGATGCGCTAGAAATCAGCCATCAGAGTGGTAACGGGGGCAGTGTATACTAGAAATGTGCGCTTGCATACAGAAGGATTCTCCGCGCGCGTTCGCTTAATTATCTTGTAGGGCGTTTAGATCCGACGATTTTCTTTCACGCCGGTCGTAAACGCATCATCAACCTACGATTGCCGAGCCGCGCGATGCGCAATTCCAGTTAAACTAATCCGATGTAGGGTTTTACACAATCATTTGTAACGCCTCTTCAACCGGCGCCGTATGACGCTGACAAGAGGTCATCATTTTTAGGAATATCCACGTCGAAGAACTCAAGTCTGGAATCGATTAGGAGGAGACTCATGGACAAAAATAACAAGGGTCACTGTTCACGAAGGGAGTTTACAGCGGCTGCCGTCTCTGCCGCGGCTTTTACTATCGTCCCGCGACACGTGCTGGGCGGGCCAGGATTCACGCCGCCTAGCGACAAGATCAACCTGGCCGTGATCGGCCTGGGACGCCAGGGAATGGCCGTGATGATGAATCTGTTGCAGCTTCCCGAGATTCAGGTGGTCTCCGTCTGCGACGTGAATCAGGGCAGTAAGGAGTACGCCGAATATGACTCCAACGCTATGCTCACCGCCGCGAGGCGGTTGCTGGGCGCCGGGTTCGAGAATTGGGGAGAAGATTGGGCTTCCCCCGGGACGGTTCAACTTACGAAGAGCTTTTCGACCAGCCTGGGCATCGGCGGGCGCGAGCCCGCTAAGAGACTCGTCGAAGCGTACTACAGTTCTCGCAACGGGTCGGAGTCTTACAAGGGCTGCGCCGCTTACATGGATTTCCGCGAGCTGTTGGAGAAACAGTCGGACCTGGACGCCGTTTACGTGGCCACTCCTGATCATTGGCATGCGCCGATTTCGATCGCGGCCATGCGCAAAGGCAAGCATGTGTTATGTCAAAAGCCGATGGCGCACTCGATTGGCGAGGCGCGCCGCATGGCCGCGGTGGCGCGCGAGACGAAGGTCGCGACCGCGCTCCCAGTGAATAATCCCTACACCCCGGTCACCCAGACCATTTCGGAGTGGATCGCCGACGGCGCCATAGGCCGCGTACGCGAAGTTCACAATTGGTCCAGCCGCCCGTATTGGCCCCAGGGGATTGATCGCCCGAAAGAGGCGCAGCCGGCTCCGCAAAATCTCAACTGGGATCTGTGGGTAGGCCCGGCGCCGATGCGCCCCTACAATAAAGCCTACCTTCCGTTTGTCTGGCGCGGCTGGTACGACTTCGGCTGCGGTTCATTTGGCGACATGGGCTGCTACAGTTTCGCCGGCGTGTTCAAAATTCTCGGTCTGACTCCGCCCACCGCGGTCGAGGCCTGTTCGGGCGAATCTTACGAGGAGACTTTTCCGCAGGCTTCAATCGTTCATCTGGACTTCCCTGCCCGCGAAGGCCGTCCGGAGATCCGCATGTCGTGGTACGACGGCGGATTGCACCCACCCCGCCCGGCGGGTATCACGGAAGAGGACGGACGTCAGTTTAGGCATCGCCAGGAAGGCGTGATGTATGTGGGCGATAAAGGAATCCTGCTGGCCGGCTTTAATGGACAAAATCCGCGCGTTTACCCGCCGTCGCCGAAGTATGTGATTCCCCCGAGACAAGAGATTCGCCCGGAGGTTCGTAGTGATGCAGGCGCGCAACCCGCGCAAGCTGCGCAACCCGCGCAATGGCCCAGCGCTTACCAGGTGAGAAGCTGCTGTGGGATACGGCCCAGGCGAAAGTGACCAACAACGAGAAGGCGAATGGCTTTGTAGACCCGCCCTACCGCAACGGGTACAACACATAAAATGGCGGCAGCCTTTGGAGTGCGGGCGCTCGGGACCGCTTTGGTAGTCATCTCCGGTTCTATAGACTTTCGGGACAAGAGACCCGAGTGGGTTTCCTTTCCACCATTGCCACAATATCGAAGTGGACTACCAAAGCGGTCCCGAGCGCCCGCACTCCAAAGGCTCCGCCGATCTGATTTATGAACGCGCTTAATTTTATGTGTTTGACCGTATTCAACTTTAATTTGCACAGACTTCACATGAAACAGGAGATGATTATGGCTGCGATTTCGAGACGAGAGTTCCTCAAGAAAGTGGCGACGGATACTGCGGTGGCCGGGTTCATGGTCACGGGCGTAGTAGAACTCCATGCCAATCCGCTCGGACTGCCGATCGGCAGTCAGACATATCCCCACCGTGCGATGCTCAAACAGGATTTTCCCGGCTTGATGAAGCAACTGGCTGACCTGGGAGTTCAGCGGATCGAGCTGTGCTCACCGCTCGGTTACGCCGACTTCGCCGGACTGTCCAAAGGGGCCGAGGTCAAGAAAATCCTGGCCGATCACGGTCTCAAATGTGAGAGCGCGCACTTCAGCATGAAGGAGCTCAGGCAAACTCAAGAAGCGAGCATTGCCTGGGCCAAAGAGGTCGGCGTCAAACAGATGATTACAGCGACCCTGGGCGCGGGGAACAACCCGACCATGGATGATGTGAAGAGGGCCGCCGACGAATATAACAAGATCGCCGCAGTGGCGGCCAAGGCCGGCATCCAGCAGGGCCTGCACAACGAAGGCTTTGAGGTCTCGTCGGTCGACGGCAAGCGGACCTACGACATACTGATGGAGTTGCTCGATCCGAAGCTGGTCAAGTTCCAGTTCCAGATGTCCACGATCAGAAACGGCTTCGACGCCGCCGAGTACTTCATGAAGTACCCCGGGCGTTTCTTCTCGATGCACCTCCAGGATTGGAACCCGGAGACCAAGACCCTTGTGGCGGTAGGAAAGGGCAGCATCGACTGGAAGCGCGTCTTTACCGCGGCCAAGACCGGCGGCGTTAAGAACTACTTCGTCGAACAGAACATGGAATTGACGAAAGAGGGCGTCGCTTTTCTGAAGACGCTGAAAGTCTGATCATTCCGCTCGCCCTAGGCCGCGATCAGATATATGATCTGGAGCCATGATGACTTCCATAATGCAACGCGCAATAGTCGTGATGTTTATTGTTCTTTCCTGGGTGAGCCAGTCTGCGGCCCAGCAAAAGTATGATCTCCTCTTACAGGGCGGCCATGTCATCGATCCCAAAAACAAGATAAGCGCCGTTCGTGATGTCGCCATTGCGAACGGAAAGGTTGCCGCCGTTGCGGCCAAAATCGATCCCGCCGAGGCCTTCAAGGTGGTGGACGTTTCGGGATATTACGTAACGCCCGGGCTCGTTGACATTCATGTTCACGTCTATGCGGGGACTGGCGAACAAGGCTCTTATGCCGGCGATAATAGCGTTTATCCCGACGGCTTCACTTTCCGGGCGGGAGTCACCACGGTCGCCGACGCCGGATGCGCGGGCTGGAGAAATTTCGAAGACTTCAAGCAGCGGGTCATCGATCGTTCTAAGACCCGTGTGCTGGCGTTCATCAATATCGTCGGCAATGGCATGCGGGGCGGAAAGTTTGAGCAGGACCTTGCGGACATGGAAGCCAGGCCTACGGCGGAAATGGCGCTCCGCCACAAGAATTTGATCATAGGCGTCAAGACGGCCCACTACGCCGGCCCGGAATGGACGCCGGTTGAACGCGCCGTCGAAGCAGGTACGTTGGCGAATATCCCCGTCATGGTCGACTTTGGAATCAATCACGCCGAGCGCCCACTGAGTGAACTCGTGACGCGTAAGCTCCGGCCGGGCGACATCTACACCCACCTTTACTCCGGGCTTCGCAACGAGCAGGTCGAGTCGGGCAAAGTGAATCCCGCGCTTTGGGAAGGCAGAAAGCGCGGGGTAATCTTTGACGTGGGACATGGAGGCGGCAGCTTTTTATGGCGGATCGCCGTGCCGGCGATGAAAGAGGGCTTCGTTCCCGATTCCATTTCCACCGATCTCCACATCGGGAGCATGAACGCCGGGATGAAAGACATGCTCAATGTGATGGACAAGTTTCTAGCGATGGGAATGTCTGTCGACGAGGTGATTCTTCGTTCCACGTGGAATCCTGCCCGAGAGATCAAGCGCGAGGAATTGGGGCATCTGGCGCCAGGCGCCGTGGCCGACGTCGCCGTATTGAGGCTCGAGAAAGGAGCTTTCGGCTTCGTAGACATGCATGGAGCTCGGTTGCGAGGAACGCAGAAGCTCACTTGCGAGCTGACGCTTAGAGAAGGAAAAGTGGTCTACGATCTGAATGGAATTACACGGCCGGACTGGGACAAACTCCCGCGGGATTATAAACAAACCGGTGACGCTCGCTGGGACGCGGTCACGCCCGCGCGGCCTGTTCGAAACCCGTGATGGAGAGCTGAAATCGCAGGCGCCGGCATTTTTCAGCGTTTCTCTTTCGTCGATTTTTGAGATCGTTGAGCTCGATCACGCGGGACGGCGATCACCAGCGAGACAGAAGATCCGGGCAAAGCCTTTGAGCCGGCGGCGGGGTTGAAAGCAGCTAAAGATTCTATGGACAAATACGTCTATTTGCGCTCAAATCCGACGCGTGAACATGAAATTGAGCGAATGGGCGAGACAACTCTGATTCGGGATATGACGGAAGTATCGACTTCCTTGCGGCGCCAGACTCTACGGCAAACGGGCGGCGAAACATAAAGCAGAAAAGGCGATCGAGGCGATACA
>WNFZ01004562.1_pt1 | contig 18629 bp, 23 predicted proteins | sample 5400081 | NCBI WGS metagenome assembly WNFZ01 (sample SAMN13153365, study PRJNA577476) | soil metagenome | isolation source: 80 cm soil or saprolite under grassland replicate 1 | place: USA:California | collected 2016-06-15
CGCAGGCACATATCTCGCCTGCGGGCTGTGCTGTGTACGGAAACGCCCACAACCGTACACAGCGCGGCAACGTTCGCGTGTTCCCCGCTTGCCTCCCTCCCAATGCCTTTCACACTCACTCCCCTCCGAGCCGTACAACCGGGCCTCTTTGTACCTGTCATTGGGGCCTGTCACCGGGGCTGCCGATTGTACCACCGCGTCGGGTGCCCTCTGGGCGCCGCGCTGCGCTCTTCGGCCTTGACTTGCGGTGGTGACCGATTGCTGCCGGTGACACGCCCACACCAGCGTGTCTATCGGCATTGGTCTCACTCTCTACAACTTTGCACAATGGAGCAACGACGATGGACCTGAGTGTCTACCACAACGACTTCACCCAGCACGACCTCTTCGGCTTATTCCCCGGCGCGCCCGGCGGGCGTGCGCTTCGCGACATGTACGGTCGTGTGCATTTGATTACGATTGCTACCAAAGGCGGCCGGACCACGCTCGAACGCTATGGGAGAGAGCATATACGCGAGCTGGCCTCGCGCGGTGGGAAGGCGAAGCGTCAGAAAGAAGATACGCAGCCGCGCAATGTCATCCACTGGGACGGCACACCCGAGCGGCACGTCCCCTATCGCCCACCCCGCAGTCGCCGGCGCAGGCCACGCATCATCCGCTTCTTTCTGAGCGAGGAGGCGCTGAACTGATCTGTACTTTGAAGAGGAAGTGCTATGCCGCCTCTTCGTTATGCCCGAAGCGATTTCCGTCGATAGTGTTATACTTCCTGCATAGCTTCCTGAAACCGCATACGAGGTTCTCATGACGACTGCTTCCCTCCCGGCTGACTGGCCGGTTATGCGTTATATCGCCACTCTACGCCGACACCGGCGCGCACTTGCCGAGCGCTACCACATCGCTTCGCTTGGCGTCTTCGGATCCTATGTGCGCAATCAACAGCACGACGGCAGCGATCTGGACGTGCTTGTCACCTTCACGGAAACGCCGAGTCTCTTCACCCTTGTCGCGCTCGAAGACGAACTATGTGCTCTCCTTGGGGCACCGGTTGATGTGGTGCTCAAGACCAGCCTCAAGCCGCGGATTGGGCAGCAGATTCTACAAGAAGTGGTGGAGATATGACCGATAAGCGCGATGTCCTCGACTATCTCAGCGATATCGTCGCAGCGATCGATGCGGCACTGTCATTTGTGACTGGAATGACTATCGACCAGTTTCGCGCCGATCAACGAACCGTCTACGCTGTGACACATGCCTTGGAAATCGTTGGCGAGGCGGCTAAGCGCATTCCTGAGTCCGTACGTGCGCGCTATCCAGCCGTTCCGTGGCGCCTGATGGCGGGGATGCGCGACCGGCTTATCCATGGCTACAATACGGTCGACCTCGATGTGCTGTGGAAAACTGTCACTGAAGATCTCCCAATAACACAACCTCTGGTCACCGAGGCGCTACACCAGGAGCGTGCCATCGCCGGCGAACCGCGCGAGCTGCAACCGCCACCCGCGTAGTCGATCGACCGTACCTATCGCCTTCTAATCATTCCACTGAGGCGCGCTGTGATGACAGCGCGCCTTTTCTATTGATGCCCACGCGTAGCCTAACGGCGCTCACCTACCTATCGTTACCTGGTTCCAGTTGGCACCGGACTCGCCAATGCTACCACCGCGTCGGGTACCCTCTGGGTGCCACGCGGCGCGCATCCGCGCTTGCTCTCCGGCCTTGACCTGCGGTGGTGAAGGATCGGTGCCGGTGCCAAGCTCAGATCAGCATCAGCACCGGTGCGAATTGAGCCACATGTAGAACAGCGCGTAGTGCATCACCTGCGCGCTGTTTTGTACCACGACGAAAGGAATCGACGATGCACACCGACGCGATCACCTATGGAGACGGGCAGCGCACGCAGGTCGGGCCAGACCCGCTCGACTATGTGCTGCGCTACGCCGCTGGCGACTACGATTGCTACTATCAGGGCCGCTACATCGGCAGCCGCGCCACGCTCCCCAAAGCCGTCGAGGCAATTGAGTACGAGCAGGCCAAGGCCGCACGCCACTCCCAGCCATCACCTATTGCCAATATCCCGATTGCCACCTACCAAGACGAGCTGCGCGCCATCGCAGCGCGCTTGCACGATCTCGCTGGTCGGCTGACCAGTCATTCCCCTGAGCAGGCGCCGGTGCGCGCCCAGCTCTCGATGGCGCATATCCGTATTACACACGCGATCAAAAACGTGCAGGAGGCCGAACGCTCCTGCGCACTCGCCGAGCGTGCGCCAGGTCTGGCCATACCGCTCGACGCCGCTGCCTGACATGGAGGAGCGCCACTATGCACGACCAACATCCCGATATGGTGCAGCAGATCACTGGCCAGGTGCGATCGCTGTTCTACCTCGTCGATGAGCCCACCACGATGCTCACCATCCAAGCCGATGGGCAGCCCATCGCCGCCCGCGCCTCTGGTCAGGTCGCCCTGGATCTCCGCGCGCTGCCGCGCGGCGCGACGATCTGCGCAACGCTGCACGATGATGCGCCCCTGGACTATCTGGAGATTATTGCTTTCACCATCATCTCATAGCCTGAAAGCAGCAATAGCCACCATGTGTTGGAGATCTCGACACAGGCAAAGACCACTCAGGTTTCATCACCTGAGTGGTCTTACTGCCAAAATGCCGATTGCCAAATCGATGATTAGCGTGATATGAGTGTGATGCCGTGCGCCCGCAGGTAGCCAGTCATACCTGCCATCGCCGGGTCGATCGCTGTCGCCTTATCGGCATTCGCATGCGCCTGGATGTAGTCGTTCACACTCTGTACCGCCGGGTCAATCGCCGCCGTCTGGCCAACACTCGCATGCGCCTGGATGTAGTCGTTCACACTCTGTACCGCCGGGTCAATCGCCGCCGTCTGGCCGACATTCGTATGTGCTCGCAGATATCCGTTCACCCCCTGCGCCGCCGGGTCGAGCGACACAGCCTGGCCAACACTGGCGTGCGCCTGCAGGTAGCCGTTCACCCCCTGTGCCGCCGGCAGCAGCACCTGCCGGATGATGAGCGGCATTCTGCCGCGCTGGTTCGTGGCCCACCCCTTTGCGCCACCGTTTCAGATCTGGACGACGCGGAAGGGTAAGTGGTCGGAAGACCTCGGGCGCGTGCTTGAGTACCAGGCCCCAACCCTCTCGCCTGACCACCACTACCCGCTGGAACGTCGCTGCGACGAGATCGTCGGCGCCGAGCTGGCCGAGGGCAGAAGCGTGATGGTCTATTATGAACAGAGCGTGGAAAGGGATGTTGGCGCGCGTTTGATGCAGATCCTCGCTCAGCACAACCCCTGGAAGCTACCCGAAAATATCGATCCCGAAGACCGCGAGGATGCCATCACGGCTGCCATCAGGAGTGGACACCGAATTGTCGTGGTCAGCTATCGGAAGGTTGCCGAGGGGCTTAACCTCCAGATTGTCGATAGCATAATCTGGTTCGAGATGGCGCAGCACCTGATCTTGCTGACTCAGGCCAGCCAGCGTGCCTGGCGCCTGGGCAAGCAAGATGAAGTCCGGATCTTCTACCTGGCCTACGCCGGCACCGTCAGCCACGATAAGTTGAAACAGCTGGCGTCCCAGGGCGGCGCGGCGGCGCTGTTTAGTGGTAACACGCCGCAGGGTGGACTGGCCGAACACGTCGGCGCTGATCAAGGCGCGCTGGTACAAATAGCGCAGAAGCTTTGCATGGCTGGTGATCTCACCGTCGCATTCGCCCGCAGACATGCCGAGTTGGTGAGCGCGATCGCAACCGGCCGCGACTGGCTGGGCATCGACCACGACTCATTGCCCGATCGCATGGCGTTCATGAGGTCGCTACCGCATCAAGCACTCTGGCTACCTCCTATCACCCGTGTTGTTCGCCATACTACCGAAAGCAAACCCAGCAAATCGGCGACCTCAGTGCGGGCTTCAGTTGGACAGAAGGCCACCGTCACCTTCGGCAACCTCGCCGACATCGGCAAGGCATTGCGTACCGCTCGCAAAGCTCGCCGTGAGGATATGGAGCAGCAGGCAGAGGCGTTTGGGCCGCCGATGTTCGAGCTCTGAGGCTCAATCAAATCACTACTGGGCGCGTTGCAGCCGCAGCGCGCCTGGCGGTATAATGGAACAGGATTCATCTTCAGTATAGAAATAGCGAATTCCAACGAGAGCGAGGCTCCCATGATCGATCGCAGCGTCACCCAGCGCTTCACATCATTTGATGAGATAACCGCGCAAGAAGATACGTTTTATCGTAACCTTCCGCCACTTGAGCGGCTACGGCTCGGCGTCCAACTCCAGGAGGATACATATGGCCCGCTTCGCGCTCAACCCCGACTATCGCGACTTCTTGTCCGCGTGCAACGCCCAAAACGTTGAGTACCTGGTGATTGGCGGGCAGGCCGTCATTTTCTATGGCTATGTGCGGAACACGAAGGATCTGGACATCTGGATCAACCCAACATCTGAAAATGCCAAGCGCGTTTATGCGGCGATTGCGGCATTCGGAACAATGACTGCCGATACCGAAGCTGATTGGTTCGCCCAGGCGGGGAACTTCTTTGCAATCGGGAACTATCCCTACCGCATTGAACTCCTCACCACCATCCCCGGCGTCACATTCCCGGAATGTTACAGTCGGCGCGTGGAGATCGATGTCGAAGGGGTGCGCGTCCCCTTCATCCAATTGGACGATCTGCTCCAGAACAAGCGCACCACCGGGCGGCCCCAGGATATAGCTGATATCGATGTATTATCGCGCCGCCGCTAGCAGTCAGATTACTTTGCAGGAGACGACGAATTCGCCTCCTCACCCGCCATGCAAAATCAGAGAAGACGCACTCGAAGGTTGCACCAAACCGACCTGAGTGCCTCATGAGCGTAAAAGATACATCGCTAAAGTATAATACTCTGGCGATGTGTCTTTTATGCCAAGGATACGCACTCCCCTGGAAGCTACCCGACACGGTGGATGCTGAGGATCGCGAGGACGCGATCGTCGCGGCGGTCAAGCGCGGCCACCGCATGGTGATCGTCAGCTATCGCCCGTCAGCGAGGGGCTCAATCTCCAGATTATTGACACCGTGCTCTGGTTTGAGATGGCCCAGCACCTGATCTTGCTGACCCAGGCCAGTCAGCGCGCCTGGCGGCTGGGCAAGCAAGAGGAAGTCCGCATCTTCTACCTGGCCTACACCGGCACGGTCAGTCACGACAAGCTCAAGCAGCTTGCATCCCAGGGTGGCGCCGCGGCGCTGTTTAGCGGCAACGCGCCGCAGGGCGGCCTGGCTGAACACGTCGGCGCTGACCAGGGCGCGCTGGCACAGATCACCCAGAAGCTGAGCGCAGCGACCGACCTCAGCGCCGCCTTCGCCCGCAGGCATGCCGAGATGGCAAGCGCAATCGCCGCCGGCCGCGATTGGCTCGGCGTCGAGCACGACTCGCTGCCCGATCGTATGGCGTTTATCCGCGCAGCCACACCCCGCCAGCTCTGGCTGCCGCCAGCTGTGCCCACGCTACTCCCCACCAGAGACCGCAAACCGATCTCGCCTATCCCAGCAGCGCAAGGGCCGGTGGGGCAGAAGGCTGCCGTCACCTTCGGCAACCTCGCCGACATCGGCAAGGCGCTGCGTGCCGCACGTAAGGCCCGCCGCGAGGATATGGAGCAGCAGGCCGAGACCTTCCAGCCGCCGATGTTTGACTTCTGAGGCTCAACTAAAGAATGCCGGGCGTGGTGGAGCGCCAGCGCGCCCGGCTCCCCCTATTCCCCCAAACACAACCATGCCGATAGCGCATGATGGGTTACTGATCTTACCCATCATATGAGCTTGTCACTGGAGCTGCCGATTGTACCACCGCGTCAAGGCACGCTGCGCACGGTGCGCTTGCTCTTCGACCTTGACCTGCGGTGGTGAACGCGCTTCGACCTGTGACAAGCACAATAAGGAGGTATGCCAATGGACCACGAACTATTCGACGACGAGCTAGAGCTGATCGAGCATGGGGCGGACCAGGACGGTGCGCTCCGCGTCGTTATCGCCTCGCAGCCGATCCGCGACGGCAGCCGCGCGCTGCTGCACGACGGCTACGATGTGCAGTTGTTCCACGACGCCGCGGGCGAGTACCCGAAGCTGGCCGAGCTGATCGCCAGCGCCCGCGAGCGGCTGATCACCGCGCCGGCGCTGATCTGCGACCTGTTCTGGTCGTTCTTCAAACACGCCCCGGAGATCCGCCCGGTCGTGCCGCTCGCGCCGGCGCACCAGGTTCACGCGAACATCCTCGAGCATCTCATGACTACCCGCGAGTGGAATGAAGTGCGTGCGGCCGGCACAATCGGCGACGTGTTCAATAGCGCCGTGGCGACGATCGGCGCGGCCGAGAGTGCGCTGGGCGCCTTGAGCGCCGCCGTCGTCGCCGAGGTCAATCACCTGCACGAGCTAGAGAGCGGCGCCGCCGACCTGTTCGCGCAGGCGCAGGCGCTTGCCGACGAGGCCGAGCAGGCCGAGGGGGATGCCGGCGCGGAACTCTTCGCCCAGGCAGCCCGCGCACGTGCCGAAGCCGAGGAGCTTGAGCGCGCGGAGCAACAAGCTGCCGAAGTGATCGCGGCGCAGGCGGAACAGATCGAGGATACGACCCGCCGCGCGGCCAGAGCCGGCATGCGTGCCGCGGCCGAGCAGATCGAGGACGCGACAGCGGCAATCAAGACCTTCGGCGGGGGCTACGGTCCTGGCCTGGGTTGGAGAACGGCGCGCTCTCGACCAGGGAGAAGATCGTATTGGCAAGCCAGGTCGGCCGGTCACGCCGGCTCAAGCAAGTCGCAGCCCTGTGCGGCCGGCTTACCCGCATCGCGCTGCACGTTCAGTCAACCAGGGTTCAATATCCACCCGATGAGGTTGCCGACATCAAATACGGCAGCGATATTGGGCATGTATTACCGTCCGAGTTGGCGCTGCTTGCCGATCCCTCACTCGAAGCGCTGTTCTTCCACCGCTACGCCGAAGGCCAGCTCATGCAGTACGAGCTGCTGGGCAACGAGAAGCAGGGCCAGGGGCCGATCATCCTCGCGGTCGACACCTCCGGCAGCATGACCGAACCACTTGGTGGCATCTCGAGGGACGTGTGGGCGAAGGCGGTGATGCTGGCGCTGATGGCGATCGCGCGGCTTCAGGAGCGTGACATGGTCGCCTTCCTGTTCAGCGGCTCGGCGCACGAGCTCACCCGCTTCGACTTTCCAAAGGGGCGCGCTCCACACCAGACCGTGATCACCGCGGTCGAGACTTTTGTGGGCGGCGGTACGGTCTTCGAGCCGTGGATGGAAGCAGCACTGAAGGCCGTGGACGAGGCGCAATTCACCCGCGCCGACGTCATCGCCGCCACCGATGGGCTGACGAGCATCAGCGCCACGGCGCGCGATGCGTGGCAGCAGCGCCGAGCCGAGCGCAGCATGCGCGCCTACGGCATCTTGCTGGGCACTCGCGAGGGCATGCACGCGCTGGCGTCGATCGCCGACGCTGTGCTGACCATCGACAATCTCCAAGACGACATGCCGATCCTGCAAACGATCTTCGCCATCTGAAATCAGAGGAGGTCTATAACAATGCGAGAACTTCACCACGATTATGAGCAGCTGCCAATCCTCGGCCATCTTATCTGGTATGGGCTCACTGGTATCAAGACCGACCGTGCCACGCTGTTGCAGCTGCTCACACAGTACGGCTTCCAGGGCTATGCGCCTGAGCCACCGACGGATAAGCTCGCCTTGCAACGAGCGCTTCGCGAGTGGATCAGGTTGCGCGGCGCAACGCAGCGTCACGCCGGCGACGACGAGGACGAGAGCACCACGCGCGCGCTGATCAGGCCGATCAATAAGCGGCGGGCGAAGTACGCCGTGTATGCTGTCGTCGCGGAGGAGGTCGACTTTGCGCTGCTCGGACTCTACCATGGTACCAGCATGCGCATCCTGCTGGAGAAGCTGGAGCCACACGAGCGCGCCCAGCGGCAACCCAAACTGATCTGCACGACCGACGCGCTCGGCGAGATCGCCGCCGAAAACGAGGCCCGCCAGGTGACCGACGAGCTACGTCCGATCTGGGAAGCCTATCGGCATCTCTACGTATCCGAAGATCTTGGCCGTATGATGCGGGCGATCGTCGAGGGGATCCCGAACACGATCCGCACCAGGAAAGGCGGCACGGTCTACTTTGTCCCTGCCAGCGAGAAGCAGACGCTGCTCGCATTCAAGCAGCTGATCGAGGCGCTGCCGGTCGACCCAGGCAGCACGTATACGCCGCACTTGATCATGGTGCCGATCGTGGACGAGGCCCACGCGCGCCAGGAGCTGGCCCGCGCGGTGCATATCGGCTTTGTGGCCGACCTAGAGGCGCTGGACAAAGACCTGGACGACTTGCGTAGCAAGGTCAAAAACATCAGTCCCGACGCCATCGCTCGGCGGCTGGAAAAGTTCAAGGCCGTCCGCGATCGGGCGAGGACCTATGCCACACTGCTGAGCTTGCAGCAGGAGACGATCGCGGAAAAGATCGATGCGCTCCACCAGAAGGCGACGGCGATGCTCACCGAGAGCGACGACGAGCCGCTGCCGGAAGCGCCCGTATCCGTCCCCGTCGTCCCACAGCAGGCGCCAGCTAGGCGTACCGCGCCGGCGATCGCCGGTCTGATCGACGACGATCCCGACGCTCCGTTCTAGCTTCCAGACCACTGAAACCAGGGACAAGCTCTCTTGTCCCTGGTTTCAGCCTCTCTCGCTTAACACGCCAGGTTCCATAACCAGCGACAAGGGGCGCCGCACCGCAAGGCGCCTGAAGGTGCAATTGGATAAGCCATTACGAGCAGAAGTGAATGATATGCCAACGATTGATTGGCGCGTCGAGTTCTTTCGGCGCGCTTTTTTGCGCCATGCGCCACGGCGCTATGCGCTGATGCTCACCCCTGATCAGGCGCAGCGCCTGGGCCAGAAGTACATGGAGCGGCGCGGAATGATCAATGACACGATGATCGCCCGCCACCTCGCTGGCGCGATCACCCTGGCGGCGCCGGCCGCCGTCGATCACCGCGCGCACCTACTCCCACTCGACATCGACGCTGGCGGCATGGCGGCAATTCGGGCCTTGATCGCGGCTGCATTCCAGCAGGAGCTCTGGGCCTTCGGGCAGTACTGTCTACGGCAAGGCCAAGCTGACGATATCCAGCGTGGGTATGTGTGGTTGCCCTTCGATACACTGGCAGCCACCGATCGGCTCCAGGCGATCGGCGCGCAGCTGATAGCCGCGATCAGCCAGCCCGGATGGAAGGTCGAGCCACGTGCCATCCACGCCGTCACTCGGTTGCCGCTGGCACGCCATCAGCACACCGGGCACTTCGGCGACCTCATTCTCGGCGAGCGTCGTATTGACATCGACCAGGACCCCACTGGCGCGCTCGCCGAGCTGTACGAGTCCTACCGTGAGAACCGCGCCGCGGGTCTGCCCGAACTGCCGCCCATATCTGAGTCAACAGCCAGGGCCATTTCCTCACAGAATGGCGACGGAATCACTATTACCCGGTACAACGAGGACCACGACGTCGAGGATCTGATACAGTTCTATGGCGCCAGACCGGCCAGGCGGCGCGGGCTGTATTTCTGCCCATTCCACCCGGATGATCACGCGAGCCTGAGTGTCTACACGTACCGCAGACAGCGCTATTGCCGCTGCTTCAGCGCACACAGCGACTGTCCCCTCGCCAGGCACGCCCGGAATGACGCCTTCAATGTCTACTGCATTGGCGAGGGCATCGAGGCGAAGGAGGCGCTGCGACAGCTAAATGGACGTGATTAGCCCCTGATTGCCAATCGCTGCACCTGCAACCAAACCCGCGAGCGCGCATAATGTCACGGTACACTGCGCCAGGTGTGCAGCCAGTCTTCATCTTCACAGCGCGTTAAGAATTCCCTCGTACCACGCACTTTGTTTAATGTTGTGAGTCATACGCTCTCCGATTTCAACGGCATTTTCGCGCCGCCTCTTCTTTCATATACCCTCTCCTCACTTGAGCGGGGTGCGATGTTCGCACGCCACGTACTTCCTCATTGTGAAGCCATAAACTCAATTGCGGATATTACTACGATCGCATTCAACTTGTTATCATAAGAGAAAAATAGCGCTTGACATCGAGTATATACCATTTATAATACCAGCACACATTAAGATAATTCGGCGCTCCTGTGCGATGTTCGCACCCTATGCTTTTCCGCTTCCTGGTGAAGGAAACACCGATTCATATTCGCTCCGTTTGGACAGCAGACAAGTTATGATGCTAGGGCGTAAAACCCACGAGCTTTAGCCGTGGGATATAAGCCCTTCATTTGCTTTAGCCGCTTTAGTCGTTGACCATGCAAATGACATTCCTTTCATATGCCAGAGTTCAGCGTCCTAGTGCATCAAAACGATTGTTTTAGAACGTGCGATCTGGTATAATAGAGCCATGCAACGAACGATTCAGACAACCTATCACTACCGCCTTGACCCGACTGCCGAGCAAGAAGTCCAGCTCAAGCGGTTTGCGGGCGCGCGGCGATTCGTCTGGAATTGGGCCTTGAACCGCAAGCGCGAACACTACCGAGAAACCGGCAAAACGCTTTCGTACAACGATCTTGCGGCTGAACTCACCCGACTGAAACAGCAACCCGCAACCGCATGGCTGCGCGAGATGGATTCGCAATTGCTGCAACAGACGTTGCGGGATCTTGACAGCGCCTATCAGCATTTCTTTCGCCGCGCACGGAATGGCGACAGGAAGAAGGGCTTCCCGAAATTCAAGTCCAAAAAGACGGATACGCCGCGATTTCGCATCCCGCAACGGGTTGTGCTTCAAGATGGGTCTGTCTCGGTACCCAAGATCGGCATGATCAAGGCAATCGTTCACCGACCGCTTGAAGGTATCACTAAGAGCGCAACCTTCAAGCGGGAAGCGTGCGGACACTGGTACATCAGCCTGGTGACTGAGCAGCAGCTCGCGCCGAAAGCTGACCGACCAATTGAGACGCATATCGGGATCGACGTGGGCCTGAAGTCACTGGCCGTGCTTTCGACGGGCGAAACAATCGAGAACCCGCGTTGGTATCGCACCCAAACGCGCAAGCTCAGGCACGCACAAAAGGCGCTCAGTCGGAAGATCAAAGGCAGTCGCAACCGAGGCAAGGCGCGGATCGTGGTGGCGCGCCTACACCAGAAGACGCGCAACCAGCGGAACGACTTTCTGCACAAACTGAGTACCGATATCATTCGCCATTGCGATCTCATTTCGATTGAAGATCTGAACGTTCGCGGACTTGCGAAAACCAAGCTGTCGGCGAGCGTACTCGATGTCGGTTGGGGCATGTTCCGATCGATGCTTACGTACAAAGCCGATCGGAATGATACCCACCTGATTGCAATCGGGCGCTTCTTCCCATCTTCCAAACTGTGCGGCGCGTGCGGATTGGTTAACGCCGATCTCACGCTGGCCGATCGCGCGTGGACCTGTCCCTGTGGCGTCCATCACGATCGCGACCTCAACGCCGCCCGCAACATCGATCGTGAAGGATTGCGCCTGTTTGAACAGATCGTCGCGGCAGGCTATGCCGAGACGCAAAACGCCTGTGGAGACCCGGTAAGACCAATCGAACTGATTGGCACAGGTCGTTGAGACAGGAAGCCCAAGTCCTTTAGGCTTGGGTATATCACCAAAAGGATTACACGATGCATGTATACGCAGTTGCGCTCGAAAAAGGGGGGGTTGGCAAGACGAGCATCGCCGTCAATCTCGCCGTCGCCTTTGCGCTGGTCGACCTCAAGGTGCTCCTGATCGATCTAGATGCACAATGTCACGCCAGTCAATGGTTGGGGGTACAGCTCGATCAAGTACGGCCTGATGATAGCATGCTGGGCGTAGTGCAGGGACGGCCGCTCGCCGAATGCATCCGACCGACCCAGGAAAATGTTGCGGTGCTCCCGGCCCACCCCGCAATGGTGGGTCTGCCGGCAATGCTCGTTAGTGCGCCCAACAGTGGCATTTTCGCGCTCAAGAATGCGCTAGACAAGGCACAGGCAAATGGAGCGGGCCACGATGTTGTGCTCCTCGACCTGGCACCAGCGCGCGGTCCCGTTCAGGCGACGGCCCTGGCCGCTGCAACCCGCTGTATCGCACCAGTACAGGCCGAGGACCTGGTGCTGCAGTCGCTCAAAGCGCTCACCGACTCGGTGGACCAGGCCCGCCAGATCAATCCTCGGCTACGCGGTGTGAGTGTTGTACGCAACCGCTACGCCCTGCGCGGCACGGTGGATCACGCCTATGATCAGGCACTCTGCGATGAGTACGAACCGCAACTCCTGCGCACGATCCTACCCACACGGGCTGCGCTGCGCCACGCCGCCGGGGTCCAACAGAGCGTGTTCCGCTATGCCAGCCCGGATGCGGCCGAGGTTCGCGCACTGTTTGTCGAACTGGTCGACGAGTTACTCCAACTCGACGAGGCTGACTGAGGAGATCGCAATGCCTTCAAAGACCACTGACCGCCTTGCTGAGATCCGGGCGCGCGTCGCGCGTCGTACTGTTGAGACTCCAATTCACGCTGATGAAATGACGCCAGCACCCTCGCAGAGTCCAGATGACGCCCTCGCAGCAGCGAGCGCGCACTTCTTCGGGGCAGCCGAGCAGATCATACAGAGCCGGCCAGTGCAGCGCTTACCGATCGGGCAGATCGCGCCGGACAGCCGTCCTGAAATGCGTCAGGCTCGCCTCATCCCGTTGCCCGACGAACTGCTTGCCCAGGGTCAAAGCGTTCCGTACTCTGGCACCAGCAGTATATACCCAGCAGCGCGCTACCTGATCATGGTCGGCCACCGGCGCTGGACTGCCGCATCGCTCGCCGGGCTCGATGCCCTCGACGCGGTCGTCGTCGAGGCGCCCACGCCAACCGAGCGAGTGCGCATTCAGTACGCTGAGAACGAGGCCCGGGAGGATTTTAGCGACATGGAGCGCGCCTGGGCGCTTGCTCAGATGAAAGAGGCTCTGGGCGACACTGCACCCTGGGAGACAGTCGAAGAGCAATTTCGCATCAGCCGGTCGCGACGGCACGAGCTGACGCGCCTGCTCGTATTCACGCCGTCTCAACAGCAGCAGATTGCACTCATGCGCCTCCAAGAGACACAGATTCGCACCTTGCATAGCGCGGTGCGTGCCGGCGAGTTAGCAGCAACGCAGGTGGAGAATGTGCTAGGACGCTTATCGGAGATCGCCGCCGAGCGTGTGACAGCGCCGACCCAGAATGAGCCAGGCGACGCCAATAGAGAAGGAGCTTTACCTCGCAGAAATGGGATAGATGCTCCAACAGTTGCTCGTCTGGTTGCCCGTGCCCGCCGCGCAGCGCCCGAGGGGTCGAAGGAGCCAAGTCCTCGCTGGCTTCAACCATTGCGCGATCAATTGGCGCACGCCAGCAAAGGATTGGGGCGCGCACGTGACCGAGTCGCGATGCTGAACGACGAGGAAGCTGAAATGCTGATGACCGATCTGGCACAGCTCATGGAACGACTGGAAGGGGTGAACGAGGCGCTGCGGCTGCGCGAGAGTTAAAATCTTCCAACCCATATGTGTCGCTGTGACACACTCCCGATAGCACACACCGTATGGAGTGTGTCGCTGTGACACACTCCATACGGCGATGGGCGGCGCGACTGTGTCATGCTGACACAGGTCGCTTGACAGAGGCGAACATGTCTGCTATTGTGTCGCTGCGACACATATTCTAGAGGTGTGATATGAGCGACTCCGACTCCCAGGCTCTCCAGCCGCTGCCGCACATCGAGCCGTTCGACTTTCACGGTGACGCGCTGATCGCCGTCATTGTCGACGGTCATGAGGTTGTCCTCCCGATCCGCTCGGTCTGTGGCGCACTGGGGCTCGATATCCAGAGCCAGAGCGAGCGGTTACGCGAGCACGACGTGCTCTCCCAGGGACTCAGGATCGTCAAGATTCCCGTAGGCAATCGCGTACAGTCGGTCCTGGCGATCAATCGCCGTTACCTGGCTTTCTGGCTGGCGACGATCACCCCCAGCCAGGTCAGCGACACCGCACGCCCCAAGCTCGTCAGCTATCAGCAGGAACTGGTCGATGTGCTGGATGCGCTCTATGGAAGTGGCGAAGTGCAAGTGGCCGAATCGGGCGCTGAGCCCGCGCTCGCGACCATCAATGCACGCTTCGCCGCCCTCATAGCCGAGCTACGGATCACCCGCGCGGCGCTGCTCGCCGCGCAGCGCCAGACCGATGCGAAGATCGACGCGCAGGACGTGCGGTTGAGCGCGGTCGAGGAGCTCGTGGGCGAGCGGCTGACGACGATCCAGGGGCAGCTAGATGAAGCACAGCAACGCCTGCTGGATACGGTCAAGATCACTGCCGCCCAACAATCGGTTATCCGCCGGGCGATCGAGCGGCTCGCCAAGCGATACGAAAAGAAGACCGGGAAACCTATCTACGATCTGCTCCACGTGCGCTTCTGCGCCGAACTGGGTACGCCGCGCTACGATGCGCTGCCGGCGAAGAAGTATGGGGAAGCCCTGGTCTGGCTGCGTGCGCGAGCAGCGGAGTATCTGCCAGGTGATCCGGACGCCCTCCCGCCGTTGCAGGAGAGTTTGCTTTGATCGACGATCGACCGAGCAGCATCGATACCGCGATCGGCGCCGCGATCCGCGCAGCGCGGTTCTCGCGTGGCCTCACGCAGGGAGATCTCGCGGCACGGATTGGGGTGACGCGGGCGACGATTGCCAGCTATGAGACCGGGCGGCGTAAGATTCTCGCAGAGACCCTACTCCGAATCGCGCATCTCTGCGACCAACCGTTGAGCTTTTTCGATCCCGAAGCGAGCACCATCGCCACACGGCCGGCCACAGCCACCGTGTCCCCGCAGCAGAGCGCGATCCAGGCGGTGGTGCAGGCGCTCGAACTGCGCCCCGACGCGATCCCGCGCGTGCTAGAGACATTGGAGGCGGCGCTCGAGGGGTAGGCGATTGTGGAACTCATGCACATCAAGAATAAAGTAAAAGGAAGCACCTGTGGCATCATGGCGTTGTGAGACATCCTGATAGCCCAAGGAGCTTCCTATGAGCACGATACCACAGGTCAGCCAAGCCATGCAAACCGTCCTGACCACTGCGGCAGAGCAGGCCGATGCCACACTGCACTATACCAAACGTCCCGACCGCGCCAAGTTCAGCGCCAGCACGCTCGTGCAAACCCTCACGCTCGGCTGGCTTGGCCACCCCGATGCGACGGTCGAACAACTCGCCCAGAGTGCCGCACGCGTCGGTGTCGAGGCCAGCCCGCAAGCCATCGACCAGCGCTTGATAGTAAATAGCGTGAATGTTCGACGAATTTTGAGGTGAAACTGAGGAAATCAGCGCGAATGGTAGGAATCGACCATTCAGAACCTGGAGAAACCGCTCCCCATCTGGGGTATTAGCATGGAATATTGTAAATAAAGGGGATTCGAAAAAAATGTGTTTAGGCTATTTGCTAGCTCCTGTACATGAGGACCACGAATCGGAAAAAGGTGTGTTCGGCTCGTAGCAGAGACACATCCTTTTCCGATTCACGATGATTCCTTTCGGCTCCTCCCCATGGCCTTGAGGCCGTGGGGAGGAGCCGGAAGCGCGCCGCATGGATGAGAAGCACGGTCGGGCTGGGCGGCGCGAAAAGTGCGTTCGGGTTGCATATGTCGCTCCTTCGTCCTATAATTCAATATATGAAACTGACCGCACAATTGAAATTGCAACCGACGCCCGATCAAGCTGACGCTTTGCGTCACACGCTTGAGACGGCCAATGCTGCATGCAACTACATCAGTCGGGTGGCGTGGGAAATGAGCACCTTTGGCAAATTTGCACTTCAAAAGCTGGTCTATCAGGATGTGCGAGAGACGTTCGGCCTGTCGGCGCAGATGGTTATTCGTGCGCTTGCCAAAGTAGGCGACGGCTACAAGCTCGACAAGCAGACCAAGCGCACCTTCCGCCCACTCGCCTCCATCGCCTATGATGACCGCATTCTCTCGTGGAACCTGCACGAGCCATCGGTGTCGATCTGGACGCTTTTGGGACGCTTGTCGATCCCCTTTGTCGCTGGTGAGCGCCAGATGCAATTGCTTCAGACCCGCATGGGCGAAACCGATCTGGTCTACCATCGCGGCAACTGGTATCTGCTGGCAACCTGTGAGGTACAGGAACCCGATCCGCAAGACATTGACGACATGCTTGGGATCGATCTCGGTGTGAGGAACATCGCCACGGATAGCGACGGTGCGATCTACAGTGGCAGCACCATCAAGGGTATTCGGTATCGGCATCGGCGGCTCAGGAATAACCTCCAGAAAAAAGGAACCTTGTCGGCAAAGCGACGACTCAGGAAACTGTCGGGACAAGAGGCGCGCTTTGCAAAGGATGTCAACCACACGATCAGCAAACGCATTGTTCGGGAGGCTCAACGCACGAAGCGGGGGATCGCTCTTGAAAATCTCAAGAACATCCGCACGCGGGTGAGGGCTAGAAAGTCTCAGCGCACCGTTTTGCATAGCTGGTCGTTCTTTCAACTACAAGCCTGTATCGGATACAAGGCTGCGCTCGCAGGTGTTAGTGTCGCCTTGGTCGATCCTCGGAATACCTCCCGCACTTGTCCATCTTGCGGGCATATCGACAAGGCCAATCGTCCCAATCAAGCAACCTTCCGCTGCGTATTGTGTGGCTGCGCTGGTCATGCCGATACGATCGCTGCCGGGAACATTCGTGTTCTTGGCAGGGCTGCCGTCATACAGCCGCACGTCTCGGAGACAGCAGGGCTGTCTAGCCGGGGTGCCCTCTGGGCCACAAGCCGCCGGGTTTTAACCCGCGCGGTTCATGACATCTGATGAAACCATCTCGATCATCGCGCAGATCGATCCTTCTGGATGTGGAACAGGCGGCCGTACATATGCTGGAAGGGCAATCAGATCCCGTGCCTCCCGTGCTGGATGGCTGGGAGACGCCCTTCGACAACCAAGGACAGACCTTATGAGCAACCTTTCCTTCATTGACCCACCCTCCCTGCGGAGTATGGATAGCTCGCCTATCCGTGGGACCTCGCTTGAACTGCTTGACATGGACAAGGTTACAACCCACATTGATCGCGCCGTCGAGCGTGGCCGCTACACGGGGCCTGCGACGGCAAAGGAGTACTTACTTCGCAAGCAGTGCATCGTCGAAGTAGAGGACGCCACCTATGTAACGCTGGCTGGTCTGATGTGCTTCGGACGGGATCCACAGGCAATCTTCCCGCGCTCGGTGATTGACATTGGACACTACCGCGGCGTTGAGCCGGTCTCGTTCGAGGTGTTCCATCTCGAAAAGGATATCAGCGGCACGATCTTCGACCAACTTGCGCGCGTCGAATCCTACCTGTGGACCAATACACACCACGGCATGACCCTCAGCGAGACCAGCTTCCAGCGGGTCGAGATCCATGAATATCCGCGGGCGGTCATCCGCGAGCTGTGTGTGAACGTGCTTGCCCACCGGGACTATACTAACTTCCGCTCGGCCGCGCGGGTGCAACTCTTTCGCAATCGTATCGAGTGGATCAGCCCTGGTGGCCTCCCACCAGGCGTGACGGTCGACAACATTCTGTCCGAGCAGGCCGCACGCAACCCGCAGATTCTATCAATCCTGTATGAGGCCGGCTATGTGGAGGCCTTTGGCCAGGGCCTTGACACCGTGGTCGCGGTGCTCGGGCAGGAGGATATGACCCCGCCGCGCTTCCACGACACCGGCGCGTCATTCATCGTCACCATATTCGGTCGCCCACTCGAGGTGTTCTCCGGCGAGGGCGTCTACGCGCGGCTGAACGACAGCCAACGCAAGATCCTGGCGATCATTCGGACCCGAACCGACATCGCGCCGCGCGACATTCTGGCGCTCCTCGACGCTCGGGCCAAGCGATCCATCCAGCGAGACATCAAGGGGCTGGTCGAAGCCAAGCTGATCTATCCGGTCGGCGAGGGCCGGGCGCTACGCTACCGCTTGAATGACCCCAACGGGACATGACCTGCTGCCATTGATCAACAACCATGCCAAGTTATTCACAACTGTGCCAACCGCGCCAAAAAGTGGCGCGGTTTATTGTTCGTTGTACGTCCGTTAAGAACAACGCCAACCGCGCCACTTTTTGGCGCGGTTTTCGCAAAACATGGCGCAGTCCAAAGCCAAAACTGGCATCAAAAGTACTTGCACATGGCGCGCAAAATCGCTAGGATCAACCAACCAACTGCGAATGTACACGAGGGGATTATCAGCGCTCGCGCTGTTTGCTGGAAGCAGATCCGTGTGAAAACACATCTAGCCAATCCAGGATCTGTTCTGTAGCATGGCGAGCAAGACCGCAGCGAGGGTCATGACTCATCGGATGAGCGATCCATTGCAGGCCAGGGGCCTGCCCGTTACAAGTCGATAAAAACCGAACCGCCGACCCGGAGAAGGGTCAGCGGCAGGCGAGATCAACGATCTCAGTTGGGTGGTACCTCTGAGTATAGCATCCCGCCTGCCGATTAGCAAGCCCTTCCGGGTCTGGTT
>WNFZ01006663.1_pt1 | contig 18628 bp, 20 predicted proteins | sample 5400081 | NCBI WGS metagenome assembly WNFZ01 (sample SAMN13153365, study PRJNA577476) | soil metagenome | isolation source: 80 cm soil or saprolite under grassland replicate 1 | place: USA:California | collected 2016-06-15
CGCACATCGTTGTCAGTCATGTTCCTCCAAAGAGTCTTGCCCTTTCACTTGTATTTAACGAATTGGACCGGTTGGAACTTCCTCAAACAACAAGCTCTCCGCAGAGATAGAGCCTGCCGTCGCGCGCTTCGGCGTCCTCGCCGAGACGGTGGCGCTGTCGCCGCCCCGGCGCCAGCAGATGGACGACGGTGTGGCCCCGCGCCACGAGCAGCTCCGAGATCAAGCGGCGGTGGCAGCGCCAGGGGACGGTCTCCGCGCACATCAAGCAGGGCGCCGGCTCGTCGAGAGCGCGCTCGAGCGCCCGCTGCCACGGATCGGTCCCCATCCGCGCCGCATAGCTGCGGAAGGCGGCGACACGGATGCAGGCGAAGCGCTCCTCGCCCGGCTCGCCACTGAGCCGGCCGCCCAGCTCGACGGCGTGTCGATACTCGATTCCCGATTCTGTGAGCACATCCGACAACGGCGTGAGGTTGAATTGTGGGTTCCTGCGGGAACCAGGAAAACGACGCACGTCGACAAGTGTGCGAACGCCCGCCTCCGTCAACGTGGCGACGAGCTCGTCGAGTGAACGGACGCCGTGCCCAATGGTGAAGACCGTCACTGGCATAGAATCGCGCGTCCGTGGAAGGGAGGCGATGGTGGCGGGGACGGTGACCTGGGAGCGGCTCCGCGAGCTCGCGGCGTTCCGCGCGGAGCGGGGCTGTGCGATCAGCCTGTTCCTCAATCTCGATCCGTCGGAAGTCCCGACGCCCGGAGACGCACAGACGCGGATGAACTCCTTGCTCGCGAGCGCTGAGAAGGCCGATCGATCCGAGCTCACACACGACCAGCGCGGGGGCCTCAAGTCGGACTTCGACCGGATCGCGCGCTGGTTCGACGACGAGTTCGACCGGGAGGGCACGCGCGGTCTCGCGATCTTCGCGGCCGGCCTCGACAATTTCTGGTCGACGCTCTCGCTTCCGGGCGCGGTTGCAGACCGCGTCAAGGTCGGCCGGGAGTTCTACCTCGCGCCGCTCGTGCCGCTCGTCGCCAGAGCGGACGGAACGATCGTCGCCGTCATCGGCCGCGAGCAGGGCCAGCTCTTCCGATTCGAGGCCGGACGGCTGCAGGCGGTCGCCGACTACTTCGAAGAGCAACCGGGCCAGCACGACCAGGGCGGCTGGTCGCAGGCGCGCTACCAGCGGCACATCGAGAAACTCGTCCAGGAGCACCTGAAGGGAGTGGCGGAGGAGCTCGACCGCAGCCGCAAGCGGATGCACGCGCCGAAGATCATCCTCGTCGGCGCGGAGAAGATGCGAGGCGAGTTCACCGAGGAGCTGTCCAAAGAGGCGCGGGACGCGATCGTCGGCTGGGCGCCGGCGGAGGCGCACGCCGGTCCGGCCGAGCTCCTCGAAGCTGTGCGACCGGTGCTCGAGCAGGCGCAGGCGAAGGACGAGCGCGAGACGATCGAGCGCTGGCGTGAAGAGGTCGGCCGCCACGGCCGTGCCACTGCAGGCTGGGCGCAGACGCTCGAGGCGGCTTCCGACGGCCGCGTCGAGGTGCTCCTCTTCCAGGAGGGCTCCGACCGCGCTGCCTTCCGCTGTCCTGCCTGCGGGCGCGCGGCGATTGAGAGCGGCAGCTGTCCGCTCGACGGCACGCGGCTGGAGCCGCACGACGCCGGGCTCGACCTCGCCGTGCACCAGACGCTCGCCCACGGCGGTGCCGTCTGGGCGATCCGCCACCACGACGATCTGGGCCCAGTCGAGGGGATCGGGGCGCTGCTGCGTTACTAGGCGGCGTCGACTGAGACGCTGGGTAGCTCGAGAAGCGTTTCGGTCTCCTCGATCTCGCCACGCTCCTCGGCCGCGCGCTCCAGCTTCGTCTCGAGCCGGTCGAGCCGCTTACCGGCTTCGTGGTACTTCGATTGCGCGTGCCCGATGTGCGTCCCGATCTTGTCGAAGTCGTCGGCGAACCGGCCGAAGTCGCGCTGGAGATCGGCCACGTAGGCCATCACCTCGTGGGCATGCTGCTCGATCTGCATCCCGCGCAGCCCGAGCGCGATTACCTGCAGGTAGGCCGTGAACGTCGTCGGCGACACGGGGAACACGCGCCGTTCGTGGGCGTACGAGAGCAGTGCTCCCGTCTTCCCGCAGGCGAGCTCGTAGTAGACCGCCTCGACCGGGATGTACATGAACGCGAAGTCGTACGTCCCCTCGTCGGGCCGGATGTACTTCGCGGCGATCGCGTCGATGTGCTGCTTGACGTCGCGCCCGAACTGCCTCTCGGCGAGCGTCCGCTCATCGTCCGACTCCGCCTCGACGAGCCGGTTGTAGTTGTCGAGCGGGAACTTCGAGTCGACCGGGATCGCGCGGTCGACCTGCACGACCGCGTCCACGCGCTCGCCGGAGTCGAACGTGTACTGCATCTGGTACGCCGACGGCGGCAGCCGGTCGCGCAGGAGATTCTCCAGCAGTAGCTCGCCGAAGCCGCCGCGCGCCTTCGGGGGACGCAGCGCCTGTTCGAGCCGAGCCAGGTCCTTCGCGCGCTCCAGCATCTGCGTCGTCGCCTCGTCGACCTTGCCCAGCCGCTCGTGGATCTTGTGCGTCGTCTGCGAGGCGCTCTCGAGCCGCCGGTCGACCTTCGTGTCGAGCTCGCCCAGCCGGCGGTCCATCGTCTCGATCATCGTCTGGAGCCGGCGGTCGACCTCCGCGTTTCGATCGGCGAGCTGTGACGTCGAGCTCGTCTGGAAAGTGGCCAGATAGCGGGAAAGCCACCAGACCGCCGCGGCGGCGGCGGCCGAGAACAGCAGGGCGATGAGGATCACGTCGACCATCGGGCCGACGAACGCTAGAGATCGGGTCGGACGTCGGGAGGGGCGGCTGCGCCGCCCCTCCCGCCAGCGGTTAGTTCTCGCGCTCGGCGTGCGCTTCGGCCGCCTGCTCGCGCTGTTCCTGCGCCATCTCCTCGTGCTGGGCGGCGCGATCCTCCGCGTTCGCCTCCCGTTCCTGGGCAACTCCCTCGCTACGCAGCGAGGCGTCGCCGGTCACGTCGCCGGCGGCCTTCTTGCCGCGGCCGAGCAGCTTGTCAAGAAATCCCATGTTCCCTCCTGTCTGGACAAGTGCCGGAAGTATCCGTGACACGCCCACGGAAAGCCATCGGAACCGGGACCACAAAAAATGCCAGAGCCGGCGAACCCGAAGGTTCATCGGCTCTGACGCCGACGAGCATATGACGGCCGGGGCGATCCAGTCAAGAGGGGCCGGAATCGAAAAAGGCCGCACGTTGCGAACTTCCGCCGGGACGGCATAACGGTCGGGTAGCATCGCGCCCGCCGTGGCCAAGAAAGTCCGCACGCCGCCCCCACCCAGGCGCGTTCAGGCACCTCAGCGCCGGGATCCGAAGAAGCGCGACGAGCGGCGCCCGGCCCTGAGTCGCGACCGCTTCCCGATGATGTGGGTCGTCATCGGCGCCGCCGTAGCGATCGCCGCGATCGTCGTCGTTCTCTTCCTCGTCCTCCGCGACGAGAACGCAGGCTCGAAGAAGGCGAACTCGACCGTGAGCTACAACACGCTTCCCGGAATTCGAAAGACGAAGGCGCCTTGGCCGCCGGAGTACGCGACTCTCTCCGATCGGCTCCAGCCGCTGAACCTATCCGCGCTTTCGGCCGAACAGCTCGCATTCCACATCCACCAGCACCTCGACATCTTCGTCAACGGCAAGCCGGTGCCCGGCGGCGTTCGACAACTCGTACATCACGGAGCTGCACACGCACAGGCCGGACGGGATCATCCACGTCGAGTCCGCCAAAAATGTCGACTACACGCTCGGCCAGTTCTTCGCGGAATGGGCCGTCTTCCTCAACTCACGGTGCGTCGGGGCGTACTGCAACGGGCTCGAGTGGTACGTGAACGGCGTGCGGCAGACCGGAAACCCGGAGAACCTCGTCCTGAAGAACCACCAGGAGATCGCGATCGTCGTCGGGAAGCCGCCGAAGCAGATCCCGAAGACGTACGCCTGGGCCGCGCACGGCGTTTAGCCCTCCTCCCAGGCCGCTACCCTGCTGTCGCCGGGGTGGCGAAACTGGCGAGACGCGCCCGACTTAAAATCGGGTGTCCCCTTGTTGGGGCGTGCGGGTTCGAGTCCCGCCCCCGGCACTCGCTCGTTGGGGGTCTACCGGTAGCGGGTTGATCGGATGCGCGGGCAGAGCCCACGCCTCCTCTGAGGCGGGCATCGCAAGCGACGCCCTTGGAGTCCCGCCCCGGCACGTTTGGCCCGCGCCGTTAACTGGGCAGGAAACGGTGCAATGGTCGCGCACGTGATCCGGTACACGGTCGGCAGCCCGAAGCACGCCGAGTCGTTCGTCGACGAGGCGCTCGCGCAGTTCGACTCGCTCCAGAGCGAGCTGCCGGGCCTTCAGGGCTCGTTCCTGCTGACCCGTCGAGCCGACGGCGAGGCGATCGGCTTCCTCCTCTTCGCGTCGGAGGAAGAGGCCGCCGACGCGATCGGCTACCTCGAGGGTCTCGGCGCGCCGGATTCGGGTGCGCGCGAGCTCTGGACGGGACGTCGCGGCGAAGAGGTGCCGGACGGCGTCTGGGACGTCTGGCAGGGACGGCAGGAGTACCGGTCCGCCTAGATTCCAGCGCCTAGACTCAGAGGCGTGGCCAGTGTCGAGGAGCTGCCTGCCGCCGAGGCGCCGCTTGCGGCGCCGCCATCCAGGACGCGCGGGCTTGGCCCGCGTGTCCGTCTGAAATGACCGACCCAGCGGCAGTCGAGGAGCGACCCGTTGACGCCCAGCTCGAATGGGATACGCCGCTCTTTCGGACTGCGCTGACGCAGTTCGAGCAGGCGATCCCTTACGCGGACGTCAACGAGTCGATCGCCGAGCGCCTCCGCTACCCAGAGCGGGCGGTCATGGTCGCTGTCCCCGTTCGCCGCGACGCCGGCATGGTGGACGTGTTTCCGGCGTACCGGGTGCAGCACTCCAGCGTGCTCGGGCCGACGAAGGGCGGGATCCGCTTCGACCCGCACGTGAGCCTCGGCGAGTGCGCCGCCCTCGCTGTCTGGATGACCTGGAAGTGCTCGCTGCTCCGGCTCCCGTACGGCGGGGCGAAGGGCGGAGTCCGCTGCAATCCGCGCGAGCTCTCGCAGGGCGAGCTCCAGCGGCTGACGCGCCGCTACACGAGCGAGCTGATGGGCGTGATCGGCCCGCAGGAGGACATTCCCGCGCCGGACATGGCCACGAACGAGCAGACGATGGCCTGGATGATGGACACGTACTCGATGCAGGTCGGGCACGCCGTCCCGGAGATCGTCACCGGCAAGCCGGTGTCGCTCGGCGGCTCGCTTTTCCGGCACGAGGCGACCGGGGCGGGCGTGGTGATGGTGATCGAGCGTGCGTGTCTGCGCCTCGGCTGGAACCTGGCCGACCAACGCTGCGTCGTCCAGGGCTTCGGCAACGTGGGCGGGATCGCCGCGCAGGAGCTCGTTTCGAAGGGCGCGACCGTGCTGGCCGTCTCCGACATCTCCGGCGGGGTCTATGCGGAGGAAGGCCTCGACCTCGCTGCAGCGCGGGCGTGGGTCGCCGACCACGGGGCGCTTGCCGACCTTCCGGGTACGGAGCACGTGACCAACGCCGAGCTCCTGGAGCTTCCGTGCGACGTGCTCGTGCTCGCCGCGCTGGAGGATCAGCTGACGGGCGAGAACGCGCCGCGGATCGACACGAAGCTCGTCGTCGAGGGCGCCAACGGGCCGACGTCGATCGAGGCGGACTCGATCCTCGCCGAGCGCGGGATCCCGATCCTGCCGGACGTGCTGACGAACGCCGGCGGCGTCACCGTCTCGTACTTCGAGTGGGTTCAGGATCTCGGGCGTCTCTTCTGGTCGCGCGACGAGATCCGTGCACGGCTCGCGGAGAAGCTCGCCGACGCCTTCGACCGCGTCTGGGCGCTCGCGGAGCAGAAGGGGATCTCGTTGCGGCAGGCCGCCCTCGTCGCCGGCATCAACGAGGTTGCGGGCGCGTTGAAGGCGCGCGGGATCTACCCGTGACGAGCCAGGTGCGGGACGCGATGGTCCCGGAGCCGGGGACGCTCGACGTCTCGGCGAGCGCGCGTGAGGCCGGAGAACGCCTGTCGGATCCCGCCATCCGTGCGGTCCTCGTCTCCGAGGACGGTCGGCTCGTGGGAGTGATCACGCGCAAGACGCTCGTCCGGGAGATCGTCGCCACAGGTCGCGATCCGCGCGAGACTCCGGTCGGCTCGATTGCAGAGCCGCCGCTGTTCACGCTCGACGCGGGGCTCGGCCTCGACGAGGCGTTCCGCGCGCTCGAGGAGCACGACCTCGAGCGTGTGCCCGTCGTCGAGGACGGCCGCCTCGTCGGCGTCCTCTCGCGCAGCGTCCTCCGGCGCCGCCTCGCCGAAGACGAGCCGCCGTCGGACTCCGTCGACATGGCCTAGGGCTTGTGGTAGAGGACGCTGTAGACGCTCTTGCAGACCTTGAGGCTGCCGGTCTGATAGCCGCGGCGGAACCAGGCCACGCGCTCCTTCGGCGTCCCGTGCGCCTGGGGTGAGCTTCGCTTCATCCGCTCGTCGTCGCCGAGCGAGGCGAGCATGGCCGCGCCTTCCTCGAGGTCGCCTTTCTCGAGCAGCCCCATCGCTCCCGCGTGGCGGGCGAACATCCCCGCGTAGCAGTCAGCCTGCAGCTCCTTGCCGATCCAGTAGCGATGCACCACCGCCCAGCGGAACAGGCCGAGCTCGTCCTGAACCTCGTGCCCCCACTCGTGAGCAACGACCGTAGCCGCGGCGAAGTCGCCGATCGTCGCGAGCGAGTGCTCCAGCAGGTCGTAGCCGAAGTAGATCGTGCGGTCGATGCGGCAGTACGACGCGGTCGAGGCGATACCGCAGGCCGTGAAGGTCGGACGCTCGAACCAGACGACCTCGGCCGGTCCGACGTAGACGCGGCCGAGCCGACGGAAGGCGCCGGTCCAGTACTCGCTCAGGGCATCCGCCGTGACGGCTTCGACCTCGCCCACGGCGCTGTGCGGCTCGCGGGCGACGGCAGGGGTGCCCGGCGGTGCCGCCGCAAGCCCGGCGAGCACGAAGAGGAGGGCCCACAAAACCCTCACGGGGTGAACTTAGCGCCTGCGGAGGCCGGCGCCTAGGAGGGTCCTAGCAGCACGTGTAGGCCCCCGGCGGGGCCGCGCCTTCCTCCTCCTGCGGGAGCTCGGCCGCAGCGAGGGCGGCGCCGTCGAGGATGTCGCGCTCGCTGACCTCCAGCGCGTCGACGCCGAAGAAGGACAGCGCCTTGCGGGCGATCACCGCGCCGGCGACGATGACGGGCGCGCGCTCGGGGTCGAGCGGCCGGATCTGGCGACGCTCCGCGATCGGAAGCGTGGCGAGGCGCTCGAGCTGCCGCTCGAGACCCTCGGCAGGGAGAACATGGCCATGGACCCGGTCACGGTCGTACTCGTCGAGCCCGAGATCCAGCGCCGCGAGGCTGGTGATCGTGCCCGCCACTCCGACGACGGCGGTCGCCTCCTCCCGCACCTGCTCCGGGACGCGTTCGTCGAGCAGCGAGCGGACGGCCGCGGCGCACGCGGTGAGCTCGTCGGCGGTCGGCGGGTCGGAGGGGAGATGCCGCTCGGTCAGCCGCACCGAGCCGATGTCGAGGCTGTCGTGCCAGCCGACGCCGTCCGGGCCGCCGAAGACGAGCTCGGTCGAGCCGCCGCCGATGTCGAGGATCACGGTGCCCTGCGCGAGCCCGCGCTCGGCGGTGACGCCCCTGAACGTCATCAGCGCCTCGTCCTGGCCGGAGAGCAGCTGCGTCGAGAACCCGTAGCTCCACTCGATCTCGCCGAGGAAGGCCTCGCCGTTCTCGGCGTCGCGGACGGCGCTCGTCGCGATTGCGAGCGCGCGCTCGGCCCCGAGGGACTCGAGCCGGCGCCGGTAGTCGGAGAGGACGTTGCGGACGCGCGCGATCGGCACCGGCAGGAGCCTCCGCCGTTCGTCCACGCCTTCGCCGAGCCGCGTCACGCGCATGTCGCGCTCGAGCTCACGGATGCGCCCGTTGTCGACGTCGGCGACGAGCAGGCGGGTCGAGTTCGTTCCCAGGTCGATCGCGGCCACGCGAGGCATGAGCACCGATCGTATGGGTAAGGTCCCCGCCCGTGAGTCGCGCCCGCGCCGTCCTCCGCAGGCTCGATCCCGTCATCCAGATCGGCCTGGTCATCGGTCTCGCCGAGGCGTATCGCCTCTTGCGGACGGTCCTGCCGACCGACTGGCCGCGGGCGATCGCGAACGCGCACCACGTCTTCCACGTCGAGCAAGTGCTCGGCCTGGACTGGGAGCCGTGGCTCCAGCGGACGTTCCTGCACTGGCCCGAGCTCGTCCGCGGGATGAACTGGTTCTACGTCTCCAGCCACTTCCTCGTCACAGGCGCGTTCTTCGTCTGGCTCTACTGGCGGAACCGTGAGGGGTTCGCGATCTTCCGCGACGGATTTCTGTTGGCGACCGCGATCTCGCTCGTCATCCACTGGCGCTACCCGACAGCGCCGCCGCGGCTCGCGCACGTGGGGATCAAGGACACGGTCGACCTCTACTCCCACTTCAACATCGGGAAACCGCACCACGAGCGCTTCGCGAATCCCGTCGCGGCGGTGCCGAGCCTGCACGCCGGCTGGGCGGTCGCGCTCGGGATCGGGCTCGTGATGTACGCCCGCACCTTCGCGGGGAGGCTCGTGGGCGTGCTCTATCCCTCGGCCGTGCTCCTGACGATCGTCGTGACCGGCAACCACTTCGTGTTCGACGCCGTCGCCGGCGTGCTCGTGATGGCGTTCGGGTTCGCGATGACGGTGCCGTTCAGGCTCCGCACCACCGAGCCCGCCTACGCCGGTGCGACGAACCGCTCCCCCTAAAGTCGGCTGTAACGCCGCGCCGTCCTCCCGGGACGGAAGCGCATACCTCGGGAGACGAAAGGAGCACACGACATGAACCAGCAAGCACACGGCTTCGTCTACGTGCAGACGAACGACGCGAACATCAACGAGGTGATCGTCTACCGTCGCGAGGACGACGGTCGCCTGGAGCGGCTCGGGAGCTATCTCACCGGCGGCAAGGGCTCGGGCAAGCCGCATCTGCCCTCGCAGAGCTCGGTCGTGCTCGCCGGAGACCGGCTGTTCGTCACGAACGCCGGCAGCGACGACGTGACCGTCTTCGCCGTCCGGGACGATCAGCTCGCCGCGCTCGACAGGGCGCCGTCCGGTGGGTCGGCGCCGACGAGCATCGCCGTGCACGGCGAGCGCGCCTACGTCCTCAACACCGGCGGCGAGCCGAACGTCGCGGGCTTCGGAGTCGACGAGGACGGCCGCCTCGCGGCGACGCCCCAGTCGACGCGGCCGCTCGGCGACGGCAGCGATTCGGCCCAGGTCGCGTTCAGCCCGGACGGGCGGACGCTGCTCGTGACCGACCGCGCGGCGGACGGCATCCACGCGTTCTCGATCGACGATACGGGGATCGCCCACGGACCGATCACCCACCGGTCGTCCGGCGCCACGCCGTACGGCTTCGACTTCACGCCGGACGGGACGGTGATCGTCACGGAGGCCGCGGGAGCGGAGGTCGGAAAGGCATCCGCGTCGTCGTACCGCCTCCACGGCGGCGGCGAGCTCACCACGGTGAGCGGCGCGATCCAGAACACCCGGAGCGAGGTGTGCTGGGCGGTCGTCAGCAAGGACGCCCGCACCGCCTTCGTGACGAACTTCGGCGACGGGACGATCTCGACGTACGCCATCGGAGACGACGGCAGCATCGAGCTGCGCGAGGCTGTCGCGGCGACAACGGTCGAAGGGCGGCCGGGCATCCGCGACGAGGCGATCAGCTCGGACGGGCGCTACCTCTACGCCCTCCATGCCGACGCGCGCGAAGTGTTCGCGTGGGAGGTCGCGGCCGACGGGACGCTCACGGCGCTCGGCTCGGCGAACGGCCTGCCCGCGACGGCAGCGGGTCTCGCGGCGAGCTGATCAGGAGGCCCCGGTCAGCGGGGCCTCCTCCTTGTTGCCGCCTCGCGCAGCGAGCTTCGCCTCGGCAAGTGCTCGCCGACGGGCAGCGATCGTCTCCTCGACGGCTTCACGCACGTCGCGGTCGTGCTCGAGCAGCGACAGGAAGTCGGAACGCGACAGGCTGTAGAGCTCGGTCGGCATCGTCGTCCGCACCGTCGCCGTGCGAGCATCCCCGCTCAGCAGGGACATCTCGCCGAAGAAGTCTCCGTCGTTCTTGACGCCGATCCGTCGGTCCTGGCCGTCGCCGGTCTGTACCACCTCGACCTGACCCCGCGCGACGAACCACAGCTTCTGGCCGTCGTCGCCTTCCCTGAGGATCTCCACGCCCTCCTCGTACTGCTCGGGCGTCAAGCGTTGCGCCAGCCGGGCGAGCTCGTTCGGCCCAAGGTCGCCGAACAGCGGGATCGCGCGCAGCCGCGCGGCCTCGATCCCGATCGGCTCGAGCCCGGCCTGGACGTGGGCCATCTGCTCCTCGTACAGCTGCTGGTATGCGCCGCCGGCCCGGACGAGCTCTACGTGCGTGCCCTCCTCCACGATCCGGCCTTCGCCGAGGACGAAGACGTGGTCGGCCCGCGCCGACAACGAGAGCCGGTGCGTGATGCTGATCGTCGTCCGGCCGTGCGCGAGCTCCTCGAGCGTCTCGATGATCTCCGCCTCGGTCTTCGCGTCGAGCGCGCTCGTGGCCTCGTCGAGGATGAGGACGGCCGGGTCCCTGAGCAGCGCTCGGGCGATCGCGAGTCGCTGACGCTGTCCCCCGCTCATGCGCACGCCCCGTTCGCCGAGCAGGGTGTCGAGTCCCGCCGGCAGGGACTCCACCCAGCTCTCGAGCTGCGCAGCCCGGACGGCGCTGTGGACGTCCCCGTCGGTCGCTCCTTCGCGCGCGAGGGCGACGTTCTCGCGCAGCGTGGTGTCGAAGACGAACGTGTCCTGGAAGACGAGCCCGATCTGGCCGCGGAGCGACCCGAGCGTCACGTCGCGCAGATCGTGCCCGTCGAAGAGCACGCGGCCTTCCGCCGGGTCCCAGAACCGGAGGAGGAGATTCACGATCGTGGTCTTGCCGGACCCCGATGGGCCGACGATCGCCACGTGGCGGCCTGCGGGAACCGTCAGGTCGAGGTCGTGGAGGATCGTCCGGTCGGCGTCGTATCCGAACTCGACCCGCTCGAGCCTGAGCTCGCGTCCGAGGGGAGGCAGGGCGACGGCATCGGCGCGCTCGGGCACGCCGATCGGCTCCTCGAGCACCTCCAGCATCCTGTCGATCGACCCCGCCGCGCGCTGGACTTGCTGGCCGACGTTCGCGAGCGCAGTGACCGGCTGGAAGAACGTCGGCATCAGCCCGACAAAGGCGACGAGCGTCCCGACCGTGAGCTGCCCGTCAATCACGAGGTAGCCGCCGGCTCCGATCACGAGCAGCTGGCCGAGGGTGACGGCCATCCCGACGCTGGCCTCGAACGTCGAGCTGAACAGGACCAGGCGCATGAGCGTTCGCAGCAGCCCCGCAAGCCTTCCCCGGTAGGACGACACCGCCCGGTCCTCGAGCCCCAGGGCCTTGACCACTGCGTGCGCGGACAGGTTCTCCTGCATCGTCGCGGCGACCTGGCCGTAGACCGTCTGGACCTCACGGCTCGCCTCGCGGATCCGGGAGAGCAGCATCACGTAGCTCAGCGCGAACAGCGGCACGACGACGAGCACGAGCCCCCCGAGGAGAGGGCTGAGCACGAGGGCCGTGATCGCAGCCGCGAGTGCGCTGAGCACGAGAAACACTCCCTGGACGAGCACCGCCGTCGTCGCCTCCTGGACGGTGTTCAGGTCCTGTGAGAGCCGTGACATCAGGTCTCCGACCTTCGCTCTCCCGTAGAAATCGTGGGAGAGCCGCTGCAGCCGCTCGAACATCCGCTCCTGCGAACGCGTCCACGCCGAGCTGCGACGGCAATCCGCCCGTACCAGATCGTCAACTTCGAGGCCGTGGACAACATCCTCAACATGCGGTATCTCGAGGCCGTCTGCCGGCCGCTGATCGACGAGCGCGTCGATTACCGCCTGTTCTACGAGGTCAAGTCGAATCCAAGCGCGAGCAGCTCCGCACCCTCGCCCGGGCGGGCGTCAACGTCATCCAGCCCGGGATCGAGAGCCTGAGCACGCACGTCTTGAAGCTGATGCGAAAGGGCGCGACCATGCTGCAGAACGTCCGCGTCCTGAAGTGGGGCCACTACTACGGCATCAACGTGGCCTGGAATCTCCTGACCGGCTTCCCGGGCGAGACCGTCGAGGACTACGAGCAGCAGGCGGAGCTGATTCCGAAGCTCCTCCATCTTCCGCCGCCCGTAGGTGGGGGCCGGATCTGGATGGAGCGCTTCAGTCCGTACTTCACCGACCCGGACTTTCCCGTGGAGAACCTGGAGCCCTGGGCGGCCTACGGCTACGTCTATCCCGAGGACAGCGTCGACCTCCGCAAGATCGCCTACTTCTTCGACTACAGCATGGAGGACGTCGTCCCGGACGAGCAGCTCGTCGGCGTGAAAGAGGCAATGCAGACGTGGATGGACAGCTGGCGTAAGCCCAAGCCGCCGATCCTCGTGTATCAGCGCACGCCGGACTGGATCCAGGTCGTCGACCGCCGCATCCCCGACGAGCCGCAGGTTCACGCCTTCCAGGGCCTCGACGCCGCGGTCTATGACCTCTGCGGCGACACCGACCACACGGCTGCGAAGGTGACGTCGCTGCTGCGGGAGGACGGTGCGGCTGCCGAGGTCGAGGAGGTCGAGGAGGCGCTCGGCCGGTTCTGTCAGCTCGGGCTGATGGTCGGCGAGGACGGGCGGTATCTGAGTCTCGCGCTTCCGGTGAACGGCAACTGGTGAACCGCGCGGCGTTCGACGAGGCGGCCGTGAGCCGGGCGGCCGAGCGGCTGGAGGAGTTCGCCGCGACGTTTCCCGAGGACGGCCAGGCCGCGTTGCGGGTGCTGCTGGAGCGCAGCCGCACCGCGCTTGTCGACCCACCCGCATCGCTCTTCGCTCCGGACGAAGCCGCGCTGATCGAGGACCTCGCCGCCGAGCCTGACCCGCCTCCGGTCGGCAACACCGTCCTGACCGTGATCATGAAGGCGACGCGGCTCTGCAACCTCCGCTGCACGTACTGCCACAGCTGGCGGGCCGGCCCGAACCAGACGATGACCTTCCCCGTGCTCGCGCACGCGACCCGAGACGCCCTTCGGGATCCGAGCGTGCGCTGGGTCGACTTCGTCTGGCACGGGGGAGAGGCGACGCTTGTCTCGCGCGAGTTCTACCGCCAGGCGGTCTGGCTCCAGGAGCGCTTCCGGCGGCCGGGACAGAGCGTGCTCAACACGGTGCAGACGAACGGCACGCGGCTGACCGACGACTGGCTGGAGCTCCTGCGCGAGCACGACTTCAGCGTCGGCGTCAGCCTCGACGGTCCGCCCGAGGTGCACGACGGACGCCGTGTCGACATGGGCGGGAAGCCGACGTCGGCGCGCGTGCGAAGAGGGCTGGAGAGGCTCCGGGCGGCGGGGATCGAGCGCTCCGGGACGCTCATGGTCGTCGACGAGGAGATCATCGCGGCCGGGGCGGAGCGGGTGCTCGGGTACCTCGATGAGATCGGGGTTCGGCGCGTGGCGCTGCTCAACGTCCTGCCGGAGAACACACCGCCCGGGGCGTCGCCTCGGGGTGAGTACCTGCTGTTCCCGAGCTTCGTCGACTTCCTGCGTGACCTGTTCCGCGTCTGGTGGCCGCGGTATCGCGATCGCATCGTCGTTCGCGAGCTGGCCGACCTTGCGGGGCAGATCACCGGCGCGGCGCCGCAGATCTGCGTCTTCGCCGGCGAGTGCTTCGGGACGTATCTGACCGTGGAACCGACAGGGGAGGTGTCTGCCTGCGACAAGTACATCGACGACGACACGTATCGCTTCGGCGACGTGCTCACGGCGGCTGCCCCGCACGACCGGTACACGGGCGAGCGGCGGCTACCCGGCTACGATGGCCGCTGCTGTGGGCTCGCGCCGCTGCTCGACGACATGGCGGCGACGCTGAGCGAGGAGGGGTCGCAGGTGGGGGGGTCGCACGACGACATTGAGGAGGATCGCGAGATGCCGGGCGAATCGAAGCAGTTGAAGGAGATCAACCCGCAGGACGTCGAGGCGGTGACGGAGAAGCTGAAGGAGTGGGTGCCGACGCTGCCCGAGCAGGAGCAGCTCGTCATGGGGTGGGTGCTGACGCGGGCGGCCGCGGCCGGCGACGAGGAGGTCTCCGAGTACGCCGAGCGGTCCGCGGGGGGCCCCGGTGTCCACGCTCATGGCCGAAGCCGCCGGGCTTCAGGAGGTTTCCGGCCACGCGCTGCCGATCAAGACGATCGGTCCCGTGCCGATCTGGACGTTCCGCTGGTAACGATCACCGTCGCAACCGCGTCCCACTGAAGGTGGAGGGCGCCGCTCGGGACAACGCCGACGACATTCGCTTCGCCGCGAGCCTCCGCGAGGCGCTCAGCCTCGCGGAGGCCGTCGGGACGATCGGTGCGCGAGTCACGCACTCGGAGCTCCTGCAGATGATCGTCGCGACCGCCGCGCAGGTGCTCCGGGCGCGCGCGGGCGCGTTGCTGCTGATCGACGAGGACACGGAAGAGCTCGTGTTCGAGGTCGCCGTCGGCGGCGAGGCGGAGGACGTCAAGCAGTTCCGCGTTCCCGTCGGCCACGGGATCGCCGGGCACGTCGCCGTGACGGGCCAGCCGATCGCGGTCTCCGAAGCCGCCGCCGATCCGCGGGCGGCGACGGACATCGCGGACCGCGTCGGCTACCGGCCCGAGAGCATCCTGTGCGTTCCCCTCTTCTACGACGACGAGGTGATCGGGGTGCTCGAGCTGCTCGACAAGGAGGACGGATCCTCGTTCTCGGCCGACGACATCGAGTCGCTCGGGCTCTTCGCGAACCAGGCGGCAGTCGCGATCGAGCACTCGCGGATGCACACGAGCCTGGGAGCCCTGATCGGCGATGTGCTCAGGACGCGAACGCTCGAGCCGGGAGCGGAGGCGTTCGCAAGGCGCGCAGAGGAGGATCCGACTTCCAGGCACGCGCTCGCCCTTGCGCAGCTCGTCCAGGAGATCGCGAAGGCCGGCGAGCGCGAGGCGCAAGCTTGCCGTGCGATCCTCGAGAGCTTCGCCGAGTATCTGCGCGCGCGCCGAGCGACGGGCGGGTCGTGAGCACGAGGCCCGCCTTCTCCGACGCGTTCGAGGCCGAGCACCTGCAGTTCCTGGAGCCGCTGCTCCCGGTCGAGGACATCACCCCGGACTGGGCCTGGGGCGGCACCACCGGCAAGGGCGTGAAGGTAGCCGTGGTCGACAGCGGTGTCGACGCCGATCACCCGCTGATCCACGGCCGCGTGGCCGGCTACGTGGCGGTCAGCTTCGGGGAGGGGGGCGACCCGGTGTTCGACGACACCCCGCACGAGGACACCTCGGGGCATGGCACGGCCTGCGCAGGGCTCATCCTCGGCGTCGCGCCCGAGTGCGAGCTGTACAGCGTGCGGGTCATGGGCAGGCGAGGCGGCAGGGGCTCGGCTCTCATCGCAGGGATCCGCTGGGTGATCGACCACGGGATGCAGGCGGCGAATCTCAGCCTTGGCACGACGAAGAAGGATTTCTTCTCCGTACTGCACGAGCTGACGGACGAGGCGTACTTCCGCCACGTCGTCCTCGTCACGGCGGCAAACAACTTCCCGATTCCGAGCTTCCCCTGCGAGTACGCGTCCGTCGTCTCCGTCGCGTCGCACGAGACGAACGACCCTTACCTCTTCTATTACAACCCGGCGCCCCCGACCGAGTTCGGCGCCTTCGGGATCGACGTCCCGGCCGCGTGGAAGGGGGGTGGTATCTCCAAGATCACCGGGAACAGCGTCGCGGCGCCGCACATCACGGGAATCGTCGCGCGGATCCTCGAGAAGCACCCGTCGCTGACCGTCTTCCAGGTGAAGGCGATCCTGCGGGCGCTCAGTGCGAACGTCACCGCCGGACGGGCCGGGTGACGAGCAGCAGGGTCACGTGCGCCTGAGGTAGGCGTCCGAGCCGTCGAGCCAGTCCTGCCGCGGTGGGCAGAAGATGTCGACGTCCAGGGTGGTCTCCAACGCTTCCGCCTTGTGCGGAAGCTGCGAAGGAATGTGGAGCACTTCGCCGGCGGCGACGTCGACGACCTCCGACTCGTCCTCCCCCAGCCAGAATCGGAGGACACCTTCGAGGATGTAGGTCAGCTGCTCGTTCTTGTGCGAGTGCTTCGGCACGACACAGCCTTCCTCGAGGTACACGTGCGCCACCATGACCCGCTCCGTCGAGATGAGGCGCCGTTGCAGGTCCGGCTTGAGCGTCTCCTTCGGCATGTCCTCCCAGCGGTAACGGGTTGCCCGTAGACCGTTCACCTGTTCTCTCCTCTCGTTGCGGCCTTCTATAGTCGGGCACATGGCCGTGACGCGCGAGACGCCGCGCTGGGATCGCCTCTTCGCCGCCCGCACGCGCGGAGAGGTCGACGACGGGATCGCGGCGATCCTCGCGTTCCTCGCCGTGCCGAACATCATCTCGTTCGCCGGCGGGTTCCCCGACCCGCTGACGTTCCCGCGCGAGCGTGCCTCCACGCTGCTCGAGGAGTTCGCCGCCTCGGGCGAGTCGTCCGCCTTCCAGTACGCGCCGACGAGGGGGCTGGCCGGCCCGCTCGACGCGCTCGCCGGCAGGCTCGAAGTCCTGCAGGGACGTCGGCCGGCCGACGACGAGCTGCTGATCACGAGCGGCGCGATCGAGGCGCTCGAGCTCGTCGGCAAGTCGTTTCTTGACCGCGGCGACCTGGTGGTCGTCGAGGCGCCAACGTACCTGGGCGCGATCATGGCCTTCCGCAGCTTCGAGGCCGAGATCGTCGCCGTGCCGATGGACGAGCACGGATTCGAGGTCGACGAGCTGGAACGGCGGCTCGCCGCCGGAATGCGTCCCAAGCTCCTCTACTCGATCCCGGACCATCAGAACCCCGCGGGCGTGAGCCTTTCCCTCGAACGGCGCGAGCCGCTGGTCGAGCTCGCGCGCCGCTACGGCTTCTTGATCGTGGAGGACGTCGCGTACCGTGAGCTCGGCTTCGAGGACGACGCGGCGCCGAGCCTCTGGAGCCTCGGGCCGGACGCGGTCGTACAGGCGGGCACGACCTCGAAGACGTTCTTTCCCGGGGTCCGCCTCGGCTGGGCGGTCGGGCCGGCCGAGGTCTCCGCGCAGCTCGTCTCGGCGAAGCAGAACACCGACCAGTGCGCAGGTGCGCTGGGACAGCGGCTCTTCGAGGAGTACGTGCGCCGCGGATGGATCGACGAGCAGCTGGTCGAGTCCCGATCGCTGTACCGCCGCAAGTGCGAGCGCATGCTCGCGTCGCTCGAGCGGTGGATGCCGGCGGGTGCGCGCTGGACCCACCCGCAGGGCGGGTTCTTCTCGTGGCTGACGCTGCCGAACGGCGGGGACGCCCACGATCTCGCCAGGCGGGCGGTCGAGCGTGGCGTCGCCATCGTCCCGGGCTCGCTGTTCTTCCCCGACGGCCGCGGCGGCGACAACGTGCGGCTCTCGTTCAGCCTCGTCGACGAGGCGCTGATCGAAGACGGCGTGGAGCGGCTCGCGTCGGCCATGGCGGCGTAGCGCCTAGCGTTGCGTGACCCCGGTCGGGCAGGCGGGTTGCTATACTCGCCGACGCGTCGCGGGGTGGAGCAGTCAGGTAGCTCGCCGGGCTCATAACCCGGAGGTCGCAGGTTCAAATCCTGCCCCCGCTATGTCACAATTGTGCGACCGCCGACGAGGCGGTCGCACTGTTTCTGGGGGTGTATCGAGCGCGAGGGTAGCCGCGAGTTGCAGCGTTCGCTCTTGCTTGTTGTAGGTGACCTCGACGTCGAAGTCGTCGAGGAGCTGGGCCAGCTCGGCAGCGTCGTAGTCGGCGAGCGCGTCGCTGAGATCGGGGATCGAGGCGAGCATCGTCTCGATTGCGTCGGGGTGGACGTCGCTCGGCGGCTGCGCTTCGAGTGAGGCGAGGTCTCGCTCGAGCCGGTCGCGCTCGGTTGTCAGTTCGACGATCCGCCGCTTTGCGAGCGCGACTACGGGATGGGAGGGATCGTCGTGCTCTTCCAGCCGGAGGGCTTGCCGGTAGAGCGAGCGATCGAGTTCAGAGAGCACGCGCCGTCGCTTCGCCATCTCTGCCTCGTAGTCGTGCCAACCGCCCGCGGACGCCTTGGCGAGGTCGTCGCGGAGGAGCTCGAGCCGGCCGGGCCCGAAGAGACGACGGGAAAGGAAGGCGAACAACTCGACGAGGACGACCTCCTCTTTGATGCCGAGCACGCGCGGGTGTCCCGTTGCCTGTGCCGCGGCGATGCCGTGGCGGTAGGCGTACTGGCAGCGGTACCAGTTGGCGCCCTTCTGGTGGCTGCCCGACATCCGTCGCCCGCAGAGGGCGCAGCGGACGCGTCCGCGGAGCGGGTAGAGGCGTGTGCTGCGCCCGCCGGATCGCTGGATGTACTGCTTCGGTTCCGTGAGCTTGGCCTGCTGTTCGTTGCGTGCTGCGTGTTCCTCGACGAGGTCGAACAGCTCCTT